>Ga0210395_10002891_pt1 | contig 13274 bp, 9 predicted proteins | sample IncBWH4OmetaG_FD_150861 | JGI IMG/M metagenome (GOLD analysis project Ga0210395, IMG submission 150861) | Forest soil microbial communities from Barre Woods Harvard Forest LTER site, Petersham, Massachusetts, United States - Inc-BW-H-4-O ... | reverse complement strand
GTGAGCAGCCGGGGTCGGAGTTCGCGGGCGGCGGCGTCACGGTGGCCACGTTCAGCAGGTCGTCCGCCACCGACGGTGGCACGGTTCCAGTGATCGTGTAGGTCAGCGTGCCGCCCGCCAGGACGGTCACGGTGTCGTCGATGTCCCCGGCGCCGGAGGCGGTACATGAGCTGCCGACGCTCGGGACGCAGGTCCAGGTGAAGCCCGCGCCGGCCAGCTGGGCCGGCAGCGGGTCACGCACGTGCGCGCCGACGGCGTCCGAGGGGCCGCCGTTATGCACGGTCACGGTGAAGGTCAGGGCCTCGCCCGGGACGTAAGGGTCGGGGGCGGCGGTCTTCGTCACGCTCATGGAGACCACCGGTCCGGTCGGGTCGGGGGTCGACGCCGTGCAGTCCGGGTCGCAGCCCGGATCGGTCGCTCCCGACGGCGGGGTGACGGTCGCGGTGTCGACGAGCGTCCCGGTCGTCGCGGACGGGACGGTCCCGGTGATCGTGTACGTGAGCAGCCCGCCCACCGCGACCGTCACCGTGTCGTGGATGTCCCCTGACCCCGACGCGGCGCAGGTGCTGCCCGCCGTGGCCGTGCAGGTCCAGGCGAACCCGTGCCCGGCCAGCGCGGCCGGCAGCGGATCGTCGACGGTGGCGCCGATCGCGTCCGACGGCCCGGTGTTGCCGACCGTGACCGTGTAGGTGAGCGGCGAGCCCGGAACGTACGGGTTCGGTACCGCGGTCTTGGTCACCGTCAGGCCGGTTGCGGTGCCGCGTCCGTGGTCGCGGTGGCCGCGCAGGAGGGGGTACAGCCGGGATCGCTGGTACCGGGCGGAGAGGTCACCGTCGCGGTGTTCACCAGGGTCCCCCGGGCGCCAGGCGGCACGGTTCCGGTAATCGTGTACGTGAGCTCGCCGCCGGCGAGCACGGTGACAGTGTCGCTGATGTCTCCCGATCCCGCGGCGGCGCAGCTGCTGCCGGCCGTGGCCGTACAGGTCCAGGTGAACCCGTGCCCGGCCAGCGCCGCCGGCAGCGGATCGCCGACATGCGCGCCGACCGCGTCCGACGGCCCGGTGTTGTCGACCGTGACCGTGTAGCTGAGCGGGTCGCCCGCGACGTACGGGTCTGGCGACGCGGTCTTCGTCACGTGCAGGTCTACCGCCGGGATGAACGTCACGGTCGCCGGGCCCGGCGGGTTCAGCCCCGACTCCTGCACGTCAGCGGGCCTGTTCGTGTACGTGTCCGCCGTGTTCGATGTGACGCTGACGCGCACCGTGCACGACGCCATCCCGGCCGACAGATTCCCCCGCGCGGTAATTGTCCGCGAACCCGCCGGGGCGGCCACGACCCCCGCCGGGCAGTCGGTTACCGGCGCGGGCGACGCCGCCAGCAGGCCCGCCGGCAGGGTATCGGTGAAAGACCAGCCGTTTTTGGCCGCCAGCTCGGTCGTGTTGGTGATCGTGAAGGTCAGCGTCGACACCCCGCCCACCGGCACGGTGTCCGGGCTGAACGACTTGTCCAGGTCCGGCGTCGCGTCCAGGACTCGGATCTGGTCGAACGCCGCGTCATTCCCGACGCCGCTGCCCTGCGCGTTCACCATCTGGATGCCGAAGGCGCTCCCGCTGAACAGCACCGACCCGTCGGACGGGAATATCCCTGCCTGGACGGTCGTCGCGGGGACGGTCCCGAAGGCCGGCACGGAGATCGCGACCCCGCGCGGGTCGGTGCAGGGATCGATCGGGCTGGTGAAGGTGGGGAATCGCGACGTCCCGCTGGTCAGGTAGAACTCGAACAGGGAGTGGTTGGCAAAGCAGTTCTCCTCGGCGGCGTTCACCGCGAACGTCAGGAACCGGTCCTTCGCGACGAGCGGAATGTCGTGGACCGTCTGGAACTGCACCTTGTTGGGGCCGGGGTTCGCGCCCTGGGTATAGGCGGTGACAGTGTGGTTGTCCTTGGGACTGGCCAGTCCCTCGAGCAATCCGAGCGCGTAAGACAGGGACCGGACGGCGTCATAGGAGACCTTGTCCGGGCATCCGCTCGCCGCCTGGCCGCTGTCGGGCGAATTCGCCTCGACGATCACGCCGTTGCAGTGGGTCAGGTAGGCGGGGTCGGCGGTATACGTCTCCCCGCTGGCACCGGTGTACTTGGTCAGCAGCAGCGGCGCGGGGCCGTCGTTGTTGTTGAAGTCCTCGGAGAACACTACCGCCGGCGGCTGCGGCACACCCGGCGTGCCCGCCGCCGGGAGCGCCGTTCGCCGGGTGGCGGCGGAGCCCGCCGTTGCCGCGCCGCTTCGTGATGCCGCCAGCGCACGACCCGCCGTCGGTATCGCGCCGGACAGCACCGCCAGGCCGAGCGCGCTCGCCGCGGCCACCGCGACAACCGCGCGCGGCGCGTGCCGGGACCGCGCCGCGCGCGACCACTTGCCATTGCGGGCACGATATACGGGCAAGCGTGGCGATCTCACGGTAAAGACCCCTTTTCATATCAGCCGGACCAGCGCAAATCCGGTAATAGGAAATAGTCCCACTAAGCGCACAAGACAATCGGGTATCCGCAACCACTGCCGCGCCGATGATAGGGCGCCGCACTATCCCAGGTCAATAATCCGGCCGCTTTAGCGCTCGTTTGTCTTCCGTGAGTCATCAGCACTGCTCAGCAGCGTCGTCCTTGGTGGACTATGCCCTGGAATTCGGGTCTATTTTCCGCGGCATGCTCAATCCAGGCGATAATTGCGGAACCGCCGCATAGCGCGAGTGATATTTTCTTTATGCCTAGCCCGGACCCGGGCGGCGCGTACCCACGACAGCAGGGAATGCCGGACGAACCGCGTGAAACACGGGACCGTTCCGGATAAAAAGAAAGAACCTCAGCGGGTCGCGGCGTCGAGCAGGTGGTAGGTGCGCTTGCCCTTGCGGAGCAGCAGCCAGCGGTCGTAGAGGAGGTCCGTCTCGGCCAGCGGGCGGTCGTCGCGGACCACGTCGCCGTTGACGGCGGCGGCGCGCTGGCTGATCGTGCGGCGGGCGTCGGACAGCGAGGACGCGAGCGGGGTGGCCGCGAGGGCCGCCGCGAGTGTCGCCCCGGGCACGAACGGGGACGTGGGCACCTCGCTGGCCAGGAACTCCAGGGCCTGCGCCGACGCGCCGGCCGGGGAGCCGCCGAACAGGATCGCGCTCGCCTCCTGGGCCGCCTCGGTCGCCTCCGGGCCGTGCACGAGCTTGGTGATCTCCCGGGCGAGGCGGCGCTGGCCCGCGCGCTTGTGCGGTGCCTGCGCGTGCTCGGCGGCCACCGCCTGGCACTCCTCGACCGGCAGCAGCGTGAGCTGGAGCAGGAACCGCTCGATATCGGCGTCCGGGATGTTCATCCAGTACTGGAAGAACTGGTACGGGGAGGTCGAGTCGGCGGCCAGCCAGACCGCCTCGCCCTCCGACTTACTGAACTTCTTGCCGTCGGAGCGAAGCAGCAGCGGCCAGGTGAACGCGTGCACGTGCCTGCCGTCGGCCCGGCGGATGAGGTCGACGCCGGCCAGCAGGTTGCCCCACTGGTCCGAGCCGCCGATCTGGATCTCCACGCCGTGGTGCCTGCACAGCTGCAGGTAGTCGTTGGCCTGCAAGAGCTGGTAGCTGAATTCGGTGAACGAGATGCCGTTCTCGCTCTCCAGCCGGGCCTTCACCGACTCGCGGGCGATCATCTGGTTGACCGACGCGTGCTTGCCGACGTCGCGCAGGAAGTCGAGCAGGGTCAGCTGGCCGGTCCAGGCGAGGTTGTTCACCAGTGGCACGCGGGAGATCCGCTCGAGCTGGTCGGCGATCCGCTTGGTGTTGTGCGCCAGGGTCTCGGCGTCGAGCAGGTTCCGCTCCTTGGACCGGCCGCCCGGGTCGCCGATCATCCCGGTCGCGCCGCCGGCCAGGGCGACCGGGTGGTGCCCGGCGTCCGCGAACCGGCGCAGCACGAGCAGCCCGATCAGGTTGCCGATCTGAAGCGAGTCCGCGGACGGGTCACAGCCGTAGTACACGCCGACCGGGCCAGCCTGGATCCGGGCGCGCAGCGCGTCGCGGTCGGTGCTGTCCTGGATGAGGCCGCGAGCCTCAAGGTCGGCGAGAAGTTCCATGCCGGTAATGATCCCACATCCGCCGCAGTGGACCGGCTGGTTATCCGGGGGCTGGTTATCCGGGTGCGGGCGGCGAGCCCGGGGTCATCGTGGCCGCGAGCAAATGCTGTATGAGGTGGACGAGCACGGCGGTCGCCGACCGCCTCTCCCGGGCGTCGCAGAGCACCACCGGCACCCGCGGCTTCAGGTCGAGCGCCGCGCGGACCTCGTCCGGCTCGTAGGTGAAGGCGCCGTCGAACTCGTTGACCGCGACCACGAACCTGATGTCGCGGCTCTCGAAGAAGTCCACCGCGCCGAAGCACCCCTCAAGGCGCCGGGTGTCGGCGAGAACGACCGCGCCGAGCGCGCCGGCGGACAGCTCGTCCCACATGAACCAGAAGCGGTCCTGTCCCGGCGTCCCGAACAGGTAAAGGATCAGCTCGCTGCTCAGGCTGATCCGGCCGAAGTCGAAGGCCACCGTGGTGGTGGTCTTGCCGGGCACGCCCTCCAGGCTGTCGATCCCGACGCTCGCCTCGGTGATGATCTCTTCGGTGGTCAGCGGCTCGATCTCGCTCACCGCGCCGATGAAGGTCGTCTTGCCGACACCGAAACCGCCCGCGACCAGGAGCTTGACGGTCGTGGGCAGCCCTGTCACGGGAGGAGGGCTAGAGACGTCGTTGGAGGCCATTGAGCAGTCGCTCCAGGAGGACTCGGTTGGGCGTGTCGGACGACGGCTGTGGCGGTTCGGCCCGCACCGCTCCGCACTCGATCAGGTCGGACAGCAGCACCTTGGTGACCGCCGCGGGCAGCCGGAGCCGGGCCGCGACCTCGGCGACCGTGGTCGGCTGCAGGCACAGGCCGAGCGCCTGCGTGTGGTCGGGTTCCAGGCTGCTGTAATCGCCGCTGCCGGTCGCCACGACCATCGACATGAGGTCGAGTTCCGAGCTGGCGGAGGTACGGCCGTTGGTCACCGCGTACGGACGGATGAGCCGTCCCGAATCCCCGTCAAGCCAGCCTTCATCCGGTGAAGCGCTCATCGGACTGCCCCCGTCGTCGCCTTCATGCCGTACCGGGCCGGTAACCTGGCGCGCTCCTCGGCGGCGTCGTCAGGAACGGACGGACGCTCTTGACCAGCTGTGACATCTCGTAGCCGAGCACGCCGGCGTCGGCCTCGCGGTCGGCGATCACGGTAAGCACCGATCCGAAGCCCGCCGCCGAGACGAACAGCAGCGTGTCGTCGAGCTCGGCCACCACCTGCCGCACGCCCTCGCTCCGGCCGAAACCCGCGGCGGCGGAACGCGCGAGCGACAGCAGCCCGGAGGCAATGGCCGACAACTGGTCGGCCGCGTCCGGCCCCACGCCGTGGAACGCGATCGCCAGGCCGTCCGCGGACAGCAGGACGGCGCTGCGGGTCCGGGGGACGCGCTCGACCAGCCCGCGCAGCAGCCAGCCAAGATCCGCTTCACGGCCGGGGGTGAAATCGCTCACCATGATGGATTGATTCTCCTTTGAGGGAAGCGGGTCGACAATGCCGCTCGCGGCCGCATCGTCAGTCCCCTGCGGGGGAATCGCTGTCTTCTTCCTCGTTTTCCGCGCGGCTAACGCCGCGGAGGAAGTTCGCCATGAGGCCTGTCATCTGCTCGGCGGCCGGCCCGGTGCTTGAGGTGCCGGTGCTTGAGGTGCCGGTGCTTGAGGTGCCGGTGCATGAGGTGCCGGTGCCGCCGCCGCGCGGGATCGCGGTTGCGGGTGCTGTCTTGTCGTCGAGCGGTCGCGGGACGAGGCTGGCCTGTGGCTGGCGCTTGGGGAGTGCCGGACGTGCGGGCGCGTCCGCCACCGCGTCCGGGGCGGCTGCGGAGGTTCGCTGGCGCGTACGGCCGCTCCCGCTGCCCTGACCGGACGGCGCGCGCCCGCTGCCGCCCGCGGCCGGCACCAGCTCAAGCCGCGGTGCGGGCGCCTCATCCGTAGCGGTGTCCCCATCAGTGTCCCCGTTAGCGTCGCCGTTAGCGTCCCCGCCGACGTCCCTGCTCGTGCCCCGGTTGGGCACGTACGCGCGCTCGGCCGGCTCGAGGAGCGGCTTCGGCAGCACCACGACCGCCTGCGTGCCGCCGTAGATGTTGTTCTGCATCCGGACCCGGATGCCGTGCCGCCGCGCCAGGGTGGCGACCACGTAGAGTCCGATCCGCCCGTCCCGCAGCAGCTCGTCGACGTCTATCCCGGAGGGGTCCGCGAGCAGGTCGTTGATCCGCTGCTGGTCGGCGGGGAGCATGCCCAGGCCACGGTCCTCGATCTCGATCGCGAGGCCGGCCGACACATGCTGCGCGCGCAGCATCGCCGTCGTGTTCGGTGCGGAGAACTTGGTGGCGTTCTCCACCAGCTCGGCGATCAGGTGGATGACGTCGGTCACCGCGCCGCCGCGCAGCACGCCCTCGACCGGCGGCACGACCTTCACCCGGGAGTACTGCTCGACCTCGGCGACCGCCGCGCGCAGGACCTCGTGCACGGTCACCTGCCGGGACCACTGCCGTCGCGACGCGGAGCCGCCGAGCACGGCCAGCGACTCCGACTGCCGGCGCATCCGGGTGGCCAGGTGGTCCACGGTGAACAGCCGGTTGAGCAGATCGGGGTCCTCGACCTTGTCCTCCAGCTCGTCGAGGAGCTCGATTTCGCGGTGGACGAGGGACTGCATCCGGCGGGCCACGTTAACGAAGATCTCCACCCGGTGGTCGGAACGGCCGCCGAACACCTTGTTGGCCACCCGCAGCACCGCCTGACCGGCCTGATACTGCGTCTGCTCGAGGTCCATGGTGAGCTCGGTGAACGGGTCGCCGTCCGCCGACCGGGCCGGGGCGGGCACGAGCGGCGCCGGCTGCTCGCCGCGCATCAGCCGGTCCACCATCTGCTGCAACTCGACCTGGCCGCGCTGCGACACCAGCCTGGCCATCCGGATCTGGTCCGCCACCCGGTTGCTGGCGGCCCGTGCCGTCGCCACCGCGAGGGCGAGCATCAGCGCGGCACCGCAAGTCACCCCGACGAGAACCGCCTGGACAGTGTCCGCCGACGGGTTGCCGATCAGCGTGATCAGGGTGGCGATAGCGCAGGCCACGGCGATTGTCGCGATCGGCAGGACGCCGTTGCGCGGGGCAGGGGCCGGCGCCGGCGGGATCGCGAATACCGTTCGGGCACCCAGGCCCCGCTCGTCGGTGCCCGTCAGCGGGTTTAGTCCTGACATTGGCGTCCTCGGGTCGCGAGTGCGGTAAGACCATATTGCTAACCCTAGTGAGCCGAGTTATGGCTCTGCCGATAAATCAAGAAGAACCCACCATGCAATTGCGTAATGCGCAGTTTCGGCGGGTTCAGGGACTATTGTGGCGATTAATACATATCCCGAACGGTCCATGGCTGCGCCCGGCCCCGTCACGCTGTTGTCTCCCGCGGGACGAACCCCCGTACGCCTCGGTGCGCGGCCGATGGCGAGCCATCGTATCGGGCGCGGCCGCACGCGGGGCGGCGGACGTATGGGCCTATGGCGGGCCACCAGCGGCTGGCATGATGCTGGGCTATGGAAACACCGCTGTCTCCCCTTGAATTCGCCCGCCGCACCCGCCGGCTGCACGGTGCCCGGGAAGCCGTCGTGGACGGCGACCTCCGGCTGACCTATGAGCAGTTCTTCGATCGCTGCGACCGCTGGTCGGCCGCGTTGCAGGGGCTCGGCGTCCGGCGGGGAGACCGGGTGGCCACCATCGCGCCCAACACGCACGCGCAGCTGGAGTCGTTCTACGCCGTGCCGCAGCTCGGCGCCGTCCTTGTGCCCATGAACTACCGGCTGACCCCCGACGACTTCGTCTACATGGTCAACCACTCGGGAAGCACTGTCCTCTGCGTGCACAGCGACTACCTGGAAGCGCTGGACAGCGTCCGCGGCCAGATGCCCGGCGTGCGGCACTTCGTCGCCTTCGAGGGGGCGCGTGACGGCTGGCTGGACTACGAGGCGCTGATCGCCGCCACCGGACCCGAGTTCAGCAGGCCGGAGACCGGCGAGCGGGACCTGCTGACGATCAACTACACAAGCGGCACGACGTCGCGGCCTAAGGGCGTGATGATCACCCACCGGAATGCCGCGATCAACACCATCGGCACGCTGCTGCACCTGCCGCTCGGCGTCGGCGCGCGGTACCTGTGGACGCTGCCGATGTTCCACGCCAACGGCTGGACCTACACCTGGACCGTGACCGCCGCGGCAGGCACCCACGTCTGCCTGCGCAGGGTGGACCCGGCGTTGGTCTTCGAGCTGATCCGCGACGAGCGGATCGGCTGGATGTGCGCGGCGCCGACGGTGCTCATCGCGCTGGCCAGCGCCCCGGCGGAGGCCCGCGGCGAGGTGCCGGCCGGCGTCCGCGTGGTCACCGCGGGCGCGCCGCCCGCGGCGGCCACGATCGAGCGGCTCGAAGGCGGCTTCGGCTGGGACATCACCCAGGTCTACGGGCTGACCGAGACCGCGCCGTTCATCACGGTCTGCGCGCCGCTGCCGGAGCACGAGCCGCTGTCGCCCTCCGACCGCGCGGTGGTCAAGGCGCGGCAGGGGGTCGAGCTGCTGACCTCGGGCGAACTGCGCGTGGTGGACGAGTCCGGTGCCGAGGTGCCCGCCGACGGCGGCACGCTCGGCGAGATCACCGTCCGCGGCAACGTTGTCATGGACGGGTATTACGACGACCCGGAGGCGACCAAGAAGGCGATGGGCGACGGCTGGTTCCGCACGGGTGACGCCGCCGTCGTTCATCCCGACGGGTACGTCGAGATCCGCGACCGGATCAAGGACGTGATCATCAGCGGCGGCGAGAACATCTCCTCGGTCGAAGTTGAGGGGGTGCTGCTCCGTCATCCGGCCGTCGGCGAGGCCGCCGTCGTCGGACTGCCGAGCGAGCGGTGGGGCGAAACACCGCACGCCTTCGTCGTCCTGCTGACCGGTCAGTCGGCCACCGAGCAGGAGCTGATCTCCTTCGTCCGGGACCGGATCGCGCACTATAAGGCCCCGAGCGGCATCACCTTCACGGCTGACCTGCCCAAGACCGCGACCGGCAAGATCCAGAAATACGTGCTCCGCGGCGGAGCGGCCAACCTGGCTCAGCAGTAGTCGCCCGGGGGGACGACCCCCCGCACCCCCCGGTGCGGGCCCGATCCCGCGGATCCTATCGGGCCCGCGATCGCCCGGCGGGCCGCGAACCTCGCGATGCGCGCCCCAACTTCGACCGCGTCGGGCGCGCGGAAGGTCGCCATCGGGTCGGGTACTCCCGCGCCCGGCCGGGGTACGGTTGATAGAGATTCGGCTATTTTCGCCGAGATGGCTCAGGCTGTGCTTACTCAGGCAGGGGCGGGGTGTCGGGAATGGACGGTGCGGACGCGTCCCTCGCGCGACAGGGGAATAGCGAACGCCGCGCGCCCACCGATCTTGACAGCGCCACGATCGTCATCGACCCGCAGCTGACCGCCGAAATGCGCTACGCCCTGGCGGCGGCGGCGAGCGGGAAACTGGTCCCCTATTCCGGACCCGTGCCCACCCCCGAAACCCCGCGCAACGGCGCCGGCGGGTGCCTCGTCATCGCAGGGATCTTCTTCTTCGTCGCGACGCTCGGGTTCGTGAACGGCGCCACCGGGGGCGGCTACACGATGCTCGCGGTCGGCGGTATCGCGACCCTGTTCGCGCTGCTGGCAAGGCCGGGCGCCAAGGACGTGGCGGCGGCGCGGGCGCCGGTCACCCAGCACCGCCGCTACGTGCTGCCCGCCACCGACATCGACGCCGAGCACTGGCAGCTGTGGAAGCGGGCGGTCGACGCGCGCAACCGGATCGTCCGCGCCGACGTGGTCGGCGCGGGGCAGATCGACTCGGTGCAGGTGGCCGAGGTGCTGCCGGAACGACTGTGGGAAATCGCGGAGCGGCTCGCGCGGCTGTCGGAGGTGCGCGCCCGCCACGACGAGATCCTCGGCGACGTCTCGCCGGACGACCCGGACGTCGCCCCGGCCGTCTCCAGGCAGCGGCGGGCGCAGGAGATCGCCGCCGCCGACGTCGCCCGGCGGGTGCGGAACCTGGAGGTCTTCGCCGACCTCGTGGAGCGAGCCGACGGGGCGACACGCAAGGAGTCGGTGCTGCGGGAACTGCACGCGCTTGACGACAAGCACGCTGAGCTCATCGCCGGGGTTGGCGACACCGCCGCGGACGCGGACCTCACGCGGCGCCTCGCCGACGACGTGACGGCCGTCATCGAGCAGGCACGGGAGGCGGTCAAGATGGCCAACGACGCGGCCCGCAGCCTCGCCCTGCCCGACGACGAGCCGCCTGACGACCCAGTGTCTGAGAACCCAGCGCCTGACAACCCCGCGCCTGGCAACCCCGCGGACGACCCAGGCGAATCGTTACCCGCGGCGCAGGCGAACCGCTTACTGACGGCTTTCCCGGCGCCACGCCATGTTCACCTGGCTTCTCTAGCGTCTCTCCCTATGAGCGATACGAGCGCGGGCGGTGCCGCCGGCAAGCCCGGGTTCACCCGGCGCAGGTTCATGATCGGGAGCGTCACCGTCAGCGCCGCCGCGGCGGTGGGGGGTACCGTCGTCCGGGCGCCCCGCGCGTTCGCCTCCGGTGCGCCGAGCGGGCCGCCGACCACGACGATTCCGCTGCCGACCACGACGGAGCCCGAGCAGCTCCTGCTCACGTGGGGCAGCGACCCGGCCAGGGACGTCACGGTCTCCTGGTCCGCGCCCGGCACCGTGGCACAGCCCGCCCCCACGCTGGCCGTCTCGACCAGGCCGATCACGGCGGTGAATCCCGGCCGGCTGATCAAGCTGCCGGACCCGAAGCCGCTCGACGTGAGCGAGCGGTACGACGACGCCGCCGCGGTCAGCTTCTCTGACGGGCTCAACGGGCAGACCACGTACTTCTACCACGTGCAGCTCACCGGCCTGGAGCCCGGCACGCGGTACTACTACCAGGTCAGCGACGGCGCGGCCACGCCGTCCACCGCGGGCTCGTCGTTCGAGACCGCGCCGTTCGGCCGGGCCAGGTTCCGGTTTTCCAGCTTCGGCGACCTCGCCACCCCGTCCTGGGACCTCAACACGTCCGGGAGCATCTGGCACGAATCCTGCGACAACTCCTGGTACGCGGTCACCGCGATCGAGAACCCGGGCGACGGCAAGGGCGCGCCGCTGTTCCACCTGCTCAACGGCGACCTCTGCTATGCCAACCTGGACGTCGACAACGCGCCCGGCGTGTGGCGGGACTTCGGCAACAACATCGCGCGCAGCGCGGCCAGCCGGCCGTGGATGCCTGCCCTCGGCAACCACGAGTGCGAGTTCGGCGTCGACGCGCTGAGCGGCCGGCCCGGTAACGCGCCCGGCGGGATCGCGGCGCAGGGCGCCGCGGGCAACCACTGGAACGGCCCGTACGGCTTCGGCCACTACCTGAGCCGGTTCCTGCTGCCGGACAACGGCCTGGTCAGCTGGGACGGCAACCGGCTGCGCGGCAACTTCTACGCCTTCCAGGTCGGAACGATCCGGTTCATCTCGCTGGACGCCGACGACGTCATCTACCAGGACGGCGCCGCCAACTACGTGATCGACACGCCCGGCACCGCGCCGGAGACGACCACCACCGGGGCCCAGATCCCGAACGGCACCACCAACTACACCCGCTTCTACACCGGCGACCTGACCCCGGACGCGGCGAACGACTCGCTGGTGCCCGACTTCGGCAGCGGTACCCCCAACCTGCAGACCCTCTGGCTGGAGGGCACCCTCGCCGCCGCGCGGCGCGACCCGTCGGTGGACATGATCGTCGTGTTCATGCACCAGGTCCCCCTGTCATCCTCCAGCTCAGGCAACGGCTCCGACCTGGGCATCCGCCAGGCGTGGCTGCCGCTGTTCGACAAGTACGAGGTTGACCTGGTGCTGCACGGTCATGAGCACGACTACGAGCGGAGCTACCCGGTGCGCGGCTACGACCCCGGCGACACCGGCACGGTCGTCGCCCCCAACCCGGGCCAGACCAAGGGCGACGCCGTCGCTACCCGGCGTCCCACCGTGGTGACGACCGAGCCGTACGAGCACAACGGCATCCCGGCGTGGAACACCTCCGAGGGCACGGTTTACCTGGTCCTCGGCGGCGGCGGGACCAACGGCCCGACCAACACCTACGGCACGGACGCCGCCGACGGCCTGCCCCAGGCCAAGGTCATCACCACGCGGAACGCCGTCGTCGGCGCCGCGGCGACCGGCTTCGTGAAGAACGGCGCCGACTCGGTCGAGGACGCTCCGTGGTCCGCGGCCATCAACCCGACCGACGCTTACGGGTACGCCATCTTCGATGTCGACCCCGGCGAACGGGCCGGCGAAACGACCGTCACCTTCCAGTACTTCGCCATCCCGGCGGTCAGCAACGAGGCGGGTTCCGCCCACGACGGCACCACCACGCTGCCGGCCACCCCGACCGAAAAGTTCGTCTTCGGCCGCCGCGTCGGCCGGCGCGGCTTCTAGCGCCGACGGTACGAGGAACGGCAAAAGGGACTAGCGAGGCCCGTGGAGGGGAAAAATCACCAGTAGACATGTCACCCCTGAACAGGTGGCATGAGGGACCGGTGTGGTTCATAGCGGTTCCTGCTATTGGCGGTGATTCCAGACATGTCCGGATACAACACCGACGTGTACGGAACCCAACCTCCGTACATCACAACAGGTAGTGGCAATACGTACGACGACAGCCGTTCCCCGGGGTCCCGCGCTACCGAGCGGGCCAGAGAGGAGTTCGACGCAACCGCGATCGCGGTCGACCCGCAGCTTTCCGGCCCCGTCCGGCATGAGCTGCGCAGGCCGCGCGTGCCTTCGCTGCAGGGGGCGGCGGGTGCTCTAGAGCTCGTCCGGTTCCGCGACGTGCGCCCGCCGGTACCCAGGCCGCCGCGGTCCCGGGTGCCGGCTGCCGTCCTGCTGACCGTCGCCTGCGCGCTCCTGGTCGCGTCGGTCATCGCGGGCATCGCGATCGGCCCGGCCGTGTTCGGTGTCCTCGCGGTGCTCGGACTCGTCACCGGGGGGGTCGGACTCGCCGCCCGGCACGCGGCCGCCGACGGCCGCCCCGCCATCCTCGGCGGCCTCCTGTGGCTGCCGGAGATGGCCGACCTCACCGGGTATCAGGTGGCCAACGCCGGGACGCTCTTCCACCG
>Ga0210395_10002889_pt1 | contig 13274 bp, 12 predicted proteins | sample IncBWH4OmetaG_FD_150861 | JGI IMG/M metagenome (GOLD analysis project Ga0210395, IMG submission 150861) | Forest soil microbial communities from Barre Woods Harvard Forest LTER site, Petersham, Massachusetts, United States - Inc-BW-H-4-O ... | reverse complement strand
AAATCGTCCGAAGTGCGTGGGAGTGGAAGCAAAAACACCCCGTCGGATACGAGGTTCGGGGGGCGGAGCTAGTCCAGCACTCTGGCTGATCGTTTGCATGTGCGTGAAAATGGGGTGCTTGTTTTTCCTGAGCTAACAAATTTCTTGCAACCCTCCGCTTTCTCAGTTCTCGCCGCATAAGACCTTTGGGTTCCAGAATTTTTCGAACTCGACTCGGGCAGGGCGCAACCCTTGAAGACCAACATGTATTCATGAAGAAACAGAGACTTCAACACTGGATTCTGGCTGGCGACATCGCATGGGCGTTTATCGCACTCCCATTAGCGTATGTCATGCGATACGGCTTTAACTGGCACGGTCCGGCCGGCGGAACTTTCATTGTGTTTGTCCCTCCCCTGCTAGTAGCAGTCTCGGGGTGGGCACTCATTTTTTCGTGGATGAAGCTGGATGGTTTTCGCCGTGGTTGGGATTTGCCCGCCACTCTTTCCCAACTGCTTCTCGCACTGTGTCTGCTGATGGCTGTTCTGATGGCGGGGGCGTATCTCCTCCGGATATTTCTTTCACGGTTAACACTGTCTTACTTCGGTATCCTGCTCCTTATCGGTTTCTTGTCCATCCGTTGTGGCGCACACGCGGTTTTGGGTTCACGATACGTCGCGAAGGCTGTGCGACGTGTTCTGATTGTTGGGAATGGACCCGTGGCTCGCGAGATGGCCGCGAAAATCGAATGCCATCCTGAGATGCTCTGCCAGGTCGTCGGGTTTCTGTGTTCCTCTGACACCTCGTTTGACACCCGGGTGCCTGGTATCGTGAGCCAGGCTAGGATGGTACAAACGCTTGGAGTGATTGACCTTCTACGCGAGTGTCGAGTGGATGAGGTCATCATTACCTTGTCTAAACCAGGGAGTCCGGAAATGATGAACCTTGCGGCTCGCTGTCGGCGCGAAGGTTTCGGCGTCAGCGTTGTACCCCATCCTTACGAGCTTTATCTCTCCAAACCGCAACTCCTCGACCTTGGGGGGTTGCCCATTTTGCAATTACGCGAAGCGAAGTCAAGGTACGCAAACAGCGTCGTCAAGCGCACCGTCGACATAGTTTTTGGTTTTTCTCTGTTGGTGTTCTCGATTCCTTTGGTAGCGCTTGGTGCGATTGGGTTGGTTACCAAGAAGGGGGGGGCCTTTGCTAGGGAGCTCCGCTGCGGGCAGTTTGGCAAGCACTTCTGGATGTATCGTCTGAATTCTGATCGCAACTGCCAAGAATTATCCCGTTACGAGATCCTCCTACAGCAACTTAGTATCACCGAAATGCCCCAATTCTGGAACGTCTTGCGCGGGAACATGAGTCTGGTTGGCCCACGACCCGAATCGCCGGATCGGGTAAAACACTACTCCGAATGGCAGTGTCAACGACTGAAAGTTAAACCTGGAATGTCTGGGTTGGCCCAAGTTTGCGGATTGAGAGAGGAGCATTCGTCTGAGGAGAAAGCGCGTTTTGACCTGCAATATATGATGCAATCGTCACTGTTCTTCGACATCTCGTTGATTTTGCAGACGGGATGGACTTTAATAGGAAGGCTATTGCGCCTGAACAAGTTGGGTTCGCGAAAAGCGGGGGCAACAAGCTTACGCACCACAGATTTTGTGGTTGAAAGGACTTCGCCGAGTGCTCATAGTTCGCAGTCCAGTGCGGATTAGCTTTGGAGGTGGAGGAACGGATTTGCCTTCTTACTACCAACGATATGGCGGCGCCGTGTTGAGCGCGGCGATAAACAAGTACTTTTACACCATCCTTGGTGCTCGAAGCGATGGTCGGGTTCAGGTCATTTCTTCCGACCTCAGAGTATTTGAAAATTGGCAGGATATAGCTAATATGCCGGTTCGGAACAGCGAATTGGAGATTCCCTTGGCAGTACTTAAGGAACTGGGTTCGAAAGTGTCCGTGGATCTATTCTTAGCGTCGGAGATACCGCCGGGGACAGGTCTTGGGTCTTCCGCGAGCGTCTGCGTAAACATCCTTCAGACGCTCACAAATTATTTGCACACGCCTCTCTCGAAGCATGAACTGGCTGAGCGCGCGTTCCATATTGCAAGAAATGTCCTAGGAAAGCACGTCGGCAAGCAGGACGAGTACGCGGCGGCGTTTGGCGGGCTAAATTTCTTATCTTTTGACCAAGATGGCAGCACTCAAGTGGAAGCAATGGATTTGGATTCCGAAGTTCTACAGGAGTTCCAGTCCAACTTAATGTTGTTTTTTACCGGTGCTGCCCACCACTCTTGGACGATTCTGCAAGAACAGGAAGACGCGACGCGGGCGCAGAACAGTTCCACATTAGAAGCCCTGCACGACGTGAAGGCTTTGGGAGTTCGCATGCGTGAAGCCTTACAGCAAGCACAACTTCAAGTCTTTGGCGAACTCCTCCACGAAGCGTGGGAAGCGAAGAGGCGCATATCCAAGAGGATTTCCACGCCCAGGATCGACCAACTTTACGCGTGCGCTCGGGCACACGGAGCCGTGGGTGGCAAAATCACGGGTGCCGGAGGCGGCGGATTCCTGTTGCTCTATTGCGAGAGACCCCACCGGGAGGCAGTGCGGAAAGCCTTAAGGGAAGAAGGCGTACACGAAATGGCCTTTGCTTTTGACTTGCAGGGCTCACAGGTGATCGTAAACGATCCCTTCATCGACAGCGATGAGCGGGGTGGTTCACGGTGGACGTTTGTCCCTGCCATTGCGCGCGCGAGGTGATGAGAAGGCTGCGGTTGTCTTGGCTTGCAGCGAGGAATCCAATTTGAAAGCTTTTTTGTTGGCCGCTGGTCACGGTACACGATTGCGGCCCTTAACCGATAAAATCCCCAAGTGCTTGCTGCCTATCCGTGGCATACCGATGCTGCAGATCTGGTTGGAGGCGTGTAGCTACTTCGGAATTGAAGAAGTACTCGTTAACATTCACGCCCACGCGGAAGCAGTGCACGAATTCTTGCGGAAGCATCCGCATAGCAGCAAGGTCCGAGTGGTTGAAGAAAAAGAGCTGTTGGGCAGCGCTGGAACCTTGCTGAAGAACCGTGAGTGGGTAGGTTCTGAGGATTTTTTCTGGGTGTTCTATGCGGATGTCCTGAACCAAGTGGATTTTTCCGCGATGCTGCGAGTGCACCAAGCGAGAAGACCCGCAGCGACCCTCGGCGCTTCCAGCGTTCCGGACCCCAGTCGTTGCGGGATCCTCGACATACTCGAAGATGGCACGGTGGTCGATTTCGTGGAGAAGCCGGTTTACCCCCGCGGTAATTTCGCGTTCTCGGGGCTTTTGCTTGGAACTCAGTCGTTGCTCGACGCAATTCCGCTCAAGCAACCCGCCGATTTAGGTTTCGATGTTCTTCCACGATTGGTGGGTAAGATGGTTGCGTACCCAATTTCAACCTACTTGCTGGACATCGGCACTATGGAGAATTATGAAATGGCACAAAGCACTTGGCCGGCCTCTTATCCGTCGCTAGGAAAGTTGAATGATTGAAGGAATAGTCTTTGACATGGATGGCGTCCTAGTCGACAGCCATCCCGTACATCGGGTCGCCTGGAGTAAATTCCTTGCGACCGTCGGGAAAAGCGTTAGCGATGAGGGGCTTAGCTTCATCTTGGCGGGAAGGAGACGCGAAGAGATATTGCGGCACTTTCTCGGTGATCTGTCTGAAGCCAAGATCGCCGAGTACGGGCGTCAAAAAGACTCATTCTTTGAAGAGAACTTCCATGATGTGAAGTTAATTCCAGGGGTGCGCAAGTTCTTGGAGTCACTAGAGACCGCTGGGTTGAAGTCTGCGATCGCAACCTCCGCTAGTTCGGCGCGGACGTTGGGAACGCTGCGTCGCCTACAGTTGGGCAGGAAGTTCTCCACCATCGTGACTGGGGATGATGTCGATGTTGGCAAGCCCGATCCCGCAGTATACAAGCTAGTTTCCCGGCGCATGAATTCATCCCCGGAGGATCTGCTTGTGTTTGAAGACGCACCTTGCGGTGTCCAGGCCGCCAAGTCGGCCGGGATGCGCTGTATTGGCGTGAGTACGAATGGACGCGCCGAGATGCTGCTTCAATGCGGCGCCGATTTTGTAGTTCCGGATTTCCTCAACCTCTCGGTCGAAACGCTGTCATATATGTATTGTCGTTAAAGGGTGACCACGACAATGTCTGCCACATTTAGACCCTAACCGCGTCGAACAACCCTTCAGTCTAGAAGATTCATTTGCTTGATTGAAGAAGGTATTAGAGGAGAGATGAACATCGCTGAACCACCGTTTGTTCTAGTCGAGAAGCTAGAAAAGCAGGCAGCTCCGGAACTCCAACACCGGCGGAGTGCGTTAATTGTGCTACTCAGCATAACAGCGCTGCTGTGCTCCGGCCTGGAATTGGAGGTTTTGATGGTGCTTGACGGCATGTTGCGATTCATGACCGTCCGTGAAATTCTCTGGGACGTGGGCGTGGCCTTTATTCCCTTGTTCGGTATAGCGGTGGGATGGTGGCTTTGTCTGATGCTGTTTACGAAGATGATTCAGGTTTTCGCTTGGAGGGCGTTTCGCCCTCAATCGATCTTCTGGCGTCTCGGCCTTGCAGTCCCGTTACTTTATTTTGTTCTTGAACTAACTAACTCGACTCGTCTACGCGTCTCTCCCCATTGGCACCCTGGGCTGTTCGGTTGGTTGTGGATCTTGTTCACGTTGGTTGTGGTTAGCACCGCCGTTATCTGTATGACTGAGTTGTCGACACTGCAAACTTTTTGCCGTGTCAGGTTGGCGCCTGTGGCCATGGTACACATTGTTCTCGTCGTCATTATTGTAATTGCGCTGGTCGCACGCGGGGTTTATGTTTTCCATGATTTTGTGCATCCCGGAACAGCGGTCGCGGCGTCGAACTTACCTGATGTTTATCTGATCACATTCGATGCCCTGAGGGCGCAGGACATGTCGGTATACGGCTATGAACGCTCCACTACTCCAAATTTGGAACGACTTGCACGACAAGCTTATACTTTCGATTTTTTCTTCGCGAACTCAAACTTCACGACTCCGGCGACAACCTCGATCGAAACTGGGAAGTTACCATGGACGCACCGGGTATTTCAGTTAGGAGGGTTTTTGCGTGGTCAGGCGCAACAGGAAACCTTAGCCGGCTTATTGCGTCAACGCGGATATTACACATCGTCGATCGTATCAAATCCATTCGCAAGCCCCATACAACATAGAACGCAGGGAAGCTACGACGCAGTGAGCCTGGCTTTGCCGCAGAACGGAACTGGTGTATGGATGCGCTACACCAATCTGGTGGGACTCAACACACTCCACACCCTTCTGTACACAATGTTAAAGTCGGTGGGTGCTTTACGATCTTGCTTAGATGCAATAATTTGGAGTGACCGCTATCCTAGTCCAGCGGAGCCGGTTTTTCAGCGTGCGCGCGATCTTGATGAGCGGCAAGATATTTCACAGCCGCGCTTCGTTTGGATGCATGTCATGCCCCCGCACGATCCATATTTTCCTCCGCTGCCCTATCGGGGGCGCTTCTTAAGCTCAAGCAAGCTCACACGCAGTCGTGATTTCCTCGGCCAACGGAACGACTCGACGCAGCGAGGTGTGTCGGTGGCGGAGTTGCGCGCCCGCTATGATGAGAATATTGCCTACGCAGACCATGCTGTCGGAGATTTCCTTGAATGGCTCGATCAGACAGGCCGGTTAGATCGATCTATCGTCATCGTCTCGGCTGATCACGGTGAATCCTTCGAGCACAATTGGCTTTTGCATACCGGGCCGTACCTGTACAACGGACTAATCCAAATCCCGTTGCTCATACACCTTCCGGGTCAAAAACACGGCTCACGATTTACCCAGGCTGCCGAGCAGGTTGATTTGCTGCCTACGATCCTTGACTTGGTTGGCGGACAGGCTCCGAGTTGGAGCGAAGGCATTTCGCTCAAACCGCTATTCGAAGGCGGCCGGCTTCCGAACCGATTGCTTTTTAGTATGAACCTGGACGCCAATAGCACATTCACCCCGATTACGCAGGGGACAGTCGCTGTGATCGATAATGATTTCAAATACGTCGCTCAATTGGGGACGCATGAGGGCTCTCTTTACAGGTACAAAACTGATTCGCGGGAGGAGCAGAATCTGATCGAGTCGGATCCGACTGTTGCCGCACGCATGCAAGATGTCTTGAAGAAGAAACTCGAAGAAATCAATAAACGGCCTATTTCAAAACCGTGATGTTACAGTAGACGCCAGTACCCATCAAATGACGCGAAGACTCCGCTTATCTCTGAGCGCTTGGCGCAGGCTGGCGACCAGAATTGATCGTAACCGGAGCCAGTTAAGATTACATACCAAGCTTGCATATTGGCTGACCGGTGCCGGTCACTCTTTGTTGTTTCGACTGCAAGATGCGAGCCAAGCGGATGCATTGAAGGCGGCATCTCCAACCCCTCCAATTTTTGTTCTCGGCTTTTGGCGTTCGGGTACGACACTTCTGCACGAGCTCTTGTGCAGTGATCCGCAGTTCGGCTTTCCGAGCACCTACGCGTGCATGAATCCTTCTCATTTTCTGCTTACAGAAGCTTGGGCTTCCGGACGCAAAGCACCGCAGCCGACGACTCGTCCGATGGACGCAATGTCCTATTCGTGGGCTTCGCCGCAGGAGGACGAATTCGCACTGCTTGCACTTGGTGCACCCTCACCATATGAGTCACTAATCGTTCCATCCCTGATGCGCGACCCGAAAATGCTGGTGGATCTGCGCTTGCACAGCTCGACCGAGCAAGAACGCTGGGGAGAGGCCCTCCGGCATTTTTTGCTCCTCCTGACCGTCCAGCAAGGTAAGACTATGGTCTTCAAATCTCCTCCCCACGGGTTCAAGTTGCCGCTTCTAATCTCGATGTTTCCCGGGGCCCGGTACATAATCCTCGAACGAAATCCGTACGAAGTATTTGCCTCGAATCTCAAGCTTTGGCGGACTCTCTTTAATCTGTATGCCGTGGAATCCTCGTCATCCGCTGAGATTGAGCAATTCCTGCTGGCAGCTTACCTTATGCACGAAGAAGCCATCGGAGAGGGGATGAGTAGGGCAGACGCGCGTCGGTTGGCATTTGTACGCTATGAAGAGTTAGCAACTGATCCGATCGGACAAATGGATCGGCTGTACCGAGAATTGGACCTTGGCAATTTCGACGGGGTGCGGGCACCCATGGAAAAGTATGTAGCTGGCACGGTTGGCTATGCTCGCAATCGTTTCACGCTCTCTGCAGCGCAAAAAGTACGTGTCGAAGACTCTTGGGGCTCTGTCATCAAAGCGAAGGGGTATTGCTGGCCGGAACAATACTTGAGCTTGGCTAGCTAGGTATTGCGCAAGTTCGTCGGAAAAGGCATTGACAATAATTCTCAAAATTCTCATACTACAGATGCTGTCAACCGATCCCAGAGGAGCGCCGATTAATGAATCGATCTGATCTTGCAGTGGTGGTGATGCTGTTTCTTGTGACGGCAGTACCAGCACATGCTTACGGTGATCCGAGTGGTGGCACGTTGTTCCAAGTGCTGATGCCCTTACTGGCAGGGCTGTGGGCCACGTGGATGATATTTGCCAGCCGCGTTCGCAGGGGTCTTTCACTCTTCTATCGCAAAGTGCGCCGAACGGAACCCGAAGAACCGACCGCTTGACTAGCCACTGCCCTGGCACCGTCCCAGGTTCCTGCGCGGCTAGAATTGGACTCAATCTTCGATTTTTCAAAGCAGTTCCGTGACCATAGCTGGCAGGCCTGCCCGGCTGACGGTCCATCGCCGGACACTTCGTGCTTTATTTCGCGAATCCTCAACCTGAACAGATCATGTTTACCCTTGCAATCCCAGCTTCTCAAAGGGAGTTTGCCTCTTTTCGGGCAGCTACGGAAGCAGGCTAGTTTGATGGGTCAACGTGAAATAGTCGTTGAGCGCACCAAGTCTACTCGGTAGTTTGGAGCCGCCACGGTTATCTAATCTGGCCAGTGTACGATGTCAATTTCGACGGATATCACCTACCAAAGATCTATGCTACGACGACTCCTCCGACCAATCGTTATTCGCTCACGAAGTTATCTCGATCAACAGTTCTTCGTTCGCCTCATGCGCAGGCACCGCGATAAACAGTTCTTCACTCGCCTCATCCGGAAGACGGATAACTTCAGTGACCAAACGTGGCTGGGGCAGCCCATCTGGCAAAACGTCTTGGACTTGTGGACGATCCAGGAGACCCTCTGTGAGGTCCGACCTGCGCTCCTCATCGAATGCGGCACGAATCGGGGGGGATCGTCCTACTTCTTCGCCACCCTCTTCGACCTTATCGGCCACGGACGGGTCATCACCATTGATATCGAGAAAATGCACGACCTGTCGCACCCGCGTGTTACGTACCTGCTCGGTAGCTCGGTGGAGTCGGAGATCCTAGATCAGGTTACCCGCGCCGTGGCTGAGACCTCCGGCCCCATTATGGTGCTGCTGGACAGCGACCACAGCGAGGCACACGTCCGCCGCGAGATGGATCTCTACCATCGCTTCGTCACTCCGGGCAGTTTTCTTTTGGTGCAGGACGGCATCGTCGACACGCTCCGTATCTTCGCCGCCGGTCGGCCGGGACCGCTGCGCGCGATTGAGGCTTTTCTGAGAACCCATCCGGAATTTGAGGTTGATACGAAGCGCTGCATGCGCTTCTTGATCACGCATTCTCCTAAAGGCTGGTTGCGCCGGACTAATTGATTTGCCCTGACGTTGAATCTACCCGGCTACGAGGACGTTTCCTGCCCAACATCTACTTCCGATTGATACGGAAACCGGGAGCGCTTCACAAGAATTTTATCGTTTGCGCAAGTGGGCTAGGGCGGGGTCTGGCTTGCTCACCCAAATAGGTGGCCTCAAACTAGCTTCCAGTTATCAGATGGGCGGCGGTCCTCCAAACGTTCGAAGAGGGAACTGGAAAAAGGGAAATTCCCGATGGACAAAAGAGATGAAACCGCAACACGGTGGTTCACGGCGGGCTTGATTGAACTTCTTCAGACCTGAAAAGACACCGCTCGGCGTCAAAGTCACGCGAAACGTAGTTTACAATGGCGTGCGCCTGTTTTTTTTGGCGCCACTTCCGTTCCTGGTGATCCCATTTTTCCTCAAGAAACTCGGACCATCAGGATACGGGACTTGGGCCGTATTCTTTGCAGCGAGTGGAATAACCTCGGTTGCCGATCTGGGGCTCATCACCACACTCAGCAAGCATGTAGCCGAGTTCTATACGCTCAAAGATTTCCGCGCCTTGAACGGGCTCATAAGTACGGGCGTTTTTCTCTACTTGGCAATCGCCTGTCTGCTTTCCTTCATTCTTTGGTTCAGTTCCCCGTTACTGATCGCTGTGCTCTTTCGAGGTAGCCCGGTTTCGGTGCATGAACTGGAGATTCTCTGGCGTTATTTGATACTGCTGATGTTTGCGAACATTCTCACCATGTCGTTCTCCTCTGTAGTCATCGGATTGCAGCGGATGGACTTGAGTACTGGAATCAACTCTCTAAACCTTTTATCCAGCGCCGGCTTCAGCGTTTTGTTTCTCGGGTGGAATTGGGGACTCCGGGGAGTTTTGTACGGATATGTGTTAGGCGCGTGGATTACCCTACTGGCTTCCGCGTACGCAATGCGCCGGCTACTTCCGGAGATCAAACTCAGCTTTTTGGCTTGTCGTTGGGCAGTGGCCAAGGAGATATTTGCCTTTAGCCTGAAAACATACGTCACCCAAGTCGCGGTTCTAATACACAATCAGATAGAAAAACTCTATCTTGCCCGGTTCGCGGGCGTGGTATTCGTTGGATGGTACGATATCTCCAGCGATCTGGCTCTCAAGTTGCGAGGAATCCCAAGTTTGGTCCTCGCTCCAATTATGCCGGCGGCTTCCGAACTGCATGCCCGGAGCGATCAGGCGAGACTTTCCCAACTCTACTATCGAACTCACAAGTATCTGGCCCTGCTCGGAGTGCCTCTCGTGGCCTACGTTGTTTTTGTGTCCAGGGATTTCGTCGACCTCTGGGTTGGCCCATCTTTGCGCGTAATTGCAATTCCAATATGCGTTTTGCTGGTCGTCAATTTCATCAACCTGACAACGGGTCCGGGCCTCCAGATTCTGGTTGGCGGAGGAACTTTACAACCGGGACTCTATAGTGCCATCGCGAGCATGGTTTTGAACGTTGTGTTGAGCCTTTTTCTAATCCGCGCCTACGGTTTCCAGGGAGCCGTAATAGGAACGTCAGTCTCGATTGTGGTCGGGTCGGTCGCTTTTCTTTATCTTTTCCGCCGAGAAACAAGGGGCACGTTTCCGAAAGTACTTAGACTTGCATATTTGAAGCCGATTGTTTGTTCGCTCGGATGTATCGCACTCATCAGTGTGCTCGCCCACTCGGAAAGATCCTCCTGGAGCAAGCTCGTGGTGAATGGGATTGTCTTTGGCGTTGCGTATCTCGTCCTCCTTCTTCTGGTCCGTTTCTTCGATAGTTCTGACCTGATGATGGTAGAACGGTTTCTTCCAATTCCTCGTATTGCAAGGAGAATTATTCCGAATGCTGAACTGGGCAGCTCGCTACTACCCGATTCTGAGAGAGCTCAAACAACGGTTAGCTGAAACCGATTCGCTTCTCGAAATCGGTTCTGGACCAGCTGGTATCAGCAAGTTCTATAAGTCTCGATTTGTCGGCTGCGATATCAGTTTTCCCGCTCGCCCCCAGTTTCCGATGGTACCGGTTGTCGCTACGGCTGCGGCATTGCCCTTCGGCGATCGATCCTTTGATGCGGTGGTGGCGTCAGATGTTCTGGAACACGTTCCTCCAGTCCAAAGGATGGTTGTAGTACGAGAAGCCTTGAGGGTAGCCCGCAAGGTCGCAGTATTCGCATTTCCCTCCGGCAACCCTGCTGCCGAGTATGACCGTAAACTTGCCGAGACGTACGATCGTTGCAAAGAAGAGAGACCGGTGTGGCTACAAGAGCACATGCAATATCAGCCGTTCCCTTCAATAGACCTTTTTACGGAACTGTCATCTGAGTGGAGGATAACCAGCTTTGACAATGAGAACGTGGTTTTTCACAATTGGGTCATGAGGCGAGAGATGCGTAAGATTTGGCGCTACTGCTTCCTGATTCTACTAACAGCCGTGCCTCGACTGATGGAACACTTGCTCCGCCGCGCCGACCGCCAGCCTTATTACCGTAAGATCGTGGTCGTGCAACGGCCGTGACAGATAATAGAATGACGCGTGCCTAGTCTCCACACCTCCACGCTTGGAGGAATGGTAAGAAAGAAGAGCATGAGATATACGATTGTCACGCCTACTATATGCAGGCCTTCATTGTTGCGGTTGTGCGAAAGCATAGACCAGCAGACTGAGTCGGATTGGGAGCATCTGGTCGTTATTGATACTCCCCGCGGCAACATGACAAAAGAGCAGCGGAATGTCATTGAATCGATTCGATCGAATGCCAAAAGGTCGTACTCCCACTGCGACAGACGGCACAACAACTATGGACATACTTGTCGGCATCACATATGGGAACAGGTGAGAGGCGACTATATATTGTACGTCGATGACGACGATTCTCTCGCTGACGAGAACGTACTAAAAACGCTGGATTCGGTGACGGAGCCGTGGGCGGTGTTCCCGATGCTTAGGCATGGAAAGAGATTTTTGTGCGTGCCGCCGGCCCGTGGTGGGACTGGGACCGGGATGTTCCTGCACCGACGAGAGATTGGTAGATGGCCGGACCGGGACTCCTATGACGCAGACGGCTGGTTCGTGGAAGAATTAAAACAGAGATTCCCTTACCAGGTCGTGGAATCCAGGCCGCTGGTTATCCAGCCGCAAAGTAGCTGCGGAGTCTCGAATGCCGAAAGTTGGTGGGGCGCGGAGCGTGCGAAGTGGATTGCTCGCTGGTTCCGCTATAAAGACCTTTTGTTCCAGGCGGACTTTGACGGAAAGAGCGAAGCTGGAACTTCCCTACGCGAGTAAAGCACAAGGGATTCCGAACACAATAGACCTCCCAGTTTGACCCCCCACGCGCCCTACCTTCCTCTGTTGTTCTCGAAGTAATAATTCCGCAACTAAATTTCCACCTGAGGGTTAGGAGGGTGGTAGACTGCCGCGACCGCGCGACCGCTTTGTCTACGTGCAGCCTGGGACCCGCTCAGTCGATCTTTTGAGGAGTGTGCGTCATGAAGACTTCGTTGCTCTTCAGCCCTTGCGTTGTTCGTGTCCTCGCTATTCTTTCCTTGCTCGGCATTATCGCAGTTCCCTACGTTCAGGCCCAAGTCAGCTTCTTCACGCCTCCGACATACGCCGGGAGTGGGTCCATTTTTGTGGCCGATTTTAATGGCGACGGCAAGCCTGACATCCTGGCTTCGGACGGAACTCTCAATCTAGGGAACGGAGACGGAACTTTCCACACCGGCACCGCGGTGACGGGCACACCGTTGGCCGTGGCCGATTTCAATGGTGATGGCAAGCCCGACGTACTGGAACAGGGGACGGGCACTCTTCTGGTTCTGCTGGGAATGGCGATGGAACGTTTCAACCGCCCATCAGCACAAACAGTGGCGCAAGTTTATTCCCAGTCATAGCCGGCGACCTGACCGCGAATGGCAAGGCAGATGTGCTCGGACTGTTCAATAACAACCTAGTGGTTTACCTCAGCAATGGCGACGGCACCTTTGCTGCAGGTGTTTCTTACTCTGTCGGGAATACGTCGTTTGGTCCTGTCGCGATCACTCTGGGTGATTTTAACGGCGATCGAATAGTCGACGTTGCGATAAGCCTGCAAGGGGATAACGTGCCGGGACAAGAGATTGTTCTGCTCGGCAATGGGGACGGTACCTTTCAGTCTGGCAAGACCTCAACTGGGGTTTTCTATCCCGCATCGGTAGTCGCTGGCGATTTCAATAATGACGGCAAGCTCGATCTCGTGATCGCAAGCCAAACAGATATAGCAAACACGACTTCAATTCTACTGGGAAATGGAGACGGCACGTTTCAAGCCCCAACTACGCTCTTTTCGAACAGCGGAACTTTGGCTACGGCGGATCTGAACGGTGACGGCAAACTCGATTTAGTTCTGGGAGGCAGCGTAGTCGAGATCTACCTGGGCAAAGGTGATGGCACCTTTGCCATTGGCCACAGTTACGCTGGCGGGCCTCCGCTTGCCTTGGCCGACTTTAATCTGGATGGAAAGCTGGATATCGCGGCGGGGGGGATA
>Ga0210395_10002888_pt1 | contig 13280 bp, 11 predicted proteins | sample IncBWH4OmetaG_FD_150861 | JGI IMG/M metagenome (GOLD analysis project Ga0210395, IMG submission 150861) | Forest soil microbial communities from Barre Woods Harvard Forest LTER site, Petersham, Massachusetts, United States - Inc-BW-H-4-O ... | reverse complement strand
CCCTGTACGTCGTCGGCCGCCACGTCGAGCAGCCGCGCATCCTGCGCGATGCCCGCGTTGCCGGGCGCGCAGTACAGCTCGGGCTCCTCCCACGAGCGCGCCAGCGCACGCACGAGCGCGTGCTCGCGGCCGCCGCTGCCGACGACGAGCACCCTCATCCCAGTGACGCGATGAAGTCGTCCACCGGGATGGCCGTGAGCGTCTCGTAGCTCACCGTGCCGCGCGAGCCGAGCTCCAGCGACACGCGCGCCATCGTCTGCTCGTCGGGCGCCTCCACGATGCTGACGAAGTCCCACCGCCCGAGCGTCGCCCACTGGGCCTTCACCTTCGCCCCGAGCTGCTCCACCTCTTTGTTGACCTCGTGGATGCGCTGCGGGTTGTTCTTGACGGTCTGCACGCCCTCCGGCGTCAGGTGGGCGAGCATGATGTACGTGGGCATGGCCTCCTCCTCGGGTCGTGGGCGCGGGTGCCGGGAGGGCCGTGGCGCGGGCCCCCGCCGAGCCTCCCAAGAGTAGACCTCAGTTTGGAACCGTGGCGGCTGCCGGGAGGGACTCGAATGTGAGTTGCCCGTCGCCGGCGTCCACGCGGACCGTCTCGCCCGCCCGGAGGCTGCCGTCCAGCAGCGCCAACGCGAGGCGGTCGGTGAGCTGGCGCTGGATCACGCGGCGCAGGGGGCGCGCTCCGTAGGCGGGGTCGTAGCCGAGGTTGCCGAGCAGCTCGCGCGCGGCGTCCGTCAACTGCACCTCGACGCCCCGCTCGCGCACGCGCGCCACCACGCGCGCGACCTGCAGCTCGACGATCTCCCCGAGCTGCTCGCGACTCAGCTGCGCGAAGCGCACGACGTCGTCCAGGCGGTTGACGAACTCCGGTTTGAAGTGGCGCAGCAGCGCCTCGCGCAGGGCGACGTCGGAGGTCGCCTCCTCGTCGCTCACCGGGATGTTCGAGGTCATGATCAGCACCGTGTTCCTGAAGTCCACGGTGCGGCCCTGGCCGTCGGTGAGGCGGCCGTCGTCCATCACCTGCAGCAGCGTGTTGAAGACGTCGGGGTGGGCCTTCTCGACCTCGTCGAGCAGCACCACTGAATACGGACGCCGTCGCACCGCCTCGGTCAGCTGGCCGCCCTCTTCGTAGCCGACGTACCCGGGGGGCGCCCCCACCAGGCGCGAGACGGTGTGCTTCTCCATGTACTCCGACATGTCGAGGCGCACCATCGCCTCCTCGGAGTCGAACATGAACTCCGCCAGCGCCCGCGCGAGCTCCGTCTTGCCGACGCCCGTGGGGCCGAGGAACAGGAAGGAGCCGATCGGCCGGTTGGGGTCCTGCAGGCCGGCGCGGGAGCGGCGCAGCGCGGTCGCCACGGCCTCGACCGCCTCGTCCTGGCCGATGACGCGTTCGTGTAGGCGCTCCTCCATGTGGATCAGCTTCTCCACTTCGCCCTCCAACAGGCGGGAGACGGGAATGCCGGTCCAGCGCGCGACGACCTCGGCAACGTCCTCGGCGTCGACCTCCTCCTTGAGGAAAACGGGGCCGCCTTCCCCAACCTCACCGAAATCCGCTCCACCGTCGCTCACTGAATCACCATCGCCGGCGAGCCCATCATTTTTCGATCCCTGTTCGTGCTCGGCCTTTTCGTGTTCGGCCAAGTCGCCTTCCAGCTTGGGTATTTCCCCATACAGGAGCTCACTTGCACGGCCGAGGTCGCCGTCTCGCTGGGCGCGATCGGCCACTAGACGCAGTTCCTCCAGACGTTCCTTGATGTCGCTCACGCCCTGCAGCGCCTGCTTCTCGCGCTCCCATTGAGCGCGCATCTCGGCTGAGCGCTGCTTCAACTCGCCAAGCTCCTCCTCGATCGCGGTGCGCCGCTCCTTGGATGCCTCGTCCTTCTCCTTGCGCAGCGAGGTCAGCTCGATCTCCAGCTGCATCACACGCCTGTCGACCTCGTCGATCTCGGTCGGGACGGAGTCGATCTCGATACGCAGGCGCGACGCCGCCTCATCCACGAGGTCGATCGCCTTGTCGGGCAGGAAACGGTCGGCGATGTAGCGATCTGAGAGCGTCGCGGCCGCAATCAGCGCACTATCCTGGATCGTCACTTTGTGATGCACCTCATAGCGCTCCTTGAGCCCGCGCAAAATCGCGATCGTGTCCTGAACTGTCGGCTCACCGACCATCACCGGCTGAAACCGTCGCTCGAGCGCCGCGTCCTTCTCGATGTACTTGCGGTACTCGTCAAGCGTGGTGGCGCCGACGCAGCGAAGCTCGCCGCGGGCGAGCATCGGCTTGAGCAGATTTGCGGCGTCGACCGCCCCCTGCGCCGCGCCCGCGCCCACGATCGTGTGCAGCTCGTCCAGGAACAGGATCACGCTGCCCCGAGCCTCCGAGACTTCCGCCAGCACGCCCTTTAGGCGCTCCTCGAACTCGCCGCGGTAAACCGCGCCGGCGATCAGCGCGCCCATGTCGAGCGCGATCACGCGACGCTCGCGCAGCGACTCGGGCACGTCGCCTGAGACCACACGCTGTGCCAGCCCCTCGACGATCGCCGTCTTGCCGACGCCGGGCTCGCCGATCAGCACCGGGTTGTTCTTTGTGCGGCGAGAAAGCACCTGGATCACGCGGCGAATCTCCTCGTCGCGCCCGATCACGGGGTCCAGCTTGCCCTGCTCGGCAAGCTCGGTCAGGTCCTTGCCGAAGCGCTCCAGCGGCTTCTGCTCCTGCTCGGGCTGCGGCTGCGCCGCTGGAGTTCCAGGCGCGTGCCCGTCGGCCGGGCTCATGGCTCGACCCCCAATGGCATGTCCACCCGAGCACCTACGAAGCCAACACCCCTCGACTTGGCGGCGAATCGTCCCATTGGACAAAACATGAGCCACAGCGATGCGAGGAGCCTGTTTGGTTGAGGCGAGAGGGAGGGATTCATCTTAATTTTTTTCATCTTTTTACATTTATGAATGATTACATTTTGTAAGGATCACGAAATTTTGGAACCACATCTACGCTCCTCCATCCCCTCGACCCCCACGTGTCCCGCGCGCCCCAAGCGGCGGCACGCGAAACGGCGAGCGAGCGTCGGCCGCACGCACCAAATCGGTGCCCGGCGGGCGAGCGTTCGGAAAGGGCACGAGCTCGGCGCGGAAGGAGCGGCGCACGCGCTCCAACTCCTCAGCCAGTTCGACCTGGGCGTGCAAAGCCTTCACTTCGAGCTCTTCGATTCGCTCGTGCATGCCCTGTACTTCGGACTCCAAATCGAGCACGCGTTGCACGCCGGCCAGGTTGAGCCCGAGCTCAACGGTCATCTCGTGGATGCGACGCAGCAGCTCGACATCCTCTTGCGAGTACAGCCGCGTTCCCTTCGGCGAGCGCTTGGGCTCGACCAACCCGCGCGACTCGTACATGCGCAAAGTCTGGGGGTGCATGTTGGCCAGCTCGGCGGCTACCGAGATCATGAAGACGCCGCGGTCGGTCTCGACCTCGACGCGCGCAATGCGCTTGGCGCTCACGAGGAGGCCTCCGTGAACAGCTTCGCGCGCGGATTGCCGTTCATCACCTTCGACAGCTCGTCCACGGCCGCGCGCTGCTCGTCGCTGAGCTGCTCGGGCACGTCGAGCACAAAGCGGTAATGGATGTCGCCACGACTCTTGCTGCCGAGCTTCGGAGGACCCTCGCCGCGCAGACGTTGAACAGCGCCGTGGTGGGTGCCGGGCTTCACGCGCAGCGTCTTGGACCCGTCGAGCGTCGGCACGCGCACCTCAGCGCCGAGCAGGGCCTCGGGGATCGTGAGCGGCACCTCGACCTCGAGATGCTCGCCCTTGCGCTTGAAGGCAGGGGACGGATCGACGTGCGTGACCACGTACAGATCGCCGGCCGGCCCGCCATGCGCACCCGCCTCGCCCTTGCCGGGCACGCGGATGCGCGAGCCCTCCTTGACGCCGGCGGGGATGTTGACGCGGAACTTCTTGACGGTTCGCACCGCGCCCGAGCCGTGGCAGGTGGGGCATGGATCCTCGATCACCGTGCCGCTGCCGCCGCATTGCGAGCAGGGTTGTGTGATCGAGAACATCCCCTGGCCCTGGCTCTCGATGCCGCGCCCTTCGCAACGCGGACAGACCTTCGGTGTCGTGCCGGGCTTTGCGCCGGTGCCGTGACAGGTGCCGCAGATACTGCTGGTGGGCACCGACAGCGGTACCTGTGCGCCCGAGATCGACTGGTCGAAGGAGATGCGCACCTCGGTCTCCAGGTCGCGGCCGCGCTGCGGGCGGTTGCGCGCGCGCCGGGCCCCCGCGCCCCCCCCGCCCGGCGCTGACCCACCCCCTCCGCCGAACAGGTTGGAGAGGATGTCCCCCATCGAGGAGGCGTCGAAGTCGAAGTTGCCAAAGCCGCCGAAGCCGGGCCCGCCCGACGCTCCGCCTGCGAACGGCCCGGTGCCGTTGTCGTACTGCTTGCGCTTCTCCGGGTCGCCGAGCACGTCGTGCGCCTGGGAGATCTCCTTGAAGCGCTCCTCCGCCTGCTTGTCGTCGGGGTTGCGATCCGGGTGGTACTTACGCGCGAGCTTGCGATAGGCCTTCTTGATGTCCTCGGCGCTCGCCTTCTTGTCCACTCCAAGCGTCTTGTAGTAGTCGGGACGGGTTGCCATTCATGCTCCGATCCGACTCGCCGGCCGGCCCGGCACAGCTCCAGCCATCCGGCCAGCGCCCTGACCCGTCATCCCGCCCACCATCGCTACGCCGCCACCAGTACGCGTGCCGGTCGGATGATCGTCTCGCCCATGCGATAGCCGTTCTGGAAGACCTCAGCGACCTCGCCGCTGGCGGCACCCTCCACCGGCTGCTGGGCGACCGCCTCGTGGAGATTTGGATCGAATGGCTCGCCCAGCGGCGCAAACGCCTCGATGCCAAGCCGCGCGAGCGCCGCGCTGAGCTCGGTGCGCACGAGGCGCACCCCCGCCAGCAGAGGATCCTCGGCCTCGGCCGCCTCGATCGCCCGGTCGAGGTTGTCGAGTGCCGGCAATAGCTCCTTGGCCAGTTTGACCACACCACGCTCCTGCGCGGCGGCGGCATCGCGCGCCACGCGCTTGCGGTAGTTCTCGAAGTCGGCCTGCGTGCGCTGTGCGAGCGCCAGGTACTGGTCGCGCTCGGCAGCAATCTTGACGAGCTCGTCGAGGTCGCCCTCGATCTCGACAACCTCGTGGTCAACAGGCTCATCGTCAGCTATGTGCTCGGCCTCGACCTCCTCGATCTCCTGCTCTACCTCCTCCATCAGCTCTTGCCCTCGTCGACCACCTCGGCGTCGACGACGTCCTCCTCGGCAGACGCGCCGTTGTCCGTCGCCTCACCGGCGGCGCCGTCGGCTGAAGCCGCCGCGTCGGCCTGAGCCTTCTGGTACATCGCCTCGGAGACCGCGTGGAAGGCCGTCTGCAGGGCCTCGGTACGAGCGTTGATCGCCGCCGGGTCCTCTGCCTCCAGGGACTCGCGCACCTCCTTGATCGCCTCTTCGATGCGACCCTTGGAGTCGGCGTCGACCTGGTCGCCCAGATCGGCCAGCTGGCGCTCGGCCTGGTAGGCAGCGTTCTCGCCGTTGTTGCGCGCCTCGGCCAGCTCACGCGCCTTGCGATCCTCCTCGGCGTGGGACTCGGCGTCGGTGACCATCCGCTTGACTTCCTCGTCGGAGAGCCCCGAGCCGGCCTTGATCTCGATCTTCTGCTCCTTGCCGGTGCCGAGATCCTTGGCGGACACGTTGAGGATGCCGTTGGCGTCGATGTCGAACGCCACTTCGATCTGGGGTATGCCGCGCGGCGCCGGCGGGATGCCGGTGAGCTGGAACTTGCCCAGCGACTTGTTGTACTGAGCCATCTCGCGCTCGCCCTGCAGCACGTGGATCTCAACCGAAGGCTGGTTGTCCTCGGCTGTCGAGAACACCTCGCCCTTGCGCGTGGGAATCGTGGTGTTGCGCTCGATCAGCTTGGTCATCACGCCACCCTTGGTCTCGATGCCGAGCGTGAGCGGTGTCACGTCGAGCAGCAGCACGTCCTTGACGTCGCCGGCGAGCACGCCGGCTTGGATCGCAGCACCTACGGCGACTACCTCGTCCGGATTCACACCGCGGTGGGGATCCTTGCCGGTCAGCTCCTTGACCTTCTCCTGCACGGCAGGCATGCGCGTCATGCCACCCACAAGCACGATGTGGTCGATCTCCTTGACGCCCTTGTCCTTGGCGTCGTCGATTGCCTGACGCACAGGGGCGACGACGCGGTCGAGCAGTGCTGATGTCAACTCGGCGAGCTTGGCGCGCGTCAGGCGCGTGTCGAGGTGCTTGGGCCCTGAGGAGTCGGCCGTGATGAACGGCAGGTTGATCTGCGTCTCCTGGGTGGTGGAGAGCTCGATCTTGGCCTTCTCCGCGGCCTCATAGAGGCGCTGCAGCGCCATCGGGTCGGCGCTCAGATCGATCCCCTGGTCGCGCTTGAAGTCGGCCACGAGCCAGTCGACGATCGCCTTGTCGAAGTTGTCGCCGCCGAGGTGGTTGTCACCGGCGGTCGACTTGACCTCGAACACGCCGTCGCCGATCTCGAGCACCGATACGTCGAAGGTGCCGCCGCCGAGGTCGAACACGAGGATCGTCTGGTCTGACTCCTTGTCCAGGCCGTAGGCAAGCGAGGCCGCGGTCGGCTCGTTGATGATGCGCTTGACCTCGAGATTGGCGATCTTGCCGGCGTCCTTGGTCGCCTGACGCTGGTCGTCGTTGAAATAGGCGGGGACCGTGATAACGGCCGAGTCGACCGTTTCGCCCAAATACGCTTCGGCGTCTGCCTTGAGCTTCTGCAGGATCATCGCGGAGACCTCCGGCGGCGAGTACTGCTTGCCTGCCGCTTCGACGCGCGCGTCGCCGTTGGGCCCGGAGACGACCTTGTAGGGAACGATCGACTCCTCCTCGCGGACCTCGCCCTCCTTGCGCCCCATGAAGCGCTTGATCGAGAAGATCGTGTTCTGTGGATTGGTGACGGCCTGGCGCTTGGCGACAGTGCCGACAAGCCGCTCACCGGAGGCGGTGAAGGCGACTACGGATGGGGTGGTGCGGCCGCCCTCGGCGTTCTCGATGACGGTGGGCTCGCCACCCTCGAGCACGGCCATGCACGAGTTCGTGGTGCCGAGGTCGATTCCAATGGTCTTGCCCATGAGTTGATGCTCCTTGCGTTAGCGTTCTTCAAAAATCTAAGTGCCAGAGTAGCAGATTATCTTCGGCTGTCAAGCGGGTTCTCGGGGCTTGACGCACTTAAATTTTTGCTTACCCGTTGCGTGGACCAAACAGACGCCTCCATACCGATATATAACTTCTAGGTTGTTATCCGAACCCGTAGACCGATATATAGCCTCTCTATGCCCCTTATGGGGCTGTGCCTACATCGGTTGTTATGCCGTCCATATACCGATATATAACCTCTAAGTTGTTCAGGACCGTACAACTTTTAGGTTGTAATCGCACAACTGGGGATCTTTCTTACCGCTGACGGCTCGGACACATCCGCGCAAGCGCGCATTCGCCACACGCCGGGGTACGCGCGTGACAGGTGCGACGTCCGTGGCGCAAAAGGTTGACGTGAAACTCCAGCTCCTGGCCGGCTGGCGTGAGCGAGAGCATCTGGTCGTGCAGCTCATCAAATGACGCCCCCGGACGAAACAGGCCCAGGCGCATGCCCACACGCGAGACATGGGTGTCCACCGGAACCTCAGGCAGACCGTAGGAAAAGAGCAGCACGCAGGCGGCGGTCTTACGCCCCACCCCAGGGAGCGCGCATAGATAGTCGCGACTTTCAGACAACGGCGCCTCGCGCATCCAATCGAGCGACAGCGGATTCTCAGGGTCGCGCGCCGAGCTCGAGATCATGGCGAGGATCGCCTGGATACGCGCCGACTTGACCCTGGAGATCCCGCCCGGGCGGATTGCCTGCTCGACCTCCGTCACCGGCGCGGCGAGCACCGCCGCATAGTCGATCGGCCCAGCCGGCGCAGCGAAACGCTCGCGCAAGCGCAGGAAGGCAACATCGCGGTTGCGGTCGTTGGTGCTCTGCGAGAGCACCGTCAGGATCAACTCGTCGAGCGGACGTCCGTGAGGGCCCATGCGCGGGATGCCGTAGAGCTCGCGCAGCCGATCGCGGATGCGGGCTACGCGCGCGGACGATGGGCGTTTCCATGCTCCTTTCGACACGGGGCTACGGTAGCCGTATGCACGCGCGAGCCCACCCGCGCTCCAAGGAGCAATGAGACGCGCCGACTACCAGGTCCGTCGGCTCTGAGAACAGGTAGACCGTAAAGCCTTGGCAAAATTCGATGTTGGCTATTGCGCTATGCGCCGGCGCGATGTTCAGCGCGATGCGCGCCAAAGAACCGCTGAGGCCTCAGGGCCTGGCAGCAAGCGCAGTGTGCACTCGCTCTCCCTGTTTGGTAAGCACCCACGCGTTCGGTGCGCCCGTGCCGGGCGCCGAGCTCTCGTTGAGGACCAGCCCGAGCTTCTCCAGTCGCGCCAGCAGCTTGGAGATCTGTCCCTGGTCGCCGACGCCGGCGCGCATCGCGACGCCTCGGTTGGAGTCGCCCGGCTGGGCGGCTACCGCCAAGAGCACTCGCATCGTCCTGTATGTGAGCCGCATGTCCAGCTGACTGAGCGGATCGCGCTCGGCACGCTCGGTCTTTGGCGCTTTCGGGACGGGTCTGGAGAGCTCCCTTTGAGCACCCGCCGCTCCCAGGTATGGGAGCACGATCATGCTCGCAAGCGGTCCCGTAAGCTCGAGGAAGGAGCCTGGGTAGTCCGTCAATAGGCGCGCGTGCAAGATCGAGAGCACTCCACCGACAATGCCCTCGGCGATCAACAAAGGCGTCTGCTTGCCGGTCTTGACTTCCATGTTCGCTTCGTCGACGAAGGCGATCAACCGTTCGACCATGGCTCGCCTGCGCGAGGAAGCGTTATCTCCGGCCGCAAGCGACTCCACGATCAACAGTCGGCCCGTGGCACGCTCGCGCTCCAGAAAGGCGAGCAGTGCGGTCAGCGAAACGCGCATGCGATCCACCCACTTGGCTTTCTCGTCGTAGTCTTCGAGCATGTAGCGGCAAGCGCGGGCAAGACCGTCGTCGAGGGCCTCCAGGAAGCACTCTTCGCGGTCTGAGTAGATCTCATAGAACGTGCGACGCGACACGCCCGCGCGCGCAACCACATGCGCGACTGTGACGTCGGCGATACCGCGCTCTGCGCAAACGTCGATCATCGCGGCGAGCAGACGCGCGCGCTGTATCTCGGCTACGCGGTCGCGGCCAAGTTCGCGTACCTCGCCCTCGCCGACCGGCCGACCCAGCGCGCCGCTCGCCATCATTTGAGTGTCTGACGGCGTCCGTCGTCTGCCGGCCATCTCATCCCCTTCTTTGCGTTGGCCTTGACGTTGGTAGTGGCAGCCGGTGACGTTCTAGATGTTGCGCGACGGCCGTCGCCGCGCAGAGGGCGCCGTTCTATTCGCACACGAGGACCCACCTGTATTCGCGCACGAATATATAGAAGACGCGCGGAAACCTAACCCACAACTGGCATATTGTCAAGGATCTGTTCATAAAGATCGTTAGTCTGCCGGGTACCATAGCTGCACGGATCCGACCATCGGACGCCTGTCGACCCCGGTTCGCATATCCTCGCGAGGTGCAAGCGGTCGAGGAGAACAGTGCCCAACTCGGCGGGCTGCCCGTGTTCTGGCTCAGTGCACGCGGGGATCGTCCTGGGATGGCGCCCGCGATGTACTTGCATGGTGTGCCGAGCAACTCCAGCGACTGGATCGGGTTCCTCGGGCGCGGCGGCGGCTTGGCTCCGGACCTGCCCGGCTTTGGACGCTCGGGCAAGCCCGGCTACCTGCAATACACGATCGGCGAGTATGCGAGCTTCATCGAGCGCTTCTTGGACATGCTGGAACTCGAGCGCGTGCGCATGCTCGTACACGACTGGGGAGCCGTCGGACTCGCGTTCGCCCAGGCCCACCCCGAGCGGGTGGAGCGATTGGTGATTTGCAACGCGGTGCCCTTCTTGCCCGGCTATGAATGGCACCGCACGGCACGCATTTGGCGTAGGCCCCTGCTGGGCGAGCTCGCGATGGGCGCAACCTCCCGCCGTGTGTTGAAGCGCTCCACACGCGCAGCGAATGTGACACCCGGCCCGCTGCCTGACGAGTGGCTGGACTCGGTAATGGAGCACTTCGACCAGGGCACACAGCGCGCGATCCTGCGGCTGTATCGCAGTTCTCCGAGCGAGACGCTTGCGTATGCCGGCGAGCGCCTCGGGCTGCTGCGGATGCCCGCGCTCGTGCTGTGGGGCATGCAGGACCCCTACATACCACGGCGCTTTGCAAGCGCTTACGCCCAGGCGCTGCCCGATTGCGAACTGGTCGAGCTCGCAGACGCCGGACACTGGTGGTGGCTGGATCGCCCCGACGCGATCGAGCGAGTCGTCGAGTTTCTGTGCGCGGCGTGAGAACGGATCGACCGGTGGCGAATACCCGTTCTGAGCCAGGTCGCTTCATCCACCCGGGCGCCCTCGCGCTGACGGTCGCGATCCCGCTCACGCTGATCTATCTGATCCTCTCGCCGCCGGCGGGCGACCTGGCGGCCGCCACCTACCGCAGCGCGCTGTTCGGGCGCGCGGGCTTCACGACATGGGATACCGGCTGGTATGCGGCCCATGGCCACTGGCTGCCAGGCTACTCGCTGCTCGCGCCCGCGCTGGGCTGGCTGCTCGGCGTGCACGTGCTGCTGGTGCTCTCCGCGATCGCGGCGTGCGCGCTGTTCGGGATGATCGCCCGGCAGGCGTTCGAGGAGACCGCGGCGCGCGTCGCCGCGGTGACGTTCGCGGTCGGCTTCTGCGTCGAGCTGCTTTCCGGGCGCGTGCCCTACGACCTCGGCTTCGCAATCGGGCTCGGGGCCGTGCTCGCGCTGATGCGAGGGGCCACGCCGCTTGCGCTGGCGCTCGCCGTGGCGACGAGCGTGGCCAGTCCCGTAGCAGGAGCGTTTCTGGCGATGGCGGGCCTGGCAGGCGGGCTCGCGGGGGCCTTTGAGAAAAGCGCAGGCCCCGCGCGCGCGCACGGGGGGCTCACGGCGCAGGAGAGACTCGCGGGAGCCCCTGAGAAAAGCGTAGGCCCCGCGCGCGCACACGGGGGGCTCACGGCGCAGGAGAGACTCGCGGGAGCCCCTGAGAAAAGCGCAGGCCCCCCGCGCGCACACGGGGCCTACGCTGCGCAGAGCAACGGACCCACCTCCGCAACCGACCGTCTGGCGAGCCCGCACATACGGGAACGCGGGACACGCGCGGGGGAACGCGCTACGCTCTCGATCGCGCTGTCGATCGCGATCGACAGCCTCGCAGCGCTGCGAGCGTTCATATGCGGGACAGGCGCAGGGGAACGCGGCGCACCACTCACGATCGATCGCCTCACCCGTCACTGCTTCGCGCTCAGCGGCGCTTCGCTGGCGCCGATCGTCGTGCTCAACCTCGCCTTTCCCGAAGGCGGCTATGAGCCGTTCGCGCCATCGCTCTTCTGGCTGAGCTTGGGCGGGGTACTGCTGATCGCGCTGCTGCTCCCGCAGGGGCCGCTCAGTGCGCGCGCACGCCGCGTGGTGCGCCTCGGCGCCGCGCTGTACGGCCTGGCGCTGATCGGCTCGTTTGTGATCGCCACACCCCTCGGCGGCAACGCAGCGCGCCTGGGGCCGCCGCTTGCGGCGCCTCTGATGGCAGGGGTATTGTGGGAGCATCGACGTGCGGCGCTGCTGTGGCTTGCGCCGCTGCTCGTGTACTGGCAGCTGGTGACGCCGATCAACGACGTCGCCGCAAGCGTTGGAAATCCGTCGGCGAGTGCGACGTACTACACGCCACTGCTGAGCGAGCTGGAGCGTCTGCGTCATGGCGCGCCTACGATCGTGGAGGTGCCGCTGTTGGAATCGCATTGGGAAGCGGCCTTCCTTCCAGGACACGACGGGATTTCCCTGGCACGGGGCTGGGATCGCCAGCTGGACACGCTCTACGGCGCGATCTTCTACCGCAAGACGCTCAGCCCGGCGGCGTATCGCGCATGGCTTTTGGAAAACAAGGTCTACTACGTCGCGCTGGCCGACGCTCCGTTGGACGGCGCTGGTCGCCTGGAGGGGAAGCTGGTAGCCGGCGGACTGCCGTATTTGCGCGAGCTTTGGCACTCCGCGCACTGGCGCCTTTACCGGGTGATGGGCTAGGCTTTTTCCGATGTTCGCTCGGCTGCAGGCACGCGTCACGCCGAATGGCTGGCAGGATCTGCTACGTCAGATCGCGCTGGTCGGCTTGGCTTACGGCGCGTACAGCCTCGTGCGCGGGCTCGTCTCGGGGGACACGACGAGCGCCTTCCAACATGCGCGTGAACTGATCGGGGTGGAGCGTTCGCTGCACGTGTTCGTCGAGCCGAGCATTCAGGCCTGGGCTTCCAGCAGCCATCTGCTGATGGACTTCTCCAGCTGGCTGTACGTCAACGCGCAGACCTCGATCACACTCGCGGCGCTGATCTACCTGTATGTGCGCCACAACCGCTCGTTCTACTTCGTGCGCAACATGTTCGCGATCGCGATGTTGATCGCTCTCGTGGGATATGCAGTGTTCCCGACCGCGCCGCCGCGCTTTTTGCCCGAGTGGGGCTTCATCGATTCTGTGTCGGATCTCACCGGCGTGCATGTCTCGCACGCGAGCGCCTCGATGAACACACTGTTCAATCCCTACGCCGCGGTGCCTTCGATGCACGTCGCATTCGCGCTGATGATCGGCTGGCCGCTCGCCGCGCTGTCGCGGACTCGCATCGCCTCCCTGCTGTGGCGACTGTACCCGCTGCTGATCGCCTTCGTGATCATCGCCACCGCCAATCACTTCATCATCGACGCCCTGCTTGGCGCGCTGACAGCCGGCGTCTCGGCTCTCGGTGCTCGGCGCCTGGCCAGGATGCGGCCGACCGCATGGCGCTTTGGCCCAGAGCCCGCGGGAGCCGGGTAGGGTTCATCGCAGCAGTCGATGCCTCCATCATCCCCCTCTCATAGACAGCCTGCTCTGCGACGCCGGCCACGCGGCGGCACGGGTCGCACGCGCCGCCGCGGACGCACGCCGCTGACCGGGACCCAGCGCCGAGAGATGGTGCGCGAGCGGTTGATCGAGTCGCGCCTGACTCCCAACGCGATCTCGCTCACCGGCTTGGCGCTGAATGTGGTCGCGGCCGCGCTCGTTTGGGAACGGCTGTACTTTCTCGGCGGGAGCGGGTT
>Ga0210395_10002887_pt1 | contig 13282 bp, 12 predicted proteins | sample IncBWH4OmetaG_FD_150861 | JGI IMG/M metagenome (GOLD analysis project Ga0210395, IMG submission 150861) | Forest soil microbial communities from Barre Woods Harvard Forest LTER site, Petersham, Massachusetts, United States - Inc-BW-H-4-O ... | reverse complement strand
TCCATCGCCGGACGCGGCGCTGTCGCTCTTGACCATCGCCGAGCAGAGCGCCGGCGGCAGCGTCACGAGTTACGAGCTGATGCCGCGCGAGGGATTGGAGATCGTGCTGCACCACACGCCCGGCTGTCGCGATCCGCTCGGCGCGCCGCATCCCTGGTACGTGCTGACCGAGCTGTCGTCGCAGGCCAAGAGCGGCCTGCGTGCCGTGATGGAGGACATCCTCACCCAAGGCGTCGACGCCGGCCTGGTCGCCGACGCCGCCATCGCCGAGAGCCTCGAGCAGGTGAAGGCATTCTGGCGCGTGCGCGAAAATTTCGGCGAAGCGCAGCGCCATGCCGGCGGCTCGATCAAGCACGACATTTCGGTGCCGGTCGCCGCGGTGCCGGCTTTCCTGAAGGACGCGCAGGCGGCGGCTGTTGCGGTCGTTGCTGGAGCGCGTCCCTTTCCGTTCGGCCATCTCGGCGACGGTAATATCCACTACAACGTCCTGCAGCCGATCGGCGCCGACAAGGACGATTATCTCAAGCACTGGGACGAGATGAACGCCGCAGTATTCGCGGTGGTGAAAAAGTACGGCGGATCGATCTCGGCCGAACACGGCATCGGCGTACTCAAGCGTGACATCTTGCCGTCGGTGAAAGACCCGGTCGCGCTCGAACTGATGCGCAGTCTTAAACGACTGCTCGATCCGAACGGCATTCTCAATCCCGGCAAGGTGCTTTAGTTTTTGCCCGATGGTGACCCAGCCATGTGCGGCGCTGTCCTCGACAGCGAACGCGGCGACACGCTACGCTGTTCTCTACTGACAAAAACAATTGATCACGAGGACGGAAATGCGCTTTGGAGTGTTTTACGAACTGCAATTGCCGCGGCCTTGGAATAAGGGCGACGAGCGAAATCTGTTTCATCAGGCGCTTGAGCAAGTCGAATTGGCCGACCGCCTCGGCTTCGATTATGCCTGGGAAGTCGAGCATCACTTCCTCGAGGAATATTCGCATTCCTCGGCGCCGGAGGTTTTTCTGGCGGCCGCGGCGGCGCGCACCAAAGCCATTCGTCTCGGCCACGGTATCCGCCAGGTCATCCCCAACTACAATCACCCGGCCCGCACCGCCGAGGGTCTCGCCACCCTCGACATCATCTCCGATGGCCGGGTCGATTTCGGCATCGGCGAAGGCGCCACCCGGCTCGAGCTCGGCGGCTTCCGCATCCCCGCCAAGGAAAAGCGGGCGATGGCGCTGGAGGCGGCGCAGCAGATCGCCAACATGATGGTGATGGAGCCGTATCCCGGCTTCGAGGGCCAATATTTCGCGATGCCGTGCCGCAACGTGCTGCCCAAGCCGGTGCAGACGCCGCATCCGCCGCTATGGATGGCCTGCACCAATCGCGACACCATCAAGATCGCAGCGCAGAACGGGGTCGGCGCGCTCGCCTTCTCCTTCCTCGATCGCGAAGAGGCGCAGCACTGGGCCAACATCTATTATGGCATCATCAAATCGGATGCCTGTGTGCCGCTCGGTCACGCGGTCAACGCCAATCTCGCCATGGTGTCGAGCTTCTCAGTGCATCGCGATCGCGCTGAAGCGATCCGGCGCGGCCATGAAGGTTTCGAGTTTTTCGGCTATGCGCTCAACTCGCTGGTGGCGCGGGACACCATTCCGGGCCGCAGCACGCTGTGGCGCGATTATCTCGCCCAGCGCGGCAACCGTACCGAAGCGGTCATCGCCGCCACGGAACGCCTCGGCGCGCAGTCGTCCGGCATCGGCACGCCGGCGGACATGCGCGCGCATCTGGAAATGTTCCAGGAGAGCGGCGTCGACCAGGTCATCTTCCTGCAGCAGGCCGGCCGCAACCGCCACGATCACATTTGCGAAGCGCTCGAACTGTTCGCCGCCGAGGTGATGCCCGCATTCAAGGCCGACGTGGCGGCGCGCGAGGCCCGCAAGACCGAGGAGCTGGCGCCGTACATCGCCGCGGCGCTTCAGCGCAAGGCCTGGATGAAGCCGCTCGCCGATCATGAAATTCCGGTGGTGCGTGCTTCGGTCGAGCGCGCGCAGTTTAACCGCAGACCCGCCTGAACTGTTCCGTCGTGAGCTAGAACAGCGACAGCTGGTCGTCGGGCTTTTTGTTGTTTGCCGGGGCATCGGACGTCGCAGCAGCGCCGTCGTTTGCCACAATAGCCGGGGCGATCAGCCCCGGGGAATCGTTGGCCGCACGATTGACGGCCGTGGAAACTTCGTAGCATTCGAGCAGCGCGTCAGCCGCCGGCATGAGCAATGCCGCGGCGGTGGTGTCATCGACCTTGGCGCAATCGAGCCAAAGATTGAAAGCGTCCGGTGGCACGATGACCGGCATGCGGTCGTGAATGGCGGCGAGCAGGCGGTTTGATTGGGTGGTGACGATCGCCGCGGTATCGACTTCCTCGCCATTCGGGCCGGTCCAAGTCTCCCACAATCCGGCAAAGGTGATCGGCCCGCCGGATTTGGGCCGCACGAAATAAGGACGCCGCGGCTGGGTGTCCGACCACTCATAAAAGCCGTCCGCCGGAATGAGGCAGCGCCGCCGCCGCATGGCGTTGCGAAAGGCCGGCTTGTCCTGCACCGATTCGCCGCGGGCGTTGATCAGCAAAGAGAAGCCGCGCGGGTCCTTCACCCAGGCCGGCAGAAATCCCCAGCGCACCAGCGCAAACGAGCGCTTACCATCGTGAAGCCGCACAATGGGAATGGGCTGGGTCGGCGCGACATTGTAGCGCGGCGGAAAGTTTGGCTGCTCGTCATAGGCGAACAGCGCCCGGACCGCGGCAGCCGGCGAGGTGATGACATAGCGGGCGCACATTGGGCTATACGTAGTCTCCGGCGGATAGCGGCAAACGGACCGCGCCGCGATCGTCCCGATCATAGCCAAATGGGACCGGCCTTTGACCAGCACCAGTGTGGACCTACGCACTTATCCCACACGGCCTTATCTTGCCGTCAGCGCCGCTATTTTCCGAGACAGCCGGGTGCTGATTGTGCGGCGGGGAAGACCGCCATCGCATGGCCTCTACACACTGCCCGGCGGCGGGGTCGAGCTTGGAGAGACGCTCGAACAAGCAGTGATCCGCGAAGTGCGCGAGGAGACTGGACTCGACATCGAGCCGCTGGCACTCGCCGGCTACCGGCAGGTGATCATGCGCGACACGTACGGCAAGATCGAACGGCATTTTGTCATTCTGCCCTTTGCCGCGCGCTGGATCGCCGGCGACATTTTGCTCAACGAGGAACTCGCCGAAGCGGACTGGCGGTTGCCGTCCGAGCTTGCCGGACTAAAGACCACCGAAGGCCTTGCTGAAATCGTCACCGCCGCGGGCGAGCGGCTGGCTTGTCTACGCTGACGGGTACCCCGCCATGAGCGCCTCAACCATGTCGCCTTCTCATGCTTGGCGTGCGGTCGACACGACAACTATGTTTTGATCAATCCCGATGCTGCGAACCGCGATCATTGTTTTTGTTTGTCTGTGCCTCGCTGCCGGCGGCGCGCGTGCACAGGGTTTTTTCTGGCAGCAACAGCAACCCCAGCCGCAATATCGACCGCAGCCATACCAGCCGCAGCCCAAGCCAATACAGCCGCAACCGCAAGCCCAGCCGCAAGCGCAAACGCCGCCGCCAGCGCAAAATACCCCGGCGCCCTACGACCGCGATTTGCAGCGGCTCGCCGAGATCCTCGGTTCGCTGCATTTCCTGCGCAGCATTTGCGGCGCGAACGAGGGCCAGAAGTGGCGCAACGAAGCGCAAACCCTGATCGACACCGAAGCGCCAACCGGCGAACGCCACGATCAGATGATCGCAAGCTTCAATCGCGGCTATCGGGCATTTCAGCAGAGCTACCGGACCTGCACGCCGGCCGCCGATTTCGCCATCCGCCGCTATCTGGCGGAGGGCGCCAAGATCGCCCGTGAGATCACGGCGCGCTATGCCAATTGATCGGTCGGTCCCTGTTCCTGAAGTGTTCAAAAACGGGCGTTATCCACTGGTGCAAATCCGAATTAACCCTTCCTTGAGGTTCGACCTAGGGCCCGCAGGTGCCATGCTAACGTCGCCCTCGGTCAGGGATGCCTCGGGCTGCGGCGGCACAGGATTCAATGAGCATTGCGACGCAACTTCAGGCGGCTCACGAAGCCGTCGCCGACCACGAACAGAAGCGGCTGGCGCTCGGCTATCTCCAGGAAGCATGGGTCGGCGCGCGGCACGAAGGCATCGACGGCGACTGCCTGGCGCAGACCGCGCTGTTCCTCGCGCTCGCCGAACTGATCTCGACCTACGGTGAGGAAGCCGCCGCCACGTACGCCGAAAGCCTGCCGTCGCGCATTCGTAACGGCGAATTTTCGGTGGAGCTGTCGCGGCAATAGCCCCTCCTGCGGTGGCTCCTAAGCGACCGGCTTCGCCTCGCAGTCCAATTCCTCGTCCGACATCGGCCCGCCGTGCCCGCCATCGCCGTCACTTGCGACGGCACGGCGAGTAGTCTCTAAAGTGCGCCATCAAAGGCGAGGGGGCGGCGACCGAATTCTGTATGATTGGGCGTGTGGTCCTTGAGCACAACCGTCTGGAACCTTAGTTTCGGGGTGCGAGTCTTTGGCATCGCCGGAAAAGGCTGGTTTCGCAGGAAAGTTTCGCCGAGATGAAAGCTGCTCTGCTGTTGGACCGCGGCGTGGTGAAAGTTGCCGGCGACGACGCGCGCAATTTCCTCCACGGGCTCCTCAGCGCCGATATTCTCAAACTCGCGCCGGGCGAAGCACGCTTTTGCGCACTATTGTCGCCACAGGGAAAAATCTTCGCGGACTTCTTTGTCACCGAAGCGCGGGCGCAAGATGGTGGCGGCTTTTTCCTGGACGTGGCGCGCCCTCTGACGAAACCGCTGGTCGACAAGCTCAATCTCTACAAACTGCGCTCGCGCATCATGGTCGAGGATTTGTCGGAGATTCTCGGCGTGCTGGCAGCTTGGGATGGGAACGGCATTGCCGGTGTCGGCCTCGCTTATGCCGATCCCCGCCTGCCCGCGCTAGGACTTCGCGTCATGATCCCGCCGCATCGCGCCGCCGATGCCGCGGCCAGCCTCGGCGCCAGCTTGGTCGATGCCAGCGAGTACGATGCGCATCGCATCGCGCTTGGTATCCCGCGCGGCGGCGTCGATTTCGCCTATGGCGACGCCTTCCCCCACGAGGCCGACATGGACCAGCTCGGCGGCGTCGATTTCGCCAAGGGCTGCTATGTGGGCCAGGAAGTCGTCTCGCGCATGGAGCATCGCGGCATCGCCCGCACCCGCGCGCTAGCGGTCCGCTATGACGGCGCGGCCCCGGCCGCCGGCGCTGCCGTCATGGCCGGTGAGCGCCAGGTCGGCACCATGGGATCGGCGGCGGCTGGCCACGGGCTCGCGCTCCTTCGCCTCGACCGCGTCGCTGATGCCGCCTCGCGCGGCGAAGAGCTGGTCGCCGGCGGCGTTGCCATCCGGCCGATCAAGCCGGAATGGGCCCGCTTCGACTTTCCCGATGGCTCAAAGGCCGCCGAATGACGGCGCTCGCACCAGCCGACACGCTGCCGCGCTGTCCTTGGCCGAGGGACGACGCGCTCTACATCGCCTATCACGACCAGGAATGGGGCGTACCGGAGTACGACGATCGCGCGCTGTACGAAAAGCTGATCCTGGACGGCTTTCAGGCCGGCCTGTCGTGGATCACTATTCTGCGCAAGCGTGAGAATTTCCGCCGCGCCTTCGACGGTTTTGTTCCGGAAAAGATCGCGCGCTACACGCCAAAGAAAGTCGAGCGGCTGATGCAGGACGCCGGCATCGTTCGCAATCGCGCCAAGATCGAAGGCACGGTGCTCTCGGCCCGCGCCTGGCTCGAGATCATGGAGAAAGGACCAGGCTTCTCCGAGCTGCTGTGGGATTTCGTCGACGGCAAGCCCAAGGTGAACCGCTTCAAGACCGTGCGGCAGGTGCCAGCGGAAACCGCGGTATCGCGGGCGATGTCCAAGGAGCTCGCGCTGCGCGGCTTCAAGTTTGTCGGGCCGACCATCGTCTACGCTTTCATGCAGGCGGTCGGCATGGTCAACGATCATCTGATCGCATGCTACCGCCACGAAGCGGTGCAGAAGCTGGCGAAGAAGAAGTAGCGGGCCGCCGTCATTCGGGGCTCGGCCTTCGGCCGCCTCGGAATGACTTTCAGCTGCTCGCGGCGCGGCGGCGCGCCAGACTGAAAAAGATCGCCGCCAGCAAGGTGAGGGTGCCGATGACCGTGTAGTGCACAGACGAATTGGCATCGATATAGGACGATGCGCTCGAGGTCGCCTGCACCAATGCCGCGCCGAACAGGGTACTGACGAATGAGCCGCGCCCGCCGGCAACGCTCGCTCCGCCCAGTACCACGACGGTGATGCTCATCAGCGTATAGTCGGTGCCGGTGGATGGCGAGCCGATGCCGACCTGGCCGGCGAGCATCAATCCGCCGATTCCGGTCAAGAAACCCGAGATCACAAAGGCCAGCCAGGTGAGACGCCTGCTGTCGATGCCAAGCCGATGGCTGGCCAACGGGCTCGAGCCGACGGCGCGGAAGCTCCGCCCGAAAGCGGTGCGATAGAGCAGATATTCGGCCGCCGCGACCATCACCAAGGCCAGCACCAGCCCGGCGGGCAGGAACAGCAGCGGAAATTGCGCGGCGTCGGAAATGGCGTCATCGATCTGACCGGAGGCGGTCGGCCGCAGCAGTAACGACACGCCTTGCAGTCCGATGAAGGTGGCAATGGTCACCACGATGGCCGGCAGGCGCAGTGACGTGATCAACAGCCCCTGTAACAGGCCGAAGCCGGTGGTGAAAAAGACGATGCAAATTAGTCCGGCGGCCAACGGCCCGGGTTCGACGCCATCGGGCGCCAGGAACGACGCCAAGACGACACAAAGGCCGGCCAGCGGGCCAATCGACAGATCGATCGCGCCGACCAGCACGGTCGCAAGCTGCGCGCTCGACAGGAACGCGAGGATGCTGAAGAACGAAAGCATGCTTTTGATACTGAACGGCGACAGGAAGTAGCCGTTCAACGCCTGCGTGCCGCCGAGGATGATCACCGTTAGAACCGCCAGGACCAAGGCGGGGAAATGATCGCTGGCCGCGAATTCGCGCCAGCGGCGGACCTGCAGGCCGGCAGGGGTTTTGCTTGCCCGCGAGACAGTGGCGGTGAGATTGGCTTCGGTGATGGCGGCGTCAGTGACCGCGGCGCCGGACAATTCGTGGACGATGCGACCGCGGGCGAAGATCAGCACCCGGTCGCAAATGCCTTCGAGCTCGATGCCGTCCGAGGACGAAACCAGGACGGCCAGGCCCTGATCGGCGGTGGCGCGTAGCCGCTGATAAATCTCGCTGCGCGAGCCGATGTCGACGCCCTTGGTCGGCTCGTCGACCAAAAGCACGGTCGGCTTCGCCGAAATCTCGCGGCCGAACAGCGCCTTTTGCTGATTGCCGCCGGACAATTCGAACAGCTTTGATTCCGCAGACGCGGCGCGGACCCGCAAATCCTTGGTGATGGCGCCCGCGCGGGCGACTTCGGCGTTGCGGTCGATCACCCAGTAGCGCGATATCAAATCCAAGAATCCGAGACTGTAATTCTCGCGCAGCGTCAGATTGAGGAACACGCCTTCGGTGTGGCGATCGTCGGGAATGAAGCCGATGCCGGAGCGGCGAAATGCGCCGGGGCTGTCGCCGGCGATCTTGACTTCCCTGACGCGCACCTCGCCGCCGGAGCGCCGGTCGATGCCGGCGGCGGCGCGCATAAATTCGCGCTGGCCCTCGCCTTCGATGCCGGCGAGGCCGACGATCTCGCCGGCATGGACGACGAGATCGACCTGGTCGAAGCCGCGGCCGCTCAAGCCGCTGGCCGTGAACAGCGGCGCGCCCACATTGGTCGCCTTGGCTGGGAAGATCTGGCCGAGCGGCCGGCCGGCAATCAGCGCCACGATCTCGGCCGGCGTGATCGATTCCGCAAGCCGGCTGTCGATGATTTCGCCGTCGCGCATCACCGAGATGCGATCGGCCAGTTCGTCGACTTCGTGCAGCCGATGCGAGACGTAGACAATGCCGACGCCGTCGCGTTTCAATTCGCCGATCAGGTCGAACAGCTTGCGGACGTCGCCTTGCTGCAGCGGCTCGGTCGGCTCATCGAGGAACAGCACTTTCGGCTGGGTCGCCAAAGCGCGGGCGATTTCGACGACATGGCGCTGGGCCAGCGACAATTCGGCGACGCGCTTCCCAACCAGCATGCGCAATTCGTCGGTCGCAATCCGCGCCAACAGGCGCTCGGCCTTGGCGGCGCCTTCGGCGCCGACGAGCGACGGCGCCGCGAGCTGAAGATTTTCCAGCACAGTGAGGTCGGGCGCCAGCGCCGGATGCTGGTAAACCACCGAAACGCCGTCCTCGCGCATCTGCCGCGGATCGGGCGCCTTGACGTGCTTGCCGCCATAGTAGATGGCGCCGGAATCGGCCTGCAGCACGCCGGCGGCAATGCCGATCAACGTCGACTTCCCGGCGCCGTTCTCGCCGACGATGGCGTGCACCTCGCCGGGCATGATCAGGACATCGACGCCTTTGAGCGCCTGCACCGGGCCGAAGCTCTTGCGCACGCTGGCGAGCGTCATGACCGGGATGTGGGCGGTCGTCGGCTCGGTCTTTGCGGGCTCCAAGACGTTATGCATAGCGCAGCCGCCGGGTGATTTCGGGAAGCGCCACGCCACCCAGCACGATGATCGCGTCGGCCAGATCTTCGGCGGAGCTGCCGAAGCCGAGCGCCGTCACCAGCTGCGCCAGATAAGTCAGAAAAAACGCGCCGACGACGGTCGCCAGCACGCTGCCTTTGGTGACGCCGCCGAGCGGATTGCCGCCGACCACGACAGCCGCAATGGTGCCGAGCAGATACGGCAGCCCGCACAGCACCGTCGGCGACACCAGATAGCCCGACAGCATGATCGCGGCGATGGCGTACATCAAGCCGGCAATGGCGTAGGTGAGAATGCTGTAGGCCTTCAGCGGCACGCCGACCGCATGCGCGGCTGGCGGATTGACGCTGACGGCGATAAAGCGCCGCCCGATGGTGGTGAAGGTCAGAACGAAAATCGTCGTCCCGGCCACCAGCAGCAGCACCCAGACCAAGACCGGCAAATAAAGAAAGGTACCGACGAAGAAGCTGACCATCATCGGCGGCGACTGCACCGAGGCGCCGGTCGACACAAAATAAGTCAGGCCGAACAGAATAGCGTTGATGCCGATCGTGGTGACCAACGGCGGCACTTGCAGATAGGTCACGATCAGCCCGGTGATGGCGCCGATCGCCGCGCCGATCGCCAGCGACGCGAAAATCCAGAAAATGACCACGGCGGTGACGGTGCTGCCGTCCGGCAGCTTGGTGACGACCACCGCGCAGAACGACATGATGCCGGCGGTGGAGAGGTCGAGACCGCGTTGCTGAATCACCAGATGCTGGCCGATCGACGCGACCGCGAGAATGGCGAAATACGGCAATGTCGAGAGGATCGCGGCGGTGGAGATGGTGCTGGGCGCGGCGATGCCGCCGATCAGCACCAGAAGCGCGGTCGCGATCAGGGCCTTCGCTGCTAGCGGCAGCTCGCTCAGATCGAGGCCCAGTCCGGGCAGTCGCAGACGGCTTATTCGATCGTCCGCCATTTCCCCAGTTCAGTCCTTTAGGTCACGAACCGCAACATCAAAGAACTCAGCCCGACCTTCCCGTTCGAGGGAAGGCGGGCTGAGCTCGGCTGTGGCATCAAGTCCGGCTGGTTGGCTTACTTGCCCAGCGCTTTTTTCTGCTGATCGTTGGTCAGCATCGAGCCGGGGATGGAGTCCATCGGCATCGACTTGTCGCACTTGTTCGCGAGCTTGGGATCCTTCGACGTCGAATCCTCGACGAACGGCAGCGTGATCAGGCTCGGCTCGTCGTTGTCGATGCCCTGCGTTGCCGCCACCGCCTTGCGCAAAGCGAGCCGCACCATCCAGGTGTGAGCGTCGATGCTCATCATTTTCATCTCCGGATGCTCGGCGGCGAGACAGCTCAGGTCCATCAGCGCCTGTCCCGCATAAGCCGGAAGCGGCTTGCCGGCGGCAACAAAGGCGCGGATCGGGCCGACGGTCTCACTATAGACGCCGTCGATCTGCGGGTACTTGGCGATCAGCGCCGCCGTCTTTTGCTGCGCCACCGCCGGATCCCACATGGTCGGCACCGGCTCGGCCTCGAGCACCTTGATGCCCGGATACTTGGCGAATACCGGACGCCAGCCGTGGGTCTGCGCTTCGGTCATCGGATTGCCCGGCGTGCCGCCGAACATGATGACGTTGCCTTTACCACCGAGCGTCTTGGCCAGCCATTCGGCGGCCTGTGCGCCAACCTCTTCCTGGCTTTCGGTGGCGCGGTCGAGGTAATCCTTGCCAATGACGCCGGGGAACTTGTCGCCGGTATCGTACGGCACCACCGCCACGCCGGCGGCGGTCGCTTCGCGCGTCCCTTTCAAGATCGCCGGACCGCCGTCAAGGAAGCTGACGATGACGTCGTATTTCTGGGCGATCAGACCTTGGATGTCGGCAATCTGCTTCTCGGGCTTGAACTCACCGTCGGTGTAGCGCGTCTCGGTGATGTTCGGGCATTTCGACGCTTCGTCCTCGAACTCGGCGCGGGTGATGTGACGCCAGTAATTGCCGCCCCAACCGTCGGACAGCGCAACCTTGATCTTCTTGGTGCCGCAGAATTTCGACATCGGTTGCAAGTCGGCGACGGTGCCTTTCTTGTCGGGATAGAGCTTTACCTTCGCCATTTCGACGGCGTAGCCGAAGGTCGCCATCGCGACCAAAAGGCCCAACGTCGAAACGCCAAATCCAAGACTACGTGGTGACAACATGCATTCCTCCCCTGTGCATCTGTTTGGTCCGGAGTGCAACGAAAACACCGGACATTCCCAGATGGTTCTTGTGCGCGAGAAGCATACTCTGCTTTGGCCGGCGGTGCCAAGCGGTGCCGCGGAAATCGGCGCCGACGGTAACCACGATTTGTTTGGACAAAACGGTGTGGGCCGTGGCCCTTTTTCCACGAGGCTGCAGCCCACCAGCGCACGAACACGCGCTGGTCAACCGCCACGCGATTGAGGGCAACCATGAGCGGCAACTGCCTGCGTGCCATTGCGCGCAGGCGGCATTTCGGCGTCCAGCTTCATCTTGCGCATCGCAGCAACGGGCTGGCATACTCGCCGGCAGAATGTTGGCGGCCAACTAAAATTCCAACGGGAGGAATGTATGCACAAGAGTGTCGACCATATTTTGACCACACACACCGGCAGCCTGCCGCGCGGCGCCGAGCTCAACGATCTGTTGATTGCGGATGAGGCGGGCGAGAAGGTCGACAAGGCCAAGCTCACCGATCGGATCGACAAGCGCGTCGCCTTCGTCATGGAGAAACAGCGCTGGGCCGGCGTCGATATCGCCAATGACGGCGAGCAGGGTCGCGTCGGCTTCCAGACCTACATACCGAAGCGCATGCACGGGTTTGGCGGCGAATCGAAACGACCGTTCGGCCGCGAATGGATCGAGCTGCCGCTGTTCACCGAAAAATTCTCGGCGCGGATACCCAAGACCGGCAAGGTGTTCGGCTGCCCCGAATGCACCAGCGAGCTCAAATATCACGACAAGGAAGCGATCAAGACCGAATTGGACCGCTTCAAGCGCTCGGCGGCGACCATAAAGCCGCCGTTCGCCGAGATGTTCTTCGCCGAGCCGTCGCCGGGGATCATCGCCACCACCATGCTCAACGCGCACTATTCGAGCTACGAGGGCTATCTCGACGCCATCGCCCGCGAGATGCACTACGAGTATAAGTCCGTGGTCGATGCCGGCTTGGTGTTGCAGATCGACGCACCGGATTTGGCCATGGAGCGGGTGCTGCTGTTCCAAGACAAGTCGGACGCCGAATACGTCAAGATAGTCGAGTCGCATATCACTGCACTCAACAAGGCGCTCGCAGGCATCCCGCGCGACCGGGTGCGGCTGCACATCTGCTGGGGCAATTGGGAAGGACCGCACATCTATGACATCGGGCTCGAGCCGCTGTTGCCGGCCTTCTATCAGGCCCATGTCGGCGGCCTCTCCATCGAGTTCGCCAATGCGCGCCGCCAGCACGAATACGGCGCGCTGAAGAAACACAAATTCCCCGACAACATGGTGCTGCTGCCGGGCGTGATCGATTCGAAAATCAACCTGGTCGAGCACCCGGAAGTGGTGGCGCAGCGCATCGAGCAGGCGGTCGCGGCGGTCGGCGATCGTGAGCGGGTCATCGCCTCGTCCGATTGCGGCTTCGGCACCTTCGCCGGCTGGGAATGGGTCGCCGAGGACGTGGTCTGGCTCAAGCTCAAGACCATGCGCGAAGGCGCCGACATCGCCACCAACCGGCTGTGGGGACGGAAGGCGGCGTAAAGGCAGCAAGAGTCGCAACACTATCGCGCCCCGTGCCGGCCAAGGCGTGGGGCGCGATGCGTTACAACATGGCCGAGGCCGACATCCGCCCGCTCATTTCAAAGCCTAGGCGAGCGTAGAATTGGCTGAGCCGATGGTGCTGTTCGCCTATCGGAGTGATCGTCACCGCGACCGCTGAGCAGCCGTGCGCGCGGCACCAGTCCTTGGCGCGCTCGACCAGGAGCTGGGCCACGCCGCGGCGTCGATACTCCGGCAAGACATAAAGATCGCCGATCTCGCCGAGCCTGCCCCATTCGACATAAAGCACGGTAGAGACCGTGATCACCGCCTGCGCCGTGCCGTCGGCAACCGCGAGCGCACACCGGCACCACGCGTCGGCCAGCATGCGATCGAGATTCTCGGCGATCAGCGGCGGCGGCGTGGTAAAGCCTTCCTCACGGAAGAACCGCACCAACAACGCGATGGCAGCCTGGCGTAATTCGCGGGTCACTGGCTGGATATCGATCGACATGGTCTGAATTCCGTGTCGGATCGTTTGACATCCGAACAGCCGCGCCGCAATCGGGGCGCCATTTGCGGAAGATCACAAGCAAGCTAGTTTGCCGTGATGCCGAGGCTTCCACTGGCCCCCTCCCCCGCTTCCGAGTCGCGCCGACGCGACGATCCGCTGGTTGTGAACAAACGCGGGGCGACCGCAGGCGCGGCGGCGCCGCGCGCCTGGCAGCGGATGCTGTCGGGCCGCCGGCTCGATCTGCTTGACCCATCGGCGCTGGACATAGAGATCGAGGACGTCGC
>Ga0210395_10002883_pt1 | contig 13291 bp, 16 predicted proteins | sample IncBWH4OmetaG_FD_150861 | JGI IMG/M metagenome (GOLD analysis project Ga0210395, IMG submission 150861) | Forest soil microbial communities from Barre Woods Harvard Forest LTER site, Petersham, Massachusetts, United States - Inc-BW-H-4-O ... | reverse complement strand
GCGCGTTCCTCCTGGGTGGTTCCGCCCCAGATTCCAGCCTGCCCGGTGGCCAGGGCGTAGGACATACACGCGGCGCGTACCGCACACCGGAAGCACACCGCCTTAGCGGCGAAGACCTGCGCGAGCGCCGGCCCGGCGGCGGTGACGGGAAAGAACAGCTCGGGATCCTCACCATGGCAGGCACCCCGTGGCATCCAGCCGGGGGAGCTGCCTGCGAACTGTGATGTCGTCATGACAACTCTCTCGGGAAGCTTGCGGGCGCGAGACCGGGAGCCGCCGTAGAAGACGCCATTCGCGGGCCGCGCATGGGCGTCGTACCTCCGGCCATGTCGGGCGCTGGCCGGTCGCGGCGTGGTAGCCGGGCAGGAGCATCGGGCTGCGAGCCGCTCACTCCGCGGGCACGGGCTCGTTGGCGTGCGCGTCAAGGGCGGGGGAGGTGTCAGCCATGTCTTCTTCGGACGCGCCTGCTGTCACGTCTGACGCCTGGGAGACGATCGGCACGCCGGGGCCGGACGCGCTTGCGGGAACCTCGGCGGCTGGCTCGTCGCCCATCGCATCTGACTCTCCGGTCTGGGCGGGAGCGAGCCGGTGCCCGAGGCCGCGGAGTCTGCTCCAGCGGTCGCCGGGCGGGCTGGGCGAGGCGTTCTGAGGGCCGGTGCCGTTGTTCAGGTGGCTGGCGGCGTCGGCGCGGGCGGCGTCGCGCTGGCCGATCAGGTCGTCACGTTCCTGGGTGGCCGCCGCCGTCTCGCGCCGGGACTGCCGGAGCCCGCGCCGCGCGTCGCTGCCACGCCGGGAGGTGCGGCGCGCTCCGGCCAGCAGGAGGCTCAGCCCGAGAAGGCCGACTGCCCCGACCACGATGCCGGTCAGGAACAGCGTGCCGGCCGAGCCGGTCAGGTGGTAGCCGAGCACCGAGAAATGGCTGACCGCATGCGCGCTGCCGCCGTTCCCCAGAACACCGGCCACCCCCACGATCAGGGCAGCGACCAGGATGACTAGCCCGAGGATGATGATCATGACAACTCCGATCTACGTTGCATAGTGAAGACGCGCTGAGGCTCGCCGCCGGATCACCAGGAGGCCATGGCTGATCTGGTCTTATCCCAGAGGCCAGGGACGCCGCTGGGGGAGCCCGAGAACCGGAGCGCCCCCCTGGCGGCTGTTCATCGGTGTGCGAACCAGCCGCGGCGGCTGGACGACTTGCCGCTGATCAGGTGGTAGGCGAGCAGCAGGATGGCCGCCCCGGCGATGGCGGTGAGCCAGGTGGACACGTTGAAGAACCCCTGCACGCTGTGGATGTGGAACAGCTTGGTGGCGAGCCAGCCGCCGAGCAGTGCCCCGGCGATGCCGATCAGGCAGGTGAGGATGAGGCCCTGCTGCCTGCGGCCGGGGATCAGCATGTTGGCGATCAGGCCTGCGGCCAGACCTAAGACGATCCACGCGATGATGCTCATGACTGATTCCTTAGCCAGATGGTCAGATCGAGAATGGGCGGAAAGTAAGGGACGCGGCACCGGCGGGGCACAGACAGAAAAACTCCGGGCCGCCAGTGCGCATTCACGAAAACTGCGAATGCGGCTACCGAGGTCCGGAGCAACCCGTTCAGGCTACGCGCCTTTTCCCGCGCGCGCAAAGCGCTCAGTAGTAGTGCCTGCGGCCGCCAACCGCGTGGCCCGCCATCCCGAGCAAGGCCAGGATCGCGCCGGCGATAACGACGATGATGCCGATCGTCCAGATAATGGCGGCCCCGGTGACGAAGCCGATGATGAGGAGTATTACGCCGAGAATGATCATCTGGTGCTCCTGGGTGTAGGTGCCGTCGTCCTGGACGACGGCACGGGGGCGTTCTGGGTTCTGAGTCAGGCAGGGTCTCCTGCGGCGAGCAGCTCGCGAGGCGGTTGCGATGTCATGGCCAGCAGCGCGGCCTTCCCGGACGCCGGTGCCTTCGCGCCGGGGATAGGTCCGGCGATGCCTGCTGCCTCCTCGACACGCGCATGGACTGTGAAGACATCGAGCAGTCGGGTGATGGCCAGCATCCGCCGCACCTGCTGCTGGGGCGCGGCGAGCAGCAGGTCCCGCCCGGCGCGGCGGGCGTGCTGCCGGGCGCGTACTAGGGCTGCCAGGCCGCTGGAGTCGATGAACTCCAGGCCTTCCAGGTCGACAATGACAGTGCGTCCGCTAGTCGCCACCACCGCCAGCGACGCCGCGACCTGCGCTGCTTCTGCTACGTCGAGCTCTCCGCGCAGCATTACGACAACCTGGCCGTCGCCTTCGCGGGTCCTCAGTTCTACGCTGACCATCTCGGGGTCGCCTTTCCGCTTCAGCAGCAAAGGCAGGGTCTGGACCCGTCGCGGCTCGTGTCGCCAGTGGTCAGGCTGAACTGTACGCCGGTTACCTGAAGCTGTCTCTTCTCGTCTCCCGGCCACCGCATGGACTTGGCGGTGTGGCGGACCATGGCCGCGTGACGGTCTAAGGCGACCACGCCCTGTCGCAAGCTGATCGCCGCGAGCGCCCGGCTTTCCGCCGCCATCGCGCCACGCACATGGCGGCGGCGGTCCGGCGGGCCAGACCACTTCCGTAGTCGTGTCACGCGGCTGCCCGGTCAGTCCTGGGTCGCGGTTTTGCGGCCGTCCTTCTCACCCTGGCTGCTGCCTGTTATCTCTAGGCGCGAGTGCAAAACACAGGTAATGTCGGCAACGTTGCTCTGGACCCTGGCAGCTGCACCGCGCGTGACTTAAGCCGCTGCGGCGCAGCACCGGGCATTCTCCTCCGGTCTGCGCGGACGCATCGATCTGTGCCTGCCGGAAGGAGCCGTTAGTGCGTTCACATTCCGCCGATCTGCCCTCGCGCGACGCGGCCGCGGTAGCAGTCCCTGCGCTGAGGTCCGGACTGGCAGCCGAGCTGCCTGCATTGCCTGGCCTCACTGCCGCCGGGAACGGCGGCGACGACCGTACCGTGACGGCAGTGCTGCAGTCCCCAGCTACCGCAGCGGACGCGGGCGACGTTCCAGGAGAGACGGCCAGCACCAGCTTCGCCTACATCTACGGCTATGACGCCGCCGGAAACCCCACGCTCACAGACGCCGGCGGCTACTCCTCCTCCGACCGCAGGCCACCGGACTGATGGCGCACCCGGCCGCAACCGCCTCGGTCTGCCTAGACGAGCCCTCTCGGCTCTTCGTCCCGCGTCGGGGGCACGAAGAGCCGAGAGGCGCACCAAGCGCCGGAGGCGCGCGGAAGAGCGGAGGGGCTCCTTTCCGCGCGCCTCCGGGCCAGCTCAGGCGGGCTGCCTCCGGGCCAGCTCAGGCGGGCTGCCCGGGCCGTCTGAGCTCGCCCCGGCGCTGACCGGAGGCACTGCAGCCGCCGGGCCACTCGTCGCAGAGGCCTGCCGATGTAACTGGCCGGGCAACGCGGCACGTGGTCGGCACGGTCGCCTCAGGGCTACGGCGACGCGCCCTCTTCGGGATGCTGCGCCCAACCGGGTGCGGGTTCCTCCCGGCCCGCAATACTGGTCAGCCGACGCGGGCATTGCCGTAACGGTGATCCGGGCCTAACCTCATTACAGGCTGAAGCATCATTGCGCGGCGTCCGCGCGGGTGTTGACGGCCTTCTAGTTGCCCTGGACCTCGGCGTCCGTATCCGGTGTTTACGTGAGCCGAGGCCCCCAATGGCAATGTGTCAATGAACGAGTCCGCCGCAGAGCATCTGCGGGTTCTGCCTGACCAGGCAGCCAAGCTCCGCCGGGATCTGCCAGGGCTGGAGGACGGGGAACTGCTGGCCCTGACGAGTTCGCTGCCGCGGTCCAGCCAGGTGCGCGCGGCGGCGCTGGATCTTCTGGTCGCCCGCTACGGCAAGCTCGTGCGGTCATTCGTGCAGCGGTACTCGCGCAGCTCTGTGTCGGCGGAAGACCTGACGCAGGTGGGGTATGTCGGCTTGCTCAAGGCGATCAATAACTTCGACCCTGCGCTCGGCTTCAGCCTGGCTGCTTACGCCGAGCCCTGCATCACGGGGGAGATCAAACGGCACTTCCGCGACAGGATCTGGCAGGTGCGTGTCGGGCGGCCCCTGCAGGAGCGGGTACTGGAAGTCCGGCAAGCGGAGCAACGCCTGACCCACGACCTCGGCCGCGCGCCGGCGGACTCCGAGTTGGCCAGCGACCTGCGAATCAGTGCTGCCGACGTCCGCGAGGCGCGGCAGGCGGAACTGGTGCTCCAGCCACTGTCTTTGGATGCGCCGCTGCGCGGCCAGCCTGACGCGGCCATCCTGGCTGATCGTCTCGGTGCGGAAGACCCCCGCCTCGAGCACATCCTCGGCATGCAGGCCATCGCTACGCACTGGGCCGAACTTCCGGTGCGTGATCAGAAGATCTTGGTACTGCGTTACTACCACGGCATGACCCAGTCCCAGATCGGCCAGCAAGTCGGCATATCCCAGATGCAGGTCTCCCGCCTGCTGGCCCGCGCTCTCGGCTACCTGCGGCCGCGCATTATCGGTCAGCCCGAGTACGTCACCGGAGCCCTTGGGGATCTGGTGCCTCGCACGGACCTGAACGGCGCGGCATCGCACCCACGGCGGGGCGTCGCGGTCCGCCAGCAACGGGCCTTCAGTGTCGAGGTCTGACGAGTCTCAGGCTAGAGCCAGCTGATGTCGGCTAGTCGGCCCAGTAGCATCTGGCTGGCCCAGAAGCCGGGCTGCTGCCTGCAACGTCAGGTGGCCAGACGGGGCCAGGCTGGCCGCCAAAGCGGGCCGGGGGAGACCAGGAAGTTCGGCTGGCTGCGGCGGTCGGCTGCTGGCGGTCCGCTGTGCAGTCGTGATCGTGATCTTCAGCCGTGTTAGCGTCAACTGAACCGCCGCTCCGGACCCCGGTGGCCACGGCTGTCGCTGACGCCAGGTGCCGCCCAGATGCCCGGGAGCTTTCATGCTGAGATTCGCGAAGCCGGATGACGTGCGCGCCATTGTGCCCGGCGCTGTCGTCGCTAGCACGGACGAGGACATCTACGACCGCCATGCCGGCAATCTGTACTGGCAGGCTCTGTTCACCCTCGACGACTGTGCGATGGCCGAGCAGGTCGTTGGCGACGTCCTCGTCGAGGAGTGCGTGCGGCCCGGTGCCGCCATTTGCGGCCAGGACTCGAGGGGCCGGCTGGCGGTCGCTGCCTACCGGCGGTGCATGGAACTAACTGGCAGCCCGCCGGCACGGTCGCCCCGAGCCCCGGCGTGCCGCACCGCAGGCTGTGCGGGTCCGGGCGGGCTGACCGCCAGGGAGCGCGGCGTCCTCGGGCTGGTGCTTTTCGGCGGCCTGGGGCACCGGCAGGCTGGCCCCGATCTGGGCATCTTCGCGTCAGACACAGCTGCACTGCCGCGAGCCGCACTCGGCAGCGCCGCGGCCGCTATGAGCCGGAGTTCGCGACCGTAACGAAGGACTCATCGGACGCCACCCGACCTTCGTGCGGCAATTCACCCCGCTGTTGTCAACGCCGCTCCAAAGTTGACCCCCTGGCGCCGGAAAACTGACCCCCTGCGTGTTCATCCTTCGGTTGTCCCGGCCGCGGGGACGCGGCCGAGGTCGCGGTTTCTGAGCCGGTAGGAGTCGCTTGGCCGGTCCAGCGGCCTGCCGTGCGGTGGAAATGACCAGGACGTCCCTCGTTTCGCTTTCGTGAAGAGCCGCTTGCGGGCTCGCGCCCCGAGCGGACCGGCGAGAGATGTTTTAAATTAGTTTGTCCCGTCAAGCACGGGCGAAATCGTTTACTTGCAGTGAAGGCACCCGTTAATTACCGACATAGACCGTAGACGCGGGGTTCATCATTGGATAACCTGAGATCGCTCCGGACCCCGGCAGCTGCGCCGCATATTTGCGGAACGGCCAGGTCCGGTTTTTTGATGCCCGGAACGGCCGGTGAGGCATAAGTGGCTGCGCAACTGGTGGGCCTTGAATTCAGACACCCGACAGAGGCAGATCATTATGAGCATCATCAGATGACCATTCCTAACGTGGCCGAAGGCCGGCCGGCCGGCGTGGCCGGAACCGGCACGTGCATGGCCGGCGGGGCAGGACGATGAGCGGGCCGGCCGCGGGCCAGCCCGTCGGCGGACGGGTGATGAGCACCGGCACGTGCATCGCGCTGATCGCCCTCGGCGCCATCCTGCGTTACGCGGTGACGACCAATCAGACGCACGGTATCAACGTGCATGTAGTAGGTCTCATCGTGCTGCTCGCCGGCGTGCTGGGGCTTCTGCTATCGCTGCTCGCGTGGAGCCCGCTGAACCCGAACCGCCGCCGCGCAGCTCGCGCCGCCGGTTACGACGACGGCAGGCGCGGGCCGCAACTCCTCGAGGAACGCCGGACTTACCGCGACGAGGCGCCGCACGACGTCCAGGAGAGCACCCTGTACCGGGACGATCCGCCGCGGTAGAGATCGCGGATCGGAACACAGCCCCAGCCGTGCCAGGGGCTGGCGGCGAGCGGGCACGCGTCAGTACTTCGCCAACGCGACATCCACGCCCACCATCACCGTCTTGTCGCCGATGAGCTTGCTGCTGGCCGGGCTTGCCTGCCTCGCCCTGCGTCGCGGGCATCGGCACCGGCTGGTCAGTACCGCGCCGGTAAGCGCCGGCCGCTGCCGGATCGGTCTCAAAGGAAGAGGCGATCGCCCGACTCCCGGACCGGAGGAGCGCGGAGTGAGTTCAGCCCATCCCGGCCTCGTCGAGGACGACGCCGACCAGACATCTAACAACGCAAGGAGCCAACGAGATGACCTCCCAAACCTACGCGACCCGGCGCGGCGACCGCATGCAGCAAGACCGGCCGGAGCTTGAGCGGCTGCTAACCCCGGCAGAGGTAGCCGCAATGTTCCGGGTTGACCCTAAGACAGTGACCCGCTGGGCCAGAGCCGGCAAGCTCTCGTACATCAGGACACTGGGCGGCCACCGCCGGTACCGCGAAACCGAAGTTCACGCGTTCCTCGCCGTAGACCGCATGCCTCCGCCAGACCTCGCCCAGTAACTAAGGCATACAGCGCTGATGCGGCCGTGGCCTACTGCGACCGTGACGCGGAGCGCAGATCAGCCAGTTGGGGAGGCCCGGTGGGGAGCGGGGGAGATGATCGCCTGGCCGCGTTAGCTGCAGTCTTACCCCTTCTGTTTGCTCGCGATGCTAGGCGCTTGGGTCACCAAGACGGCTGCTGCCAGTTCCCTGGGATCCCTGTGGGGGACGGGGATCAGGCCGTCGGGTGGCGCGGATTCCCGGTCTGGCGGGCGATGCTGGCCGGGGTGCCTCGGTGCCTGGCGGTAGCCGAGTGCGAGGCCGACGCCGGCCAGGATGAGAGCGAAGCCGAGGAGCTGGCCGAGGGGCGGCCATTGGTGGCGGGCGAGGTAGACGTAGACGTAGCCGGATACGGTCTCGACGTTGATCAGCAGCCCGGCGGTGGTGGTCGGCACCCGGGCGGAGGCGGTGTTCCACAGCCAGGTCCCGCCCCAGGAGACAACGACGCCGAGCAGGGCAGTGCCTGCTAAAAACATTGCGGCGTCGCGTCGGCTGACGGCTGGCCAGCTCGTGTGGCCCAGGAGGGCAACCGGGAGGAGGGCGGCGAGGGTGATGACGAGTGTGGCGAGGCCCACGACGCTGGACCACGAGCCCGCCGGGATTCCAGGGTGGGCCGCGAGGAACCTGGCGTTGGCCAGCGCGTACCAGGCCCACAGCGCCACGGCACCAACGCCGGCGGCCAGGCCGATGAGCCTGCCGCCGAGCGGAGTAGCCGCTGCCGGGTGCACTCCGGTGAACTCCACGATGTTGATGAGCGCCAGCCCGGCCAGGCTCAGTGCCACTGGCAGGACCAGCCGCCGCCACGGCAGCGCCGGGGCACGCCGGTTGCCGGCGACGGCCACGACGACCGGGATGGATCCGATGATCGTGTCCGTGACCGGGGCGCCGATCTTCTGGATGCCGATGACGAGCAGCAGGTAATAGCCGACGTTGCCGGTGACCGCGAAGGCCAGCGCGGCCCCCCAGTGATCCCGGGCGAGGCGCCGCGCTGCCTGGCCCTCATACGCAAGCAGCGCCAGCGACAGCATCCCGTAGGCGAGGTAGCGTCCGGCGGTGACCGCGACCGCGCTCCAGCCGGGAAGCAGCACCGGAATCAGGAAGGCTAGCCCCCACACCAGGCCGGCTCCGGTACCTGCCAGCAGGCCGACCGTGAGCCGCGGTGGACGGGACATGATCACCTCCTGAGGGGTGGACTGCGTCGCCACCCTGACTGTAACATTATGTGCGTGAGCTACGCACTTAATCGGCGGATGAACCTTCTGGGGGCGGCGGTCCTCGCGCTCAGCGACGACATGAACGCCGCGGCAGCTCGTGCCGCCGGGCAGGCAGGCCAGGCACCCGCCGCGCTCATGGAGCTCGCCGGGCACCCGGGACTCACCGTGGACGGCCTGCGCCGCCGGCTGAAGCTGACTCATCCCGCCGTCGTCCGGCTACTCGACCGGCTCGACGAGCGCGGCCTCATTCGCCGCCGCCGCGGCGGCGCGGACGCCCGCGTCACCTCGATCACGCTGACCGGACAGGGGCAGGCAATAGCGACCGAGATCACCGCGGCCCGGGGCGCCGTGCTCGAGAAGGCATTGCTCGGCATGACCGACGACCAGCAGCAACACCTCGAGCAGCTGCTCGAGACACTGCTCGCCGACTGGCCCAGAACCCTCGACCACAGCTGCCAGATATGCCGCCTGTGCGACCTCTCTGCCTGCCCCGCCGACCGATGCCCCGTCGAACAGCGCTACCAGCAGTTCGCCGGGCAGGACAGCCACACGCCGTAGAGAATCACCGCAGCTACGCAGGCTCCTGCCAAAGGCCAGCGTTGTGCCCGGCGCGTGCTGAGTTAGCAGCCGACTATCTGGCGTCCGCGCGAGATGCCGAGACCAAGTTTCTCGGGCACCGTTCGATACACAACAGAACGATTGTTCGGGTGCGCCTTGACAGCCAGGCCGCCAAGCCGAAATAGCGCACCTAACGGCGGATATCGCACGTCGGTGTTATCCCGTCCGTCACGACGCGCGACCGTGATAGCCGTCACCGGGCTGTCCGTGACGCCGCGACTGTGCAAGTTGCGATGACCGCCGGCCAGTCAGGGCGGCGAGCGTTACAGCAGTGCTCATGATCAAGCGCTGACGAACCGTCCTCACGGAGCGCTGGCGCGAGCGTCCGGCGCGCTCAGCCGTAGTGGCGCAGGCGCGGCCACATCTGGCCCCATTCATGGCGTGGCCCGGTGCACAGGTAGACGTGGCCGCCCCACTCGATGTTGTGGATGCCGTAGGGGTTGGACAGCGTGGCCACGGTCCGCACGCTGGTGAAGAACCGGCTGAGGTAGGCGGCGTAGCCGCCGGCGTGATCAGGTCCTGGAGCGACCGCGAGCACCGTGGTGGCTCGCGGGTTGCCAGGGCCCCACCACCAGTAGGTGTTGTGCCCGCTCACTGCGGCCGGGAGCCCGGTTCCCCGGCTGAGCTCGTTGATTGCCGCGGCTTCGCTGTAGTCGGCGGTGAAGATCACCGCGCTGGCCCGCTGCCGGGCCGGGATCGATTGCCAGGCCGCGCGGACGGTGCTGACGAGCTGCGGCCAGCCGACGGACTCGCCGGACACGGCGCTGAGGTGGTAGGTCCACCCGATATCTGCGGGCGGAAGCACGGGCAGCGCGACGAGCACCGGCACGACGGTGGTGAGGGCGGTCGCCACCGCCAGCCGTCGCAGCCGGACCGGGTGCTCGTGCAGCCACCGGTCCGCGGACACCAGCCCGGCCGCGAGCAGGGGCACGTACAGGCCGGCCAGATAGTAGATCTGCTTGCCGGTAGTGAGCATGAAGATCACGAACAGCAGCCCGAATGCCCATGCCACCGCGCGCCACGCCGGCCGCCCGGACCGCCACAGGAACCGCAGGCCGACCGGCCAGACCCAGACCATGGCCAGCGCGGTGATGCCGAGCTGGCCGAAGATCCAGGTGCCGATGCCGGCGATGCCCCCGTTCTCACTGTTGAGGGCATGGGTCATGGCGATCGTCGCCCACCCGTGCTGGGCCTGCCACCACAGGTCGGGAATCATCAGGGCGACGGCGACCGCCGCGCCGGCGGCGAACCAGCGGTTCAGTACCAGGCGGTGCCCGCCGCTGAGCAGCACGCCGATGACCAGCGCGAGGGCGACGATGCCCACCAGGTGGTTGTCTTCCGCGCCGACGCCAGCGACCGCGCCGGCGGCCAGCCACCAGCGGGCGTTGCCGGTCCGCCCGATCCTGGCCACGACAAGGCCGAGGCCAGCGCATCCCAGGATCATGCAGGGCGTCGTGTTCGCCACATGCCCGCTGCCCAGCACGGCGGGCATGGTCGCGACCGCCACGGCGGCCAGCACCTGCGCGCGGGCGCCTCCGCCGAACTCGCGCGCGGTCAGCCCGCCCACGACCACCGTGGTGCCGGACGCGAGCGCCGCCCACAGCCGCAGCCCTGGCAGCGACAGGCCGAACAACGCCACCGAGGCCCGCGCGAGCAGCGGCGCCAGCACCGGCTGGTCGACGTAACTAGCCTGCAGGTGCCGCCCGCATTCCACCATGTACAGTTCGTCGCGCTGGAACCCGTACCGGTCCGACAGGGCCATCAGGACCGCGAAGACGATCCCGCCGACGACTACCACATACCTGCTGAACGGCCGAGAGTCCGCTGTGCCGCCGAACGTCGAGGCATCGCGCCCCTCGGCAGAAGCGTTACGGGCGACAGAAGCGTCATTGGTCATGGCGAGCCTCCTGGGCCGCAGAGTTTTGGCTGTCGCGCGCGAACGCGGCCACGACCAGGTACCGCACCGTCGCGCGCGCCTGGTCGCCGCTGATCATCGCCGAAGCTGGGTCGCCCTTGCGGTGCCAGGCAAACCTCGCGATGGATTCCACGATGAAGCGGGCGGCGTGGCCACGTCGGGTACTGGCCGCAGCACGCCGGACTCGATTCGCCGCTGGAGACAGGTTGGTGAACGGGTCGGCATGCTCGTCCCACACTTGCTCGAGGAGGTCCTCGGCGCTGTGGAAGTCGGGAGTGGCCCGCAGGAGAGCTTCGAGCACGTCGAACTAGCGGGCTGGCTTGCGCGGTTCGCGTCGGCTGGTACGGGCGATGCGCAGGGCGACGATGATTACCGCCACAAGGAGTATGGCGATTGCCGCTGGCGTTATCGTGCCGGCCCAGTCGAAGCCGGGGGCTGGGGGGACCGGGGGAATCGGGACTTTCAGGCCCATGCGCGCCAGGATTTCCCGGGCGAGCTGACGATTGTAGTGGTCGGGGGCGGCATGGCTGAAGGCGTTCGTGACGGCGAGCGCGGCGAGGGCGGCGGCGGCTGCTGCGGATGTGCCAATGACCATGCGGGTGGCGAGCTCGCGGTGGGCCGGCCAGTGCGCGGTAGTGTCAGCGCAGGCGCAATCGCGCGGCAGGTCGGCGAGTAGGCCCGTCAGTTCTTTCCCGGTGCGGGCGCCCAGGGCCTGCTCGGATCGCGCGTCGAACTCGTCGGCTGTGATCCGGCCGGCCTGAAAGGCTTCGCTCAGCTCGCGGAGTGCCCGGTCGCGATCAGCGTCGGAGACCCGCAGGTCACCGGCCGGATAGTTCCTTATGGCCGTGTTCATGACACCAGCGTGTCGCGACGCGCCCGCGCGGAGTAGTGCCACCGGTCACCGGCTCACGATGACAAATGTCAACAGCCCTGGCACCGGTGTTATCCCGTCGGTCACAACGCGCGACCGTGATAGCCGTCACCGGGCGGGACCGAGGTGGTCAGGCGGCTAGCTGATCACAATCGGGGGCGGGCCGCTCGGCGAGCTTGCCGCAGCTTGAACGCCATCGCCAGCCTGGCGGCCTTCGACCCGTGGCCCTTGGTGACCTTCGTCCGCAGCCTGACCGTCGAGAACGTAGACGAGATCGGGTTGGTCGTGCGCAGGTGCACCCAGTGCTCGGCCGGGAAGGTTTGCTCGGCCGTTCGCGGTTCAAATCCCAGCGACCCAGATAGGGGACCGCTATGGCGCTTGCCGCCCACTCGTAGATGACTCCTCGCACCGGGTCCGGACGCGTATGGGAATGCACGGTGCCGCACGAGATGTCACCAGCTCTTATGCGACATGCATTCCGCTACCGTCTCCAGCGGATAGCCCGGCCGCATCGCACTTGTCGCATACTCGATGGCCAAATTCGAAATATCATAGGTCGTCCTGGCTGTCCGCAGTACCGGATCGCCGCGCCGTAGCCTCAGCAGCGTCGCGTCTGGCGCACCGGCCGCAGCAATGGTGATCTTCAGCCTGGCCCGGACTATGCGGACCCCATAGCGGTCTTCAAGCATTGCGTACAGCGACCCGTTCAGCAGAGGGTCTGTATCCAGCCCGGCGAAGCGCGCAAACGGCAGCCACGAGGTCTGCACAAGGATCGGGCTGCTGCCTAGCGCGCATACACGCCGGACCAGCACCGCTGCCGCGGATTCCCCCAGCCGGAGCGCCTCGCGGGCAGCCGGGGCTGGCCGGCCGACTGACGCTTTAAGGAGCTCGGTATGAACATCGCGGCCCTGCCCACGCTGGGCCGCGGCAAAGTTCATTAGATCGTCCGTGCACCGGGTGGGGAGCTGCTCGGCGGCGAAGGTCCCCAGCCCCTGCCGGCGGACCACGGCTCCCGCCGATGCCAGGGCCTCGACGGCCTGCCGGACGGTCATGCGGGAGACGCCATATCGAGCAGCGAGATCAGTCTCGGACGGCAGCCTCTCTCCGGCGCGCCATTCACCGGTGGACAGCTTCAACCAAAGATCTTCGCGAATACTCATATGAACGGGTCTGCTCATCGGAGCCCCGTCATTTGCCCATATTGTCGGTACGGCATACCCGCTGTCCGATCGAGCATCACGTGCTCAACTGTTCTGATAAAAGCACTAGGCGCAGATAGTGTTACCCACTCGGCAATTTTGACGTCGCCTCCAGGCACCCGACAGGCTACTCAGCCTGAATGACGGTTGCCTCGGGATTCCCTAACTACTCAAGTGGCAAGGACCCGACTTCCTGGATTTGATCTCGAATGATCGCGGTGTGCTAAGGCCGACAGGCAAAGCGGTACGGTGGCCGCCTGCAGCTATGAGTGCAGCGGCCACCTCTAAGATGACGAGGATTCGCAGTCCCAGAACTGTCCGCACCGAGCCCTCGTCCTTGCGTATCTGCGCAGCCTCGTCAATAGTGCCGACCGCGATACACCGGACATTCGCGGGCCCGTGAGAAGTACCAGGAAGACGTTGTCCGTCCGGCAGT
>Ga0210395_10002882_pt1 | contig 13292 bp, 9 predicted proteins | sample IncBWH4OmetaG_FD_150861 | JGI IMG/M metagenome (GOLD analysis project Ga0210395, IMG submission 150861) | Forest soil microbial communities from Barre Woods Harvard Forest LTER site, Petersham, Massachusetts, United States - Inc-BW-H-4-O ... | reverse complement strand
GCCGGAACGCGTGAACGTCATCGTTTCGGACATCCGCGGCACGCTTCCCCTGTTCGACCATGCCATTCCGTCGTTGGAAGATGCGCGGCGGCGCTTCCTTGCTCCGGGCGGAATCTTGATTCCACAACGGGACACGCTCAAGGTGGCCCTGGCCGAGGCGGATGTCTACTATTCAAGTCTGACTTCGCCCTGGAACTGGTCCATGCAAGATTTGGATCTTTCTTCCCCTCTTTCTCTCATTCTCAATGAGAACTACGGCGTGCGCTTCAAGAGAGAACAACTACTGACGGAGCCGCAGAATTGGTGCGTCCTCGACTACGCCGCTGGTGTACAAAAGCAATCGGCCGCAAATCTGAGTTTTCGGGTGGCGCGGCCGGGAGTCGCGCACGGCCTATGCTTGTGGTTCGAGACGCAACTCTTCGAGGACATCGGATATTCCTCAGGGCCGGACGGAGCATCCACCATTTATGGACAGGCGTTTCTGCCGTGGCTCGAGCCGGTTAACGTCGTGGAAGGCCAGGAAATCCAAGTCGAGTTGCACGCCGATCTTGTCGGCGATGATTACGTATGGCGATGGAACACAAGAATCGACATTCCCGACAGCAAGGCACGGCATTTCCAGCAGTCAACATTTCAAGGCGCGAATTTTGCGCCGCATTCCTTACACCGTCGCGCCGCGGACTTCGTTCCCGTGCTTTCAGAGACAGGCGAAGCCGACCGCTGGCTTTTGCAGGCCATGGACGGGAAAGCTTCTTTACAGGAAATCGCGCAAGAAGCCGCCGAGCGTTTTCCTCGCTTCTTCTCCTCTTGGGACGAAGCGTTCCGCCGCGCCGCTGAGCTTTCCGGAAAATATTCACGGTAGCCCAAAACGGGTATGCTCTCCGTGCAGGATGCCAGTGCCTCGGAGGCAGAACTGTCGCAGGCAATTACCATCGAACGCGGCGCTATGAGCGCGGAATGGGCGTTGCTATTGGAGTGCGCCAAGCCCCGCCCTGATCCGCGGCGCTTGGCGGAACGGCTGGACGCGCCTCTCGACTGGTCTTCGTTGCTCGCATTTGCGGAGGATCACGGCGTCCTAGGGCTTACTGCCGCGCGGCTCGCAAATTACGACGAGAGCGTCTTATCAGCAGAAAACCGGGAGAGATTGCGGACGTGGCGCCGCGCTCACACGCTCTTCACCATGAATTTGTGTGCGGAGATGTTCCGGCTGTTTGATTCCTTCGCGGCGGCCGGTATCGAGGCATTGGTGATCAAAGGGCCAGTGCTCTCGGCACGATGTTATGGCGATCCGGGTTTCCGCCAGTACGGTGATCTGGATTTGGTTGTGCGCGACAGAGACATTTTGCGTTCAACGGAAGTGATGATGAACCTCGGATATGAACCATCTGTCCCTGTGGCAGCGATCCGGGCGAAAAAGATTCCCGGTGAGTATGTCTTCCGGCAATCGAGGACCAAGCTTCTGGTCGAGTTTCACACGGAGCTTACCTTTCGCTACCATCCTCGGCCGCTTCCTGTGGAGAAACTTTTCAGCCGGCAAGCGCGTGTAAGCATTGATGCCCACGAAATCCCTGCGCTCTCACCCGAAGATGAACTCCTGCTGATTTGCATCCATGGAGCAAAGCATCTCTGGGAGAAGCTGGGCTATATTGCGGATGTCGCGGCGTTTGTGTCCGAGCAGGAACTCGACTGGGCGCGCGTAAAGTCGGCCGCGGACGAAGTTGGCGGAGAACGAATGCTGTACGTGGGCCTGCGCTTGGCGGGGGATGTGCTCGGCGCCGCGCTGCCGGAAAGTGTCGCGGCGCTTTCGCGATCGGACGCAACGGTGGGCCGCCTTGCCAGCCAGATTACGCGATGGCTCCCCGCGGCCGGCTCCGCGCCGCTGGGCATATTCGAACGCGCGATGTTTCGGATGCGGATGCGCGGAGGGATTTTTTCCGGTCCAGCTTATCTGTTTCGACTCTCGTTTTCGCCCACGGAGGAAGATTGGGTGGAAGGCGCGGAAAACAAGCGCCACTGGGTGTTGGATGCTTTGGGGCGTCCGTTTCGCCTCGCGCGAAAGTATGGCCACGACGGCAAGTCGTGAATCGCCCCCGCGCTAGCAGAAGCTGGGTCAAAAAAGCTCAACGCAAAAATGAAAAAGGCCCGGACAGTACTGTCCGGGCCTTTGTTCCCCGAAGCTTCCTTAGATATTGGTCCGGCGCGAAAGGACGTGCGGAGTTTTTGAAGGTGGCGGGGGAAGTTCAACGGTAACCGACACCTCGCTCCTGTTGCGCAGAACGCCGAGTTTTACCGTCTTTTCCTCGCGTTTGCCGGCAAGCTTTTCCCGGAGATCGCCGAGCGACCGGACTCGCTCGCCGTTCAGCGAGGTGATCACGTCGCCGCTCTTCACGCCCGCCTTTTCAGCTGGCGAGCCGGAATTCACTTCGCGCACGAGGACTCCCTCGCCGTCAGGTGCGCCGAAAAACGCGCCGAATTGGCCGTTCAGGTCTTCCGCATCGATTCCCAGACGAGGCCGCGATCCAGCCAGTACACCGGAATAAGCTCCCCAGTCCATATCCAGCGGAGCTACTTCCGGGATTTCAATTTTTGGTAACTGGAAAGAAAAAGCGCGCGGCGCGGTCCTGAACCACATATTGCCGCGATCTTCCGATTTGCCCAGGGTCACGCTCACCGTTTGCGCACGGCCGTCGCGCCAAACCGTGAATTGCGCGGAACGCCCGGCGGGAATTTCGTGAATCATGCGGCGGAACTGTGCCGCGCCTTCGACGCGCTGCCCATTGATCTCGGTAATGACGTCGTTGTCTTTAAGCCCGGCTTTGGCGGCAGGGCTGTCCGGCACGACGCGTTCCAGCAGCACGCCGCGTTCCGCGGGCAACTTCAGCTCTTTGGCCTTCTCCGAAGTTATTTCCTGCGATTCCACGCCTAGCCAGCTCGCGCCGTCATCGCCGAGGAGCACCATCGTGTTTTCGTCGCCGGGCTCCGGCGTCACTTCAATTCGTTGCTGCTGTTCCTGCGCTTCTTGAAGCGCGGCCCTCACGGACGCCTGAAGCGCACCATACTGTGCGTGTTCCGCCAATCGTTCCTGCTCGCCGGCGAGCCTCTCTGCCAAGCGTGCCTGGACCTCCGCCAGTCTTTGCTCTGTCTGTGCCACTTTCGCATCCGCCGGCTCCTGCGAATTTGCAGAAGGGCTGGGCAGTGCAATCAGAACAAGCCCCATCGCCACGATCCCGCCACCCACGAACAAATTTCGTTTCGTCATGATTGTTCCGTCCTCCTGCTTCACTTAGACGCGGCCCACCCTAAACCGTCGACCGCAAAATGACGATTCGGATTCCGCCATTCACGGTATTCAGCCGGATCGTCGGGCCGCCCTTGCCAAACCTCCCGCGCATTTCCCGCGGACGCGACGCGGTTTCCTGCGAAAACGGCAGCTCCGAGTAAAAATTCCCATTTAACGAGCGTGCCTCCAGATTCGCCTGCGTATCCTGCGGCACCGCCAGCAGCACGGAGCCATTTGTCGTCTCCGCCGCCATACCCTTTTGATCCGCAAAGTGCGCAAGCTCGAGGTGCACGTTGCCGTTCGTGGTGTGCGCGTGGACGCTGCCCCCGCCTTCGTAAATCTCGATGTTTCCGTTCACCGTGCGCAGCTCTTCCACGGACTCGACCCCGGCGATCTTCACCGTGCCGTTCACTGTGCCGATATGTTCTATGTGCGCGCAGTGAGGAACGCGGATCGTATACTCGACCGCGACTTCCACGCCTTCGTTCTGCGGATAGCGCGTGACAACGGACACATCATTCGGCTTGGCGTCAACCTCGATCGTCACGCGGTCAAGGTCAGACTCTCTTTCTTTCGCGATTTTCACCGCATGAATTTCGATGACATTGCGATCCCATCCTTCCACCTGGACGGGGCCGTTGACGTTTTGCAGTTCAAAAGAGCCGCCCGGCTGCAGCGGATAGGTTTGATTGAAGTCTTTGCTTTTGGCGAAGCCCGGCGCCGCCGAGCCCACCGTCAATGCGAGGATGAACAACACTGCCGAGCGCAAACCAGGACGTAGCATCGCGTTCTACCCCCTTCGAGTACATCTCACGAGCCGTTGCTCGTTGCTGCGAAACGACTGAAGACCCCGGGACCCCAACAAAACTCGCGCGCGATGCCGCGCCCGCTGCCCCTGCCGTCAGGGCAGCTTAAAATCAAACGTGACCGTCGAAATAATCTCCACTCGAGTGCCGTTGATCGTTGGTGGATTTGCGCGCCACCTCTTCACCGCGTCTATCGCAGCGTCGGCCAGCACGGGCTCGCCCTGCAGAATCTTTTGTACTTCGACGCTCCCATCCGTCTTCAGCTTCACTTGCAGTTTCACGACCCCCTGAATTCGTGCTCGCTTGGCAAGCTCCGGATAGGCCGGATGCGGAGAGGCGATGAGCCGCCTGAAAAAATCGCGGGAGTCTTCACGCAATCCGCCAAGTAGGGCGATCTCGAGTTTGTCCATCCAGCTTTCGAGCCAGTCGCTCGTTTCTCCGGGTGGGGGAATTTCATCGGCGCGTGGCGCCGGCTCCGACGACTTGACCGGAAGAATGTCCGAGTCGTGCTTGCGATCGATCCGCTCGCGCTGCTCACGAATCAGGGAATCGCGCAGACCGGTATCCGCATCGAGGAACTGTAGCCGGATTTTGCCCACGGTTGTGCGCAGCTTCAGGACCTCCCCTCCGCCATTCAGCGCTCCCGTGGCATGCACAGGCCCGGCGCTGCGATTTCCCATCGGCTGGATGTTCAAGTAAAGCGCCGGATCGGCATCAATCCGGCTCAATCCGCCGTTTTCAACCATCGCGTCGATGTTCGCCGCCAGGTTCCTTGGCAAGAAAACGATGATGTCTCCCGCACCGGAGGAAAGCTGCGACGCGCCCGGAAGGCTAACCTTGCCGCCCGAGGAGGTCGCATCCGGATTGAACCACGCCTGGATCGTGCCACCAGCTGTCGCCGCCTGTACCGCCCCGGCCACGCGCGTCAGGCAAATGCTTCCGCCGTTGGATTCGACCTCCATGGGTCCGGAAACGGTAATGATGCGGATTCCCCCGCCGCCGGTCTGTGCGCGAACCGAGCCGCGCACTTCGCCGAAGTCAATTTGGCCGCCGCCCGTGCGCACGCTTACGAAACTTCCAGCTTGCTTGAGCGTGATGTTGCCGCCGTCGGTTTCCAGCTGCGCGCGCCCGCTGATCTGTCCTGCGCGGATGTGTCCGCCGCCGCTTCGCAGCACCGCATCTCCAGAAATATTCCCCGCGACGATGTGCCCGCCAGCGGTAAATGCATCCACGTTGCCGGCGACGTCCTGCACTTGAATGTGGCCGCCTTGCGTGGCCAGTTTGGCGGTCAGACGGCCCTGTGCCGCATTGCGGAATCCGTTGAACCCGATGCGGCCCGTCCGAATATTGCCGCCTTCGGTGATCAGGCTCGCGGTCCCGCCGATGTCCTGCGTCTCGATGTCACCCACGCCCGTATTTACATCGAGGCTATACCCGGCGGGGACGGCCACTTCAAACTGCACGTAGAATTGCGCGTTGGCGCCGCTGCGGCCGGCCTGCGATGGCGAAGCGCCGATAATTTCCACACCGTATGAGGTTGTCTTTGCCGTGAGCGAATAGTGATCGAGAAGGCTTTGAGCCAGCGGCGCGCGAGCATCGGTTTCGATATGCGCGGAGTAGCGGACCATCGGCGGCGCACCAGGCTCAAGAGCGATGATGCGGACGGAGCCAAGGTCCGTAGCCAGATGCAGTGTCAGGCCATCACTGGTTTGCAGCGTTCCGGAACGGTCGACGGACGCTCGCGGACCCGGATCTCCGGGAACTGCTGGCTCGATGGAATGCGGCTCAAAGCTGTTCGCGCTTGAAGCCATGCCGGGCAAAAGCACGGCAGTGAAAATAAGGGATAGGGCAATGCGAGGAACGCCCGTGACCGCTCCACTACTCGATTTGAAAATCGTGTTGGTGCTCATCTATCGCCGGAATCTCTTCCTAAGTCATTGAACTTCTTACTGAACTTCGCGCGGGCCAATCTGCCGCAAAGCCGCGGCGCTCCGCAACCGGACATAGCGATTGGGATCACTGCGTTGCAGATCCTGGAGAGTGCGCACCACATGTTCCATCGAGGGATCGAGGGGACGATCGAAGCCTTCTGGCGCAAGAGCAGGTTTGATATTCTCCGAAGAATCCAGCGCGCCCGTCTCCAGCGAACGAACCAGCAGGTTGACTGCCTCGACGCGCACGCCGGGATTCGCATCGTGCTCCAGCGCATCGATGAGTGTCTCACGCACGGCCTTGTCCGCCGCGGCGTCGCGCAGAGATTCCAGCGCCTTCATGCGCACCGCGGGGTTCTGATCCTTGCGAGCCGCAAAGAGCAATGCCCGGCGCACGTCCAGATCGGCGTTGCGGGCCCGTAGCGCGTCCAGGCAATCCAAACGCACTCCGGCATCTGTCCGGTCGCCGTTCTCGACCACATAGGTCAAAACACGGCGAAGGTCGGGGTCGTCCACGCTTCCGGTGAGCACCAAAGGCTCTTCTGTCCGCACATGAACTTGCAATGTTCCTGGTGCGCCATCCGGGGTTGGCACCAGATTGATGCCCGCGACGGCCATTTTGGAAAGTTGATCTTCCGTGAATCGACCTGAGGGCGAAACATTCACGGTCTGGCCATTGGGATTGGTCTCAAGGCGTGCTGAAATCCATGGCAACAGTTGCGTGCCGAGCGCCGCGCCAAACAAAACCAGCAAGGCGCCGCTCAAGACCGGGCGCAACGCCATCCAATGACGCAGCCATCCAAACGGGTGCCATCGCTCTTGCAAGGGGGGTGCAGACAAATCGTCGAGCGCCTCGGCAAGCTCACTGCGGCATTGGGAAAGAAGAATTCCACCCGTATCCATCTGCTCGGACGCTTGCAGCGCTTCCATCAAGGACTCGTGCAGCCCGCGCTCCTCGGCAAGCTGCGCGGCGCACGGCGCGCATGCTGCAAGATGCTTCTCAATTAGCGCGTTCTCTTGCTCGCTGGTTTCGCCGCAGGCATAGAAAACCAGCAGCGCCGCAGCTTCCTTGCACTGGAATCGAAGAGGTGCGCTCATCGTAGGCCTGCCAGCTGGCTGCGCAGCTTCCGCGTCGCTCGGAAAAGTGAATTCTTCACCGTTTCTTCCGTGGTGCCCAGCGCGTCGCCGATGGCGCGCAGTTTCAATCCTTGATAGTGCTTCAACTCGAAGACCACGCGCTCGCGCGGCGATAGCCTCTCCATGGCCGAAGCGATGCGTGCTTGAATCTCCTTGCCAAAAAGCTGCCGTTCGGGGTCGAGCGCCGGGCGGTGTTCGCGCTGCCGCTCAAAGAAGTCCGTGATGCCGTCCTCATGATTCCCTGAATTGGACTCCGGCGCTTGATCCTCGGGCCGCGCTTGTCTTCGTCTCAGTTGATCCAGGCAAACGTTGGTCACAATCCGGTAGAGCCACGTGTAAAAGCTGCATTCGAAGCGAAAGCGGTGCAGATTTCGGTAAACCTTGAGGAAAGCCTCCTGGTACACGTCCCGAGCATCCTCCGGACGCTTCATCAGGTTCAGGGCCAGCCGTAGTACATCCCGGTCGTAGCGGTGGACAAGCTCCTCAAAAGCCGCACGACAGCCGGCTTGAGCTTCCGCCACGAGGGTCCGCTCGTTTACGTTGGGCAAAGAGTTCACCGCGGCCAGGGAGGCGCCGGTGCCACCCGCCAGGCCTGAATCATTAGCCACAGCTAGAGCCCATCTTGGAAGCGGCATATTTCGCTTTCTCTTCTCGTGCGCCGGTGTTGCTGCTTATTTAACAACACCTTAGGCCGAATCTGCCAGCCCACTACACTTTGCCCGCAAAAGAATGTTCTGCGACCACCCAATTTGGACGTGCCGAGACACTCCTGGGTGAGCATCCACTCCCACATAGAGAACGATTATCGACGCCTATTTGTTTCGGATTTCCACAGGCTTCAATAGGTTGCCCGTCCCGCCTAGCCTGAACCGCCCATATCTGTCCCTAAACCAACCGAAGCTGCCCTCGTCCTCCAAACCGCGAGCGGCCAGGCAAGCAGCAATATCATCAAAAGAACCACGGCGTAGCCGTTTGTGCGATAGAAAACGTCCGGTTGCCCCAGCAATTGAGCGGCCGCCGCAAGCAGTGTGAGGAGAGCCACCACCAGGAGACAGCCCAGCATATTAAAGCGCATGACGCGCCGAACCCCGAACACAATCACTCCCAGCAGAATCGCCTCGGCAAGAAATTGTTTCGCGAAGTCGGTGCCGTTCTCCCAGCCGCTTCCGGTGAGGTACATCGCCCCCAGCAGGAAGGTCGCAAACCGCAACCAGCCCGCCCGCAGGACCGAGGCCACAAACGCTGCGACGAAGCCAACGACTCCGGTAAGGAAAAGGCTGCTGACCAGCGCGCCTCCCAGGATGGCGCCGACTGGAAGAACGGCGTCGAAGTTCTGCCCCAGGGAGAATGGCAAGCCACGATGCACGGTCTGCCAGTGCATGGAGAGAGATTCAAGCAAGCGTCTGAGTCCGAGAAACCCAGCCGTTCCGCACACGCCAATCCAAAGCGCATCGCGGTAATAAACCCCGGGCATGGGTCTGCCGACCGGAAGGCGGTCCTCTCCAAAGGCGCGATTGCTGAAATACGCTGCAATTCCAAACAGCGCCGCGAGCCCGCCGGGATAGAAGACTGCTCCAACCAGAAGGCCGATGACAATTCCGCCCATCATGGTTTTAAAAGGGATCGCCGTTTGGTAGGAGTTCAGGAAGTATTGTAAACGGTTGCCAAATCCGACGACCAATGCGTAGCCCACCAATCCCCATACCGCCCACAGAACCAATCGACGCCAGGGAATGGCGCGCATGGCTTCCGACCGCAGATTCTTGAAGAACATGACCAGCCCGGTCACGCCCAATCCGCCAAGCAACAAAATCGGAACGGCAAAACTGTAAATCGTGCGCGAGAGCGTCTGCTCTTCTTGCTTGCGCCGCCACTCGTCGGGGATCTTGATGAACGTCCAGAACGCTCCTCCCTCCTTGTCTTCAAGTTCCTCTCGCGCCTCTGGTTTCGAGTAGTAGGCTCCGCGATAGTCGACCACTTCGTCGCCGAGAACCGCCACCTTCACCCGAACAAACGCGTGGCTCACCGCGTCGTTCGAGGACGTCGAGCCCGAGTCGATCGGAGTGCGTTGCTGCCAGGCAAGCTCGTGATCCGTTCGGTGAATGCGCTTGTCCGAATATGTTTCGACGAGGGTCCATTGACTCAGATCGAGCTTTTTTACTTCGCGCAGATATTTTTCAGCTTTGGCGGCGGCTTCTTCCTTAGTCAGCGAAGCTCCAGGCGCATCCTCCCCAAGCTTGTGGTGAAAAGCAGCCAGAGAGCCGTCAGGCTTTAGCTTGATCGAATATTCTTCCGGTTGGCTGTCCCGGAAGTAGCGCACCTGCCACACCACACCCGGCACTTCCGTGGCATAAATCTCATTCAAGCGCTCGATGCCCACCCGCTGCCGCAGGAATTCGTTCGTAACCGGGTCGGTTGTGTCTGCAAGGATGGTGGCATGACGATAGGAATTTGGATCTAGCCCATGCTGGCGCAGAATCTCATCGGCGCGTGCCTTCGCGGTCTTCGCATCCACCGAAAGCTTCAGATAATCGCCGGGGTTTTGAAGCGCCACGCGGCCGCGCCCCCGAGAACCAGGCAGACCGCCAGAAAGATCATCATCGCTGGCGTCAGTGCGTCATAACGCCGCGTCGCCGTTGCTGTGCTCGTTTCAGTTGGAGCGGACTCAAAGCTGATTTCCCCGATCGGCTCGGCGCTGTTGATCAAATCTTCATCCGGCTCGAATCGCCCGCGCGACAAGTAGGAGACGCCCGCAAAAATCAGCGGAGCCAGTGCCGCCAGTCCGACCACCACGCCGGAGACCTTGAAGTACAGGCTGTTCGAACGCACCAGCAGCAGCCCGACGAGCGAAGCGTCCACCGTGTAGTGCCAAATCAACGTTGCCAGGATGCCCCAACGCAGCATCACAATGCCGGCGACGATTCCGATCAGTCCCACCTCGAGTCCGCGAATATACGGCGGCTCGTTCGGATAGGCGGCGTGCAGAAAGCTCCAGCAGAATGCGGGAACAATGACGGCCACAATGGTCGAGCCCGTCAGCCGCTTTAAAAAGGGAATCGCAAATAGCCTGAAGAGAAATTCCTCGCTCGTCGCGGCCAGCATGCCTATTGCCACGCCGGAAATCCACGGGAACGTCGTGTTCACCGAATTTTCGTAGTTCAAATCCTGCGGCGCCCACGCTCCGTAGTGGCGCGCGACAATGTAAAACGCCACGATGAACCCGATGTGTGCCGCAGCCAGCGACAATCCCACGGTGGCCGCCGAGAAAAATTCCTTCGAGCGCAATCCGCGCAACGTGAGCGCTTTCCCGAGGCGCAGCTTTCCCGGTTGCGACGCTCGGTACAGCGGCTCGGCCCCTGGAAGGATCAGCGAAATCGTCAGAGCGGAAACCACGCCAAAAAGCAGCGCCTTCGCAATTTCCTCGAAGACAAAACTTCCGTACGCCGAGTTTGTGTCATAACCCATGCGATCCAGCGGCCAATTGTTGAGTCGCATGAACGTCAGCAGAATCGCCACGATAATGCCCAGTTTGATGGCTCCGCCCCAGCTCGTTTGCCCGCGCTTCGTCAACAATATCCCCAGCCACAGCGCCGAACCCATCAGCAATAAGTAAGGAATGATGGCGACCTGGTTGTAAAAAATATTTGTCGAGCGCAGTTTCGCGTAGCTGCGTTCCCACGCTTCCGGCACGTGCAGAAATTCTTCCGAACTTCCCGCGCGGTCGCCCTGCACTCCCACTCTCAGCCGGTAAGGCGCATCCTTCGCCCGGAATCCGTGCTTCTCCCATGTGAACGACCAGTCGAGCCTGTTTGGCTTTTTACTGGAGTTAGCTTCTTCGGGAAGAAAATCCCACGTCCTCAGGTCCAAACCCATCTTGCTGCGAAGAAAGTTCCGCGCGGCACTTTCCGCCGCGGCGCGCTCGAGCGACGGGCCGGCGCGCGCCTCTTCCACTTTGTGATCGTAGCCAACGATCTCTCCAGCCGGGCTGACCCGTACTAAAAATTCCTCCTCCTGCTTCGGCCGGAAGAAGCGCACGTTCCAATACCAGATGTTCAGCTCGCTGGACATCAACTGGTTCGCTTGCTGAAGTCCCACCTCCCGCTCCAGATATGTTTTCGCGTTGTCGTCCACATCGAAAACAATCGCCGATTGGTAGCCGCTGACGTCTTCGCCGAGGCTGCCGACAAATTTCTGCGCTCGCGCCAGAGCTTCCGTGCGCGAAATCTTGAAATCCACCGACGCTTCCGGAAATGCGCGAAAAAAATACTTGTACGCAAACACCGCGCCCACGATTCCCAGCAATATCCACAGCAGCAGCGCGCGCTTGTCCGAACTCGTCAGCCGGTCTTCCTCCACACGTCCTCCCACAACCTCACTGTCGCATTCATTGTCCCAAGGCACCCACACTTATACTACGTTCCAGATTAGCGCAACTGTCGCCCGCCCTTGTCGCCTACTCCTATTTCCCGACTTTGGTATCGTCTCAAATCGAGATACTTCGCCCCTGCGCAGCATCCAAAATGATCCGCCCCCCTCGTAAATCCTCACTTTTTCTCTTGCAAAAAAGTAATATTCGTGTATACTCTTAGCTAGTTAACATTACGCCCGGCATCTGGTAGAGCCAGCTTCTTTGCTGGCTTTTTTGTTTTCCGCCACATCCGTAACCTCTTTAGAATCAACATCTGCAAAGCCGTCTGCAAATGTTGATTCTAAAGCGCTTACAGAAAACTTAACTCCTTTAGATGCAACATTTACAAAAAAACGGGGGGAGGGTAGACCTCTCAATTTGACTTGCGCCTCCGCCTCTCCGGCGCCATCCATTCCGTTGGCAATGGTATAAAGAACGACTGATGACTCTGGCCCTCACAACCGAAGTGCGCATGATCAAGGGCGTTGGCCCGCAGCGCGCCGAACTCCTCGCCAAGCGTGGCATCCACACTTTCGAAGATCTGCTCGCCTATCTCCCGTTCCGCTACGAAGACCGCATCCATTTCTCCAACGTCAAGGACATTCAGCCCAACGGCACCTACACCATCCGCGCCCGCGTCATGAGCGGCCAAGCCATTCCCAACAGGTTCAGCCACAACGCCATCTATCATCTGCTCGTGCAGGACGCTGCCGGCGGCCTGCTCCCCTGCAAATTTTTTCACGGCGGCTATCTCGAGGGCCGCCTAAAGCCTGGCCAGCAGCTCATTCTTCACGGCAAGGCCGAAATCGATAAGCTCCGCCCCGCCCGCCTCGAAATGATCAATCCGCAGCTCGAGATGCTCGGCGACAGCGAGCCCGATTCCGCCGAAGTCGGCCGCATCGTCCCTATCTACGAAGCCATTGGCACCTTCGGCTCCCGCGCCATTCGCCGCGCCATGTACGCCGCCGTTCAAATGCTCGACTCGAACATGCCGGACGTCCTTCCGGAGAATTTGCGGACGCGCCTTGGTTATCCCACGCGCCGCGAAGCCTTGATCCACGTCCATTTCCCCGCGCCCGAAGAATCGCTCGAAGCGCTCAACATTTTTCGCACGCCTTCACAGCAACGCCTCATCTTCGAAGAATTTTTCCTCTATCAACTCAGCCTCGCGCTCGACCGCAAAACTACGCGCAAAGAAAACGCCATCGCGTTCCGCGTCCGCGAAGAAAAAGTCCGCGAAGCCCTCAAGCGCATCCTGCCCTTCAAGCCCACCGCCGCGCAAAAACGCGTCCTCGCCGAAATCGCAGCCGACCTCGAAAAGCCCGCGCCCATGAACCGCCTCCTCCAAGGCGACGTCGGCAGCGGCAAAACCATCGTCGCGCTCCAAGCCGCCGTCATCGCCATCGAAAACGACTGCCAGGCCGCCCTCATGGCCCCCACGGAAATTCTCGCCGTGCAACATTATCTTTCCGCGCGCCGCGTCCTCGCTCCCGGCGGCCACAAAGTCGAACTCCTCATCAGCGGCCTCAAGCACGCCGAAAAATCCGCCGCCCTCGATCGCATCCGCACCGGCGAAGCCCAACTCGTCATCGGCACCCACGCCCTCATCGAAGACCAGGTCCAATTCGCGCGCCTCGGCTTCGTCGCCATCGACGAGCAGCATCGCTTCGGCGTCCTCCAGCGCAAACGCCTCATGGACAAAGCCGCCGCCCACGGCCACGCGCCGCACG
>Ga0210395_10002878_pt1 | contig 13297 bp, 11 predicted proteins | sample IncBWH4OmetaG_FD_150861 | JGI IMG/M metagenome (GOLD analysis project Ga0210395, IMG submission 150861) | Forest soil microbial communities from Barre Woods Harvard Forest LTER site, Petersham, Massachusetts, United States - Inc-BW-H-4-O ... | reverse complement strand
CGATCGAAACCGCTGGCTGAGGATGGCTGTGGCGTGTGTGCGCTCTGGCATTTCCGGCTGGGTGATCGGGCTCTTGATTCGTGGGCGTGCGGGCGTCGAACGGCGCGCGGCCAATGAAGGGAAACAAGGCGGCTGCTAATCAATCGCCCTGGCTCAAGCCTTAGGAAGAGTCCGATTCCAAAGAACGTCTAAGCGTCAGCAATTGGATTGTGCACAGACTCTATGATGATGCAGTCAAGGAAATCGTCGAATTCTGATTTCTGGCGGTTCTTTAACATGTAGTTGATCCAGCCCGCATTCGCACCGTCGCGGACAAGAATGCGACCGCTACTCCACTCGACCTTAGCCCAGCAGTTGCGGACTAGCCTTTCAAGGGCGACAGCATCGTAGTGCGAGGGCAATTCAATCGCACAATGAATATGCCATCGGCCGGACGTACCGCGCTCCCATGAACGCAACGCGCGGGCGTGGACCTCGCCTCTTTCAAGTACGGGTAATACACGAAGACGTTTTCCGTGGCGACGAAATGCAGCTCCGTACACTGCTCTGTTGAGTAGGCTCATGAAGTGCCGAAAGGCTTGGCGGCATCGATAGTCGTCGATCTTTACCCAAGCACCGCTGTCGGACTGGCGTGTTTGCTTCAAGGTGAGGGTGACGTCGCAAAAGGCACCCCAGCTGCTCGTATCGAAGAAGTGTGATTTGGCGGATTCGAAGGAAACAGTCCTAACAGCGACATCGGTGTGAAAAGCCGGGTCGTACGTCGGAGCGGGCGGTCCAGCGGAGGTGAAGCTCCCGGTAATCGTGGTAGCGGAGAGATGAATCAACATCCTGTCCCTACGCCCCGTTTCGAGACCAATCCGCCAACAAAGATCTCCGCCTCACGTACCATATCGGTCACGAGATCGACGATCGGCACCCTTTTGCCCCGAGTAGTCGACAAACAGCTTGTCGCCAACGAGACAGCGCAGGCGAAGCCGATAAAAGAAGACCCGCGGTGAAGCCCAGCTCATGCCCCTTGGGCTCATAGCCACGATGTCTGTAGGCCGCTGCGGCCGTTTGCGCGGTCGAGTGTTGCGATTCCTTATTCTCTGCTGAGCAATTGATTAGGAGAGGCGCATAACGGACCACGTGACGGCGGGCGCAGCACGCGGATGAGCCGCCGGCCGCCAGCGCGGTGGCATGGAAGGCATCGACGCTGCGCCCAATTCGGTGCTGCGAAGCAATCCGAAGGCGGGGCAGCCAGTGCTCACTACCGCTTTCCTTCGTCTTAAACAGTATAAAGTCGCCACTGTTTTTCGACTTCCGGCGTCGCAATGTTCGTGCAATAGCTCAAAACATCAATAAAACCAATCATCCGCGGCTCGACAAAGGCGGCACGTATTGCCCATCCCGCCCGCTCCCGGCGCGCTCGGCTTCGCTTCAAGGCTTGGCGCGTCGGCTAGAGCGGCGCGCACTTGCGTTGCGCTGATCGATTGATTGATCGTTCCATCGCTCACATGATCCATCCCCGCGGATTGGCGGAGTGCCCCCACCTTGGCGTGCTTTGGCGCGCCGCGAAGCGCGATGTTATTGCGATGGCTCTGTACCGCGTCGGCAGCGAGAGCCCCGCGCCCGCGCCTTCCTTGCCGTCGGGCAATCGGCACTTTCCTATCGGCCGTGATAGGATCAAATAGCGGAGGCGCGTTGACGTGGGCTCCCGAAGTGACCGGCGCGTGCTGAAGACAGGCGTCGGCTGCGCCCTGATCGTAGGCCGATCAGCAAGCTATCTCAGAAGGACCGGCGGGAATGGTTGACAACTTTTTGACAACTAACCCTCACCACTTAGACGCCTTAAACGCCAATTTTACAGGACTTTTTCGCACGTCGTACGCCTCACTTATGAAGCTGCGGTAGCGTCTTCGTGATTCCGGTCACGGCCTTTGCCGGTCAAAAGGTCGCCGTGTTTGGTCTGGGCGGCTCGGGGCTTGTCAGCGCCAGGGCATTGTTGGCCGGCGGCGCCGATGTCGTCGGCTATGATGACAGTGCCGATAGCGTGGCGAAGGCCAATGCCGCCGGCATTCCGATCGCGGATTTGCGCGGCGTCGATTGGTCCAAGCTCAAAGCTTTGGTGCTGGCCCCGGGCGTCGCGCTGACGCATCCGTCGCCGCACTGGAGCGTCCGGCTGGCGCAGAAGGCCGACGTCCCCGTCATCGGCGACATCGAGTTGTTCTGCCGCGAACGGCGGCGACTTGCACCCGACGCGGCGTTCGTCGCCATCACCGGCACCAACGGCAAATCGACCACGACGGCGTTGGTCGCGCATCTCGCCGCGTCCGCCGGCCTGGACGCGCAGCTCGGCGGCAACATCGGCACGGCCATTCTGTCACTGAAGCCGCCGCAGGCCGCGAGCCAGCCGCCGCGCGTTCATGTCATCGAGTGCTCGTCCTATCAGATCGACCTCGCTCCGTCGCTTGATCCTTCGGTCGGCATCCTCATCAATCTCAGTGAGGACCATCTCGATCGTCACGGCACCATGGCGCATTACGCGGCGGTGAAAGAGCGCTTGGTCACGGGCGTGCCGGAGCATGGCACGGCGATCGTGGGCGTTGACGACGAATGGTGCCGCGCCATCGCCGGTCGCCTCGCCCAATCAGGCAGGCGTGTCGTGCGCATTTCCGTGCGGCATGCCCTCACCGACGGACTCTATCTCGAAGACCGGCGGATCATGCGTGCGGTCGCGGGCAATGCCACGCCGATCGCCGAGATCGGCGGCATCGGCTCGCTGCGCGGGCAGCACAATGCCCAGAACGCCGCTTGCGCCAGCGCCGCCGCGCTGGCGCTCGGGCTGTCGCCCGGGGCGATTGAGGCCGCCCTTCGCTCATTTCCAGGGCTGGCGCATCGCATGGAAGAAGTCGGCCGCCGCGGCAGCGTGCTGTTCGTCAACGATTCCAAGGCAACCAATACGGACTCCACGGCGCAGGCGTTGGTCTGTTTCGACGATATTTTCTGGATCGCCGGCGGCAAGCCGAAGACCGGCGGCATCGAATCGCTCCGAGAATTTTTCCCACGCATCCGCAAGGCTTATCTGATCGGCGAGGCGGCGGTGGAATTCGCCGCGACCCTCGGGGACGCGGTGCCCCACGAGATCACCGGCACACTCGATAAAGCCGTCGCCGCCGCCGCGCATGACGCCGAGATGTCGACGGCGCGCGAGCCGGTGGTGCTGCTTTCGCCGGCCTGCGCCTCGTTCGACCAATATCGCAATTTCGAGGTGCGCGGCGATGCGTTCCGCAGTCTCGTCCAGGCTTTGCCGGGGATCGCGGCAACGAAACCCGGGACGTGACGGCGGTGCTGCAGCGAAGCGCCGTGCGGCCTCCCGCGACACGCGTCAATGGGCTCGATGTCCGGCTCGCTGCGATGTTGCTCACGCCGCGGCGCGCAGCGGCAAGCATGGCCGTATGTATTTTTGTCTTTTGTCTCCTCGGCCTTGGTATCCATGTGCTCAGCACGCGCGCCGAAACGCTCTTCATGGACAGCAGCGAGGCTTATGCCTGGGGCATGCAATTTCTCGGCGGCTATGGCCGACATCCGCCGCTGACCGGATGGATTGCGCGCATCTGGTATAGCGTATTCCCGGCGGCCAATTGGTCATCGTATGCTTTGTCCGAAGTCATGACCGGCGTCTCGCTCGGTTCGATTTATCTGATCGGGCGGCGCGTCCTGGGCCTGCGCCGCGCGACGCTGGTCGTTTTTGCGATGATGCTTTACCCGCTTTACTTCGGCGCCAAGGCCGATCGTTTCAACAATTATCAGGTTCTGCTCGCGGTCATGCCGCTGACCGTCTGGCTGTTCATGCGGGCGTTTGAGAAGCCGACCGTGCGAGCGGGCCTGGCGCTCGGGCTCGCCGCCGCGGCCGCGACGCTCACCATCTATTCCGCCGCTTTCGGGCTCGCCGGGATCGGGTTTGCGGCATTGCTGCACCCACGGCGCCGGCAATTCTTCACAAGCCCCGCGCCCTATGTCGCCGCGATTGTCTATCTCTTGGCGTTGTCACCCCATATTCTTTGGCTCGTCCACAACGATTTTTCGACGCTGCGCTGGGCGACAGGCTTCGTCAGCGAAGCCTCCCATCGCGCTCACGTTTTGACCTATCTCGGGCAGCATTTCGCGCTTCTTGCCTTTTGCCTGATCGTACCGGCAATCGCGCTGTGGCCGTGGCGGTCGGCCCATAACGACGCGCCGTTCCGCGGCGAACGATTGCTCGTTTGGACCATCGCCGGCGCGCTGGTCGCCGGCCCGGTCTTTGTCGGACTGGCATTCAATGTTTTCCTCAAACCCGATTGGGGCAATCAGTTTTTCTTTTTTGTGCCAATCGCGGTGGCGTCCTTGTTGCCGCAAGTGCTGGTGACCCGCCGAGCGGTCGCCAGGGCGGCAATGGTCGCGGCGATTTTCACCATCTGCTTGTTGGCCGGCGCGCCGGTCTATTCGTGGGTCCGGTTCAAGACCGAGCCGGACGACGGGCTCTACCGGCCGTTCGGCGAGGCTGCAGCCGAGATTACACAATTATGGCACGACCGTTTTCACTCGCCGTTGCCGATCGTTGTTTCTGGCTTTGATGTTGCGGCGCATATCGTTTTCTACAGTCCCGATCATCCGAAAATGTATGCCGATTTCGACCCGGCCTATTCGCCGTGGATCGATTACCCGGCCGAGCTCAAGCGCAAGGGATATGTCGGCGTCTGTTTCGCCGACGACGCGGCGTGCCGCGCCAATCTCAAGGCGTTGAATGCAAACGCTGAGCAGCTCGACATCAACGTGCAGCGCCACATGTACGGCATCGCGACACCGCCAACGACCTTCCACCTTGAATTTACCGGCCCCAACCCCTGATCGCTCGCCGAACGGAGCCAAGGCCGGCGAATTGAAAGGACGTACCGCGGTCTTTAATCCCCTGGAAACCATCGCGGTGCCAGGACTAAGCAGGTCAAATTGTCGGGACGCCATTTGGGGACGTGATGGCTTCGCGCGCGCAACCGACGCCGTTGAGCGAATGGTGGTGGACGGTCGACCGGCTGACGCTGGCCGCTTTGGGCGCACTCATGCTTGGCGGCATCGTGCTGTGCCTTGCCGCCAGCCCGCCGGTCGCGGCGCGCATCGGTCTCGATCCGTTCCATTTCGTCAACCGCCAAGTGATCTTTCTCATTCCCGCCGCCGCGGTGCTGATCGCGACGTCTTTTCTGTCGCCGCGCGAAATCCGTAAAGTCGCGCTGCTTATTTTTATCGTCAGCCTCGTGCTGGTCGCCGCGACGCCGCATTTCGGCGCCGAGATCAAAGGCGCGCGGCGCTGGCTGGTTATCCTTGGCGTCAACATTCAACCGTCGGAGTTTCTCAAGCCCGCTTTCGTGATCCTGATCGCCTGGCTATTCGGCGAATCCGGCAAGCGACCCGACATGCCGGCCAACACCGTCGCGCTGGCGCTCTTGGTCATGGTCGTGAGTCTCTTGGTGCTGCAGCCCGACTTCGGCCAGACCATGCTGATCGCGCTGGTGTGGGGCGCGTTGTTTTATATGGCCGGCATGCGCTTTATCTGGGTGCTCGGCCTCGGCGTCACCGCGAGCGCCGGCCTGCTGGTGGCTTTTTATACGGTTCCGCACGTGGCGCAGCGCATCAACCGCTTCCTCGATCCGGCCTCCGGTGACACGTTCAATATCGATATCGCCACCGAGTCGTTTGTGCGCGGCGGTTGGTTCGGTCGCGGCCCGGGCGAGGGCACGATCAAACGCATCCTCCCGGAAGGCCATACCGATTTTGTCTTCGCCGTGGCTGGCGAGGAATTCGGCGTTGTACTCTGCCTTATTCTGGTGGCTTTATTTGCTTTCATTGTCATCCGCGCCTTGGTCAAAGCGATGCGCAACGAAGATGCATTCATTCGTTTTGCCGCAGCCGGGCTGGCGATCCTGTTTGGGCTGCAATCGACCATCAATATGGCGGTGAACCTGCACCTGATGCCGGCCAAGGGAATGACGCTGCCGTTTATTTCCTACGGCGGCTCGTCGCTGATCTCGCTCGCTTACGGCATGGGCATGCTGATCGCGCTCACGCGCGAACGGCCGCAGGCGCAGCTTTCCGGCGGGACCATGCTCGCCCCGAGCGCGGCATAATGCAGGCGGCCGGCGTCGCGCCGGTCCTGGTCGCGGCTGGCGGAACCGGCGGGCATTTGTTCCCGGCGGAAGCGCTGGCCGCTGCGCTGGTGCAGCGCGGCATCCCCGTTCACCTGGCAACCGACCGCCGCGCCGCGCGCTATGGCGGCGCGTTCGTCGATGAAACCGTCCACGTGATCGCTAGCGCCACGCTACGCGCCCGCAATCCCTTTGCGCTCGTTCGGACCGTCGCAACGCTCGGTGCCGGCATTGCTCAAGCGTGGGTGCTGATCGGTCGGCTGAGGCCCGCCGCGGTGATCGGCTTCGGCGGCTATCCGACGGTGCCGCCGGTCCTGGCCGCGGCGTGGCGGGGTGTGCCGACCTTGATCCACGATGCCAATGCCGTCATTGGCCGGGCCAATCGGCTGTTGGCGACGCGCGTCAGCGCGATTGCGACGACTTTTCCCGACGTGTTTCGCGACCAGCCGCGGCTTGCCGCCAAGGCAACGCTCACCGCCAATCCGGTGCGGCCGGCAGTCGTTGCCGCGGCCGCGACACCTTATCCGGCGATCAGCGATCCGTTGCGGCTCCTGGTGTTCGGCGGCAGCCAAGGCGCGCGCGTGATGGCCGATGTCGTTCCCGCCGCGATCGAAGCGCTCGAGCCGCGTCTACGCGCGCGGCTCACTATCGTTCAGCAAGCCCGCGAAGAGGACTTGGCGCGCGTGCGCAGCGCTTACAGCAATTTGTCTGTTGCCGCCGAGGTAGCATCGTTCTTCGCCGATCTGCCGGCGCGGCTCGCCGCCAGTCATTTGATTGTGGCGCGGTCGGGAGCCTCCACTGTCGCCGAACTCTCGGCCATTGGCCGGCCGTCGATCTTGGTGCCACTGCCCCACGCCCTCGACCAGGACCAATTTGCCAATGCCGGCGTGCTGGAAGGTGTCGGCGGCGCCATGCGGCTGGTGCAACAAGAGTTCACGCCGCGGCGGCTCGCCAGTGAGCTTGCCGCGCTCGTGGCCGCGCCCCAGCGGCTCGCGGCCATGGCCGCAGCCGCGCGCAGTTTGGGTCGGCTCGACGCCGCCGAGCGGCTCGCCGACCTCGTTCTGAAAGTCGCCAGCCGTTCGGGAAACTAACTCCGAGCATCATCGTGTCGGGTAAGGCGTACCGTCCTTGTGCGCGAACAGCCATTTGCCATCCGCGCCGATGACGGCCTTGATGTCGTCTGCCGGATAGCTCGCTTCGTCGCCTTGGGTGCGGTCGCCGATCTCCAGGATGATGCAGTCCCGCTCACCGTGATTCTCCAGATGATGCGCGGCGCCGCCTGCGGCAAAGCCCGCCACCATGCCGGTGCGAAGCTGCGTCGTACCGTCATCGGTGACCAGCGTCGCTTCACCTTCGAGGACGTAAATGAGCTCATCCTGCCGCGAGTGCCGGTGATGCAGCGAGGATGAGGCACCCGGTGCCAAGCGGGTCAGATTGACGCCGAAGTTGCGAAGGCCAAACAGCTCGCCGAGCGGTCGCTTGAGCCTTCCGGCCACCCGCGCGGCGAACGGCTCGGGATAGTTGGTCTGTTTGGCTCGCGGCGGAGCCTCCGCGGCGACCAATGCGGCGCGATAGGTCATGGATACTTCCCCGAAGTTTCGCTTTGCTTGAGCCCGACCCTGGCGCCCGCTAAGATTGACGTCAATCTTGATGCAATCGGTCAACATAAACGCTGCCGTGAAGTGGCTGACCGCCGAGCAGGCGCTGAAGTTCCTCGGCGTTCGCGCGCAAACGCTTTACGCTAATGTCAGCCGCGGGAAAATTCGCGCCAAGCCGGACCCTGACGATTCGCGTCGCAGTCTCTACAACGACGCTGACGTTGCTCGTTTGGCCGGCCGGCGGGCGGGCCGCCGGTCCGCCGATATGGTAGCAGCGCAAGCGATCGGCTGGGGCGATCCCATCTTGGCCTCGGCGATTTCGACGGTGGCGGACGGGCGGCTGTGGTATCGCGGCGTTGATACGGTGGAGCTTTCCGAACGGGCGACGCTCGAGGAGGTCGCCGCCATTCTTTGGCAAGCGCAAACCGCCCCGCGGCGCAGCGGCCCGCCGCCCGTGAGATCAACAAAATCCAACCCCGCGACGCCGCCGCTCAAACACCTTCTCATCGCCGTGTCGCAACGGGCGGCGAGCGACGCGCCACTGCTCGGACGTTCGCCGGCCATTTTGAAATCCGAAGCGCAAGTGCTGTTCGACACACTGTTAGCTGCTGCGCTCGGCGACAGTGGCGCTGCTGTCGATTTTTCAGCGCATGCGCGCATCGCCGCGGCGTGGCGCAAGCCGGGAGCGAAGGATATTCTACGTCGGGCCCTTGTCCTGCTCGCCGACCACGAGCTCAATGCTTCGACCTTCGCTGTGCGCGTCGCCGCGTCCACCGGCGCGGCGATGTCGGCGTGCCTGTTGGCGGGTCTTGCGACCTTGAGCGGCCCGCTTCATGGCGGTGCGGCGCGGGCGCTGCAATCCTTGCTCATTGCGACGCGGCAGCGCGGGGCGAATGAGGCGGTCCGGGAATGGCTGGCACGAGGCGAGCTGCTGCCCGCCTTCGGACATCCGCTCTATCCGCAAGGCGACCCGCGCGCCGCCGCCCTGATGCATCATTTCAAGCTTTCCGGCATGTTTGCCGATATCCGGCAGGTGGCGGAGGATTTGACCGGCGAGAGACCCAATGTCGATTTTGCCCTTGCGGCATTGGCAGATAGCTATGCTTTGCCTAGAGAGGCGCCGTTTGTCATCTTTGCTTTATCTCGGTCGGTCGGCTGGATGGCCCACGCCCTTGAGCAAACGGCGACCGGCCAATTGATCCGCCCGCGTGCTCGGTATGTCGGGCCGGCACTGGTCAAGGAGCGCCCATGAAACTACCGCGCGACATCGGCCCGGTGCATTTCGTCGGCATCGGCGGCATTGGCATGAGCGGCATCGCCGAGGTGATGGTGAATCTCGGCTATGTCGTGCAGGGTTCCGATCAGGCCGATAGCGCCAATGTCAAAAGGTTGCGCGAGAAGGGCGTCAACATCGCCATCGGTCATGCTGCAGGCAATCTCGGCGGCGCCAAAGTCGTGGTCGTATCCTCGGCGGTCAAATCCGACAATTCCGAATTGATCGCGGCGCGGGCGCAGCGCCTGCCGGTCGTGCGCCGCGCCGAAATGCTCGCCGAACTGATGCGGCTGAAAAGCTGCGTCGCCATCGCCGGCACTCACGGCAAGACCACGACCACCTCGATGGTGGCGGCACTGCTTGACGCCGCCGGCTTCGATCCAACGGTGATCAATGGCGGCATCATCAATGCCTATGGCACTAACGCCCGGCTCGGCGCCGGCGAGTGGATGGTGGTCGAAGCCGACGAATCCGACGGCACGTTTCTCAAGCTGCCGGCCGATATCGCTGTCGTGACCAATGTCGATCCCGAGCATCTCGACCACTTCAAGAGCTTCGAGGCGGTGCAGGAGGCGTTTCGCGCGTTCGTCGACAATGTGCCGTTCTATGGCTTCTCGGTCATGTGCACCGATCATCCGGTGGTGCAGAGCCTGGTCGGCCGCATCGAGGACCGCCGGGTCGTGACCTACGGCGAGAATCCTCAGGCCGATGTGCGGCTGATGGACGTGTCGCATGCCGGCGGGACGTCGCTGTTCACCATCGCGTTGCGCGATCGCGCCGGACAGTCGGTGCGCGAGATCAGGAACGTGGCGCTGCCGATGCCGGGCCGCCACAACGCGCTCAACGCTACGGCGGCGGTGGCGGTCGCGCACCAGCTCGGTATCGAAGATGGCCGCATTAGAGAGGCGTTGGCGCATTTCGGCGGCGTGCGGCGGCGCTTCACCCGCACCGGCGCCTGGAACGGCGTCACCATCATCGACGATTATGGGCACCATCCGGTCGAGATCGCCGCGGTGCTCAAAGCGGCGCGCGAGTCGACCAAGGGCCAGGTGATCGCCGTGGTGCAGCCGCACCGCTACACCCGGCTGGCCGCCTTGTTCGAGCAGTTCTGCACCGCCTTCAACGATGCCGACGCGGTCATCGTCGCCCACGTCTATCCGGCCGGCGAAGCGCCGATCGAGGGCGCCGACCGCGACGCGCTGGTGCAGGGCTTGCGCACCCACGGCCATCGTCATGTTGTGCAACTCGACAGCCCGGAAAGACTGGCGTCGCTGGTCGCCGGCATGGCGCGACCCGGCGATTATGTCGTTTGCCTCGGCGCCGGTTCGATCACGCAATGGGCCTATGCGCTGCCTGGAGAATTGGCGGCGGCGGGTTAGCATGACACGGAAAAAGCCGGGCCCGGAACTCATTCGCAGCGTGCGGACGGTCCTCGGCAAGGATCATTCGCGGCCGACTAGCCGCGTCGGCATCAAAAAGTGCCTGGCGGTTCGCCACGTCGCCTTCGAGGACCTCGGGCTTCTGGGTCCGCTGGTCGGCTCCCGGGGCTATGGCGTGCGCTATCACGACGCCGGTGTACAGCCGATCGACGTAGAAACGCTGCTCGAGCCCGAATTGTTGATCGTGCTTGGCGGCCCGATCGGCGTCTATGAGGCCAAGGAATACCCGTTCATCGCCGACGAGATCGTGGCGGTCGCGGCGCGCTTGGAAGCGGACAAGCCGACGCTGGGCATTTGCCTCGGCGCCCAGATGATCGCGGCGGCGCTCGGCGCGCGCGTCGCGCCGGGACCGGTCAAGGAGATCGGCTGGGCGCCATTGACGCTGACCGCCGAAGGTCAAAAGTCGGTGCTGGCGCCGCTCGCCGCGACGCCGGTGCTGCACTGGCACGGTGACAATTGCGAATTGCCCGCCGGATGCACCAAGCTCGCTTCGACCGAGCACTGTCCGGTACAAGCGTTCACCCACACGCCGTCGCAACTCGCATTGCAGTTTCATCTGGAAACGGAGCCGGCGCGCTTCGAAAGCTGGCTGGTCGGCCACACCGTCGAGCTCGGCAAAGCCGGCATCGATCCGCGCGAGTTGCGCATCCAGGCGCGCACGCTCGGACCGGCGACCCGCGAACTCGGGCAAAAAGTGCTCTCGGTATGGCTCGACAGAGTGGTTGGGGCCGCTGCGTGAGCTTTCCCGACATTATCGGCGGGCTGCGCACGAAAATACCCGCACTGCGCGGCCGGCTGTTGGTAAACCAGTCGCTGGCCGAGCTGACCTGGTTTCGCGTCGGCGGTCCGGCGCAAGTCCTTTTCATGCCGGAGGACGAGAAGGACCTATCTTATCTGCTCGCTAACCTGCCGGACGATGTTCCCGTCACGACCGTCGGCCTCGGCTCAAACCTCATCGTGCGCGACGGCGGCATTGCCGGCGTCGTAGTCCGCCTCGGGCGCGGCTTCAATGATGTTGCGGTCGAGGGCATGCGCATCCGCGCCGGAGCGGCGGTTCCTGACGTGAAAGTTGCCCGCGCGGCACAAGAAGCCGGCATTGCCGGGCTGTCTTTCCTGCGCGGCATTCCCGGCAGCGTCGGCGGCGCGTTGCGCATGAATGGCGGCGCCTATGGCGGCGAGACCAAAGACGTTCTGATCGAGGCGCGTGGCGTCGATCGGCGTGGCGCGGCGTGTGTCTACAACAATGCCGACATGGGATTCAGCTATCGTCATTGCGGCGTCGCCGATGACGTGATCTTCACGCAGGCACTGTTCCAGGGCGTGCCCGGCGATGCCGCGGCCATCGCCGCCGAGATGAACAAGATCACCGAGAGCCGCGAGTCGACGCAGCCGGTGAAAAGCCGCACCGGCGGCTCGACGTTCAAAAATCCATCGGGCGGCAAAGCGTGGCAACTGATCGACGCCGCTGGCTGTCGCGGCTTGCGGCTTGGCGGCGCGCAGGTGTCGGAGATGCACACTAATTTTCTGATCAATCTCGGCAATGCCACCGCCGCCGACATCGAGGCGCTCGGCGAGACGGTGCGCGAGCGGGTCAAGCAAAATTCCGGCGTCGATCTCGAATGGGAGATCAAACGGATCGGCATCGCTGCCAGTTAGCTTCGTTGTGATGTCAGCCCTCGAATATCGTTTGCCCCCGCGTTGGCCGCGTAAATGTTGACCCGATAAACCTCCAGTCACGTCGCTGTGTCGTCGATGACGCTCGCGGGTTTACCCGGCCTGAGGGTCGGCAAAAATTGGCAGAAACCCTCGACCTTTCCATAATTGTGGATTCTATTGGTGACCCAGCGAATCAGCGGAATCGGCCGCTGCGGCACTGGCTGGGCAATGACTAAGCACGTCGCCGTACTCATGGGAGGCTGGTCGGCGGAGCGCGAAGTTTCGTTGCGCTCGGGCAAGGCCTGCGCCGCGGCACTGGCGCGTCTCAACTATCGCGTGACCGCGATCGATGCCGGCCGCGACGTCGCCGCCGCGCTGACCAAAACCAACCCCGACGCCGCGCTCAATGTGCTGCACGGCCGTCCCGGCGAAGACGGCACGCTGCAGGGCGTGTTGGAGGTGCTTGGCATTCCCTACAGCCATTCCGGGGTGCTGGCTTCGGCGCTCGCCATGCACAAGGGCTACGCTAAGGCGATCTTCCGCGCGGCCGACATCCCGGTCGCGGACGACGTGGTGGCTTCGCGCTTCGAGGCGGCCAAGCGGCACCTGATGCCGCCGCCTTATGTCGTCAAGCCGATGGCGGAAGGCTCCAGCGTCGGCGTCTTCATCGTCACCGAGGACCAGCCGCATCCGCCACAGGAGCTTTATCGAGACGACTGGGCATACGGCGAACAGGTGATGATCGAGCGTTATATCCCGGGCAGGGAGCTGACCTGCGCGGTGATTGGCGACCGGGCGCTCGATGTCATCGATATCGTGCCGGCGGCGCGGTTTTACGATTATGAGGCGAAATACGCCGCCGGCGGTTCCCGGCACGTTCTGCCGGCGCAAATTTTACCAAATGTTTACCAGGAGGTCCGCAGACTCGCTTTGGCTGCCCACCAAGCGCTTGGCTGCCGCGGCGTGAGCCGCGCCGACTTTCGCTACGACGATCGGGGAACGGGAAAGCTGGTCTGTCTTGAGATCAATACACAGCCGGGCATGACCGAGACCTCACTCGTGCCCGAGCTTGCTGCATACGCGGGGATCACCTTCGACGAGCTGGTGAAATGGATGGTGGAGGACGCCTCGACCAACCGCTGATGCGGTCGGGGCCGCAACGGGGAGCAGGGG
>Ga0210395_10002872_pt1 | contig 13318 bp, 12 predicted proteins | sample IncBWH4OmetaG_FD_150861 | JGI IMG/M metagenome (GOLD analysis project Ga0210395, IMG submission 150861) | Forest soil microbial communities from Barre Woods Harvard Forest LTER site, Petersham, Massachusetts, United States - Inc-BW-H-4-O ... | reverse complement strand
GCCCCGTCGTCCCCGCCATCTACCTTCCGTACACCACGCTGATGCGGCAATACGTGGACTTCTTCGTCCGCACCCAGGGCGATCCGCTCACCTACCTGCACTCCATCCGCGCCGCGGTCGCATCCGTCGCCACCGACCAGCAGATCTCCAACGGCGCCTTCACCCTAATCGAAGCCATCGAGCACGACGCACTGTACAGCCGCCAGCGGCTCTTCTCCGTCTTATTTGGCGTCTTCTCGGCCATGGCGCTCGGGCTCGCGCTGGTTGGCATCTTCAGCGTCGTCGCTTACAGCGTCGCGCAGCGCACTACAGAGTTCGGCATCCGATTGGCGCTGGGCTCCTCGCGCACGGAGATCCTGTGGGTCGCTACGCGCATCGCGCTCGTCAGCGCGGCCGCGGGCATCGTCATCGGTCTTGCATTTGATAGCTTTCTCGGCGCCGTCCTCGCACACTGGATGCAAAACGCCGTTGCCGCGGGTAGTCTCTTCGCAGCCGCCGCGCTCCTCGCTCTGAGCGCACTTCTCGCCTGCCTGTTGCCCGCCCGCGACGCCATCGCCGTCCCACCCGCCGAAGCTCTCCGCCATGAATAAAGCGTGTCTCATGTGGCGATCCTGACGCGACTGATTTTTTTTGTTTTGCTTTACTTGCTCACATAGCTCGGCCGGTACCGCACCGACCTTCCCGGATCAGTAGGCCAGCCTTTTTCTTCCGCTCATTTTTCTGGGCACTGCTTCAGGCTAATTCCTGCGTCCTGCAGCTTCGCGGCTTCTGCTTTCCCGGTTCCGCCCTTACACCATCGGGTTCCCTCCCATAAAGCAGCCGCTCGCTTTGGAAGCAGAAGCCTTCGCTTTTGGGTGCCCCAGAAAAATGGGGCAGAAAAAGGAGATTCAAAAAATGTCTTACCTCAACTCTATAACTCTCGTCGGGTTCGTCGGTTCTGACCCGGAGCAACGTCAAGCGAAAGGCAACGGCTCGAAATTCACCGTGCTGTCAGTCGCCACGCAGCGCTCTTGGAAGAATGCAGATGACGAATGGAGCTCGAAAACCGAGTGGCATCGGGTCGTTGTGTTCCGACCACTTTTGGCAGAGCGTGTCGCTACGACTATCAAGAAGGGCGCTCATGTACTCATCGAAGGCTCTCTCGTCAGCTCGACCTACGAACAACCAAACGGCAAAGCCAAGAAGTCGAAGACTTCGAAGATTACGTCGTGGTCCGTCCGCGCGGATGTCGTGCGCAGGCTCGATCGCGGTGAGCCAGAGCCCAACGCGCCCGCTCCCACGCAAGCGCCGGAGTCCAACGAAGCTGCGCTCTGATTTGTTCCACATGAAGGCCCTCCGATGATGTCGGAGGGCCTCTTTTGTTTTTTGTGTTAACGATCAGTCCGCCGCTTCGATTTGGATCAGCGCTGTGTCCCGTAGTTGAAGAGGCGTTAGGCCGGCAGGTGTCGGAACATCAGCGAGACGGCTCAGCAACGATTCAAGCGCAGATACACCATCGTCAAGCGCTGCTAGCTCCACATCGCTCAGTGGGATTTCTTGGCGCATGCGCAGCAAGTTGTTCTTGCCTTCAAGAAGAGCCGCCATCGTCGAACCCTTTGCCATATAGAAAGAGCATTTCGCACATGCCATACGGTGTGGGCACTGGTCGAAGAAGTCATACGTACAGTAGCCGTGCCCGAGGTCGTAGAACTTCCAAGCTTCATCCACACCAAGGCCCGATCGCACCTTTTCCTGATCGATGAGCACTTCGATTGCCCGCAGATTCCGGCTGTAGTAACCCGCGTCCGAATATGACTTCATCAGCTTTGTTGGTGTGATCTTTGCGTACCGTTGCGTGGAGGAGGGCATCCTGTGACCGAGCCCCTCTTGCAGCTCGAACAGGCTCATTGGCTCCTTGGCATTGAATAACTGCGTCGCGATGGTCGACCGTGCTCGGTGACTCGTAATTTTTCCGCGCAGATCGTTCTGCGGTACTCCAGCCTTGCGGCACAACCTGGGAATCAGGCCGTGATTCAGAAAGAACTCTCCAAGAGGCCTCATGCGGTGCAGGAACAGGAAGTCAACCATCTCGCCCGTCTTCTGATCGCAGAGCTTTGCCTGCGCGGGTCGAACTCTCTCCCAAGCGGTGATCGCCTGACCGACGACGCCGTCAACCGGCTTCGTGAAGGCCGTCCCTGTCTTGTTCACCGGAACATCGAGAAAGCACACCGACGATTGGCTGTCTTGCTGCCAGCGCACGCAGCCAACACGCAGGCGGCGGATTTCATCTCCACGGATGCCGGCGAACAGCCACACTACCGTCACAGCTCGGATCATTTCGATCGGGTAGTAAGTGTGTATCCTCCCACTCGGGTTTCGCCAACTCGCAAAGTCTTCTGGCGTGACGTTCAACCCTGCCCACAGAAGCTTTGCCCACACGTCGTCAGCGATGACTCGCGGTGTCGTAGCGACTAAGGCCTTCACGGAACGCGGCGGCGTAAAACTGCGGTACGGATCAAAGCGCGGAGGGATAACACCCCATTCTTGCAGGTCCGCGAAGAACATTCGAAGAGCTGTGTAGTGGAGCATTTTCCCGTTCGGCGTCAGCGGTTTCCCATAGTTGCGTGGTTTACGCCCGACCCACTGCGCTCTAAAGTCGCCACAGCGCATGTTCGTGATCATCGTCAGGCACTCGACCGCCAAATTGCGATCCCATTGCTCCGGCGTCGCAATCGTTGGGTGTTTTGCTGTCAGCCAGCGCCCCACCATGAGCAGGAAGTAGTAGGTCGCTTGGCGGACACGCGCGCTATATCGGGCATTTTCTCGCCAGTAGTTCGCCGCCCAGATCCACTTCTCCGGCACTCCTTCCAGCAGATGGGGATTTGGATGCCGTGGGCGCTCCACACGCATCACCGGAGCGGAGATGATCTTTCGATGCGCCAGCACTTTCGAGACTGCCGAAAGATACAGTGTGTTATTTTTTCTGCCTCGCCGCTGCATGACTTTCTGCAGCACCTCGAACGTCAGGTCTTCGAGACGTGGGCTCCGATTCGTAATCAACACTTCGCACATCGCACGGGGAATATAGATTATCGCCGTTCGGTCGCGATAGCCCTACTCCGTAAGCATTTCCTGGAGTTCACTGAACAGCTGCCGGATGCGCGCACGGCCGAAGACACGGATCGCCAGCCCATAGAACAGAAAGTTGTAGCGCCCCAGTTCGTGCAGTGAGTCGAACCCGCACAGGACATAAGCGACAGCGGCGACAGAGGGTTTTTCATGCCCACCCTTCTTGATGCTCTCGATCCACTCCTGTTCCGTCCAGTTCCAGAAGCTCTTACCCCGTGCCGCCATGTCACGCACCATCAGGGCCTTCAGGTTCGGCCAGTATTTTCTGTGAAGCTCAATGTGAGTCGAGACATCCTCAACAGGCTTCATGAGGCGTGGAAAACCGCACTTCTCGATCACTATCGAAGGAGGAACACCGTCTGCCAAGCTCGGCGCGTTAGCGCGCAGCTTGTCCGTTTCCTCTGCGCTGAGTTCGGGATTTCTGTCGTAGCTGTCGAGCGTAATGGGCCAGGCCCACCGCGGTGATGCGCACTTCTCAGTCATGCCAGCACCTCGCTCATCGTTGCCACGCGCCGCGCGTGTATCTCCGCCATCCCCCGGGCGAGCTTATTCGCCAAGTCACGACCGCTCAGATGAATGTAGAGCGTGGTCGTCTGTAGACTGCGGTGACCAGCAAACGTCGCGATTTCGTGAATGTCCCAGTCCGCGCGCGCCAGATCGGTCAGACACAGATGACGCAATGTGTGCGGAGTGAAGCGAGGAAGATTGCATCGCTCGGCCACGCGAGCGATTGTCTTGGACCACGTCCAGATCGAGATTGGCTTTCCGTAATTGCGACAGGACTCTGATAGGAACAGCGGACCGCGTTCTCGGCTCAGTTCGCGGCGCATTTGCAGATACCTGCTGAACAGCTCACTCGTTGCCAACGAGTATGGGACCACTCTTTCGCGTCGGTTCTTCGTGACCTCTAGCCGAACTCGCAGCAGGCGATGTGCGGGATCGATGTCGGCCACTTCAAGCGAGCAGACCTCCTCGCGGCGGAGAGCTGCATCGTAGGACATCGCCAGCATCACTCGATTTCGCAGCGGCTCCTGCTTACAGACCTGAAGAATGTTCTGCCACTCTTCCTCGCTTGGAATCCACGGAAGCCGGTGATGCCGTTGAATTAGGCCCCGCCGGCCTATAAGCGGCCGCAGAGGGTTTCTCGTACAGACCCGTTCTTCAACTAGGAAGTCATGAAAGAGGCGAACCACTGTGAGGTGCTGTTGCAGAGTGGCGTTCGCGAGAGTGCTTCTTGCTTCCATCCCCTTTCTCGAAACCCTCGGAACCTCGAGTTGAGTGATGCTCCGAATGTAGGCTCCGATCGTCGGACGATTGACCGAGTGAAACGGGATATTTTCGGTCTCCAGAAAACCGAGATAGCGGTCCAGGTCTCGCCCGTAAGCTTCGAGCGTATTCGCGGCTAGACCGCGTGCGGCCTGAAACTTCAGCCATTCTCTTGCGTGCGGATTCTGTGCAACCCTCCGATATCGCTCCCAGCGCACTTCACAGATCGAAAACTCCAGGGCCATTGGTTCCTCCATTTTGGGTTCGGCCCCCTCGGGGGCCGAACCCAACGATACGTCTGGCCGGAGAACCAGCCCTATTCCACATAATCAATTCAGTAACCATCGTCGGGTTCGTCGGAGCAGATCCGGAGGAATCTGACGCGGCTCTCTTCTTAGGTCGCGTTACATCGGGCCCCGGCGAAATCCGGGGCCCTTTTTCTTGTGCTGGCCTCGACTCCGACCAAAAACGACGAATCTCGCAATTCGTGCGGCCCCCGTAGCACGATGCGCGCTCCGCACGCGGCCGGAATTCCGAGCAGTCGGGCGGAGCGAACCCCGGCGGCCCTCGGGAGCGTCCCATGATTACCGGGTCGAACTGCGATTGTCTGGTGTGTCGGATCGAAAAGAGTCTCATCGCCGACTTCGGCGAGGAACGCTTAAGCAACGAGTGCAGGTTGCTAGCGGGTTCGAGCATCCTGTCCCGTTTTCGGTCCCCCATCGATCTCGTCCGGGCACTCCACACGCCTGAGGATCACCACGATAGTTCGTCGTCCGATGCCCTACTTTCCGAACTCCTCAGGCGAAATTCCGCTGCTCCGCCTCCGTCTCTCTGGCCCCGGCTCCTCCTGCTGGTCTTCATTCCGACCATCCATCGCACCACGAGTCAAATTACAGCGGCCTTTCGATCGCTTGCGCGCGACGACACCTCACAGCACGTTGTGACGGTGTTTCTGGAATTTCTCGCCTCCGCCGAATTGCAAAGACGCCGATCGCACCTCGCGTTTACGATTGCCCGAAAGCTGCGTAGAAAAGCATTTCGCTGGGCCATCCACGAATCCCGGGATGCCGCACCTGACGTGGCCGAGGGCTACCCGACCACCGATGCGGTTGACGTGGCTGCCGAAGAACCCCTCCACGCCGGCATCCTGCTCCAAAAATTCTTGGACGATTGCCAAACCATGGGATGGCTTTCCGTTGAAGAGCGTAATCTGCTGGTCGACTGCAAGGTCAAAGGCGTCTCTTGCTCGGAACTGTCGCGTTGCAACGGCCACTCCGCGGTAGCCACCCAACACCGCATCCAGCGATTGCTCGGCAAGCTCCAGCGCCTCGCACAAAGAACCCGCTGGCAGAGGGTTCCCGAACAGCTCGAACTGTTTCCCCGATGAGCGCCGTTGTCTATTGCTTCCACCGTTCGACATCTTCGAGGCACCGTTTCCGTGCATCGTTGACCATGCGAGTACCCTCGAAAAAATATTTCATTAGTACCCGGTCTATTTTCGTTTTCGTTGGCTGATTAGTATAGTGAGGGGAGTTTCCGCCGGTTACTCCCGCGAGCAGGGCGAGACCGATTCTTTCAGCTCTTACTCTGTGTCGCGTACGGCCCCGCAAAAAGGGACGCGCGCGATTGGGGGACTACGCTGTCATGGAGTGAACGCTCCAAATGTGCCTGGGCGGAGGTCCAGGAACCGGCGCGAACAACCGTACCCCTCAGTCGCCATCTGCTTCCCTTCCGCGGTGCCCAAACTGCGGGGACTCCCCCTCAAAGACTGTTCTTGCAACTTCGCAAACAGGGAGAGATTCGTCGTGAAACGACTTCATCGCAAGTTTTCTCAGCCCTCTTGGCAGCGCAATCTTGTTGTCGTAATCGCTTTGACTCTTCTTCTCGCTGGCCCCGCTCTCGCGCAAGGGGGCAATTCCCCGTGGGAGAGCGCCGTCAATGTCCTCGAGACGGCTTTCACCAGCACCATCGCCCGCGGTCTGTCGCTTGTCGCGATCGTGGTCTCCGGCTTGACATTCGCTTTCGGGCGATCAAAACGAACATCGGGGATTCGCTCAACGTCGTGATTCAGGTCGAGCGGAGGCCGGGCCGTAGGTTCATCTCCGAAGTGCTGGAAATCAACCGCTATGATCCCGACGCCGACCTTTTCGATTATTGTGCGATCTACCAAAGGCCGGAGGCGCAGCCATGACGGATTCAAAGGCTTTTAGCAGAAAACTCGATGCGTCACAGTACCTCAGCACCGCCTTTGAACCCTCCGATCGCCTGGCTATTTTGATACGAAACCGCCAGCGCGGAGAGGCGGTGCAGCGGATCACGACCGCAGGACGAATCGTCGAGCCGTCCTTCCAGGATTGGCTTCGTTTCAAGAACGAACGGGAAGGCTTCGATGTGTATGTAGGAATGAATCCCCTGAAGCCCGGCGCTCGCACCCGTACGAAAGAAGATATCCTCTCGATCCGCCACCTCTATGTGGACCTCGACCACGACGGGACGACATCTCTCGCTTCGATTCAGCAATCGAACGTTGTCCCGCGGCCAAACTATGTCCTGTCCACGTCTCCTGGCAAATTCCAAGTGATCTGGAGAGTGGAAGAAGTTGCCCCAGAACAGGCCGAGGCCCTGCTCCGCGTAATCGCACGAAAGTTCGGCGGGGACCCTGCCGCGACCGACTCGACCCGCGTGCTTCGCATCCCCGGATTCGCAAACAAGAAATACGAGGAAAGCCTCATCGTAACAGCGGAGCAGCAATCCGACCATGTGCATCACACCCTTGATTTCAAGCTGCGAAGCGACCATATCGATTCTCCTCACCAACCGCTCCGTCGAAACCCGGCAAAGACCGTTTCAGCCGAACCCCGACCGTTGAGTCAGTCTGAGCATGATTGGGCTTTCGCGAAGCGTGCACTGGCGAGGGGAATCCCGCCAGAAGAAGTCATGCGCGACATCGCGGAATTCCGCGCCCACGATAAGCACGATCCTGCGGACTACGCTCGCCGCACCGTCATCAAAGCGGAAGCCGAACTTAGAGGTTGGCCATCTCCCCGGACACCCAACGCGGAAGCGGATGAAGATCCCGATCGTGGCCACTAAACGGAAGTGTCCTGAGACCAAGAGGTTTTAATCCAGGGGATTTTGATCACCAAAATGGAACCAGAATCAGAGTTTCCGCAGGAATTCCATTTGCCTAATTCGTCCTGCCCGCACCCACTGGTCCGGTAAGCGCGTCCATCATCGAGAAACGCTCTTGGGTGGCTCACCCCGATTGTGGCTTCCAAACGATGCACCCGCCTGAGACCGTCCGCAACTCACGCAGCTACTCATAGCGAATCGCTTCGATTGGATCGAGTCGAGAAGCAATCCGGGCCGGGTAATAGCCAAAGATAATTCCCACACCAAACGAAAATATCGCGGCGAGCGCGATTGCAGACGGCGAGATCAGTGACGGCCACTGCAAGGTTCTGGAAACGACAGCCGACGCTACGATGCCAAGCAGAATGCCGGCAGCCCCGCCAAGCAAACTGACTGCCGTTGCCTCCGCCAGGAATTGCTGCTGAATGTCTCTTTCGGTGGCGCCGACGGCGAGCCGCACTCCAATCTCACGCGTCCTCTCCGTGACGGATACGAGCATGATATTCATGATTCCGATTCCGCCAACCAGCAACGAAATCGACGCAATCCCAGCGAGCATCAGCGTTAAAGCCCAGCTCGCTTGTTCCCGGGCTTGAAGGGTTTCCTCGGGGTGCCGGATGTTGAAATCGTCGGGCTCCTCCGGCCGCAGGTGATGACGTTGCCGCAGAATGCCGCCGATCTGATCTATCGCCGGGCCAATGGCGCCCGCCGAACTTGCCGAGGCATAAATATCGTCGAGCCAATAAATGCCCTTCATTTTCTTCATGGCCGTCGTGTAGGGGATTACGACGACGTCGTCCTGATCGACGCCCATGGTCGAGAGCCCTTTGGGTTGCATGATACCGATCACCGTAAAGGGCAGGTTTTGCAGGCGGATTATTTTGCCAAGGGGATCATCGGAACCGAAAAGTGTTTCCGCCACCGTCTTACCGAGAAGGCATACGTTGGTCTCGTGTTGCGAATCCATGGAGGTGAATAGCGCCCCGCGCTCCTGGCGCCAGTTGCGTATTTCAAAGTACTCGGACGATACACCGCGGAAGCGCGTGAACCAGTTTTGATTCCCATACACCGCCTGCATGGGACCATCGACATTCGGCGCCACGCTGACGATTCCCTGAACGCCCGCTAGGATCGCTTCGGCGTCATCGACCGTCAGAGTCTTGGTTTGTCCGTTGCCCGTGCGGACACCGTTCACGTTCCGACCACCCGCTTCGATCCAGATCATATTGACGCCAAGAGCCGTCAGTTGATCTTCGATTTCCTGAGTGCCTCCCTGGCCCACCGCAACGGTGCAGATCACTGCTGCGATGGCGATCATGATTCCGACCATGGTAAGGGCTGTTCGAAGGCGATTGCGTCTAAGGGCGCGAAACGCCATGCGGAAGATGTCGCGATAAGATGCGAAAACGTCGGGAGTCACGTTACCCGGCATGGGAGTCCTGTGAAGGCGCTACGCCAGTTTGCCACGTGCGGAGCTGGTCGAGCGCCCAGCCGGTATGATTGCCCGCGTGGCACAAATTGCACGGATTGGGAATCGGGAATTGCGTGCGAGCAACTACGGGGTTTTGCGGATTCGGGGTTTCAGCAGCAGCGACTCTCGTGCCAAACGCCACGGAGAAGAACAAGTAGCACAGGCGAATCCGGAACGGCATAGAGACAAACTAGCTCCGTTCGCTAAAAAGGACAACGCGGAATTTTTCACGACGCAAGACGCTGCAGACGCATTCCAAACCATGTCGCACGTTCACCTTCCCAGTCAATCTGTCTATGCTGTGCAATTCGGAACAGACTTCCGTTCGTCTGTGGGTATAGTTCCTTCTAGCGCCGACAAAGGGACGGTTGTTCCCATGAACGAGTGGGCAAGAGTCCTCCAACACATCAAGCGCCGTGTAAATCCGCAGAACTATGCGACCTGGTTCCGTCCAACTCGGCTGGAAGGGACCGACAACATGCGTTTAACGGTTCGGGTTCCCACGCGCCTATGCCAGAAAAGACTCACAGAAACCTACGGCGAACTCCTCCGGGCCGTTCTGCAAGAAATGGGGATGCCTGACACTCAGTTGGAGTTTCTCTGCTCTGAACTCAAGTCGCCCGCGCCGCTCACTGTCCCCGGTCTGGCGAGCACACACGAATCCTGGGAGAAAATGATCCACGCCCAAGGCAATGGCGTTACGATTCAGATGATCCAAAGACGGGTCGGGGAACATTTCGGCGTGTTCCCTCCGGACCTGAAGTTGCGGAGCAGATCTAAAGCCACGGTCTTCGCCCGTCAGGTGGCAATCTATCTGGTCAAACAGCTCACTTCTGCATCTCTTCCCAAGATCGGCCGAGAGTTCGGCGGCAAACATCCCAGCACGATTTTGAGCTCGATCCAGAAGATCGAAGCTAGGCGCCGCACCGATATCGATTTCAACCGAACCGTTGGCGAGCTGTTCCATTCATTGCAGTAGCAGTTCTCTCACCGCCCCACCCTGGCGCCTTCCAAGAAGGGTGCTATTCGTGCAGGACAATTCCGAGCAGGGAAGGGTGAACCTGTAATACCCCATTGTAGTTAATGAAGCCCAACTTCCTGAATCGATTCATGAAAAAACTGACACGTGCGCGAGTTGTTCCGATCATTTCAGCGAGCGTTTCTTGGCTGATCTTGGGAATGTCAGATTTGGGTTTGCCATGATTTCCGTAGTGCGCGATCAACAGAAGCGCGCGGGCCAGCCGTTTCTCACTGGAGTTGAAAAGTTGGTCCACCAGATCCGCTTCCACTCGAATGTTGCGCAAGAGCATGTGTCGTATGAAAAGGTCAGAAAACTCGTGCTGGCTGTGGAGCACCCGCGTCATTTCCTTCTGCCCAATGCGAAGCATGGTGCTAGGTCCAATCGCAGACGCGGTCGCCATTCGCACACGCTGGCCTGCCAGGCATCCCTCGCCAAAGAAGGTGCCCGTCTCCAGAATCGCGATGACCGCCTCCTTGCCGTGGCCGGATAGGACCGAAAGCTTCGCGCCGCCCTTTTGTATGTAAAAAAGCGCCCTGGCAGGGTCGCCCTGCGAGAACACGGTTTGTGCGTTGCGGAACTCCAAGGCCGTACCTGCGAATCCGACTTTGGCAAGGAAAGCTTGCAAATCGAGGGGAGATTTTATCCGCGGCGGCATGAGCCACCTCCGCGCCAGAAATTCTCATCAACGCCGGGGTCCGCCTAAAAAATACCGCAAGGATGTTCACGTGGACCTCGGCGAGATCTCATGCTCGGTAAACTGAGCAGGCGTCCCGGGAGGGCCCCGGAGCTACGATTTCAACACAAGGTCTGAGAAACTTGATCTCCTTCTAAAATCAATTACTTGCGGGAGGGGCGCAAAAGGAAATCGACTTTCGTTCTGGTCCCATTCTTCTTCTCGCTTTGCAGCGAAGGAATTCCGCCATCAAGGATCTATTTCGCCATCGTTTTGAACAACGGCTCGCGGGATTCATCGGGAGCCGCAGTCTGATGCGTCCTTATCTCTTTGAGAATCGTGTCGAGGAAACCGATGAATTCACTGGGGCGCATCGCCAGAGAACCCCAGCATGATCGGCCATTCTTGACCGCTGGCAACCACCAGCAGCCTGTCTCCACTGGATACGAATAGACCAAGGTTGCGTTCGAACCGACGAGCGAAGCTGCGAGCGGATCGGAACTGCGGTCCCACATTCTTAATTCGCTAAGCACTAGGTCGAATCGCTGGTTGCTAACGAACGCATTCGCCTCCTTGCAAGACCCAGCGAAATGGATCTCGCACGCCCAGTTTTTCAAGCGTGTCGCCAAGAACGATATTCCCATCGGACTCGCAGCAATCAATAAAATCTTTGGAGTTTTGATCGCCATCTTGCCCCCCAGGCTTGTCAGGTTGCGTCCCGAGTGAGAAGGCGTCTGTGCAATTCTGATCAGTGATAATTCTTAAGACACATTTCGATGAGGTAACCAGACGGCCCCAATTGGGCCGGAATTAGTGCGGGCGCACGCGATTGTTTTGGTTCCATTCTCGAACCGTGTGATCGAATGGCCCGGTCGTGATCAGCAGACAAATAATGTGTCGTATGAGTGAACAAAAAACGAAGAGTGTACCGTTTTGATCATACATCTCTGACCGACCGGAATAGGGTTGCTAAGGGATGGCATGAATAGGTCCGGGAACCAGTCAGCGAAAGGGGCTGGTTCCCGGCACCTGACTCGACTTCCAAATGCCTGCAATTTCGCGAGAACGCGTCAAGCAAACTGCGATGGTCCCTCGATTGAGTGGACCGGCAAGCAGGGGGCGGCCCCTGCGCATCCTATTCGTCCACAGTGACGTTGCGAAGGTGAACGACTGCGTGCGGGAGCTCAGCGTCGCAAATTTCAACGTCAGCGCGGACGTAGTTCCCACTTCCGAGCGACTTGCCGCGCGCCTGAAATTAAAGTTCTACGACATTGTTGTGGCCGAGTACCCCGCCCCCGATGTGCAGGGGGCGAGGTGCCTGGAAATCGTGCACCGGATGGAGAAGCATATCCCCCTCATCTTTGTGACCGACCACGTGCCACTGGAAACCGTGGCGGAGCTGATTACAGACGGCGCTGCCGATTGCATTGAAATGGATCACGTCGGCCACCTACCGGTGGCTGTTCGTCGAGCGCTGAGTGAGAACAATTTACGCGTGGAGCGCGACCGCGCCGAGAAGCACCTGCGGCATTCCGAGGCACATTATCGTGCCTTGGTAGGAAACCTGAATTACGGGATATGCCGCTGCAGTGCGGACGGCATGTTCTTGGATGTCAATCAGACGCTGGTGGCGATGCTTGGCTATGCCTCGAGAGAAGAGCTCCTGGCAGTGAACCTTGCAAGCGATATCATTTCTGACCCTCACATGCGGGCACAATTGTTGGGGTACACCGACCGGGAAGGGCAAGTCGATCCCGTGGAAATTGAGTGGAAGCGAAAGGATGGCACGGCCCTGAAGGTCCGGCTTAGCGGACGGGAAGTCAGCGACAGCGAAAACGAGGCGGAGGGTTATGAAGTCATAGCCGAAGATGTCACCAAACAGCGCGAATTGGAGGATCACCTCCGTCAGCAGGCCGCCAAAGACTCCCTGACTGGCTTGGCGAACTACCGCCATTTGGTGGACGTCCTCGACAGTGAGATTAGGCGCTCCGAGCGCACGAGACGAGAGTTCGCCCTGTTGTTATTTGACCTGGACGGATTGAAACAGGTCAACGACCGTTACGGCCATCTGACCGGCAGCCAGGCGCTTTGCCGGGTGGCTGACGTTTTGTCCATGGGCTGTCGGGATATAGACACGGCCGCGCGTTTCGGCGGAGACGAGTTTGCACTGATCCTGCCTGAGACAGGCGAGGATTCAGCCAAACTGGTGGCTTACCGCATCCGCGAGAGCCTTGGGAACGATGGCAAGAAACCAAAGCTATCCGTCAGCGTAGGCGTCGCTCTCTATCCGTCGGACGGCGATCGACTCGACACGCTCTTAGGGGCAGCAGACGTGGCGTTGTACTCGATGAAAGCCAGCATACACAGACATTCCAGTAGCTCCCAAGGGCGGGGCTCGCAGCCGCCTCTGCAGCCGAAGGTTGTTTCCGATTAGCCGACCAGGCAGGCGGCGCTCCTTTCGTTCTCAACGCATTTGTCAGGGCCAAAGCCTGCGTCAACGTAAGTCGACTCGCATACGCACTGGAACAAATGGACGACGCATATCCCTCGCATTAATCGATCTGATGGCTAGGGCAGGATTCGAGCGGAGCGAATATGCGCAGTTCCAAAAGCGGGGCCCAAAGTACGACTTCTATCTCCTCCACCG
>Ga0210395_10002871_pt1 | contig 13320 bp, 15 predicted proteins | sample IncBWH4OmetaG_FD_150861 | JGI IMG/M metagenome (GOLD analysis project Ga0210395, IMG submission 150861) | Forest soil microbial communities from Barre Woods Harvard Forest LTER site, Petersham, Massachusetts, United States - Inc-BW-H-4-O ... | reverse complement strand
TCCGCGGTCGTACAGTGAAGCGCAGAAAGGCAGCGACGCCTGGACCATGCAGACCGAATGCCTGGTCGAAGGAAGTTCACTGACTGGACTCGAAGTTAGAGTACGCTTCCTTCAGTTGGTGGCACGCTCTGTCGGCGAACTGACCACGCCGCTGATAGAGCTGTTGCCAGGCACAACCCCCGAGTTTCGTTTTGTAGAGAGACTTGCGGTGAACGGTCGCGTCTATCAGCCCTGGCAGGAAGCAATCGAGCGGGACCTGTGCCTGCCGGTGCACAACGTGGATGCGTTGTGTCGCAGACCGGTCCAGGAGATCTTCAGTTTCTACGCTGAGAAGAAACTTGAATATCTGTCCGATGACGGCGGACGGATTGCCGGCGTGATCGTTCGCGAACGAAGGGCGATCTGCGGCTCTATTGAAGTCGCGGGTGAGCGGATCGAGGATGGAGCATTCAAGATCAGCGTGCTGATCCGCAACACCACGCCTTTCGAAATCGCACCGAATTCCACTCGCGACGAAGCGCTGCTTAGTTCTATGGCCTCAGCCCATACCGTTCTGGGGGTGCAGGATGGAAAATTCGTTTCACTGATCGCGCCTCAGGAACGCCTCATTGCGCAAGCGGCGAGTTGCAAGAACGTTGGCACTTGGCCGGTGCTGGTTGGCGAAGAGGGACAATGCGACACCATGCTTTCTTCTCCGATCATTCTCTACGACTATCCCCAAATTGCTCCCGAGAGTGCCGGCGATCTGTTTGATGGCACCGAGATCGACGAGATTCTCTCCCTGCGCATCATGACGCTGACCGACGATGAGAAGCGAGAGATGAGCCAGTCCGACGAGCGCGCTCGCCAGATGCTGGAGCGCACGGAGACCATGCCGGTCGAACAGCTGATGAAGTTGCACGGAGTTCTGCGCGGGTTGCGACCGCTCAATCCTCGTTCACGTCAGGAGGAGACCCAATGAACGAGTGGGAATGGAAACTCCTCGAAGAGAAAACTCCTGTTGATCATCTCGAGATCTCGGGAGTCGAAGTGAAGACAGGTAGCCGCGTGCGCCTGCGCCCTCGCCCCGGCGGCGATGTGATGGACATCGCGCTAGCTGGGCAAACCGCCACCATCGAATGCCTCGAACAGGATTACGAGGGCAAGCGGCACGTCTGCGTGGTTCTGGACGACGATCCCGGCAAGGATATGGGCTTGCTGCGGCAACCCGGCCACCGTTTTTTCTTCGACGCGGAAGAGGTTGAGCCGCTCTCACCCGATGAATGTCTGCACATTGTCGCTGCGCAGAAGCCAACCATCCTGATTGCTGGTATCGGCAACATTTTTCTCGGCGATGACGCGTTCGGTGTGGAGGTAGTTCGCCGACTTGCCACTGCGAATGTCCCGAAGGCGGTGCGCGTGGCCGATTTCGGCATTCGAGGGTTCGACCTGGCCTATGCACTGCAAGATGGCTACGAAACCACGGTTTTGGTGGACGCATGCCCGCACGGTGAGGCCCCGGGCACACTGTATGTCATCGAGCCGGATTTGAAAGCGTTGGATGATCCGGAGACTCCGCAGCCCGTGATCGAAGCCCACGCCATGAATCCCGTGAGCGTGCTGCGGATGGCCCGGGCGATGAACATCGAGATGAAAAGCGTACTGCTCGTCGGTTGCGAACCGGAGACACTCGGAGGCGACGAAGGCCAGATGGGACTCAGTGCCACTGTGGAAGCAGCCGTGGAAGAGGCGGTGAACCTGGTGAAGTCGCTAATCGAGACAATTCTGGACAAACATCGGCCGGGTTCAACCCATTAGATATCCAGCGATAAAAGGAGACAGCCGTGGCAATGGAAGAGAACGGTAACGGAACCAGCGACAAGGACACACTATTCATGTTGAGCGGATTGGCCCTGGTAGTTTTCGGGGCGGGACTGATTCTTTCCAATCCCATCGCGAGGCGCTATCTAGGCCAGTTCGGTCTGGGGAATCTGGCTCAGGGTGCTTTGCCGGATCTGGACCGCTATTTGAAATTGCGCTCCATGTAGCCGGCTGGCTGAAGATGGTTCGCATCATTCGGAGGGGCACAGTGGACCGTGACGGCATGTGATGGACATGGTCCCGGAGGAAGACTTCGATGACGACCAGCGTCGCCGGTACTCGTTACGTGATCGATACACGAACGAGCCAGTTTACGGTGCAGGCTTTTGCCAGCGGCTTGATTTCGGCAATTGCTCACAGTCCAAAGATTGCGATTCGCGATTGGAGCGGAACGGTCCACATGATTTCTGGTTCGCTGGAGGGTGCTTCGCTGAAAGCTCGGGTGAAACCCGCTTCGCTGGAGGTTTTGGATGAACTGCCGGACGCCGATCGGCGAGAGCTTCACCGGATTATGAACCAGGAAGTGCTGGAAACGCTGGACTTTCCGGAGATTATTTACGACGGCACGATGGCTGCCGAGAAACTGAAGGAAGATCTTTTTCGTCTGAACGTGCGTGGGAGACTGACTCTTCACGGTGTTACTAATGATCAGGATTTTGTGGCTCAAGCGTCTCTCGGAGTTGACAGCGCGCGCGCTTACGGTTCGTTTACGCTGCTGCAGAGCGACTACAACATTCGCATCGCGTCGATCGCGGGAGGCACATTGAAACTTCAGGACGAATTGAAATTTTCGTTCTATGTGGTTGCCCGTAAAGCGGATTGACAGCGATGAAGTTCTTGAGAAGGACGTTCTGATTCCTGGGAGGTTTCTCTAGTGCATTACGCCACAGAACCCACGATAAAGCCGGAGGGCGCCACGGTTCACTACATCATCGAAACCACGGGAAGCACCTTTACCGTCAGGGCGTTTGCCACAGGATTGCTTTCTGCGCTTGGTCATAACCCAACCATAGCAATTCCCGATTTCCAAGGAGAAGTCTTTCTGAATCCTGACGCGGTGGAACAGAGTTCCCTGCGCATGGTGATTCGTTCGGCTGCGCTCACGGTCACGGATGACATCAGCGAGAAAGATCAAGAGGAAATCAATCGCAGGATGCACGATGAAGTGCTCGAGTCCGACTCTTTCCCTGACATCGTGTACGAGTGCTCTCGCGGGTCCGCCAGCAAGACTGGAGAAGGGCAATACTGGATGGCTCTGAATGGGGAGCTGACGCTGCACGGAGTTAAGCGCAATCAGCGGGTGTCGGCCCGGGTCGCGGTGAACGGGAATACGCTTCGCGCAGCGGGAGAATTTTCGGTCCGCCAGAGCGATTACGAGATTCGCCCAGTATCCGCGCTGGGGGGAGCTGTGAAGCTCAAGGACGAGCTCAAGCTGTCGTTTGCTATTTCTGCTCGCAAGCAGGCGTAATCTGCCTGCGGGCATGGGGTGTGCCGGAAATGAATGGGGATGGAGCGAATCATGACGTCGTGGGAGGGTGCCGCATGTGTCTAGCCATACCGGGAAGGATCGTCGAGATCTCTTCCGACAGTAAGGATTCAGCAATGGTTGACGTGGTCGGCGTGCGGCGCAGGATCGATCTGGGCCTGTTGCAGGACGACAAGCCGGTGCCGGGTGACTGGGTGTTGGTTCACGTGGGCTTCGCCATGAGCAAGATCAGCGCGGAGGACGCCGCCGACCAGATGAACACTCTCCGGATGCTGGGAGAGATCGACGGAGCGATGCAGGAAGTCCGAGGATACGGGTTAGAGGATGTGAATTGATGCCCGGCTTCGGGCGGCCGGCAAGGAAAGGATCGGCATGGGATTCGTCGACGAGTTTCGCGAACCCGAACTGATTTCGAAGACAGCGGAAGAAATTCGCCGACTTGCCGGCCGCGAGCGCCACTACCGCATGATGGAAGTCTGCGGCGGACATACCCATGCCATCTATCGTTTCGGACTGAAAGACATCCTTCCGGACAATATTGAATTGATTCACGGCCCAGGCTGTCCAGTCTGCGTGCTGCCCATGGGGAGAATCGACGATGGCCTTGCCATTGCGCAGCAGCAGGATGTAATCTTCGCCGCCTTCGGCGACATGATGCGCGTCCCCGGCACCCTCGGCAGCCCACTTGAGCACAAGGCCCGAGGCATGGATGTGCGCATCGTATATTCGCCTTCTGATGCACTGAAGTTGGCTCGGCTCAATCCCGACAAGCACGTGATGTTTTTTGCTATCGGGTTTGAAACTACAGCACCCTCCACAGCACTAACGATGATCCGCGCCAAGGCTGAAGGACTTCGGAATTTCTCCGTTTTCTGCAATCACGTCACCATCATTCCGGCGATCCGGGCAATTCTGGATTCCCCCGACATGCGGCTCGACGCGTTCATCGGTCCCGGCCATGTCTCGACCGTCATCGGTTGCCGTCCTTACGAATGGATCGCGCAAAACGAACGCAAGCCGATCGTGGTCTCGGGCTTCGAACCCCTGGACATGCTGCAATCGATTGTCATGCTCCTGCGCCAACTGAAGGCGGGTGAAGCCAAGGTCGAGAATCAATACAAGCGCGTTGTTCCATGGGAAGGCAATCGCGCGGCGCTCAAGGCGATGGCCGAGGTTTTTGAGTTGCGTCCTTACTTCGAGTGGCGCGGTCTGGGGTTCATCTCGCAATCCGCGCTGCGGGTCAACGACAAGTACGCCGAATGGGATGCGGAGCAACGCTTTGCCATTCCCGGCATTCGTGTAACCGACCCAAAAGCCGCGCAATGTGGTGAAGTGCTGAAGGGCGTGCTGAAGCCGCATCAATGTAAACTTTTTGGCCGCGAGTGCACGCCGGAGCATCCCATAGGCGCACTCATGGTGTCATCGGAAGGATCATGCGCCGCCTATTACAACTACGAACACCGCAAGGCAGCAATGGTAAGTCTGAGTTCGATCGCTTGAGAGCTTCAGAAGCTTTGCTTGCCGAATCTGTGCCCATGCGGTTTCGCGACCCGCAAATCGAGATGGCGCACGGAGCCGGAGGCAAAGCCAGCCGCAAGCTGGTTGAAGGGCTTTTTGCTCCATTGCTTTTCGGATCTTCGCCGGGCCCGCTTGGCGACGCCGCACAAGTCGACATCAACGGCACAAAAGTTGCGATTAGTACCGATAGCTTCGTGGTGAAGCCGCTGACTTTTCCCGGCGGCTCTATTGGTGAACTTGCAGTGAACGGCACCGTCAACGATCTGGCTGTTTCAGGGGCGAAAGCAGAAGCGCTGGTGGTTTCCTACGTGCTCGAAGCTGGCCTGCCGACGCGGGTTCTCGAAGCCGAAGTTCGAGCCATGGCTAAAGCTGCGCGGGACGCGGGCGTCCGCATCGCCGCGGGCGACACCAAGGTCGTGGAACATGGCAAAGCAGATCAGATGTACGTCACAACAACCGGGATCGGCCGCTCGCTTCCCGGAGTGACCATCGACCCTCGCTCGGTGCGTGTGGGCGACAGGATTCTGCTCTCTGGGCCCATCGGCGATCATGGCATCACGATCCTGCTGGCACGCGGCGAGCTTGATTTCGAAGCTGATCTTCGTTCCGACACGCGCTCCGTGCTTCCTCTCGTCGAAGCACTTATTCGTGCCGCTGGCCCAGGTATCCGCTGGATGCGCGATCCAACTCGCGGCGGCGCCGCAACCGCTCTGAATGAGCTGGCGCGCGATTGCGGACTGGGGATGGTTCTTTTCGAGGATCAGGTTCCAGTGCGTGATACGGTTCGGGGCGCGTGTGAATTGCTCGGGCTCGATCCGCTGCATATTGCGAACGAGGGACAGTTTCTGGCGGTTGTTTCCCCGGAGTACTCCGACGCCGCGATCAATGCGTTGAGCCTGGCGCCTGGCGGAAGCGAGGCGCAAGTCATCGGCGAAGTTCGCGAACAACCTGGCGGCACTGTCCTCGTGACAACTCTTTATGGCGGAAGCCGAATCGTGGATATGCTCGTTGGCGATCCCTTGCCGCGCATCTGTTAAGCCGCATCTGGTAAGCGAAGACGGAAGATGAATTTGTCAGATACAAATGCTACGGCGACGGCGTGTGAACTCGCGCGCCAAGTCGAGGAGCGGCTGCTCGAACGGAATCAATTGGTCGAGCACTTCTTTTCGCACGAGGCGCCGCGTCTGGCCGAAGCTTGCCGTGAGATGTCGGAGCGATTCCTACGCGGCGGCCGCCTTCTGGCCTTCGGACGCGGTCCTTACGCCACCGATGCGCAGCACGTTTCTGTCGAGTTCGTTCATCCGGTGATCGTGGGCAAGCGCGCTCTCTCGGCGCTGGATCTTTCAGTTTTGTTTCGACCATGGCTCGATGCCATCCTCAGTCCTGAAGACATCGTCATGGGATTCGGTCCTCCAGAGGGCGATTCCGAAGTCTGGGCCGCGCTGCAGCGGGCGCACAGTCGCGATGCCATGACTTTCGCCCTGCCTGGCGTTGACGGTTCCTACGCGATGAACGCGGCCACGAATGATCAGTTCATGCACCAGGAGATGATCGAAATCCTTTACCACACGCTGTGGGAAACGGTCCACGTTTTCTTTGAGCACCGTGAACTCGGCCACGACGTAGGAGAATCGGGATTTTTGTATCCATTCCTGGGCAAAGAGAAACAAGGAACCGCAAACCTTGTGGCTGAGGTGGCATCGTCGATTTTGATGAAAGCCCACGACGATACAAAGCTGCGCGAGCAGGTGGCGCGAGAAGAGGCGGAGCAGATCAGCGGTACGGCGCTTGCGATTCACGAGAGGCTGTGCCGCGGCGGCAAGATCATCGTCTTCGGCAATGGCGGATCCGCGACTGACGCCAACGATTTCGCCATCGATTGCGTGCTTCCGCCGCCAGGCTATCAATCTGTTCCTGCGGTTTCACTTTCTATGGAGCCGGCAAACATCACTGCCGTCGCCAACGACATTGGCACTGAGGCAATCTTCCTTCGCCAATTGATCGCGCAGGCTCGCCCAGAAGACGTTGCGATCGGTATTTCCACCAGCGGCGGATCACGCAACATCATCGCGGCGCTGGAAGAAGCGCGGAAGCGGAATCTGTTGACCGTGGCGCTACTCGGCTACGACGGAGGCGAGATCGAGCGCAGACAATTGGCCGATTTTCCCGTCGTGGTGAAGTGCGACTACATCCCGCGCATTCAGGAAGTGCAGGCTTCGATCTACCATGTCATTCGCGAATCGTTACAGATGCTAAACCAGGAAGTATTGACCCGTGGCCGAAATTGAAATCTATGTTTGAACTCTATGCTTGAACTTTATGGAACTGCCCGCTGTCCTCACACCAGCGAAATGCGCGACTGGCTGGAGTGGAAGCGCAGTGAGTTTGTGGAGTACGACGTGGAAGCCGATTCCGCGGCACGCGGCCGCATGCGCGAAATTGCGCTTGGACAGCGCACCGTGCCAATTCTGGTCGAGGACGGCAAGGTAGTTCAAGTGGGGTGGCAAGGGCACGGTTGCATCATCGACGAGTAGATCGCACAGATAACAACTTGATATGGCCAGCGCTTGTTCCATTCGAGTTCGAGGAGTAGTGCAGGGCGTGGGATTCCGTCCCTTTGTCTACCGCCTGGCTTGTGCGAACACGCTGAATGGATGGGTGCTGAACGCGGAAGAGGGCGTTGAAATTCATCTCGAAGGCGCAGAGACGGGGCTGGCAGCTTTTGTTCGGGACTTGAAAGCGCAGCCGCCGCCCGCAGCCAGCATCGCGGAAATCGATGTGCAGCCTGCAGAGCCAGTCGGGTTGCAGGAATTCATCATCCGGACGAGCCAGCGCCGGGAGCGACCCACGGTTCGGATTTCACCCGACTTGCCGGTTTGCAGCGAATGCCTGAGGGAACTTTTCGACCCGGCCGACCCGCGCCACCTGTATCCCTACATCAACTGCACCAACTGCGGGCCGCGCTACAGCGTCGTCCTGGCCCTGCCATACGACCGGCGAAACACTACCATGAGGGATTGGCTGCTCGACGACTACTGTGCGGCGCAATATTCCAATCCCAACAATCGTCGTTTTCACGCGCAACCTGTAGCTTGTCCGGCTTGCGGCCCCGGCTACTATCTTCTTCCGCAGCCTCACCCGCTGCTGCATTCTAAGGATGAGACCGCGGGTGGAGGTGAAGATAGTATTCGCCGGGCGGCCGAGATGCTCCATGCCGGCGCGATTCTCGCAGTGAAAGGACTCGGCGGGTACCACCTCGCATGCGATGCCCGGAATTCCGCAGCCGTCGCGGCTTTGCGGGATCGCAAGTACCGGAAAGAAAAACCTTTCGCACTCATGGTGCGGGATGTCGAGATAGCGCGCACTCTGGTCGAGCTTTCCTCTGAGGTGGAAGCGCTGCTTACTTCGGTGGCCCGTCCCATCGTGCTCGCGCCGGCAAGAATCGAACTCACCGGAGTTTCCCCGGAGAACAACGAACTCGGCGTGATGCTGCCTTACACTCCTTTGCATCACTTGCTATTTGCTGGCGGAGTGCCGGAAATCCTGGTCATGACCAGCGCGAATCGATCGAGTGAGCCCATCGCGTACGAGGACGAAGATGCACTGCGGCGTCTCAGCGGAATTGCCGACTCGTTTCTGATTGGGCAGCGGCCTATCGCGCGTCGAGTGGACGACTCCGTCACGCGAGCTGGCGCTTTCGGTCCTGTGATTTTGCGCCGGGCTCGTGGTTATGCTCCGGGAATGGTTGCTTCCCTTCCCGCTGCAGGCCCTATTCTCGCCCTCGGCGCCGATCTCAAGAATACGGTCACGCTGGTTGTGGACGGCCAGGCGTTTGTGAGCCAGCACATCGGTGACTTGGATCACTACCAGTCGCTGCGCGCGTTTCGCGAGACGGTTGAGGATCTGGTCTCGATGTACGAAGTTCGCTGGGACGACCTGCTTCTGGTACACGACCTTCACCCGCAATATCTCTCGACGGCTCACGCCGCCGCGCTTGGGGTCGCGCAAAATGCTCTGCGAAAAGGGGCGGTGCAGCACCACCGTGCACACGTGGCATCGGTGCTTGCGGAGCGGGGAGAGTGGACGAAACAAATCGTAGGCGTAAGTTTTGACGGCACCGGATATGGCGACGACGGATCGATCTGGGGCGGCGAGATCTTCGTCGGCAGCGTGCAGGAGGGCTTGAAGCGCGTGGCTCATTTGCGTCCGGCAGAGCTTCCGGGCGGCGATGCGGCGGCGCACTACCCAGTGCAAGCGGCAGCCGGATTCCTTGCTCAGGTTGATGGCTTGCCCGACGTTCTTGCCGAGCCCTTCTGCTTTCCGGAGCGCTATCGCAGTGCGATGGAGTTGGAACGGAAGAAGGTCCGAACGTTTGCTACGACCTCTGTGGGGCGACTGTTTGACACCGCCGCATCGCTTCTGGGATTTACCCATGAGGTCACGTTCGAAGGACAGGCCGCAATCTGGCTGGAGCAACTCGCGCGAAGCGCTCCCCTGACGGAAGCGTATCCCTTTCCCTTTATCGATGGCGAGCTCGATTTTCGCCCGCTGCTGCTGGCGGTTGCACAAGACCGTGTCCGCGGCCGTGATGTGCGGAAAATTGCGCGGTCTTTCCAGCGCGGAATCGCGCAAGGCTTGCGGGATGCAGTGAGCAAAATCTCCAGCAGTCATGGATTAGATACGGTTGTGCTCTCCGGAGGCGTCTTCCAGAACGAGTTGCTGTTGGAAGATTTGAAATCTCTGCTGACGAACGGGTCATTGCAGGTCTGGACAAACCATGCAGTTCCGCCCAACGACGGCGGTATCAGCCTGGGACAGGCCGCATTGGCGGCATTCGGCCGCTTCGACGGCCCGCCGCGACCGGATGACCAGCCGAGCCACTAGAGGAAACCATGCACGAACTTTCCATCGCGATGAGCATCGTCGAACTGGCCGAGGAAGAGGCAGAGCGTCGCGGCGTCCGAGTGAATGCCGTGCATCTGAAGCTGGGGGCTTTGTCGGGCGTGGTGAAGGAGGCGCTCCTCTCGTGCTACGAAATGGCCTCCGAGAGCACTCCTCTACAAGGTTCGCTCCTGCTCGTGGAAGATGTTCCCGTCGTGATCTTTTGCCCCCGCTGCCAAGCGCAGCGCCCGCTCAGCTCGGTGCAATTGTTTTGCTGCCCGCAATGCGGTACTCCGACGTCGGAGATCGTGCAGGGCAAGGAACTCGAAGTCGTTGCCTTGGAGATACAGGAATGCGTCCCGAACCCCGTTTGATAGAAGTCCGCAAGAATGTTCTGAAGCAGAATGACGTTGTAGCGCGGAGCCTGCGCGACCGTTTTCGCGCTGCTGGAGTATTCGTGGTGAGCCTGGTTTCCAGTCCAGGCTCAGGCAAGACCGCATTCCTCGAAAAAACCCTCACCCTGCTTCGGACAAACTACCGCGTAGCTGCTCTAGTGGGGGACCTTGCCACCGAGAATGACGCGCTGCGTTTGGCGCGCAGCCAGGCTCCGGTCAAGCAAATCACCACCGGGACTCTCTGCCACCTCGACGCTGCCATGGTTCAGAATGCGCTCGAGGATTGGGATATCAAGCAGTTGGATTTCCTTTTTATCGAAAACGTGGGCAACCTGGTGTGTCCCTCTTCTTATGATCTGGGCGAAGACCTTCGCCTCGTGCTCATTTCCGTAACCGAGGGCGAGGACAAACCACTCAAGTATCCCACCATTTTCAATAGCGCCGACGTGGCGGTCGTCACCAAGATTGACCTAGCCGCGGCTGTTGAATTCAGCTGGGAGACCGCATACAACAACATCCAGGCGGTACGTCCGGGCATGCCGGTCTTGAAGCTTTCTGCCAAGTCCGGAGAGGGAATGGAGGACTATTTAGGATTTCTTGCAGCCCGGCTGAACGAGTTGCGGCAAGTTGCATGCAGCTAAGCGGCCGCCTGAGTTGCGCGCTCCGCGTCGGGTTCCCAATGGGAGGAGAAACATCTAGGAATGCTGCCGCGCTTCCTCGGCCAAACTTCCGGGACTTTCGCTGACCACGGGGCGACGCGGAGGCAAAGACTCCGGCCCCATCTTCGGACTTAGGCGCCGCTCGACCGTGCCGATTACAGGAGCATCTTCCATACCATCCGCATAAGCCATGGAGACGAACCGCTGCTCTGAGCATAGGCGATCAATCATTCGCTGTTGCCCGGTGCTGAGCACGGCGTGCGGAAGAATGGGAAAGTGACGGAACATCCAAAGAAAATACATCCGCTGAAGAAGCGAGGGCATTACGTAACGCGGCCCGATCGGGGTTTGCACCTGGACCACACCGTCCGACAGTTTCTCAATCCACATACTAGGCCCACCTGAGTCCTTGAGTTTGGCCAGAGCAATTCTAGGGCCGCCATTATTGCACCAAGGTCAGTGCCATGGGAAGCATTTTCTGAGGATTTCAAGCTTCCCTTCGACCGCGGGCACTTCTTGCCCGAGGATTGGGAACTTTTGACGGCTTCCGTCTCTCGAGTGGTCCGAGAGAGCTACGCTGGGATCTCGGGCAGGACGTCCATTCGCCGGATTTCGGCCGCGACCCCAAAGTCGGTGCCGGGGCCCTGTTCCACACGCAAGACCCGGGCATGGCAGCAAACCCAGCATTTTTCCCCCGAGGTCAATTCGGGCGGGAGAATCAGCACCAATTCCACTTCCGAGCCCTCCGCCATGCGAGCGTTTGTATAGAGGAATATGCCGTTCGCACTAACATCCCGAGTCTGGGCGCTTACTTCTGGATTCGCCGTAACACCGCGGACACGCACCGGCAAGATGGCAGGAATTCTTTCACCGGAGCGTCGATCGATCTTGGATTTCATTAATCGATTTTCAGTAATCCTAAGGCGCGAACTCGAGACGGGAAATCACAAGCACGCGCAGAGACGTCTCGCTCGACCGCTGGCGTTCGACAGTATAGATCAAATCTCGGCTTGCGTTACAGGATGTGTTAGAAGCGGCTTACATTTCCGGACGGCGCAGCCGTGCGGCCGGTACAACGATGGCTTGCTCCATGGTGGGAACGTTGGTGCCGCGCAGCCTGGCCTCGGCTTCGGCGAGCTTCTCGGGCTGATTGGTCTGGTAGTAGGCCTGCACCAGAAGTTCCATGGTGAAAGGATTAGCCTGGTCTTCTTCCAGGTAAGTGATGGCTTCGTCGAACTTCTTCTGATCCATCAGCAGAGTTCCAGCAGCTCCGTTATAGGAACTCTGGACGACGCGGTTGCGGCCGGCGGCCGCCAAAGTTTCGAGTTGCTTCAGAGACTGATCGGCCAATGGCTGGTTGCCCGCGTGCGCGGCGCGCACCGTGCGGTTGCGCAAAATGCGGGAGAGTTCCTCATCCTTGTCACCCTGGGAGATCGTGCGGTGCCCCAGCGACTCCTCGGCCTGCTGCAGATATTTCAACGCTGCGTTGTCGTCCGTCTGATATTCGGCCATGTGCCCGTAGGCCTGTGCTTCCTGAAGGTCCTGGTCTTTGGCGTGGGCGGTTTCAGCGATCTCCTGGAACGACCTGTCGGCGTCGGCGAACTTGCTGTCTCGCACCCAGGTCATCGCCTTCTGCATGCTGTACGTTAAGCGGTCGGCCTCGTTGTGGGCGTAGCGGATGGCCTTGTCATACTCAATTCGCGCCTGCTCCTGATTGCCCATCAAAGCGTAGGTATCTCCCAGGCCAACCTGGGAAGTCACAAAGTCAGGGTCGATATTTAACGCTGCCCGGTAGTGCTTCAGCGATCCTTCAAAGTTTCCCGCCATCCGCGATAACTCCCCGTAGGAGTCCTGCGGGTTCGGTTCTTTGGGCAAGAGCGCGATATAGCGATCCATGGCGGCAAAAGCCTTGTCAAACTGCCGGTTGCGCGCATCCACATAAGCCAGGTCGTTCAGCGCGGCGGGAAAATTCTTGTCGATGGCCAGCGCCTTCTCAAACAATCTCTGCGCCTGATCGGAGCCGTTCTCCCCCATCAACCAGTTGCCGGCAAGATAAAGCAGATGCTTGTCCTTGGGAAACATCTCCAACATATCGTTCATGGCGGAAATACCGCCGATGAAATCGCCCTGCTGCACCTTGGCGATCCACTCGATCATCAACTGCTCTCCCGGAGTCAGCTTGGGCGCGATGGCCTTGGCTTTTTCGCGGGCCGCGCTCACCTCCTGGGGATTGCTGCTGTTGAAAGCAAGCCAAGCCCAGGCCACAGCCAGATTGGGATCAGCCTTCACGGCCGCTCGCCAGTCGTCGTTGCAGCGCTCCAGATAAAGGTTCTCGTAATCCTGCATCCCCTTCTCATAGAGCGAGCGCGCCTCGGCCGACGCGGTGGTCACCGGCATCGAAGCCGCGTTGGACTGCTTTAAGTGGTGGGCATGAGCTGAGATGGGCGCGGCAAAGATGCCCATGATCAGAATGAGGACGGCGTACATGGTGCGACGCATCGAGATCTCCGCAAACGTTCTT
>Ga0210395_10002870_pt1 | contig 13320 bp, 13 predicted proteins | sample IncBWH4OmetaG_FD_150861 | JGI IMG/M metagenome (GOLD analysis project Ga0210395, IMG submission 150861) | Forest soil microbial communities from Barre Woods Harvard Forest LTER site, Petersham, Massachusetts, United States - Inc-BW-H-4-O ... | reverse complement strand
TCGCGCCGCCAGACCTTGCAGCCGAGCGTCATCGATCTCGCCGAACGGCTGCCGGAGATCAAGGACATGCTCAGCCGCTCGCTGCGCGGCGATATCGAGATCCGGGTCGGCGTGCCGCGGCGGTCGTGCGCCGTGAAGGTCGACCCGAGCGAACTGGAGCTTGCGCTGCTCAATCTCGCCGTCAATGCCCGCGACGCCATGCCGTCCGGCGGCACGCTGACCATCACCGCCAAGCCAGTCGTGCTGCGCGGCAAGGCGAGCGAGGAGGGCTTGAACGGCGATTTCGTCGCCATCGGTGTCGCCGACACTGGATCGGGCATCCCGGCCGACGTGCTGCCGCGGGTGTTCGAGCCGTTCTTCACCACCAAGGACGTCGGCAAGGGTACTGGACTGGGACTCAGTCAGGTTTACGGCTTCGCCCGTCAGTCCGGCGGCGCGGCGACTATCGCCAGCTCGGCGCGGCGTGGCACTGTCGTCACGCTGTTTCTGCCGCGGACCTGGGAAGCCGCCGCGCCGCCGCAAGAGCAATCCGCCGCCGTTGTCGGCGCCAAGCGGCACGCCGGCACCGTACTGCTGGTCGAAGACAATGCGGAAGTCGCCGAAGTCGGCAAATCCTATTTCGAAGAGCTCGGCTACACGGTCAAGCAGGCGGCGAGCGCGCAAGCCGGCCTCGATTTCGTCGAACGCGATCGCGACATCGACCTGGTGTTCTCCGACATTTTGATGCCCGGCGGCATGAACGGCCTCGAACTCGCCGACGCCATCCGCAGGCGCTTCCCGGACGTCGTCGTGCTCTTGACCACGGGCTATAGTTCGAGCGCGCAAGACGCCGTGCGCCAGGGATTCGCCGTGCTGCAAAAACCCTACGACCTCGCCGCGCTCGACCGCGCGCTGCGCGAGGCGCAGCGGGCGGAGGCGCCGAAACCGCAACCGGCGGTCGGCTGATTAGGCTACCGCGCGCGCGAGACCGATAATCATCTCTTCCAGATCATCGAGCGCATTGAAGCGCGGCTGCGCGGCGATGTGCGGCGTCATGATGACGTTGGGGAATTTCAACAATTCATCGTCGTCGCGGCCCGGCGTCTCATAGAGCGGATCGAGCGCGAAACCGCCGAGCCGCCCCGAACGCAGCGCTTCGAGTAGCGCCGCGCGATCGACCACATTGGCGCGCGAGATATTGATGAGGCGCGTGCCCGACCGCATGCGTAAAAACTCGGCGCCGCCGATTAGGTTTTGCGTCGCCGGCACGCTCGGCACGAAGGGAACGACCCAATCGCTTTCCGCCAGCAAGTCGGCCATCGGCCGGTAGGTCGCATGGAATTGCTGCTCGATCGCCGCGGGCGCCTGCTGGCGCTGGGTATAGAGAATGCGCATGCCGAACGCCGCCGCACGGATGGCGAATTCACGGCCGATCTCGCCCAGCCCGATGATGCCGACCGTCGTGCCGTAGAGGATTTTCAGGCCCGGCACGCGACCCCAATTCGAGTTCGGCGTGTGGCGGCGATCGAACGGCTTGTAGGCATGGCCGAACGCCGCGAGTGCTTCCGCGCTGATGCGGCCCTGCAATTCGTTGACGCGCCGCGACAGCATCAGCATCAGCGTGAGCGCAAGCTCCGCGCAGGCGATATTGGCGCGTCGGCGCAAGGTCAGCACCGCGACATTTTTGGCCGCACAGGCCGCGCCGTCGATGCGGCGCAGATCGACGCCGTATTTCTGCACCGCCTTGAGCCGCGGCGCCGCCGCGATCTCATCGGCGCCGACCGTAAGCGACTCGACGATCAGCGCGTTGGCCTCGGCAAGATTCTTGCGCAACGCCTCCTGGTCTTCCACCATCCGCACTTCGGCCGGATAAAGCTTTGGCACCCGCTGCCGCAGTTTCGCACACCAGCCGTCGAAATCCGGCTCGTCATGGGCGAAGAAATCCGCATAAGCCGCGCGGCGCTCGGCGCTCGCCTTCGGATCGAGCACGACCTCGACCACGCGCAGGAAACGATCGTCTTCGACGACAATAACAGGAGGCATCGGCTTATTCCCGCTCACTTGTGATGCGGTTCGGGATCGATGCCGAGCGCCGTGAACACCCGGGTGTGCATGTTGTAGAGCCCGATCAGCACGCTCAGCTCGACGATCTGACGCTCGTTAAAATGGGCGCGCAGCGCATCGAACACATCGTCGGGCACGGCGATGTCGCGGGTCATGGCGTCGGTATAGGCCAGCGCCGCGCGCTCGCGCGGACTGAACGATTGCGCCTTGCGCCAGTCGGCGAGCGCATCGCATTCGGCGTCGCTCAAGCCCTCGGGCGCCGAGAGCTGCGGCACATGCTGCTTGAACACGTAGGTCGTGCGATTGAGATGGGCGACGCGGACAATGACGATCTCGCGCAGCCGCCCGTCGAGCCCAGTCTTGTACCGCGCCGCGCTGACAAAATCGAGCCAGATGGCGGCAAGCGGCGGCGAATGCAAGAGCAGCTTATACACATTGATCAGCGCCCCGCGCCGACCGGCGCGGATTTTGCCGATCAGATCGGCGAGTTCGGGGTGGGCGTTTTCTTCGATATATGAGATGCGGGCCATGATGCTTTCGGATGCTGGGGTGTGGGACGAGGCGCGGGATGGCGAATATACCCCATGGCGACAATTCCTTGGAACGACCTCTGTCGCCGAAACGTTGCCGCCAGTTCACAAGAGTACCTCCGAGGGGGTGTGTTAAAAAGCGTCAGAGGCAGCGAGTGGCTCCGGGAACCCGCGCGAAAGCACCAGCCGTTCTCATCGTCGAAGACGAGTCGCTGATTCGGCTATGCGCCGTCGAAGCGGTTGAGGATGCGGGCTTCGAGGTTATCGAAGCCGCCAACGCCGATGAAGCCATGCGCATCCTGGAGAGCCGTAGCGATGTCCGCGTGGTCTTTACCGACCTTCACATGCCCGGCTCGATGGATGGTCTCAAGCTCGCCCACGCGGTCCGCAGCCGATGGCCGCCGATCAAGATCATCGTGACTTCGGGGCGTGAAACGGTGGCAGAGCAGGATCTTCCGGCAGGCGGCCGCTTCTTTGCGAAGCCGTATGACCCGGGCCAGATTAAGGACGTATTGCGGGCTTGGCTCTGATGCGCCAAACCCTTGCTGGTGAGACTGGCTGGCCGCGCTTTGGCCGCAGTTCCACCATTACCTTTACGCCCATACCTTCAAATCTGCGCCTTCGGTGAATAGATGCGCAAAACTCCCGTGAATGCCCACGCTGGCTGGGTCAGCCGGTCCGACCGCTCTTACTCTTGAAAGTAGGACAATGGCTGGCATCGTCTCTTTTCATCCCAAAACCTCCGAGTTTGTGGTCGAACCGGCCCAGGATGGGCAGCCTGCCGAGGAATTGACGGCCGCAACGCTTCACCAGCGGGTCCGGCAGCAGGAAATCCTGGCGGAACTTGGCGTGAAGGCTCTGCAAGGCACGCCTTTTCCGGAATTGCTCGATTTGACCGCCCGGCTGACCGCCGAAGGCCTCAATGCGGAATTCGCCAAGGTTTTGGAATTCATGCCCGCGGAGGGCCGCTTCCTGGTGCGCGCCGGCGTTGGTTGGGACCCTGGAGTCGTTGGAACCGCGACGGTCGGCGCCGACGTGGCATCGCCCGCCGGCTATGCCTTACGCACCGGCAAGGCGGTCATCTCGAACCATCTCGAAAACGAAGAACGCTTCCGGACGCCGGAACTGTTGCTGGAGCATGGCATCCGCCGCGCCATGAATGTGATCCTACAGGGCGACGGCGAGCCTTTTGGCGTCCTCGAAGTCGACAGCCGCTCCGAAGGCGAGTTCTCCGCCAACGACATATCCTTCTTGCAAGGCGCGGCGAACATTCTGGGTATGGCTATTTACCGGCAACGCGCGGAGCGGAAGCTCACCGCCGCCCTCGACCGTCATCAGCTGTTGGCGAAGGAGGTCAATCACCGGATCAATAACAGTCTGCAGATCGTCGCCAGCATGCTGCATCTTCAGACCACGGCGACCCAGAACCCGGAAGTCCAGCACGCGCTGCGCGATGCATCGAGCCGCATCGCCGCGGTCGCGCGCGCCCATCAGCGCCTCTACAGCAGCGAGAAAATCGACACCGTCGATCTTGGCGCCTATCTGGGCGACATATGTGCCGATCTCGGCAAGGCGATGCCGCGCTGCCGCATCGACTTTTCCGCCGTGGCCGACATCAATTGTGCCACCGATACCGCAATTCCAGTCGCACTCCTGGTCAATGAGCTGATCACGAACAGCGCCAAATACGCTTATCCCGACGGCGCCTGCGAGGTGTGGGTCGAAGTTTCACGATCCGACGGCGGAATCTCCATCTCGGTCCGCGACCAGGGAGTTGGGCTGCCGGCGGATTTCGATATCAAATCGGGCAAGCGGTTGGGCATGCGCCTGGTGACCGCACTGTCGTCGCAGGTGAAAGCGGATTTGCAGATACACCGGCGCACGCCGGGAACCGAGTTCTTGCTGCGGATTCCCGACGCGCGCCCCGCCGTGTGACATGCGGGTCGGCTTACGCCGCTGCTGCCATCGGAACAAAGACGTCGATGCAGCCGTTCTCCCAAAGACCCCTGGCGCGAGTGCCGGGCGTCTTTCAGGAAAAACAGATGTCGAATCCGATGCAGATGTGGAATGACTGGTTTGCGCTATCGCTGCAAACCGCCAAACTGGGTTGGGAGGCACAAGGCGTCATGGCGCTTCGCGTCATGCGCATGGCGGCGCAACCTGCGCACAGTCAAACCGAAGCGCGCCTCATGGTGACCGAGAAAGTGGCCGCGCTCGGCGAGGCGCAAGCCGCCGCTGCTGCGGCCGTCATTAAAGGCGGCAAGAACCATCGTGTCGCCAAGAAAGTTTTGGGCGTTTACAAGAAGCGCGTACGGGCCAATAGGCGGCGGCTGACCGGGACATAACGCGTCGCGTGGGCAGAGTGAGGCGAATCCCAACGAGGATTGTGGGAAAGCATCGATGCACCGCGACTATCCCTGATTACGCTCCGCTCCATCCGGGCTACGCTTGCTGTTTCCGGTCGCACTCAAAACAATGATTCTTTCGCCGCGCCGAAGATCATGTCATTCAACGATTTTTTGCATTTCGCCCAATGCGCCTAACTGCGCGATTTGTCCCACCGGTCCATGCCGCGGCTCGACATCGTGTTCGGTCATGGCGTACTCCTCGCTTTTCAGCGCCTCCGGGGCAGCTTCAATCGCGGCGGGGCAGCAGCACGCCGGACCATTCCATCGGAGGACGTCGTTCCCATTTGCGAACGGAACGATTTTCACGTCGCAAAAGGTGAGCTAGCAAGCCGTCGACGCGCACCTTAAACTGCAATTCTCGGCCACGCCCGAGCTTTGCGGCGATTGATAGTGGCACTCGCAACTTACGCTTCGATGGCGCCGCGTGGTATACAGCACCGTTCCTCAAGCAGCGATAAACACCCATGCCGAACTGGCTTCGACGATTTACTCGCAATGAGCCGGAGCCAGCGAAAGTTTACATCTATCTGATCGATTACGAACACGACCGTACCTACGCTGAAAACGTCGTCCAGTATTTGGAAAGCCAAGGCGTTCTGTGTCGTAGTATCCCGCTCCGCGCGGACGGGTTTCGGCCCGAATTGCAATTGTGCCTTGATGATCACGCAACCGCCGTGTTGGGCTTCAATTCCGATCTGGATCATTCATGGTTGTTATCTGGCAGTTTCCTTGCGGCCGCCGAGAAAAACAAAACCGTTGTTCTGCAATGGATCTTGGACCATCCCTCCAGCCGATGGCACGAATTTTATGCCTCGACCGCCGCCAATAGCCGCTTTTTGCTCAATTCGGAACACGAGCGGCAGTATTTTGAGACCTATTGCTTGCCGGGCGCGCTGACCGCCACGATGGGCGGCGTCGGCCCTAATCGGCGGTCCCGTGCCGCATGGCCGACCTGGGACTCGTTCAAGCAGCGTCGATTTGCTTGCATGGTTCCGCTCAGTTTGCATCGCGTCCGCAGCATGGCGCAAAACGACGAGGCGATGAGCGCGCTCGAAGCGCCATTGGCCGATATCGCGCGCGAGGCGATTACGCGCGCGAAATTCGATTTGATCGGACCGCTGCAGCGGCACATTGCAGCCGCACTGGCGGCACGCAATAAGGACGTCTCCGCCCAGACGTTCAACGCCATTTGCCAGATCGTCGAGCAGTCAGTACAGGCAATCCGCCGGCTAAAGATATTTTCGATTGCGCGAAAGTTTCCAATCCTGGTTCAGTCCGATCGCAGCGCAATTTCCTATTTCAACGGCTCCGTCGCATCGCTGGAGACAGACGTGGGTATGCAGTTCACGCTGGCGCGGATTCCGATGTGCCGAAGCGTGCTGAGCGTCAGCCCGGTCAACGACGCGATCCACGATCGAACGATGAATGCCCTCAACGGCGGCTGTGCCGCCATCCTGGAGGACAATTTCGCCAGCAAGAGCATTTTCAAGCACGGCAAAAATGCGCTGCTGTTCCGCTACGACGATGACAGCCTCGAGGAATGTCTGGATATCGTGTGCAATCGGCCGGAACGCGCTTATGCAATAGCTCGATCCGGCATGGAGTTGCGCGATGATCCGCGGCTGCGGTTCGGTCAATTTCACAATATCCTCGATCTCGCCCGGCGGCGCCCATAAGCGAGAGCGAACGTTCCTGGCCTAGCCGCGTTCAAATCCGATGGGGGAAAAGCGTCAGGCGCCGAGACGTTTCTTCAATCGACAATGCGTTGCAGATAACGCCCATATGCCGAAGCGTGGTATTTTGCCGCTAAAGCGCGCAGGCTTTCCGCGGTAATGAAGCCCTTCAGGTAGGCGACCTCTTCGGGACAGCCGACAAGCAGGCCCTGCCGATGCTGGACCGATCGTACGAACTCGGCGGCCTCCAGGAGTGTGTCGTGCGTGCCGGTGTCGAGCCACGTATAGCCGCGGCCAAGCTTGACGACCTGCAGTTGTTTGAGACGCAAATAGTAGCGGTTTATATCGCTGATCTCGAGCTCGCCCCGGGCTGACGGGCGCAAGGCGGCGGCTATTTCGAGCACGGCGTTGTCATAAAAATAGAGTCCGGTGACCGCCCAGTTGGAGAGGAATTGGCTGGGCTTCTCGACGATGTCGGTCGGCTGGTCGGCATCATCGAAATTGAGCACGGCATAACGGTTGGGCTCGCTGACATGATGCGCGAATACGGTCGCGCCCTCCGTACGACTGGCGGCGTCGGTGAGTTCGGCGCCCAGTCCGTGCCCGTAGAACAAATTATCGCCGAGAATGAGCGCGACGCGATCCGTGCCGATGAATTGACGCCCAAGTATGAAAGCATGAGCAAGGCCGACGGGCTTGTCCTGCGCCAGGTAATTGAACCGCACGCCCCATGCCGACCCATCGCCAAGAAGCCGCTGATAGAGCGGTAAATGTTCGGCTGTCGATATCAACAACAGGTCGCGAATTCCCGCCAGCATGAGAACCGACAACGGATAATAGATCATCGGTTTGTCGTAGACCGGCATCAATTGTTTGTTGATGGCCAGCGTCGCCGGGTAAAGCCGGGTGCCGGTGCCGCCGGCGAGTATGATGCCCTTCATGCGACGCTCCGGCGCGCGAGGAGGCAGTCGACCGTTTCCGCCAATGCACGACGCCAAGGTCGCGCCGCCAGTCCAAAAACATGCTGGACTGCCGTGCAGTCAAGCCGGCTGTCGGCCGGCCGGGATGCCGGGCTTGGATATTGGGCACTCGGTATCGGCACGAGCTCAGGCAATCGAGAGAGCCGGCCGGCCGCCGTTTCGAGGATGGCGTTGGCGAATTCAAACCAAGTCGCCGCTCCGGCGCCGGCAAAATGATACAAGCCATAATTGTCCTGGTCAGGCTTGGCCGCGCAGAACAGCGCTATATCCAGACATGCCTTTGCCAGATCGCACGCCGAAGTCGGGCACCCAAGCTGGTCGGCAACAGCCGAGATGCGTTCCCGCTCTTGGGCGAGCCGCAGGATTGTTCGGACAAAATTCGTCCCGTAAGGACTAAAGAGCCAGGCCGTGCGCAGGATGACATGCCGAGGATTAACGGCGGACACCTGGCGTTCGCCGGCCAGTTTGCTGCGTCCGTAGGCGTTGAGCGGCGCGGCGGCATCCGTTTCCGTATATGGCGCACCTTTGCCGCCGTCGAAAACATAGTCAGTCGAGACGTAAATGAGCGGAATCCCGCGCTTGCCGGTTTCTTCCGCCAGGCATGCGGCGGCTTGCGCGTTGACGGCAAAGGCAAGCTCCTCCTCGCTTTCGGCGCGATCGACATTGGTATAGCCGGCGGCGTCGATCACGACGCTCCAGGGCTCCGCCGCGATTAAACGCCGGATCGCCGCCGGATCACCGAGATCGACAGCTGTCCGGGTCGGCGCCAGCAACTGAACACCCTGCGGCAACGCCAATGTGCGCAGCTGCGTTCCAAGCTGGCCGGAACCACCCAAGACCAGTAAGCGCATTACAATCTCATCTTCGACAAATCCCGCCTGACGCCGGTGTCGCGCTTGGCCAGCAGCGGACGCCACCAGGCCGGATTGTCGATGTACCATTGCGCGGTCGAAAACAAACCCTTCTCGAACGGCTGATGCGGCGACCAGCCGAGCTCCGTTCGCAATTTGCTGGAATCGATCGCATAGCGGAGATCGTGCCCGGGCCGGTCCGGCACGAAGCTGATCAATTCCCGATATGACGCGCCATTGCGGGAGGGAGCCAACGTATCCATCGCCTCACAGACGGCGTTGACGACATCGACATTGCGACGCTCGGCATTGCCGCCAACGAGGTAAGTCTCGCCACATCGCCCTCGCTCGAGAACGCCAGTCAGCGCGCTGACATGATCATCGACGTACAACCAGTCGCGTACGTTCAATCCATTGCCGTAAACAGGTATCGGCTCGCCCGCCAAAACCTTGATGATCGTCATCGGGATCAGTTTCTCGGGAAACTGAAACGGCCCATAATTGTTCGAGCAGTTGGTCAGCAGAATTGGCAATCCAAAAGTGTGGTGCCATGCCCTGACGAGATGATCCGACGCCGCCTTGGTCGCCGAATAGGGTGACCGCGGCGCGTAAGGAGAAGCCTCGCTGAATTGCCCATCATCGGCGAGAGCGCCATATACTTCGTCTGTCGACACATGGAGAAAGCGGAAATCCCTGTCGCCCGCGCATCGCCGGCGCCAATGGGCAAGGGCGGTCTCTAGCAAAGCGTAGCTGCCGATCACATTGGTGATGATGAATTCGGCCGGGCCTTCGATCGATCGGTCGACGTGACTTTCGGCCGCCAGATGCATGATCGCGTCGGGATCGAAACTCGCGAATAAATCGGTCATCGCGGCGCGATCGCAAATATCGGCCTGACTGAACCGATAGCGCCGATGACCCTGCACCGACTTGAGCGAGGAAAGATTGCCGGCATAGGTCAGCTTGTCGACGACCAGCACGTCATGGTCGGTTTGACCGATCAGATGACGGACCAGTGCGGATCCGATGAATCCAGCCCCACCGGTAACGACAATCCTCATCCGCAACCTTTCGTCGTCAGCTTTCGTCGTCAGCTTAAGTCGAAAACGGGCAATTCCGTCAGCGGATTGCCGTCATAGGGGAATGGACTTTCCAGATCCGCGAGAAACGGCAATCGCCCGTCTCTTTCCGATAGGACGATGTCGGCGCCCTTCATGGGCCACGGAAAGGCAATGTCCGGGTCATCCCAGCGAATTCCGCCTTCACCGGACGGCGCATAATAGTCGGACACTTTATACAGCACGGAAACGTCATCTTCCAGCGTGACAAAGCCGTGCGCGAATCCGGTCGGGACGAAAAGCTGCCTGCCGTTGTCGCTTGAAAGATCGGCCGAGACGTACCTGCCATAGGTCGGCGAATTGCATCGTATATCGACCGCAACGTCGAGAATTCTTCCGCGCAATACGCTGATCAGCTTCGCCTGCGCCGCCGGAGGGTTCTGGAAATGAAAACCGCGCAGCGTACCCCGTCGGGTCGATCGCGATTGATTGTCCTGAACGAACGTGCAGGCGATGCCGAGATTGCGCAGGCGCCTGTCGTGAAAGGTCTCGCCGAACCATCCGCGACTGTCGGCATGGCGCTTGGGCACGATGATGAGAGGCAGGAGCGGTACTGGATCGGACGCAGCACTCATGAGCCCTGGCGATGAAGACGGTTCGGGGCGACCATGATGCCGTATTTTCCCGACTATTCAACCGATGGAATTTCATGGTTAAGCCGCAAATAGCATCGACCGTATCAGTCAAGCTTGCTACTTTCGCGTCGACAGACGGTGCCATAGTCGGTGCAATGCAACAGGACTTCTGCGACCGCTTTCCGCGTTTTCTGGAAACGACGGAAACAATTCCTTCGCGGTCGCGCCTTAATGCGCGCTGGCGTGCGATCATCGGCTGGAATGCGGCCATCTTGACCGGCCGCCGCGTTCTCGACCTCGGCTGCCACGATGGGCGGTGGAGCTTTGCGGCGCTCGATGCCGGCGCCTCCCATGTCACCGGCATTGAAGCCCGCGCCCACCTTGTCAAAAAGGCTGCGGAAAATTTCAGCTACTACGGCGTTTCCGCCGGCTCATACGACTTCGTGACCGGCGACGCCATAGAGGCCTTGCGCGCGCTGAAAGCCGCGAGCGTCGACGTCGTGATGTGCCTTGGATTTTTCTACCATACATTGGAGCATATGCGGCTGCTCCTCGAAGCGCGACGGCTTGGCGCTGAATACATCATCGTCGATACGAGCATATCGGCAGCCAAGGAGCCGATTGTCGCTCTGGCTTTTGAATCCACCGAAGATACCCGCAATGCGGTCGACTACGGTCTGACTGGAAACAACAAAGCATTGGTCGGCGCGCCGTCGCGCTCCGGTCTGCTCGCGATGCTGGATTATGCCGGTTATCAGGCCGATTTTTTCGATTGGCAGAACAACGCGGTCGGCGACTGGACCGACTTGCCCGACTACGCGGCGCATCTGCGCGTGACGGTGCGCGCGCAACGGCACAAGACCGCGCCGCAGGCGGTGTGAGCCAACACTGCCGGTTGCTAAGATGAAGTCGTTGCGGCATCTTGCGTCGTCGGAATAGATCAACGGAGTCATGCCCTGGAAACGTCGGCGCGTGATCTTTACGTTGATCTCCTTGTTCGCAGCGTTGTCGATGGCATCTATGGCAACCCGATGCCGGGCCCTTGGCGCCTCGGCAACAAGTTCGATCGCGGCGAGCGCGCGCCGGGCACGCTGGGCCCGTCGACGGCCCACACCATGGTCGGCGTCGATCGGCTGCATAACCTGCGTGATCTCGCGCAAGCCGCTCTCGATGACAATATACCCGGCGACTTCATAGAAACCGGCGTGTGGCGCGGCGGCTGCTGTATCCTCATGCGCGGCATCCTGGCCGCCAACGGCGTGCGCGCGCGCAAGGTCTATGTCGCGGATTCCTTCAAGGGCGTGCCGCCGCCGCAACCCGAAATTTACCCGGCCGATCGCGGCGATACTCTGCACAGGCATTCGGAACTGGCGGTGCCGCTCGATACCGTCAAGGCCAATTTCGATCGCTATGGTCTCTTGGACGACCAGGTCGTGTTCGTCGAGGGTCTGTTCAGCGACACTTTGCCGTCGTTGCAGTGCGGCTCTTTTGCGCTGATCAGGCTGGACGGTGATTTGTACGAATCCACCTACCTGGCGCTGCAACATTTGCATCCAAAGCTCTCGCCAGGGGGCTTCGTGATTGTCGACGATTTCGGTATCGCGGCGGGATGCCGGCAGGCCGTGCTGGACTACAGAGCGCAACAGGGTATCGATGCGCCGATTCATCAGGTCGACCGCAGCGGCGTATGGTGGCGCAAGCCGGCAACGCAACCGGGTTGATCCTGCGCGGGGTTCGATAAAGACTCGCCGAGAAGACATTCCGCCGCGAGCAGCCGGATTGCTGGATAAGTCAAATGCAAAGAGACCTGCTCATTCTGCGCGCCAGCCCGGATTGGAATACTTTCGATCTCGAAAGTTCACGCGGCTTCCTCAAATCTCTCCACCTGCCCGAGGATCTGGTCATCGCGTTTGCCGCGCTGTGGGACAGGCACTTCAAAGTGGACTATCGCGGCGTCCGGGCGCAGCTCAAGACGCTTGCCCTGCAGACCTATGACGAAGTCCGGCAGGCGTCGCTGCGGCGCCACGAGGAATGGGACGGCAAGGGGCAACCCGGCGGCCGGGTTGCCTTCGTCGACGACGACGACTGGATGTCTCCAAGCCTGTTCGAAAGCCTGCCGGCCACGACGTCCACGGAGGATGGCGCGCGGTGGGGTTCGCTGCGGGTAGGTCGTATTTTCGCGCCGGACGGCTATGCCGAGCCGCCGGTCCAGCGGCGTCCCCTCGATCGTATCGTTTACACCAACAATTACGCCGTGACCGCGCCGGCGCTTGCCCGCCTAGGGCCGGCAGCGTTCTTTGCCCACGACGCCGCGCAAAAATCGTTCGATCGACCGGACTTCACGCTCGTCACATCGGAAAAATATCTGTCGTGCGCGGTGAAGCATCCTTGTTACACGATGTCGGCAAACTACCTGATGTCGCTCGACGACTTCCGTTCCGATCCGCGCCGCGAAATGTCGGCGTTCATGGAATCCCTCTACGCCATGCCACTGGACGGCGTGGAGGAGTGGCTGAGAAAGCCGTTTGTGCAATTTCGCCAGGTGATGACTGACGCGGTCCGGCCTCGTTAAGAATTATTGGCCGAACCGATAGCCGAACTTTTCGATGTCCCGCGCATAGTGTCGGGCAACGGTCTCGGCCATGGCCGGCGTGTAATATTCAGTATAGGCGGCGTGTTGGGACGCGTTCATCCGCGGCAAATCGACAGGCATGCGGCCGAGACGACGGCAGACTTCGTTGAAGGATTCCTGCAAGCGTTCGAAGCGACCGATATAGTCGACGATGACCGCGCCTTTTTCGTCGACCAGGTAATCGATCTGATTGCGAAAGATATGCTTTCGGCCGTCGGGATCGGCGATCTCATCGGTGCAGCGCCAAATAAATTCTTCGAAATTGCGCGCGTGGTCGAGCACGTAGCCGAAAAAGCTGTTTGGCGGCCGCGATGGATCTATGAAATCTCTGCCGTTGTCGATCATCGACCACCATGACACCAGGCGGTCCCAGGGATTGCGGACGAAGCCGAATTTGAAGCAGGACTCCCAGGCTGCATTGCCGTAGATGTCGCGGAGCTCGCGCGCAAAAAAGTGCTTGTGGGCGTCGTTAACCGCCATGCCGAGCGCCGAGCGCACAGCATTGCCTCC
>Ga0210395_10002869_pt1 | contig 13324 bp, 18 predicted proteins | sample IncBWH4OmetaG_FD_150861 | JGI IMG/M metagenome (GOLD analysis project Ga0210395, IMG submission 150861) | Forest soil microbial communities from Barre Woods Harvard Forest LTER site, Petersham, Massachusetts, United States - Inc-BW-H-4-O ... | reverse complement strand
TGCTGTTGAGATCGAGTGAGGAGTCGCAATGCGGCTGCGTCCCGTCTTGATCCGCGCTTCACGCGTCCTGCCGTCAACGCCCCCTACCTTTGGGGTACTGTTCGAAAAACCTCTCAGCCAGCATCGCTGTAAGTTGCTGATTTTGAGGAGCGAAATCTGGCGATCTGAAGGTTCGGAATACATCTGTATTGTGAACTCGTTATAGACACTCGTTATAAGCACGTAAGTTGCAGGATGCACCGGATCGACTAACTCGGTCGTGACTGGCTTCTGGCTGAACGTCTATTGTGTTTATTCTGTACGAGGTTCTATAGAGACGGATACCAGTTCGCTGGTCCCCAAGCGAATTCGTTCAAGCCCAAGTTCTTCGAGTTCGGTCTGCGCGAACGGTAGCCGCGCTGAATATCTTGCCTTCAGGATGTCGATTCTTTTGACCCAAGTATCCCGAGCATCCTTATTCCGACACCATTGTTGCAATCTTGCGAAGCACGCCGCGCCGAGAACGGCGCGGGCAATTCGGAAAAGCTTTTCAAATCTTTCGTTGAGGCCGACGAGCCTTCCTTTTTCTCCGCGATGCACGTAAGCGCTTCGCATGTCATAACACTCTTTTACGAATCCAACGACTTCTTCGATCGGCCTCCCCAAAGCAAGATGTGAAACGATCGCGGTGCGCTCGGCGAGGACTGTTGTAAGCGCTTCCCCCGAACTGCCGCCAAGAAGCAGATCGAGCGCGAACACAACATGCAGCAGTCCCTCTTCAGTGCGGTCGTTGCGCTCGTGGTCCTGTGCAGCCGTGAGGTACTGGCAGAATGCTTGGATCGAAGGATCAAGAGGGCTCTCATTCCAGTCGCCGAGTTTGAGAGCGTTCTTGATTGCCAAGTAGCCATCTGAAAGAACCTTCGGTTCAGTTGTAGATACTTGCATGACGGTCTGATTCGGCACAACCCAACCGTGCCCACGTTCTTGGCGTTCGAAAATCGTGATCCACTGGGTCATCGCTTGCATCTGTCGCAGAGATTCGGACGGGATAGTTCCCAAGCCAGCTACTCCAAAGATCGCTTGCTGACGGTCGAGATCCACCATAAACACTTGCCTCTCGATCTCCGCCACATTCGCGTAGTAATCATCGGAAATCCGATACAAGAATTTGCTCTGCAACACAGGGGAGGTCCCGGTGTGTTGAATTGCGTTTACATCTATGATTTTCAGTTCACGACCCTCTCTGAGTATCGAGCGTCTGAACCGCAACGATTGTCCGTAGAGCTGCGCAAAATCGCTTCCAGCCTTTTCCGAGCGGTACTGAAGCTTGTTGAGTTCGACTTGGCCATAACTGAAATCTCCGAAGCGATAGTGCTCAGGACTCGTACCCGGGTTGATGAGCACGGCCCACTGACTGACCCGCGCAGGTGAAATCGAGGAAATGATATAGTTCAGGATCTCAATCGAAGCCAACGTCGAACCGCCCAATGCTGTCGCCATACCGAGAACTTTGCCGGCCATTACAAGCCGTTGATCCATCTTCGGAGAAACGTAGCTGTGGCCCGCGTTGTGCAGCTCTTCAGCTACGCGATCGAGCAGGCGCGGAATAACTACGGATGCTTTTGGGCTCTGGCGTAAGACGAGAACCGTGGGGTCTTGAAAGAAGCGTTTACCGCTTTCGCTGCCTTGGACTCGCCTCGTCGGTTCACAAACAATGACGCACCGGTCATCTGGGCTTGCTTGCGAAACCTCCGCGAGGCTCAAAGCTGCAAGCGAATTCTGTATCTCCGGAATAGGTGGTATCACGGCAGCTGAATCCAGTTAGTCTTGGGAAGAATATCAGACTGTTGCTCGCGGGATGGCAACCGGACGACATAGAATTCAGGTAATTTGTAGCTTATAGCCCATTTCGGGTCGGCTGGGGGTTTTCAGAAGTGCTGGCAGCCTTTAAAGCAGAATCTCGGGGTGATTCTCTTCGTCGATTCGGCGAGCCATCTTCGAATCTCGAATCACATAGCCATCGCCATCGAGGATGAGGTAGTCGGGAACGCCGACAATCTTGACATCGGTTCCGTTAAGTTTTTCCGTTACAAGAAAGGCAGGCTGATACAGAGTGGGAACTTTCTTTTGTATTGCGTCCGCAGTCTTTCTCACGTGCTCGTCGAGAGAAGCAGCGCTCACGTTAACAAACGTCCCGAGAGTCGCCAGATGATCTCGCTCGTGCCTGAGTCCAAGCCGTCGCAGGACTACCTCGTAAGCACCGGGTTCTGCTTCCTGCTCTCGTTGTTGGCGCAAGAAAACCCGCAAGTCGCAGCGTGTTGGGCGATGGCATGAAACGAAATCAGAAGCCGTCAAGCGCATGTTTGACTCCCAATGTACCCAAGTCTGCTGCGCGGGATCATGCGTCAGCTTTCAGCTTGCTGCCTTCCAGCAAGAGCTTTCGGAATTTCGCCCAGAGCTTATTGTCCGCCATGGTCGGCCGCGGGCCGACGAACAGCCGCCAGACGACTTTCTCGCGCTCGTAGACTTGCTCCAAACTTTCCCACCACGCGACATTCACCTTGGGATCGGTCACTTTGTCGGGATGACCGTTGAGTTTCTGGAACCGCCGTTCGGCGGTCAAAAACATGCCACAGGCTTCTTCCATGCGGCGTGCCGCCTCTTCCCGTTCCATCTGGTCGAGGGTCGCCTGATCCGAGATGCGTGGTTTGCCATTTACCATCTCGACCTTAGTGGTTGTAACTTCGTCAAACAGTTTGGCGATCTCGGCGTCCAACTCATCCTCTGTTTTCATTCAGGTTCCTCGTTCATCGAGTCTGCGAGACGCCGTCCTTCTATGATCCGATCTGTTCGTGACCATGTCCCACCGGATACGCTCCACAGGGCGGCGATTCCCGCAGGCGCATAGGCGGCAAGCGGCAGCAGGCGCAGCGAAGTTGGAGACCGGGGCAGCAGGAGGATGACGGCGAACTCGAAGGTGTAGCTCGCGAGCAGGGCAAGGAACATCAGCGCAGTGGACTTGAGGCTCGACATCACGTACCCGCCTCTGGCGGCACGCCACGCGAGCACGTACTCCCTGCCTAGCCAGAAGCGCGAGCCGATGAGCACCGAAACGAGCACCGCCCAGACGGCGCAAGTCCACGGCGCAGCCCAGAAAAAAAGCTGACCGCCCAAGGGGTCGCGCACCAACCAAAATGAGGCGAGCGGGAGGGTCGCCGAGGCGACGACCAGCACGAGCAAGATGAGCAGCCGTTGCAGCACGAAGCTCAGGAGCCACTTCAGCATTGCGTCTCCTTTCTTACAGCACCAGCAGGAAATTGACATGGAGCGAAATCGGAGGCTATCAAGCGCACAGAGCCTTACCGCGCTGAGACCGGGCAGCAGCGTACACGGTTCCGACCGACAACTTCATCATTCCAGCAATCGTGCGCCACGAATGCCCGGAAGCGCGGAGTGAATTGATTTGAGCAACATGCACGGGCTTCGTTGGACGCCCAAGGCGCTTGCCTTTTGCTCTGGCGTTTCGCAAGCCCGAACGCACACGCTCCGCAATTAAATTTCGTTCCCCCTCGGCAACCGCTCCCAATATCGTGAAGACTAGCTTTCCAGTAGGCGTGCTGGTGTCAACCTGCTCGCAGAGCGAGACGAACTGAATGTCGAGAGCGTTGAAAGTCTCCAGTGCCCGGCAGAGATGTGACACCGACCTTGAGAAACGGTCGAATCGCCAACAAGCGACCACATCAAAACGGCGAGCGTGCGCGTCCGCCATGAGGCGATTCAGCGCGGGCCTCGAATCTTTCTTGCCAGAAACGCCGTTGTCCACATAGAGGTCGAATACCTCCCAGCCCCGGCGCTGGCAATACTCCGTGAGTTCACGTGTTTGCATCGCAGGGTCTTGCCCGTGACCTATTGTGGAAACCCTCGAATAGACTGCGGCGACCACTTTCCGGGGAGTCGAATCGCTCTTTTTGACAATCTGCAATCCCATTCCAGACCTCCAGTCATCTCGTAGACCTGTTCAAAAAACCGCTGCGGGGCGTTCCGGGAGCCACTTCAGTCTCGGGTAGACCCGATCCCTTCCGGTGACCGGAAGTGCCCAGAATGCCCCGCTACCAGCAATTCACTTTTTGCCGTCGAAGTCGGAGGTAAGCGGCGTTCTGCCGATAAGTGTCTTCGAATCGACCTTGCCTGTCGTCCGGTCTCGGGTCGTAATCGTGCTGACGTTACGGTGGACGGAGACATCAACGCTTTCGTCATTCGAAAAATACGTTTCCCTCCAGCCGATGGTCTTACCGCTGTTATCTTTGTTGATTAACATTCGCATTCTCCTTTGATTGAATTTGGGCACCGCAAATCGGACAACGGCCGGGGAGACCGTGGCTCCGAGAAGTCATGAGTGGTTAGCTCTCGCACACAAGGGCGTACTGATCCGTTTTCCGACTGACGATGAAATGGAAGTAGCGCGTGGGGCAGTCCGGCTGCGAGACTCGGTCTTTGCGGAGAACAGCGGCAGTGATAGCTTGCGTACAGCCATGCAGCCTCCAATCAGGTTGCTTCGGTCAGGGGCGTCAAGGTGCTAGTAACACCTTGTCGCTCCGCTTACTTCAGTTCCTTAGCCCGCTCCTTAAGGTACTTGTCAATCGCACGGCGGATGAGTTCCGCCACCGGAGCGCCCGTCTTCTCAGACAGCGTCAGCAGCTTCTTGAGTTGCTCTTCCTTCAAGAAGAGGGCTGTGCGCTTCATGGTCACATAGTATCATATAGGCATACATGTGTCCATAGGACGATAGTACTCGGGACGCAGCGGCAAGGTCGAAAAGGCTTTGGCCAGATGGAACATGGTCTACGACCGCAGTCGTGGAAAAATGGCTTAGAAGCCTATAGCCGGCTACAATCGAGCACGGTTCATCCCGGTGTAATACCCGAAGTTCACAACATTGGTGCGCATCAGGAGGTCAGCCGTGCATGACCAAAGGCAGCTTTTCGATTTCATGCTGGACAGAGTTCGGGAGTCATCACAAGAGAACGGACTAAAGCTGCCGCAGGCATTCGGGAGATGGTTCGCTGACACTTACTTCCTGAATCCTCAGAAGTATTTTCCTTCAGACGGTAGTGGCGACGGCAAGGTGGATAGTTTCTTCGAAATAAGCGACGGCAAGGATGTCCGGCATTACATCCTGAACACCAAATTCACCGAGAAATACGACGCTTCTGCTCCGGTGTCGTTCTATGACGAGATCACGCGCTTTTGGCAAGCATTCGCAAACAAAGCCAACCGCCAATCATATCTTTCCGTGGTGCGACCAGAGCTAAAGCAGCGTTACCAAAAGCTGTTCACGCTTTACGATGACGATGTGGTGCATTTGTTCTTCGTCACAAACCACAGGCGAAATGAGAAGCAATACGAATCCGTGAAGTCGACCGGTGTCCAGATTTTCCACCTTGGTGACCTGTTGCAATTTGTGGTCGATTACATTGAAGATGCGATGCCCCGGACTCCAACGGTGAAGCTGACCGGCATCAATACTGTTTTGTCAGCGGACAAGCGCGACACCAACGTTCCCACGTCTATTGTGTTCGCCAAGCTCATAGACCTGATCCGGTACATGCGAGACGACGACCCGTATGACCTGCTCTTTGCCCGTAACATTCGGCTGAAGCTGCCAAACTCCAAGGTGAATCCCGAGATTGCAAACACGTTCTGCCACGAACCCTCAGAGTTCGTCTTTAGCAACAATGGAATCACCATGTTGTGCGAGGGCCATTCTCACGATCCGGGCACCCAAGAAGTCGTAATCGAGAATCCACGGGTGGTGAATGGTTCCCAAACCTTGCACAGCATCCGTGATGTGTCGAACCCTTCTACAACCGCAAGAGTGATGGTCAGGATAATTCAGGTGCGACCAGCGAGCACGGCTGACTTTTCGAATGACGCTGCAAAGCGTCGCGAGATCATCGAAAAGATTTCAATACGCAGCAATCTCCAGAACCCAATCAAGAAATGGAACCTCATATCAAATGACGACTACCAGCATTCCCTAGCTCGGTATTTTAGAAAAAAGAAGCTGTATTACGAGCGCCGCCACGGTGAGTGGACTCAAAGGCGGACAGAATTGAAGAGTGTTGGAATACGGCGCGGACCCAACATAAAGCAGTTGACGCAGTTGATCGCGAGCTACCACTGGCAAAAGAAATACCTCGGCCCCGCTGCGGCGAGGAGAGGCGTCGGGGCTCTGTTTGAGGACACACCGTACGGTCTCATACGAGAAACTGCGCCGGAACTGGCGTACCAAATCTATTTGCTTGGCGAAATCATAGACGATTGTGTCCGCGAGCTTTCCGAGTCGAAGCGGTACGTCGAGACACTCACCACATACCTGAGACTGGCGTTATTTTCTATTTGCGCCAGAGGATTGCAGGGGTGCGGTGTAAAATTCGGCGATACGCGGCTGACCGGTCTGCTGGAGAACGGGGCCACTCCCCGTGGCAAGTGGCGCGGCTTTTGCAAATCTGGTGTGGACTTGCTTCGAGCCGTCTATGGGAGTGAGGCGAAACGGTACCGGAGAAAAGCGGGCAAGGAACTAACGCTCGCAAACTTCTCGAAAACGCAGGAGTATGTGGGCAAGCTAGTGCGGATGCCACTTCCCCGGCAGTTCCGAAGGTCAGCACGTCAGCTAGCCGTGATCCTAAACGCCTAGCTGGCAGGTTCAACACCATGCCCCGCATCCTTTTGACATCCCGTCCCGGCGCGGTCAAATTGGTGTAAGGTACAGCCGGGCGCGGTACGAATTCCCATATGCTTCACGGCAACAAGTAGTGACCAGCAGCACATGATATTCGCTATTTGTTCGCCATAGTGTTAGGATGGAGTCGAGATGACAGTTGGCAGCACTGTGACTGGCCCGCCTATCCAACGACCCGGCACAGAACTCTTCATTGGGTTGATTGGGGCTGTTGGTACTGACCTTGGAAAGGTCGTTCAGGTTCTTTCGAAGTCGCTCGCGTCCGTTGGTTATTCGACAGTGCGAGTGTCGACAAGAAAGGGCGAAGAAGGCGAACCGCCAAACAATATCCGTTTGGCGAAGCTAATGCACCGAATCAAGAAATATAAGAGCCTTCCGAATTCTCCCGTCGATGAATACATCAACAGCCACATGACGGCCGGTGATGATTTAAGGAAGCAGACTGGCCGAGATGATGCGCTGGCAATACTGGCTATAGAAGACATTGTGGAAGAGAGGATTGACGCTAAAGAAAAAGGGTTGCTTGTCGAGGGAGTCATACCGCGTCGTGCTTACGTTCTACAGTCGTTGAAAAATCCTGAGGAATCGAAAACTCTCAGAGAAGTCTATGGTGATGGATTCCTCTTACTAGGAGCCTATTCGCCGCATGATACTAGGCGTGACTATCTTGCCCGTAGAATTGCTGAGTCCAAAAGCGATCTCCCGGTTGAAACACATCTCCCCAAGGCAGAAGAACTGATTCAACGCGACCAAGAAGAGCCCGGCATTTCGCATGGACAAAATGTGCGCGGGATATTCCACCGTGCTGATGTTTTCGTGGACGCTTCTGATAACGAGAGTCTTGGTCAATCGGTAAGCCGATTCGTTGAACTGCTTTTTGGAAATACCTTTCACACCCCGACTAAAGATGAATACGGAATGTTCCATGCACAAGCAGCCGCACTACGTTCCGCCGAACCGGGTCGACAGGTAGGCGCAGCAGTTGCCACACCGCAAGGTGACATTGTGGCAGTAGGGGTGAACGAAGTGCCTTCCGCTGAGGGGGGACTCTACTGGTGTGGAGATGACCCGGACGGCCGAGAATTCAACTGGGCTCAACAGTCCGGCAATGACTGCGTAGAGTCCAACCACAAACAAATCCGCAATCTCATCACGGATACCCTGAAACATCTCAAGAGCAGTGGTTGGTTGGAAGCATCAAAATCGGCACTCACAAGTCAGGCTTTGGTCGATTTGGCACTATCCGGCGAAAAGCCTCTTTCTGGTATCCCTCGCGAAACCTTTGAAAAGGTCATTGATTACCTCAAACAAGAACAATGGCTTGACGCCGAAAGAGCCAAAATGGAACTGCCTCAGCTTGTTGACCGTGCTCTTAATCGAACGAGTCCAGCCATTCCAAAAAGTGCGCAAATCAGGAACCTAATTGAGTTCGGTCGAGCGGTTCACGCGGAGATGGCCGCTTTGATTGATGCTGCAAGGCGTGGGGTTTCAGTTTCAGGCTGCACCATGTACGTAACTACTTTCCCTTGTCATCTGTGTGCTCGTCACATAGTCGCGGCCGGAATACGTCGTCTTGTTTATATTGAGCCCTACGCCAAAAGCCGCACGGCTGATTTATACCTCGATTCAATTGCTATTGAACAAAAACCGTGTGGCAAAGTTCAATTTGAGCCTTTCGTGGGCATTGCGCCTCGGCAGTACATGAAACTGTTCTCAATGGGCCCACGGATGTCTGATGGTCGAATCTTACTTTTCGACCCTGCAAAAGCAGAGCCCAGATGTAGTGGGCATCCCAGAGTCTACATCGAAAATGAAGACGAACTGGTTGGGATTCTAGACAATCTTTTGGTTGCAAGAGGTTTGAAGGAGGCTAAGAAACCATGAGTGACCGATTTGATCAGATACTTGAGGATGCTAGCAGACGTGTCAGCGAATGGCCCGAATGGAGGAAGAGCGAAGCCTTGAAACAAAGCGAACAGTTGTTGAAGTCTACGCCCACACCAGCTACTCGCGCTGATGAAAATTCAAAACAGCCAAAGCCTGCGGCGGCCGCAGGCGGAGAATAGTCCTTCTATAAGAGCACTCTAGGGCCTGCCGTGACCTCAATGAGTGCCCCGCTCGACTTTGTTTTGACTATAGTGCGCCTCTGTCGCCAAGGATCAGCTTAAGACTTCGTTCGGATCACGCCGATCCCAATCGCCTTGCGCTGCCGTTCTGGGTACTTCAGCCTTGCCTTCTCGGCTTGTTCCTTTGTCGTGAACGGTTTCGACAGCGGAGTGAATTCACGACCGACATACTTGAAAAGCAGCCATCGCTCGACGATTTTGGGCATGAGAGCTTATAGCACAGGCTGATCCCGCTTGCGGAAACTGACCACTCGACCAGCGCTTCGGAAATGCCCCGACGATGCTCAGCCATTCCGCATCGAGTGGCTCTCTGCACACGGGTTTACCCGCTCGGTGGTGGTCACAGATCGAGGAGGGTTCAGTCTAACTTTCATTTCGCGTGGTACCGTGAGTTCAAACGGCTGGGGTATACCCGGTATCAACCTTGTGACGCCCGGCGACTACGGTAGCTTGAAGTGCTTTTTCGGGAGTCTCGAAAACTCCGGGCACAAAGAACTGAGTTACTGTCACGCCTTCGCCATCGTGCCTTTCGATGAAAAGCTCGGACACGAAGCCGCCGTTGTCCCTAAGCTCCAAAGACATTGCCTCTATCACGTGGCCCTTATAAGGCTCTCGGATTTTCACGGCTTCCTCACAGGAATCAGGTCAAGCAAGAATTGCCCTTCGACCTTAATGTTCTTTGGCTGATTCTTTTCCTTCTTCAACTCTCTTGCGATGCTTGGCTTAGTCCCGAACTCAATGTGTTTTCCATACGCGGGGTTTGCGTAATACTTCCCATTGATGATTGGCATGAATTGCTCCCTCGACACCAGAACCATTCTCTCACCGCTGCGGTGCGAATTCATCAGGGGCGGTTCCATACAAATCCACGCCCAAAAATGGATCGCCCAAATCTTCGAGGGACGAGAAGTGATTGCAGACGGTTCCCGCCAGATGTGTCAGCCGATTGCTGGTCGCCACAGTTTGGGAATTGCCGTCATACTCCAGATACCAGACCCGTCTGTGATTCTTCTGCCAAGGCGTCATAAGCTGCACAAAGATTCCCACTGCAAGTGATGCGAGCACTCCGTTTGGCCAAATCACTTGGGGTTTGCTCCCTGCCGCACCGTAGTTAGCCGCTTCACGGGCGAGTAAGTCCTCGTGCAAGAATCCCATGCACTTCATGCAGAGTTCGCCGGGCATCGAGAGAATCACCTGACCACTAATTGCAAACTGGTTTTCCAAAGCGTGTACGTCCATTCCGATGTCGATGTACGGAATCAGGTACCGACGAGCGATAGTTTCAATCTGTTGGCGCTCCGAGAAGCTATCTACACAACCGAAAATGACATCGGAGTCTCTAAGATACTCTGCCGATTCTTGCCATTTTTTCGGGATGGATACGATTGAGGCACTCGGGTTGATTCCTTTTATCAGGCGAGCGGCAATTACGGTCTTTGGAGTCTTTGAAGCCACATCGGCTTGCGTGGCTCCGACCAGACGATTGAGATTTGAATCCTCGACGTGGTCGGCATCAAAGGTGCGGAAATTTCCGATTCCAAGGTGGGCAAGCTGCTGAGCAAGGTGAGAACCGCCGCCACCGAGACCGATGATGCAGGCGCGGCAGTGCTTGAAAATCTCTTCACTTCTCGGGCCAAGAAAACTCTGGCGAGCGTATCGTTCGTTCATTGCCCGTTCCCGACGAAAACCATTGGAGACCCGATCACTACAAACTCGCCAATCTCGATTGGCTCTGACATGCCGGGGTACCAGCACAAACCCCATAGACTGTTCTTGCTCGCCACTAACGCGCCATGCGGCATTTCCGGCCTGACGTTCCAGAAGTCAGGCACGAATTTCGCGGATTCGCGGGCATCTGTCCGGCTGAACTGAGGGCGACCAGCATGGTCATGCATGTGGACATGAAACATTCCGGCCTTGTTGTTGAGGGCGAACTCCAGAGCCTTCCGTATGGCACTTGGCCCCATCATTGCTCCCACGCTTGGGTCATCGAGATAGTGTTCGTCTTCCACTGGCCTGTAGTCATGGGCGAGAACCACAACGCCTTCCGGCGCTAGGCTCGCTGCCCTGCAAACAAAGAAACCGACTCGTTCCGCTGCAAATTCGTGGGGGCGAGCGAGGTCATGGCGAACCCGCTCAAGTAGCCGATCAACGACTTTGAACACGACTCTCATCGGAAGGCTCTCAGATGCTCCGCCAAGATTTGCACTGGCCGCAGCGCCGAACTGACATTGTTCCAAGAGCACGCAAACCATGTCTTGTCGAGAATGCGAAACGAGTTCCAGTTGTTTCCTTTGCCCACGACCTGCTGCGAGACAAAGAGCCTTGTCGGATAGCCTTCTCGTCCTTGCAACGAGAGCAATCCATCCACTTGCGCCGGATTGCCGCCCTCGGGAAGTCTGAGGCCGGGTAAATAAACGTATGCCAGCCCGCCCTCAGACATCTCCCGAGCGTCAGGACAAATGGCCCGCAACTCTTCCATTTGTTCCGGAGGAATCATCTAGGATGACCCTCCTGTCCTGACATGGCTCACGAACTTCTCACCACCCTTGATGGCGATTTCCGTGTTGTCATCAAGGGGCTTGAGTTGCCCGTGCACTACTTCATCCAGTTCCCTTGCAGCGTCTACGCCGACCAGCGCCTTAAACTGCGAGACGAGGTATGTGCCCTTGGGAACCTTCTGCTCCACGCCGTCCACAATCACCGTTACTTCGTGAATGTGACTGGCGTGTGCTGCTTGTGAGACCTGCGCCTCACTGTTTGGTGTTTCCATCTACTGCCTCTCTTTGTTTCGAAACCGCAACGTCCGATGTTTTGAGCGGCGATTTCTCGGAGCAGCTTGGAATTTACTTCGGGATGCCCCAATGTCTTCGAATGTAGCGCCGCGAGTCGGTGGCGTCAATAACAAAAACATTGCAGCTGCGTACACGTTTGCTTCACAAACATATCAACAAGGCAATCCAATGTTTGCCTGATTGACATTGCTAACTGCTCCGGTGCAAGATGTCTGCGTCGGAGGTTTATTGGGGAATCGAGACGAAATCTGCAAGCGTTTCGGCAAACTTTTGGCGGGTCGCCGCACGGAGTCGGGAATGTCGCAGCAAGCATTCGCCAAGGCCGTGGGCCTTTCACGAACTTCCATCACAAATATCGAGCGTGGTCGCCAGCCTATAAGTTTGCACACGCTCTACTTCATGGCCGACATCCTCGGCGTTGAACCATCCGATCTGCTCCCTCCTGCACCAAAAAGCACTGTCGCTTTGGCTCTGACGGGTGAACCGGAAAGCAAATGGACTGCTCAGGAAAAAGAGCAGTTCGAAAAGTTGAGCGCCAAGGAGTCCAGTTGGCTGCAAAAAATTGCAAAGTCTGCGCCAAAGAAAAAGAGGTCGTAATGCCTTCAATCGAACAGACTGTCGAGACCTTGCTCAAAAAATGTCGCGTAACGAAACCACCTGTGCCCGTGGAAAGGATTGCGGAACAGTACGGGCTAGACATTCGGCTCGCGCCCTACGAGGGAGACTTATCCGGTGCTCTCGTGCGAACCGACAGAGAAACTTACATCGGTGTAAACTCTCAGCACCATCCAAATCGGCAGCGGTTTACCGTCGCGCACGAATTAGCACACTTTTTTCTTCACAAAGGTATGCGACTGCACATCGACAAGAATATTTGGGTGAATTGGCGCGACGATGAGTCGTCGAAGGCTGTCCAGTGGACAGAAATCCAAGCCAACCAGTTCGCGGCGGAACTTCTCATGCCGACCGCTTTCTTGAAACGAGACATCAACAGAATACGCCGGATTGATGACCACCTCGTACAATTTCTTGCTCGGAAATACAGGGTCAGTTCGCAGGCGATGGACATCAGGCTCAACAACGTAGGACGCTAGCGCGTGTGAGTTTACGTCCGTCCACGCGTCGAGCAACCGGGCAAGTACCGCAAGATCGCGGCCCGCGTTCATAGGCTGAAGGTCGGTCAGCACTTCGACGTTCCGGGCATCGGCATAGACGAGCGGAGCCGCAACCGATTTCGCTCCAGCTTTGTATGCCGCTGCGCGGCTGGACAGGGTGTCGGTGCGCGGGCAGCCAGACGGGAGCGTGCGCGTCACGAAGGTCGGGGAATGGTCGAGCAAGTGAGGGTAGCTGCGGGCTTGGTTAGGTTGGGCACATTTGAAGGGTCAGCGGCGCGAATCTCTTAGGGCGCGGATAGCATTCGATCTTCCTAAGCTTTTCCTAAGACTTCGAACGAAATCCCAGACCTCAGATTTCCCAATGACACTGGCAAAATGGTTTTTGGAAAATTCGCTCGTTGACTACAAAGGACTTGAGTTTTACCATCGCCACTGGGAATTTCTTAGGGTGGATGGACAGAATCCCTCCTCCTCCGCCACAAACACAAAATTCCTGAAAACGAGAAATTCTACGTGAAGTTGAGGACGTTGCCAATCGATTTGTAATACACAATAATATGTGTTATG
>Ga0210395_10002867_pt1 | contig 13331 bp, 10 predicted proteins | sample IncBWH4OmetaG_FD_150861 | JGI IMG/M metagenome (GOLD analysis project Ga0210395, IMG submission 150861) | Forest soil microbial communities from Barre Woods Harvard Forest LTER site, Petersham, Massachusetts, United States - Inc-BW-H-4-O ... | reverse complement strand
GAGAAGGTGAAAGAGTATCCGCCGGAGCGCGTCGCGCAATGGACGGGGATTGCTGCAGCCGACATTCGCAAGCTGGCGCGCGAGTACGCTACCGTCCGCCCGTCGGTGATTCGCTTGAACTACGGTGTGCAGCGCTCGGAGGGCGGCGGGATGGCGACGCGGACCATCTGCATGCTGCCCTGCATCACGGGTGGGTGGAAAGAAATTGGCGGCGGATTGCAGATGTCGACCAGCGGAGCGGCGGCTTTTAACACTGAGGCGCTGAAGCGCCCTGACCTGATGAAAACCGCGCTGGGCCGCAACGCGCGCACCATCAACATGGTGAAACTTGGGCGGGTGCTCAACACGGAGAACGATCCTCCGGTGAAGGCTTTGTTCGTCTACAGTTCCAATCCGGCAGCGGTTTGTCCGGAGCACAACGAAGTGGTTCGAGGACTGCTGCGCCCGGATCTCTTCACGGTAGTACACGAGCAGTTTTTTACCGACACGACGGACTATGCCGACATCGTGCTGCCGGCGACCACCTTTTTTGAGCACAAGGATCTGCAAAAAGCGTACGGGCATTATTATGTGCAGGTTTCGAATCAGGCGATCGCGCCGCTGGGGGAGTGCCGTCCGAATGTGGAACTGTTCCGCGCCCTGGCGCTGCGCATGGGCTTCGAGGATGACTGCTTCCGCGAGACCGTCGACGACATGATCGACCTCGCGCTGGATTCGAAGGATCCTTGGATGGAGGGGATTAGCCGTGAGCGGCTGGAGTTGGGGCAGGTGAGACTGAACTTTGAGCCTCAGAAAGACGCGGGCGGGGGCGCCCGCGCCACACAGCCGGCTCCATTTCTTCCGTTCGCGCAGGGTGGGTTTCGCACGCCTTCGGGGAAGGCGGAGCTTTATAGTGAGGCGGTGGGGGCGCTGGGGCTGGATCCGGTTGCGGACTTCACTCCTCCAACCGAGTCGCGGAATGGAAAGTCCGAGAGAGCGCTTCCCCTGGAACTGCTGGCGCGCAAGAGCGACAACTTCCTGAATTCCACGTTTTCGAATGTGGGTTCAGTGCAGGAGATGGAAGAAGCCGGGTTGTTGGAGATTTGTGCCGTGGACGCCCGGGCGCGCGGCATCGCCGACGGCGACCAGGTTCGCGTATTCAACCGCCGGGGTGATATTGTGCTGAAGGCACGAGTTGACGGCAAAGTTCAGCCAGGAGTTGTCTCCGCCAGACTCAATTGGGCGAAGATGACTCCCGGGTTTCAGAGCATTAATGCCCTGACCTCAGAAAAACTTGCGGACATGGGCAACTCGGCCACGTTTTATTCCGTCTTGGTTGAGGTAGAGTTATCCAAGCCATCCTCATGAAGCAACCGCGGGTTTTGCCGATCGGGTCAGGCCGGCTGGGTTGAGCGTGTTGATCGGGACCGAACGTTTGACCCAGAAGTGACTTGAATCGAATTTCGACCAGAAAGATTTGAACCTGGAAAGCTTGACCCAGAAAGAGTTGCGGCTTTGGACGCTTTTCTGTGCGCTACCGTATAATGGCTGTTTTCTCACATCCCAGAGGCTGAGGTCGTAGCGATTCCTTTTCGCTTTCATTCGGAGAACCTTGTTGTGCCTGACCGCCCCTGCCTTCTGAGGGCCGCTTCGGTGCCATCTCCTTCATTTCAACGGCCTTGGCCGAGGGTGGGGCGGAGTGTGTCCGGGTTTTGCCTGGCACTCACCGCGCTGCTGGCCACCCTGTCGCTGATGACCGTCGGCCAGGCTTGGGCACAGAGCGACGTGATTTCGGAGATTAACGTCAGCGGCAATCGCCGCATTCCCGCCGAAACCATTAAGTCCCGCATTTTCGTCAAGCCCGGGGACATCTACGACACCGCAGCCCTGGAACGCGACTTCAATTCGTTGTGGAATACCGGTTACTTCGAAGACATTAAGATATTGCGCGAGCAGACCCCCAAAGGCTGGCGCCTGATCTTCCAGGTGAAAGAAAAACCGACGATCCGAACCATTGACTACGCCGGCGCCAGTTCGGTTTCCAACAGCGACATCCTGGACCGGTTCAAGCTGGATAAAGTGGGACTGGTGGTGGAGAGTCAGTACGATCCTACCCGCATCAAGAAAGCGGAAGTTTCCATCAAAGGTTTGCTGGCTGAACATGGGCGGCAGTTCGCCACGATTCGCACCGAAGTGCGGCAGATTCCGCCGGCCGCGGTTGGAATCACCTTCGTGATTAAGGAAGGACCGAAGGTCAAAGTCGGCAAGATCACGTTCGTAGGCAACAAGAACATCAACGCGCGAATTCTTCGCGGCGCAATGAAGAACTTGAAGCCGGTGGGCATTCCCCACTCCATCTTCCTGGAAGCTCTTTTCGCCAAGACCTACGACGCCACCAAGCTGGAAGAGGACACGGAGCGGGTGCGGGCGGAATACCAGAACCGCGGCTACTTCAAGGCCGGGGGCGGCGACCCAAAGACGGAAATCCATGACACCGGACACAAGGGACCGCACATTCCGCTGATTCAGTCGGGCCCGGGCAAAGCGGTGGATATTACGATCCCGATCGACGAAGGTGAAAAGTACCGGCTGGGCAAGATCACCTTCAAGAACAACAAGGCCATTTCCAACGTGGCCGCGCTGCGCTCGCTGTTCCCGCTGAAAGACGGAGACATTTTCAGCCGCGACAAGATCGCCAAGGGCCTGGAGGCTCTGCGCAAGGCTTACGGCCAGTTTGGCTATATCAACTACACGGGTGTTCCCTCCACTACCTTTGACGACGACAAGAAGCTGGCATTTCTGGAGATCGACGTTGACGAAGGCAAGCAGTTCTATGTCCGGCGCATCGAGTTCACCGGCAACACCACTACGCGCGACAAAGTCATTCGCCGCGAACTGGCGCTCGAAGAGGGCGGGGTTTACAACTCGATTCTATGGGAGCGCAGCCTGCTCCGGCTGAATCAGCTTTCTTATTTCGATCAGCTCAAACCCGACGACCCGAACGTAACCGAGAAAAAGCTGGACGAGAAAAATGGCCAGGTGGACCTCACGCTGAAGGTCCACGAGAGGGGCAAGAACAGCATCGGCCTCAACGGCGGCGTCAGCGGGCTGGAGGGAGCCTTCATCGGGCTGAATTACTCGACCAATAACTTCCTGGGACGCGGCGAAACCTTGAACGTACAGATCAGTCTGGGCAACCTGGCACGAAGCGTAATGTTCGGCTTCACCCAGCCCTACATGTTCGATCGCCCGCTGCAGTTAGGGGTCAGCGTATTCGGCAACAAGATCAGCTTTAACCAGGCGCGGCAGCTTTCCATCTTCAGCGGGCAGAATTTGAATCTGCCGAGCGCGCAGTTGCAAAATCTGCAGAACTACTCGCAGTCCAGCGTGGGCTTTAACACCTCGCTGAGTTATCCGCTGCGGCGCTCGTTCAAGCGGCTCGGCATCACGTATTCGTTGGACCGGTCGACTCTGATTCCGCTCAGCACGGCATCGAAGAGCCTGTTCGATTTCATCGCATTTCGGGGCATCTCCGGGCCGAACGCGGTGAATGGAATCATCACCAGCAAGATCTTCCCCAACTTCTCGTTCAATACTCTCGACAGCGGAATCTCGCCGCACCACGGGCATCAGATGACTCTGGGGATGGAGCTTGCCGGACTGGGCGGTACGGTCCGGTCTATCCGGCCGATCGTGCAGTACAAGCAGTTCGTTCCGATGCAAAAGGGGCGCAACGCCCTGGGCTTTACCATCAACGGCTCGTTTATCAGCGGCTTTGGGGGCCTGGTTGCGCCGCCGTTCCAGCGCTTCTTCATGGGGGGTGAAAACGACATTCGAGGTTTCGACATCCGGTCGGTGTCGCCGGTGGCGTTCCTGCCCAGCTCGAATGTCATCACGCTGACTAATCCTGACGGCACGCCAGTTCCGAAAAACCCGGCGAATCCGCGGCTGGGGAATTGGACCGTTCCGATTCCGGTGGACCAGATCGTATTCCCCGGTGGCGATCTCAGTGTCTGGACGAACCTGGAATACCGCATCACGATTGCCGGGCCGGTGGCGATCGCACCCTTCATCGACGCGGGCATCGACCCGGTCATCCGGCGCTCGCAATTGCAGATTGCGCAGGTGCAATATGATCAGGTGATTGGCACGGCATTCGGATGCGCGACCCTCGATGCCGGCTACAATTGCCAGGGTGGAAAAATTCTGAGTCCGACGCCTTCGAACGATCTCCAGATCCTGGGCCAGACGAACTGGAGGCCGCGCGCCTCGACCGGCCTGGAATTGCAAATGTTCCTGCCGGTAGTCAATGCTCCGTTCCGAATTTATTGGGCGTACAACCCGCTGCGGCTGGACAGTCAGGCAACCCCGCCGATTCCGATTACGCGGTCCATGTTCCCGGCAAACGCGGCGGGGGACTACACCTATCATCTCGCGGTGAATACTTATGCTCCCAGTTTCATGTTGAGGGAACCGCGGAAAACCTTCCGGTTCACGGTGGCGACGACGTTCTAGGGATTCTTGTGCGGCAAGGGTTGTTTGACGGCGTGGGAGTAAGGTCTCTATAATACTGGTGATCCACGTCATGAATTAGCTGTCAGGTGGACGACGCGCCCGCAAGCTGGCGTGTGATGCTGGCGATCGATGCTGGCGATCGTTGACGTTGGCGATCTAAGAGCGCCCCGATGGCGGCCGCTAGCGCAGCGGAGACCTCATTCAGTGCACAGCCCAGCAGTGCGGCCCAGCGTTGACTGAAAAAGGCGATCTGAGCAGCAATCAGAGAACGACAAACGAAATTCATTCCCGGAAGCATGCTCTGACGAGCATGTACCAAGGAGTTCAAACCGATCCAATGACAAGCAAGTTCCTGCGAATTCTTCTGGCCGTTGCGGTTACCTTCACCATTTCCGCCTTGGCCCAAACCGGCAGCGCCGCCACACCGTCCAGTCCCGCCGCCACGCCTGCCAACCCCGCCCCTTCAGCGCCTGCGCCCAACACCGGCACCAAAGTTGGGGCCATCAACATGGAAGCGGCGATCTTCGGGAGCAATGAGGGAACGCGTGACCTCGAAGCCGTGCAAAAGAAGTTCGAGCCCAAGCGGAACGAACTGAAAAGCCAGGGCGACGAACTGGAAGCTCTGAAGAAGCAACTGACCACGCAAGAGGGCAAGCTCAATGAGGATGCGGCTGCCACCCTGAAAAAGCAGATCGAAAGCAAGCAAAAGCTTTACGAACGCGCGGTGCAGGATGCCCAGGAAGACTACGGAAATCAGAACCAGGAGATCTTCAGCCGCCTCCTGCCGAAAGTCGCCCCAGTCATCATCAAGTACTCGCAGGACAATGGCTTTGGCATGATCATCGATACGTCAAAGCAGTGGCCGCAGGGTCCGGTGCTGATGGCAGGCGAGGCTTTGGATATTACCAAGGCGGTGGTTGACCTTTACAACGCGCAGTCGGGCGTAGCTGCACCGACGAGCGGAACCACAAAGCCGGCCGCTCCGAAGTCCGGAACTGGCGCGGGAGCCGCGAAGCCCCCGGCGCCTAAGCCGGCTGAGCCACCGAAGCAATGAGCTACTGAAGCGAAAAAGCCGGACACCTCCAGTGCCCGAAAAGTTCCAGCAGGCCGCGTGAAAACGCGGCCTTTTTTATTTGTGGCGGCATCGCCCGCGTGCGCTTTCGTGGTGTCCATAGCAGCAAACAGATTTCAAGCTGGAGGACACCATGGTTGAAAATGCAGCGTTGAATACACTATTTACCGACAGTATGCTGGAAACTTCCTGGGCCCAACGCGCCCGCCGCAGTTGGACCACGCTGACTTCTTTTGGATTGCAGGTGCTGGCTCTGGGGCTGCTGCTTTTGTTGCCTGTGCTGAAGACGGTTGGCTTGCCGTCGGCGCGTACCGTCTCGACCCCGATCACTCTCGGCCGGCGATCTCCAATGCCGCTGGCGGCTTCGCCGCGAACCGCGGCGCCGTCTGTCGTTCGGAACAACGCCGTTGCTCCGATATTCGTGCCCAACGGGCGCGTGCTGAGGACCACACCCACCGCGGACGATCCCTCGCTGCAGCCGACTGGTCCCGGCGGCGACCCGTTGGGGTCCGGTTTCCCCACCGGTTCGCCGGACGGTGCTCTCATGCCGCTGATCAGCGGGACCAATGTAGTGCCAGTTCTTCATCCGACCGTCACTCACGCCGTCCGCACTTCTTCGATGCTGGAGGGTAACCTGATTCGCCGTGTCGAACCGGTGTACCCGCAGATGGCGAGGAACGCGCGCATTCAGGGCCCTGTGGTCTTGTCCGCGCTCATCGACAAAGCTGGGGCCATCGAGAACCTGCACGCTCTCTCCGGACATCCGATGCTCGTGCCGGCCGCGATCAGTGCCGTAAGCCAGTGGCGCTATCGACCGTATATTCTGAACAGCGAGCCCATCGAAGTGGAGACGCAGATCACCGTGAATTTCGTGCTATCAGGAAACTAAGGCTGTAAAGCCGCGCGCTGTAGCCGTATTTGGGGGGTGCCCCATGTCTCGCCTCTTTTGCGAGACATGGGGATTTTCGGTGACGGGCGTCGCTAGCATCTTCAGAACTACGGGATTTTCGCGGGAGTAGCCCTGGCGTAACCTGGGTGCGCCGACTGCGCCCGTTATAATCGCGAAAGTGGCGACCACAGCAGAAATCCTGAGCCGCGTGGCAACGCGCCCCACCTGGGCGGAAGTTTCGCTGTCCACGCTGCGGCAAAACTTCCGCACCGTGCAGAAGCACGTGGGCGCGAGCGTAACCGTGTGCGCGGTGGTAAAGGCCGACGCCTATGGTCACGGCGCGGTCGAGTGCTCGCGCGCGCTTGAGGCGGAAGGCGCGAAGTGGCTGGGCGTCACCTCGCTCGATGAAGCGATTCCCCTGCGCGAGGCGGGCGTTCGCGCCAACATTCTTTTGATGACCGGCTTCTGGCGTGGCGAAGAGAGTGAAATTATCCGTCTGCACCTCACGCCCACGGTCTGGGAGCCCTGGCATATCGAGACCCTGGAAACCGCTGCAGCCGCGCTGGGCGTGGCGCGGCAGCCAGTGCACTTGAAAGTCGATACCGGCATGGGACGTTTGGGTGTGAGCGTGGAACAACTCCCCAGCGTGCTCGCGGCGTTGCAAGCGGCGAAGCATTTAGTGCTGGAGGGACTTTCGACTCACCTGGCGTCGTCGGAAATCATGGACGCGCCTTCAGTCGCCGAGCAGGAACGCAGCTTTGACTCAGCCCGACGCATGGTGCGCGAAGCGGGCATGGAGCCGGTGTTTGTGCACATGGCGAATACTGGCGCCGTAATTTCGCGGCGGGAAACCTGGAACAGCATGGTGCGTCCCGGGGTCGCGCTTTACGGCTACTACTTGCCGTTTCAGCGCGCCGGACGCGAAGTCAGCGGCGGCACACTGCGCTTGCCCGTGAAACCGGTGTTGACCTGGAAGACTCGCATCCTGTCGCTGCGCGACTTCGGAGCAAATCAGCCGCTGGGCTACGGCGCGACCTACGTGACCAAAGCTCCGGCGCACGTTGCCGTGCTCCCAGTCGGCTACGCCGATGGATACAACCGCCAGCTCTCCAACCGCGGCCGTGTGATTGTGCGCGAGCATTACGCGCCAATCGTGGGCCGCATCTCGATGGACCTCACGCTGGTAGACGTTACCGGCATTCCGGGCATTGCCGTAGGAGATGAAGTGATCCTGCTCGGCAGCGGCGAGGGCTTGAGCGTGGACGCGCTCGAGCACGCCGAACTAGCCAATAGTACACCCTACGAAATTCTCTGCAATATTTCGAAGCGCGTGCCGCGCAGATACAGCTAGAAGGTTTTAGTGTGGCGACAGCCGCCCCTTCGACTTCGCCCAGGGAGGCTCTCGGCTGTCCACCGGGCGCAGACCGGTTTTGCGGGGCGACTAACACGCAGGCTCAAACTGCCCGTTCCTTCCTCGCCTCCATATACTTCCGCAGCACTGCGTTGATTGTGCTCTGGTATCCCCGCCCATGTTTGCGAAAGAACGTCAGCACATCAGGATCGATTCGCAATGTGATTTGCTTCTTAGGCCCCGGCCAAATTATCGCGTTCTTAAAAAAATCAGGGCCGAGTTCGGGCGAGTCAGAGAAATCGATTTCCGAATCCTGGAGCGCATCAACTCTCTTCCAGTCGGTCTTGGATCGCTTTTTCGTACTGTTCGCTTTCACGCTTGGTCGCCTTTCTGAGCGAGATGATGCGAATCGTGTCCGGTTCGCGTTCCGCGAACACCACGTGCGTGACGCGACCGTGAATCAGACCTAGCCCAACCCATCGCTTTTCCCCATAATCTTCCCGCGTGTCTGGCTCCGCCGCTACCACGCCTCGGAACATTTCTTCTGCGTCTTGGAAGTCGAGGCCGTGCTTCCGAACATTCGCGCGGTTCTTGGCTTCGTCCCATTCAAAGTTCATTGTAACTCCAAATGTAGCTACAAATCAAGGAGGATCTCAGCGTGGCTATTTCCTTTGATACCGAGGTCTGGGCTCTTTAATCGGTGACGGATGTCACAAGGTTCCGCGAGAATCCTGAGGATTTCGTACATCACATCCGTTCGGACGCAAAATATGGATCGCCAACCGCCGATTGCAGCGCTTCAATGATTGCCGCCTGAGCAGCGTTCAGCCGCTTGCTACACTAGAGAATTAACCATGCCCTCGCGTTACGCACAGTGGATGTACGACTGGGAACACCGGCTTACTTCGGTGGACAATAACCGCGTGGTGCGTCCGCTGGAGTGGGGCGTGGAGTGGGCGCGGGACTGGCCTTGCCGCAACGGTTTCCGTCCCGGCCAGATGCCGGGCGAGGCGCAGGATAATCCGGAGAAGTTCATCCTCGATTACAATCGCCGCATCGTCGCCGCCAGCGATGAATTTTATTCCTATACTCGGCCCACGGATTTCCGGCTGGAGACTCGTGAAGTTCAAGTGTTTTCCACCCGCGAAGTGCCGGATGCGAAGCTTGCGGCCAAAGTAAAGGGAACGTTCGCGGAATTTCTGCGCTTCACTTCGCCCGTCAGGACGGCGTATCCGGAAAACAATCTGGTGAATGCGCGCTGGTTTCCCGCTGCAACGAAGCCATCGCGGGGCCGTCGCGCCATCATTCTGTTGCCGCACTGGAACGCTGATGCGGTTTCCTATGTCGCGCTCTGCAAGCTGCTCAACATGCTGGGAATCGCTGTGCTGCGGCTAAGCATGCCGTATCACGACATTCGCATGCCCGCCGAGATCAGCCGCGCGGACTACGCCGTTTCCGCCAACATTGGCCGCACGCTCGACGCCGTGCGACAAGGAGTGACCGACATCCGCAGCTGCCTGGACTGGCTCGAAGAGCAAGGCTACGACCAACTCGGGATTGTGGGTACGAGCCTGGGCTCTTGCTATGCGTTCATCGCGACGGCGCACGAGCCGCGCATTCGCGTGGCGGCGTTCAATCATGCGTCCACTTACGTGGCCGATGTGGTATGGCACGGACAGTCGACGCGCCATATCCGGCAGGGCATCGAGCAGCAGATTAATCTCGATCGCTTGCGCAAGGCCTGGCTCGCCGTCAGCCCTATGTCGTACTTCAAGCAATTCGCGCGCTGGCCCAGGAAGTCGCTGATCGTGTATGCGAAGTATGATCTGACATTTTTGCCGGAACTCTCGCGCCAAGTCGTCGAGGAATTTGAACGGTACGGACTCGATCACAAAGTTGCCGTGTTGCCGTGCGGGCATTACACCATGGGCGAGTTGCCCTATAGCTACATGGACGGGTGGCAACTGGCGAGCTTTCTGCGGACGGCATTTTGAGGAGGCATTTGGCTTGCTCGGAAGCAACCGGGAAGGGCACGAGTTCCACTCGTGCCGGCGGAGGCGAGTCGAAGCAAACGGCTTCAGCCGCTGAGGTCTGCTCTCAAGTCGAACCCCCAGCGGCTAAAGCCGCGATTGAATCGGGCACTCTAATGGCACGACTCGAAGTCGTGCCCTTCCCGGTTTGCGACGACCGTGGAGGGCTAACTGCCAGATGAATCCGCCGCCGGACTAAAATATGACAATGCTGTCTGCGCACCCAGAGACGAACGTCGAGCACGGCCGGGGCGAGTTTCTCGTCAGCACTGATCCCAGTCGTCTCAATCTGGATGTGATCCACAATTTTCTGACCAACTGCTATTGGGCGAAGGGCGTCCCGCGAGACGTTGTGGCGCGCTCAATCGAGCATGCGCTGTGCTTTGGCGTTTATGATGGTAGCGGCGCGCAGGTGGGGTTTGCCCGGGTGATCAGCGATTTCGCTACCGTCGCTTACGTCGGCGACGTGTTCGTGCTCGACTCGCATCGCGGCCGCGGGTTGGGCAAATGGCTGATGGAATCCATCACCCAGCATCCCGCGCTGCAGGGCTTGCGGCGCTGGATTCTTACTACCCGCGACGCGCACGGGCTTTATGCGCAGGTTGGTTTCACTCCGGTGAAGTTCCCGGAGCGCTACATGGAGCGGCACGATCCGCGCGTCTACGAGACCTCGGCCCAGGAGATCAGGAAAACAACATGAAAAACGCTACAAGAATGTATCTCCCGCTCTACGAAAACGATCCGCAGATTGCAGCAGCCATCGACAACGAAACCCGCCGTCAGCACGAGGGCCTGGAGCTGATCGCTTCGGAAAATTTCGTGAGCGAAGCTGTGCTGGAAGCCGCGGGATCGGTGTTCACGAATAAGTATGCCGAAGGCTATCCCGGCAAACGTTACTACGGCGGCTGCGAGTACGCCGATGTGGTCGAGAATCTGGCGCGGGACCGGGCAAAACAATTGTTCGGCGCGGAGCACGCCAACGTGCAGCCGCATGCCGGATCGCAGGCCAACATGGAAGCCTACGCCGCCATCCTGCAACCGGGCGATACGATTCTTGGCCTGAATCTGGCGCACGGTGGACATCTCACGCACGGCCATCATCTGAATTTTTCTGGCAAGACTTATAAGATCGTTCCCTACGGCGTCACCAAAGAAACCGAAACCATTGACTATGACGAGCTCGAGAAGATCGCCGAGGCAGAGCGTCCGAAGCTGATTATTGGCGGAGGCAGCGCGTATCCGCGCACCATTGATTTCGCCCGCATGCGCCAGATCGCCGACAAAGTTGGCGCGCTGTTCCTGGTCGATATGGCGCATTTTGCCGGACTGGTCGCCGGCGGTGCGCATCCGTCGCCGGTGCCGCACGCTCACATCGTTACTTCGACGACCCACAAAACGCTGCGGGGTCCGCGCTCAGGGATGATTCTTTCCAAAGCCGAGTTTGCGCAGGCTATCGACAAAGTCGTCTTTCCCGGCATGCAGGGTGGACCGCTGGTTCACATTATGGCCGCCAAAGCAGTCTGTTTCCTGGAAGCGATGCAGCCCGAGTTCCGCGACTACGCACGGCAAGTCGTCGCCAACGCCAAAGTGCTGGCGCAATCGCTGGCCGACGAAGGCTTCCGCATTATTTCCGGCGGCACCGACACCCACCTCATGCTAGTCGACGTGTTCTCGAAAGGCATGCTGGGCAGCGAGGCCGAGAAGGCGCTGGGCCAAGCCGGAATCACGGTCAACAAGAATGCGATCCCGTTCGACACCAATCCGCCGATGAAGCCGAGCGGCATCCGCATCGGAACGCCCGCATTGACCACGCGGGGCATGAAAGAAGCCGAGATGCGGCAGATCGGGCGCTGGATCGCCGAAGCCCTGCTGCATCGTACCGATGCTGCCGTGTTGAGCAGGGTCCGCAAGCAGGTGCTCGATCTGTGCGAGGCGTTCCCGCTGTACGCGGAGCGCAGAGCGAAGGCACAGGCTGAGGTGCGAGCGTAATTAGGAAGCGCCGCGCTTTTCCATAATCTGCTTCAGGTCACGCCGTGCGTGCAGCACGGCGACTACTTGCAGCGGAATAGTTTCCGGCCGGTAGACTATTACATAGTTGGGAAACTTCGTGATCGTCCAGAACCGCACGGGCAACGCAGTCACGTCCTGCCGTTTGGTTCCCATGCGGGGATGTCTCGCCAACCGGTGGCACGTAGCAAGAACTTCCAACTCGACTCGCTCGGCAGCGTCCCGACTCTCTTCCGCTATCGACCACCAAATCGCATCCAGGTCTTCGGCAGCCTGGGGCGTGAGTTGAAACGGCGTCGTCATTCTCGCTGTTTCAGCCGCTCCGCACGTCGTCGCCGCAACATCTCTACCGCAGCATTTCCGTCCATCAATTCACCCCGCTCGGCTTGCGCAAAGCCCGCCGCGATGTGAGCAGATACTTCCTCGCGTTGCCCGAGCATCCAGTCTTCAAGATCGAGCTGCTCGCGAATGATCTCCAAGGCCTGATCGAGGACTTCATCCGGATTCTGATACGCGCCCGACTGGACCGCCAATTCAATCACACGTTGCTGTTCAGGTTTTAAGTCAATCGTCATAGCTGGTATTCTAGTTGTTGATTGTAGCTCTTTGCCTCGCGTTCGGGTCCGCCTTTATTGCGAGAGGGGCAATCATGAATTCCTCTGTGTCCCCCAATCCCTCTGTGTTTAAATGCCTTCGGTGAAGATCGCCATCGATATTCGGCGGATGACCGAGTTTGGCGTGGGTACCTATATCCGGAATGTGGTCCGCACGCTAGGCCGGCTCGACCGCGAAAACGAATTTCTACTGATCGGTTCTCCCGCCAAGGTCGAGGAAATCGGCGCTCTCCCGTCCAACTTTCACGCCGTCCCGCTGCTCGCGTCTGACCGCTCGGTCTCGGGATACCGCGAGTTCCGCAACGCACTGCAGGGACTGGGCTGCGACCTGGTGCATATTCCCAATCTGTTTTCCGTGCCCCGGATGCTGCCTTGCCCGTATGTGATGACGGTGCATGACATGCTGGAACATATGTCGCGAGACCGCCAGCAGAACGGCTTCTGGCGGTCTATGCATTTTCAGATGACCAAGCGGGTGCTGGCCGGAGCGGCGCGGATTTTTGCCGTCTCGAATTTTACGCGCAATGAAATCGAGAAGCTGTTTGAGATTCCGTCAGACCGGGTCGAAGTGGTCTACAACGCCATCGACGAACGCTTCCTGCATGGTCACGCCAGCGCCGCCGATCGAGACCTGATCGCCCGCCGCTACCAGGTGACGTATCCCTTTCTGTTGTACGCGGGGCGAATCAGCGCGCACAAAAATGTGGTGCGCATGATCGAGGCTTTCTCTGCGCTGAAAACGGAACTGGAACGCGATCAGGCCTATCCCGATCTCAAGCTCATCATTATTGGGGATGACCTGTCCGGCAATCCCGATCTGCGGCGGACCGTGGTGCGGAGCGGAGTGCAGCACGATGTGCGGTTCTTAGGTTTC
>Ga0210395_10002866_pt1 | contig 13332 bp, 9 predicted proteins | sample IncBWH4OmetaG_FD_150861 | JGI IMG/M metagenome (GOLD analysis project Ga0210395, IMG submission 150861) | Forest soil microbial communities from Barre Woods Harvard Forest LTER site, Petersham, Massachusetts, United States - Inc-BW-H-4-O ... | reverse complement strand
TTGGGAGGGGGATAGCGAGCCGGATGCCGCCCGCGTCCCCGGGGACCGCGACCGCTCGGCCGACCTCCGCACGCCCAGCGCCAGGGTCCCAGCCGCCAGCCCGGGGCCTGGCGCCCAGCAGCGTCGCGAGAGGGTCGATGCCGTCCGGGCCGGCCATGATCGCGACGGCCCGCCGGGCCAGGTCCAGCGACCGGGCGAACACGGCGACGCAGTCCAGCGACCGGCACGCGGGCACGACTCCCGTGCAGGGGATCAGGCCGCGCGTGGGCTTGACGCCGACGATGCCGTTCAACGCCGCCGGGACGCGGCCCGAGCCGGCCGTGTCGGTCCCCAGCGCGAGGTCCACCAGGCCAAGGGCGACCGCGACGGCCGACCCTGAGCTGGACCCGCCGGAGATCCGCTCGGGGTCCCACGCGGCCCGGACCGCGCCATACGGGCTGCGGGTGCCGACCAGGCCTGTCGCGAACTGGTCGAGGTTGGTCTTGCCGAGCACCACCGCCCCGGCACCCCGCAGCCGGGCGACGGACGTGGCGTCGCGGGACGGCGCGTACGCGTAGGAGGGCGCGCCGGCCGTGGTAGGCAGGCCGGCCACGTCGATGTTGTCCTTCACCGCCGCGACCAGCCCAGCCAGCGGGAGCAGTTCCCCCGCGGCCACCCGTGCGTCGACCAGCGCCGCCTCAGCCAACGCCTCAGCTTCCGGCCGGAGCGTGATCCACACCTCGGCCCTGTCGGCGGCGGCGATCGCGGCGTAGGCGGCTCGGACCCGCTCGGTGGCGGCGCTCATTGTTCAGTTCCTTCCGGCATGATCGCGACCAGCGTCTGGCCGGCCTCGGCCTGGCCGCCGGGTACCGTGTAGACCCCGGCCACGGTGCCGTCATGCGGCGCGGCCAGGACCGTCTCCATCTTCATCGCCTCCAGCGACAGCAGCTTGTCGCCTCGGGCGACCCGCGCACCGGGGCCCACCTCAACCTGCCACACGCTCGCGGTGAACGGCGCGCTCACCGCGGTAGCCCCAGCCGGAACGGACACGGTGAGTGTCCCACTGGCCGCGCTGGCGGGCTCGGGCTCGACCGCGTCCCTTTCCAGTTCGCCCGACGCCCGCCACCGCTCCTTCTCTGCCGTGAACGCTGCGGCCTGCCGCTGCCGGAACCCCTCGATGGAGGGGGTATTCGCGGCGAGGAACGAGGTGTAAGAGCCGTGGTCGAACCAGCCGTCGGCGACGGAGACCACGTCGGCCCCGCGCCCCGCCTCCACTTCGGCGCGCATGTCGAGCAGCTCCTCGGCTGAAACGGGATACCACTCGATCTGGTCGAAGAACCGCAGGGACCACGGCTGCCCGGCGAACAGCGCGGACTGCCGGAACCGGTTCCAGACCTGGATGGTGCGGCCGACGAACTGATAGCCGCCGGGGCCTTCCATGCCGTAGATGCACAGGTAGGCTCCGCCGATGCCGACGGAGTTTTCCGCCGTCCAGGTGCGTGCCGGGTTGTACTTGGTGGTGACCAGCCGGTGCCGGGGGTCAACCGGCGTGGCGACCGGCGCGCCGAGGTACACATCGCCCAAGCCGAGCACCAGGTACCGGGCGGCGAAGACGATCGACCGGACGTCCTCGACGGAGTCCAGGCCGTTGATCCGGCGGATGAACTCGATGTTCCACGGGGTCCACGGCGCGTCGGAGCGGACGGAGCTCATGTACCGCTCGATCGCCAGGCGGGTGGCGGGATCATCCCAGGACAGCGGCAGCCGCACCGTCCGCGACGGCACCCGCAGCCCGTCTGTGGGCGGGAGCTCGTCCTCGACGCGCTGCAGGAGCGGCACCAGTGAGCTGGCCCGCAGCGCGGTGCCCGCGGTAAGCCCGGCGTCGGTGTGCACCTGCAACGACCGGATGCCCGGCGTAAGGTCGACGATCCCCGCTAGGCCTTCGGCCTCCAGCGCGGTCTGCAGGGCGTGGATCCGCATGCGCAGGCCCAGGTCCAGGACCTTTTCGCCGTACTCGACGATGATGTTGTCGTCGCCGTCGCGGCGGTAGACGACCTTCGGCGCGCCGGGGCGAGCCTCGCGGCGGGCGAGGATGCCGTCGTCACCGTCACCGCCGGACCGGACCAACGCGGGCGACGACCGTCGGTCCCGCAGCGCTGCCGCGCCGGCCTCGCGGACTGGCACGAACCGGACGGTGTCGCCGGGCCGGAGCTGCCCGACCTTCCACAGCTCGCCGCTGGCGACAACCGCCGGGCAGGTGAACCCGCCGAGGCTGGGGCCGTCGGGGCCCAGGATGATCGGCGTGTCGCCGGTGAAGTCGAGCGCACCGACCGCGTACGGAACGTCGTGGATGTTGGACGGATGCAGCCCCGCCTCCCCGCCGTCCTCGCGCGCCCACTGCGGCCGCGGCCCGATGAGCCGGACACCGGTCCGCGCCGAGTTGTGGTGAACCGTGTAGGCGGCGCTGTACAGCGTCTCGATGTCGGCCCGGGTAAAGAACTCCGGTGCTGCGTGCGGCCCCTCCGTCACCCCGATTTCCCAGTCCGAGACGATAGCCGGGCGCCGCTCGGCTGGCACCGCACCGGGACTGCTCAACGGGATCGTCCCCGCGGGGACGGTACAGCGCAGCGTGTCTCCGGGGCGCAGTGCCCGGCCGCCGTGACCGCCGAAGCGGCCGAGGGTGAACGTGGACGCGCTGCCCAGGTACGGTGGCACGTCGAGGCCGCCCCGTACCGCCAGATAAGTCCGGAGTCCCGGTCCGGGGATCGAGCCGATGTCGAGCACTGCCCCGGCGGGCACGGTGAAGGGCTCCCAGAACGGCACGGGCGTCCCGGTGGACAGCGTGGCCCGCGACACCGCCCCGGTCAGGCAGCTGACGGTGTCGGCGGAGAACCGCAGGGATGGCCCGGTGGCGGTGCATTCGAGGGCGGGGGCACCCTCGGGGTTTCCGACGGCTAGGTTGGCTTCGCGCAGCGAAACCTCGTCCATCGGCCCGCTCGGCGGTACGCCGACCTGCCAGTACCCGAGCCGTCCGGGCCAGTCCTGCACGGTCGTCAGCGCGCCGGGCTCCAGAACGTCGATGCGCGGCTCGGGATCGATTACCCCGTCAAGCGTCGAGGTCGAGTGGGAGGCCGAGCGCACATCGGCCCGGTCAAGGACCGCGCGCAGCAACCCCAGGTTCGTGGTCACCCCGTCAACGCGGGTGTCGCTCAGCGCCGAGCAAAGCGCGTCCAGCGCCGCCTCGCGGCTGTCAGCCCGCGCGATGACCTTCGCCAGCATGGGGTCGTAGTGCGGCGAGACTTCAAGCCCGGCCTCGATCCACCCGTCAACCCGGATCTTCTTGCCGTCAGCGCTCGGTTCCGGCCCGCCAGGGCGGGGGAAGACCACCCGGGTCACGAGGCCGGTGCTCGGGCGGCCGCCATGGTTCGGGTCCTCGGCGTAGACGCGGGCCTCGATCGCGTGGCCCGCCGGCCGGTGAGCAGCACTCACGAAAGCGGCGACCCCGGAGGGCCCCTGGCCGGCCAGCCGCAGCATCTGCTCGACCAGATCGATACCGAACACCTCCTCGGTGACCGGGTGCTCGACCTGCAGCCTTGCGTTCACCTCCAGGAACGACGCCTGCCCACGCCCCGCGTCGTACACGAACTCCAGTGTCCCGGCCGACCGGTACGACACCGACGAGCACAGCGAGCGGGCCGCCGCGTGCAGCTGGTCGCGTACCGCGGAGGGCAGCCGCGGGGCGGGCGCCTCCTCGATGACCTTCTGGTTGCGCCGCTGCAGTGAGCAGTCCCGGTCGCCGAGCACCGCTACCCCGCCGCAGCCGTCACCGAAGACCTGCACCTCGATGTGCCGAGCGGGTCGCACCAGCCGCTCCAACAGCACGCCAGCGGTGCCGAAGTTCGCGGCTGCCAGCCGCGACACCCGGTCGAACGCCGGGGCGACCTCCGCGGCGGAGAAGCACGCGACCATGCCGATCCCTCCGCCGCCGCCGGTGGCTTTCAGCATCACGGGAAATCCGATGGCCGCCGCCGCGGCGGTCGCCTCGTCAGCTGACGACAGCAGGTCGCTGCCCGCCATCAGCGGCACCCCGGAGGCCCGCGCCAGAGCGCGTGCCGTGTGCTTGGCGCCGAACGCCTCCAGTTGCGCGGGCGTCGGACCGACGAACACGAGGCCCGCCTCCTCGACCGCCCAGGCGAAGCCCGCGTTTTCCGCCAGGAAGCCGTAGCCGGGGTGGATGGCACCCGCGCCGGTCGCCTTCGCCGCGGACAGGATGGCGGTGTCGTTAAGGTAGGAATCCGCCGGGCGAGAGGGGCCGATGCAGACCGCCTCGTCCGCTTCCCGGACGTGCGGGGCGGCAAGATCGGCCTCCGAGTAGACGGCCACCGTCCGCAGCCCCAGGCGGCGGGCGGTGCGGATGACCCGCCGCGCGATCTCCCCGCGGTTGGCGACCAGCACCGTGTCGAACGACCAGGTCACGAGCCCTCGGTAATGATCATGCGCAACGGGGTGGGGTTGAAGTTGTTGCACGGGTTGTTCATCTGCGGGCAGTTGGACACGATAACAAGGACGTCCATCTCGGCGCGGAACGCGACGCGCTTACCCGGCCCGGAGATGCCGTCGACGATGCCCAGCGACCCGTCGGCCTCGACGGGCACGTTCATGAACCAGTTGAGGTTGGAGACAATGTCGCGGACGCCCATGCCGTACTTCGCGGCCTCGGCGAGGAAGTTCTCCCGGCAGCCGTGCTCGGCGGCCGTGTGGTGGCCGTACCGGAGCGTGTTGGACTCCTTGCCGCAGGCCCCGCCGATGGTGTCTTGCCGGTCGATCTCGTTGGCGACAACGGTTGCCATGGGGTTGCCGAGGCAGGAGCGGAGTACCGTGCCGGTGCGCACGTAGATGTTGCCGCCCCAGGCGATGGTGTCGGGCACGCTGTACCGCTCGGCAGTGTCATCCGCGTTATACAGCAGGCAGTCGCCGGACTGGTTGCCGCCGACGTCCACGATGGTCAGCGTTTGACCGCGCCGTACGACGGCGGACCACGGCCCGCGAGCCGGCACGATATCGTCGCGGACAATCGCTCCGCTGGTGAGGGGGCCGCCGAGCGCCAGCACGGCGCCCTCGGCATAGCTCGCGGGGTCGAGAACCTCCACGAGATCCTGCGGGCAAGCTGGCCTGCGGCCCGCGGAGTCGGTGATGACCATCTAGAGCCCCTTGGCACATAGGTAGTCGACGGTATTCAGGTAGGCGCGGTGCGACTCAGGCGAGGCGTCCCACAGCGGGTCACCCGGCGATGTGGGCCGTGATCGCCAGGCATGTACCCGCAGCGGCCCGCTGGTGTAGACAGGCCGGGGGTCCACGGGGTGCGGCGCATTCGCGATCAGCACGATCACCGGCATCTCGGCGAGGAGCTCGACCGCTTTCCCTGGGCCGGCCGAGCCGGTAAAGCCCAGCCCGCCGTCGGGCCGGATCCTCACCCCTTTGAAGAACGACACGGACGGCCCGATGTCTCGTCCTGACAGCCCGTGCTTCGCCGCCGCGAGGGCGAACAGTTCTCGGCCGGACGGGCTCGGGCCCTGCGGCGCTGAGTCGCCGTACTTCTCCTGGTTGGCGAGGGCGGTGGAAGTACCGCACAGGGCATCGTGGCGGCCGGAGTCGTCGGCGACTATGGTTGCCAGCACCCGGCCGTCGCCCGACAACAGGGGGTGGCCGGAGGCGAGGTAGGCCTGCCACGGGATCTTCACGGTATCGGCCACGTTGAGCCGCTCCCAAGGCTCGGCCGCGTTGTAGAGCAGGAGGTGCGCGCAGGCCTCACCGGTGACGTCCGCAAGCCGCAGCCGGGTCCCTCGAGCAAGGATCCTGTGCGTGTAATTGCCGCCCGCCACGGTCTCTGCCCAGGTCAGCGCGGCCGGGTCTACCCCCGGCGGCGGGTAGGGCGTGCTGCTGGCGGGCAGATAGGGCATCGCGCCGGCGACCGTGGCGCCCCGTGCCCGCGCGTCGGCGCGGGCGTGCAGGACGGTATCGGTCTCGTGCTCGGAGGCGATTGGTGGCATGGCTGGCGTGCTCCCTTTCCATGACGGGCGGCTAGGTGACCCGGGCGGTGCGGCGGCTAAGCGGGCTCCTGGGCCATGGCCGGGGTCTGGGCGCCGGCCGTGATGGTGACAGAGCCTGCGCGCAGCACCCGGTGGACCGCGACGCCGACGACGACCACGATGCCGATGAACAGCGGGGCGCTCCACTGCAGCCACCAGGTGTGCCCAGTCAGGTCATACACCGACTTGCGAGGCCACGCTAGGTTGACGATGGCGAGGACCTGATAGACAACGGCGATGACGTTGACTGGGATGCCCCACCGGCCGAGGCTGAACAGCGGCTTGCCATGTTCGTCGACGCCATCGGCGAGCGCCGCGCTCGCTCCCGTGCTTCCCGAAGAGGCGCCGCGGGACGCCCGGATGCGGTGCCACAGCAGCGGGCCAGTGACGCCGAGGTAGGCGATGTACAGCATCGCGATGCACAGGCTGGACAGCGCGGTGAAGGCGGCGGACTGCTTGAGGTTGACGAGGAGCACGAGGGCCGCGAGGACGCCCACGACGATCGAGGTGAGGACGGGCGTGCCGGTGCGCTGGTCGACCCTGGACAGGGCCCGGTGGAAGGGCAGCGCCTGCTGCCGGGCCATCGAGTACATCATCCGCGAACCGGACGTCTGGCAGGCGAGGGTGCAGACGCAGATCGCGATGGTGACATCGACGAGCATGATCTTGCCCGCCACCGAGCCGAAGACCGCGGTGACGACGTACGGCAGGCCCAGGGTGGCGAGGTTTCCGTCTGTGAGGCTGGGCGCGGCCATCAAGGCGGCGATCAGCAGCAGCCCGCCGCCGACCCCGGAGACGACCAGCGCCCGGATGATGGTCCGGGGCGCGGTACGGCGCGGCGCGTGCGTCTCCTCTGACAGCTCCCCAGCTGAGTCGAAGCCGACCATGACGTATGCGGCCATTAGCCCTGAGGCGAGCCATGCCCAGATGTAGGGGGTGCCCGGCGTCGGGGCCGCACCGGTGGCGTGGACCAGCACCGCCGGGGACCTCTTCGCGTGGGCGAACAGCGTGATCACGATCGCGATGACGCCGAGGATCTCCAGCACGACCCCGGTGCTGTTGATGATCGACATCAGCCGGATGCCGATGACGTTGATCAGCGTGGTCGCGGCTAGCAATATGATCCCGAGCCAGAGGGCGTTCTGCGCGCCGGTCGGGCTCGTGGGACTGCTGTTGGCCGCCGAACCGCCGACGAACTGGAACCCGTTCCAGATGGACGGCAGCACGGCCTGCAAGGCGATGGCGGCGGCTGACACCGTCAGGATCTGCCCGATGATCATGACCCACCCGGTGAACCAGCCGAACGTGGTACCCGCCAGTCGCGAGGACCACTGGTAGATGGCCCCGGAGATCGGAAAGCGCGCGGCGAGAGTGGAGAAGTTCAGCGCGACGAGCAGCTGCCCGGCGAACACAACCGGCCACGTCCAGAAGAACGCGGCCCCGCCGAACCCATAGCCAAGGAAGAAGAGCTGGAACACGGTCGTGAGGATCGACACGAAGGAGAAGCCGGCCGCGAAGGAGCCAAAGCTGCCGACTCTTCTATGAAGTTCTTGCTGATAGCCGAAGTGCGCAAGGTCGGCACGCTCGGCAGGCTGGTCAGTTACGGACGTCATGGCGGTCCCTCGGAGGTCGGCGGACGGGGCGCGATTAATACCTGTCGCTCGACAGGTATTAATCGATAGGCTCCGCCCAGGCCGCTTCCGCCGCATACCTGTCAAGTGACAGGTATGTAAAGGAAGCCACTCCCGTGTTTACAGCTCGTTTCCGTGCGCATCCCGGCCAGCCGAAACTGGCCACCTGCCCCAGAGATGACGGTCGTTCCCCCACGGTGAGCGGGGCCAGCGACCAGCGCCACGCCGCTGGCCACAGGCGCGAGAGACCTGTCATCACACGAAAACGCCCGCGCCATCTCATACTCGCTAAAAATTTTGCAGTACTGGACGATCCAGCGGGCGGGCCGCCCCGAATACAGGACACCGGTGAGGAACCGGCCAAAAAACTGATCCATCAGGGAAAGGTTCCGTCCATGTCACTCATCCGTCTCCTGCCCGCCAGGTTCCACGCGATCGCGGACTACGCCGTCGCCGCCCTGCTGATCCTGGTACCGCTCTTCATCATCAAGGGCTCAATGCTGGCCGTTGCCGTCGGTGTGGTCGTCGGCGGTGTTGTCGCCGTGGTCAGCGCGCTGACCCGCTACCCGCTCGGCCTTGTAAAGGTGCTGCCGTTCACGGTGCACTCGGCCGGCGACTACCTCGCGGTCGTGCTGCTGATCGCCGCTCCGTTCTCGCTGCGCTTCGAGCACAGCGACCCGCACCTGACTGTGTTCTATATCGCTGCGGGCCTGGCCGTGCTCGCGGTGAGCGTGATCACTGACTACCAGTACAGCCCGAGGCGTCTGGACCTGCCCATGCAGCAGCCCGTTCCGGTACAGCAGGCTCCCGCGCTGCAGGCCCCGGTGCAGGCCGCCCCGATCTGCCAGGATGCTCCGGCGGATCCGGCCGCGGTGATCCAGCCCAGCCCGGCGTCCCAGGGTTCCCTGGCGCGCGAGCTTGCCACGGCGTATCAGGCCGCCACGCAGCAGGCCGCCACGCAGCAGGCGGCAGCACAAGGCCGCCGCCAAGCTGGTCGCGGCGCAGAAGGGTGCCGCAGAACAGATCGCGGCGCAGCAAGCCGCCGCGAAGCAGGCTGCCGCATACCAGGCCGTCGCGGAACAGGCCGCCGCGCAGCAGGTCGCGGCGGAGCAGGCCGCGCGGGCCGCAGCGGAGCGGGCCGCCGCCTACCAGACCGCGGCGCGGTATGCCGCCGAGCAGCATGCCTCGCATAAGGCCGCAGCGCAGCAGGCCGCCGCCGACCAGGCTGCCGCGCAGCAGGCCGCGCATCAGGCCGCGGCGGAGCAGGCCTGGGCAGAGCACATCGCGGCAGAGCAGGCCGCCGCCGAGCAGGCTGCCGCCGAGCAGGCTTGGGCGGAGCGGGCTGCGGCGCAGGTCACTGCGAGGCACTAAGCCTGCCCTGCGTGCGGGCGAATCTCGTGTATGGCCGGGCCAGCCCGCGAGCTACAGCAGCGCGCGCTCTAGCCCGAGGGCACCGATCAAGCAATTGGTCTAGACCATTCAGCCACAGGGCCCTCGTCGTGGGAGAACGGGTTTCCCGTCGCGGCCATCCACGCGGCACGCCAGGTCAGCAGCCGGGCCGCGTCCACGGCTGCCACCATGTCGGCCAACTGGTGGGCCACGCCCGGTTGCGGTACCGCATGGTCGTGGCCACCAGCGACTGGCCTACGGTCGCCCGCTCCAGGCGCCGCAGCAGTTCGCGGAGTTCCTGGAGCAGGTCGTGGCCGACTGGATGAGCGCCCTGGTCGGAGCCCAGGGACCCGGCACCGACCCTGCACCGATCCGACGACCGCAACCCGTGCGGCCACCCTGATGACCGCGACCATCCGCAGGCTGCTGCTCGACCTGCTCGCCACCGGCGGCCGGTTCCGGGTCCAGGACGCGGCGGAGAGCTTCCCCGCCAGCCTCGAACACGAGGGGCAGCCGCACGAGGCGCCCGATCTTGACGAGCCGCCAGACGCACAGCGCTGACCCGCCCGGGTACGTTCAGCCGTCGGTGTTCAGTTCAGCGCGGACCCGCGGGGCGACCTCGGTTCCGAGGAGTTCGATGGACTTGAGTACTTCGGTGTGGGGCATGCCGCCGATGTCCATCTGGAGGAAGTGGCGCATGTGGCCGAGGTGGTGGTGCAGGTCGATAATGCGGTCGGCGATCTCTTCCGGATCGCCGGCGAAGACCATGCCGCCGGGTGAGTAGTTCGGGGCGGCGTCTTGCCAGGAGCGGGCCGGGAACCGGCCGAAGGCGGCGTAGGCGGCGCTTTCGTGGCGGAAGAACAAGGCCTTGGCCGCCTTCCCGTCGCGGCCGATGAAGCCATGGCCGGCGACCGAGATCGCCAGCCTTGTCTCGTCCGCGCCGGCCTGCCGGGCGGCTTCCCGGTACAGGTCGCCCTGCTGGCCCCAGCGCCGCGGGGTGCCGCTGAGAATGCCGTAGGAGACCGGGAGCCCGGCCTGCCCGGCGCGGATGGTGGAGCCGGGGTTGCCGCCGGTGCCCAGCCAGATGCGGATCGGCGTGTCCGGCCGGGGGACCACCAGGGCGTCCTTCAGCGGGGGCCGGAACGGGGAGTCCCAGCTGACCTGCTGGCTGCCGTTGATGGCCAGCAGCAGGCCGAGCTTGTCGGCGTAGAGGCGGTCGTAGTCGGCCAGGTCGTAGCCGAACAGGGGGAAGGAGTCGGTGGACGAACCGCGGCCGGCGATGATCTCGACCCGGCCGCCGCTGACGATGGAGGCGGTCGCCATCTGCTGGTACAGCCGGATCGGGTCGTCGGTGGACAGCACGCTCACCGCGGTCGACAGCGTGATCGTCGAGGTGACCGCGGCGGCGGCGTTGATCACGGCGGCCGGGGAGGACACCGGCATGGTGGCGGTGTGGTGTTCCCCGACGCCGTAGAAGTCGAGGCCCGCCTGCTCGGCCAGCCGGATCTGCTCCAGCATGTTGCGCACCGCCTGCGCGGTGGTGACCGTCTCGCCGTCCGGGTTCTTCCCGGCGACGCCGAAGCTGTAGGCACCCAGCTCGAACTTCACGACGGGAGGTCCAGGGTGCTGTAGAGGCGTTCGGCCTGGTCGCGGGAGGTATACAGCTCCCAGTAGATCCCGGCGATCGTGTCAGCCTGGGTCTCGGGGCCGCCCGATCCGATCCAGGTCGCCAGCGGCACGTGCGCGGCGTATACGCCCTTGTCCGTCAGAGCCGCGTTGAGGGCCAGCACGTAGTTGCGCAGCCCGGCGGCGCCGATGCCGATGTTGCCCATTGGCGGGAAGGGCAACAGCGAGGACGCGCCGGTGGTGAACAGCAGAGTGCCGCGGCCCCGCTCGAGCATGCCGGGCAGCACCGCCTGGGCGGCGGTGATGCCGCCGTAGACGTAGTACTCGACCTGTGGCTGGATGTCCTCCACGGTCACCTGGGCCACGTCCACCGGGGCGAGGGCGGGTGCCCCGTCGTGGGGGGCCGGCGAGTACTCCAGCACGTCGATCCCGTCGAACCGCTCCGCCGCGGCGGCCAGCGCCGCCCGCAGCGACGGCCGGTCCGTGACGTCGGCGGCGAGCCCGGCGGCCTCGATGCCGGCGGCGGCCAAGCCGTCGGCCAGGGCATCGAGCCTGGACTGTGAGCGGGAGATCAGGGCGGTCTTGAAGCCCTCGCGGCCGAACCGGTGAGCGATCGCGAGGCCCAGACCGGGGCCGGCCCCGACGATGGCGATAGTGGGCACGACAAGCCCTCCTAACTCAGATGATCCGGAGTAAGAATATCTCACTTGAGAATATGAGCGCGAGAAGGGTACCCTTGAGGCGTGCGCCCGAACACGGAAGCAGCCCGGGGAGCTCCCGCAGCAGCGGACTCGCCGCCCGGGCTGCCGGAAGGGATGACGGCCGGAACGCCGTCAGAGACAGCTGCCGGGCCGGTCGACCTGACCTGGCTGCTGCACCGGGCCGCGCAGCGGATGCGCGCCGCGCTCGACGAGGTGGCCCGGGCGCACGGGCTGGCCGGGGTCCGCGACTGGGTCGTGCTCACGGCCATCGGAATCGGGCCGCCGCAGACGCAGCTGGCGCTCGGGCGGTCGCTCGGCGTGGACAAGACGACGCTGACCCTGCTGCTCGACCGCCTCGAAGCCGCCGGGCTGGTTACCCGCGGCCTCGACAACCACGACCGGCGGGCCCGCATCCCGCTCGTGACCGAGGCGGGCGCGGCCGTCCAGCGCGAGGTGGCCGCCGAGCGCGACAGTGCGGAGGCCGGGTTGCTCGCCGCGTTCAGCGTCCAGGAGCAGTACCTGCTGCGCGCGCTGCTGACCCGGCTAGCCGACGGCCAGCCGGACACGGCAGGCGGCTGCATCTGAGCGCATCCCGCGCCGCCGGTGGCGATGCGCCCCGTGTTAGTTTGCGTATAGCAACTATCTATGCGGATGCTGGTGCCGATGAACTATCGAGAGGATCGCCGGACTGTGCCCGGTCCGGGCTACCGGTGGGTCGCGCTGTCCAATACGACGCTGGGCACGCTGATGGTGACGGTCAACGGGTCGATCACGCTGATCGCGCTGCCTGACATCTTCCGCGGGATCGCGCTCAACCCGTTGCAGCCGGGCAACACCAGCCTGCTGCTGTGGCTGATCCTGGGCTATCTGCTTGTCACTGCCGTGCTCGTGGTGAGCTTCGGGCGGCTGGGCGACATGTTCGGTCGGGTCCGGATCTACAACCTGGGGTTCGCCGTCTTCTCGGTGTTCTCCATCCTGCTGGCCGTCACCTGGATGCACGGCGTCGCGGCCGCGCTATGGCTGATCGTCATGCGGATCGGGCAGGGGGTCGGCGGCGCGATGCTGCTCGCCAACTCCTCCGCGATCCTCACCGACGCGTTCCCCTCCGACAAGCGGGGGCTGGCGCTGGGCCTGAATCAGGTGGCTGGGATCGCGGGCCAGTTCATCGGCCTGATCCTGGGCGGCCTGCTCGGGCCGGTCGAATGGCACCTGATATTCATCGTGTCGGTGCCGTTCGGGGTGTTCGGGACATTCTGGGCGTACCTCAAGCTCCGCGAGCTGAGCGAGCGGCGGCCGGTCAACCTGGACTGGTGGGGCAACGCGTCCTTCGCCGTCGGGCTGACCGCACTGCTCGCCGGGATCACGTACGGCATCCAGCCCTACGGCGGGCACACGATGGGGTGGGAAAACCCGTGGGTCCTCGCCGCGATCGGCGGCGGGGTCGCGGTGCTCGCGGCGTTCTGCGCCGTGGAGACCAAGGTCACGCACCCGATGTTCCGGATCTCGCTGTTCCGCATCCGGGCGTTTTCCGCCGGGAACCTGGCCAGCCTGCTGATAGCCCTCGGCCGGGGCGGGCTGATGTTCATCCTGATTATCTGGCTGCAGGGCATCTACCTCCCGCAGCATGGCTACAGCTTCGACAAGACCCCGCTGTGGGCCGGAATCTACATGCTGCCGTTGACGGCCGGGTTCCTGTTCGCCGGGCCGTTGTCCGGGTGGCTGTCCGACAAGTTCGGCGCGCGGGTTTTCTCGACCGGCGGGGCGGTGATCACCGCCGTGTCCTTCCTGCTCCTGCAGCAGCTCCCGGTCAACTTCACGTACTGGGAGTTCGCGCTCATCCTGCTGCTGTCCGGCATCGGCCAAGGGCTGTTCTCCTCGCCGAACCGGGCGGCCATCATGAACAGCCTGCCGGCCGAA
>Ga0210395_10002865_pt1 | contig 13336 bp, 12 predicted proteins | sample IncBWH4OmetaG_FD_150861 | JGI IMG/M metagenome (GOLD analysis project Ga0210395, IMG submission 150861) | Forest soil microbial communities from Barre Woods Harvard Forest LTER site, Petersham, Massachusetts, United States - Inc-BW-H-4-O ... | reverse complement strand
AGTAGCCGTCGCCCTCGATCGGGTGCCCGCCCGCGGCCGCCACCGCGCCCTGCTCGATCGCCTCGGCGACCAGGCCCTTGACCCGCTCGAACTGGGGCTTGTTGTTGATCGGGCCGAGTTCGGTGCCCTCGTCGAGGCCGTTGCCGACCTTGACCGAGCGGGCCTTGGCGGCCAGCGCCTCGACCACCCGCGGCTGCAGCTCCTCGGGCACGAAGACCCGCTTGACGGCCATGCAGATCTGCCCCGAGTTGCGGAACGCCGGCCAGAACAGCTTGTCGGCCACGTCGGCCGGGTCGGCGTCGTCGAGCACGATGGCCGCGTCGTTGCCGCCAAGCTCGAGCAGTACCCGCTTGAGGTCGGCCGCGGCGGCCACGTTCACCTTCTTGCCGGTGGCGATCGACCCGGTGAAGGAGATGCCGCGGGGGACCGGATGCTCGGTCATCCACTGGCCGAGCTCGTTGCCGCCGGAGACGATGTTGAGCGCTCCGGCGGGGACCAGGTCGCGGAGGATCTCGCCCATCCGCACCGTGACCACCGGCGTGAACGGCGACGGCTTGAGCACCACGGTGCAGCCCGCCCGGAAGGCGGGCGCGATGGTGTTGACGGCCATGCCGATCGGCACGTTCCACGGCTTGATCGCGGCGATCACGCCGATCGGGCGGCGGACGATCTCGACCAGGGCGGCGTCGTCGTCCTGCGCGGTGATGCGGGGAATGTCGAGGTCGGCGTAGTAGCGGAAGTCGTGGGCCGAGCGGAGCACGCCGCCGATGCCGGCGGACAGCGGCATGCCCTGCTCCATGGTGGCCAGGCGGCCCAGTTCCTGCGCGTTCGCCTCCAGGGCGTCCGCGCAGGCGTACATGACCGCCCGGCGCTTCTCGTAGTCGTCCTTCCAGCCGTGGAAGGCGCGCTGGGCGCCCGCCATGGCCGCGTCAAGCTGCTCGCGCGTGCAGTCGGGGACCTCGGCGAACACCTCGCCGGTGGCCGGGTTGACTACCTTCAGGGTCGCCGGGCCGGACGCGGGCTGCCCGTCGATGGTCATCGTGTACTGGCTCATGAACGTAACCGCCTACATCGTGGTGCCCTCGTAGCCTTCCGGCTGCCCTTCGAGGATCATGAACTTGACCTCGAGGAACGGTGTCAGGCCCTCGTGCAGGCCCTCGCGGCCGATGCCGGACTGCTTGTACCCGCCGAAGCTGACCCCGAAGTCGGTGCGCATCGCGTTGTGCCCGACGGTGCCCGACCGGAGCCGGGCGGCGACCTGGCGGGCCCGGTTGACGTCGTTGGTGAAGACGGAGGCGTTGAGCCCGTAGATCGTGTCGTTGGCGATGCGGACCGCGTCGTCCTCGTCGTCGGCCGGGATGACGGACAGCACCGGGCCGAAGATCTCCTCCTGGGCGATGACGGAGTGGTTGTCGACGTTGCCGAAGACGGTCGGCTCGACGTACCAGCCGCGGTCCAGGTCCTTCGGGCGGCCGCCGCCGGTGGCGAGCGTCGCGCCGTCCGCGATGCCCTTGGCGATGTAACCCTCGACCCGGTCGCGCTGCCTTTCGGCGGCCAGCGGCCCCATCTGCGTCTGCGAGCTGAACGGGTCGCCGACGCGGACCTGGCTGAACGTGCCGGCCAGCGCCTCCAGCAGGTCGTCGTGGCGGGCCCGGGGGACCACGATCCTGGTGAGCGAGGAGCAGACCTGACCCGACAGGAAGCATTCCGCTTGTGACAGGGTCCGGGCGGCGGTCTCGATGTCGATGTCGTCGAGGATGACGGCGGCCGACTTGCCGCCGAGTTCGAGGGTGCAGCGGGCGATCCGCTCGCCGCAGATCGAGGCGATCCGCCGCCCGGCGGCGGTGGACCCGGTGAAGGTGATCTTGTCTACGCGCGGGTCGCGGACGAGCAGTTCCGACACCTCGCGGTCGGCGGTGAGCACGTTCAGCACGCCCGGCGGCAGCCCGACCGCCTCGGCGGCCTCCGCGATCAGGTAGCCCTCTCCCGGGGCTTCGGGCGAGGACTTGAGGATCACCGTGCACCCGGCCAGCAGCGCGGGCGCGACCTTGTTGCTGATCAGGCCGATCGGCGCGTTCCACGGGATGATCGCGCCGACGACGCCGACCGGCTCGCGGACGAGCAGACCGAACTGCCCGGCCGACGGCTTGGCCGGCTCCTCGAACGGGTACGTGCTCGCCAGCGCGGCGAACCCGCTGAATGTCCGCTCGGCGCCGATGCCGCCGCCGCGCGCGATAGCGTGCAGGACCCCGGACTCACGCGGCCAGATCTCGCCGATGTCGTCGGTCCGCCGCTTGAGCTCCGCCCCGATCGCCCGCAGGTACTCCGCCCGCTGCTCATGCGTCAGCCAGGGCCAGGGGCCGCTGTCGAACGCCTCGCGCGCCGCGCCCACCGCCCGGTCGATGTCGGCGGCCTGCGCCTCGGGGACGGTGAAGTAAGGCTGCTCGGTGTCGGAGTCGATGACGCTGATCTTGGCGTCGGACGACGGCGCCGCCCACTGGCCTCCGATGTAGAAGCGGTCCGGGTGGCGGATCGGCGCGGCTGCCTGGCTCATTGGGTGCCCTCCCGGGCTCGTAGTCTCACTGTGACTACTACCGTAGACCGGTACGGGACCCTCGCCAAGCCGGGAGCGACACGACGAGGGACCGGGCGAAGCACCGGTCCGTTCGGGATAATAAAAATGAATTAGCCGAACGGGAGCGTTGCTTCGAGTGACCGGGCACGCAGCTGACGAGGAGGCCGGATGGTCGGGAACGAGCTGCGCTGGGGGATCCTCGGGACCGGCGGTATCGCCCGCCAGTTCACGAGTGACCTGCTGTTCACGGGCCACGCCGTAGCGGCGGTCGGGTCCCGCACGCGGGAGAACGCCGAGCGTTTCGCCGCGCTTTTCGAGATCGACGCGGCGCACGGGAGCTATGAGGCGCTGGTCGCCGATCCCTCGGTCGACCTCGTCTACGTGGCGACGCCGCATCCCTGGCACTTCCCCAATGCGACCCTCGCGCTGAACGCGGGCAAGCACGTGCTGGTGGAGAAGCCGTTCACGCTTAACGCGGTGCAGGCGGAGCGGCTGGTCTCGCTGGCCGCCAACCGTGGGCTGCTGGTCCTTGAGGCGATGTGGACGCGCTGGCTCCCGCACATGGCCCGGCTCCGGGAGATCATCGCCGCGGGAACGATCGGCGACATTCGCTCGATGAGCGCCGACCATACCCAGCTGCTGCCCGCCGATCCGGGCCACCGGCTGAACGCCCTCGAGCTTGGCGGCGGGGCGCTGCTCGACCTCGGGGTGTACCCGGTGTCGTTCGCGTCCCAGTTGTTCGGTGCCCCGCAGGCGATCCAGGCGACGGCCACCTTCAAGGAGACGGGCGCCGACGCGCAGGTCGCCACCATGTTCCGCTACGCGGGCGGCCAGATCGCCACGACGTACTCGGCCAGCACGACGCGCGGCCCGAACGTGGCCGCCGTTCTCGGCACGGACGGCCGCATCGAGATCGACAGCGTCTGGTACACGCCCACCGGGCTGCGGGTCTACGACGGCGCGGGCACGCTCATCCAGGACGTGCGTCCGGCCGTCGAGGGCCGGGGCATGCAGTTCCAGGCGGTTGAGGCCGAGCGCCTGGTCAGCGAGGGCAAGATCGCCAGCGCCGTGCTGCCGCCGGAGGAGACTGTCGCGATCATGGCCACCCTGGACCTGATCCGCGAGCGGATCGGCCTGCGCTACCCCGCCGAGTAACCGGCGGTCATTCCTGGCATTCGTCCTAGACGACGAACAACGGGCCCGTTGTTCGTAAAATCGGACAAGTCACCCCGTCACGGCGGCGTCTATCGTCGCTCCATGCCATATCTGGATGACATCAGCGGCTGGCTCGCGGAACGCCTCCCCGAGCTGCTCGCCAAGTACAAGGTTCCTGGCGCGGCCGTCGGCGTCTACGCCGGCGGCGAGGTGGTCGACTTCGCGGCGGGCGTGCTCAGCCGCGCGACCGGGGTCGAGGCGACGACCGACTCGGTGTTCCAGATCGGGTCGATCACCAAGACATGGACGGCCACGCTGGTCATGCAGCTCGCGCTGGTCATGCAGGCCGTCATCGACAAGCCCGTGGTCACGTACCTGCCGGACTTCAAGCTGGCTGATCAGGACGCGGCCAACTCGATGACGGTGCGGCAACTGCTGTGCCACACCGCCGGGTTCGAGGGTGACGTCTTCACCGACACCGGCAACAACGACGACTGCGTCGAGAAGTACCTCGAGACGCTGGCGGCCGACCCGCAGCTCTTCCCGCCCGGCGAGCTGTTCTCCTACAACAACGCCGGGTACGTCGTGCTCGGCCGGCTCATCGAGGTGCTGCGGCAAAAGCCGTACGACCAGGCGCTCCGTGAGCACCTGTTCGCCCCGCTCGGGCTGGCGCACGCGGCCACCGACGCCGCCGCCGCCATCTTGTTCCGCGCGGCCGTCGGTCACCTGCCGGGGGCGACCCCCGAGGACGACCCGGTGCCCGCGCCGATGTGGTCACTGGTCAAGTCGAACGCCCCGGCCGGCGCGAGCGCTGACCCGGAGCATCCCTACACCCGCCGGCTGCTGGCGGCGGTGCCACAGCCCGGAAGCAGGATCGACGGCGGCAGCGAACTGCCGGACGATGAAGACCTCGCACAACAAGGCCCGGTCGGCGGCGGGAGCGCGGCCGCTATGACCTAGCTCGCGACCCGCCGACACAGCAAGCAGTAGCCGTAGCCGCAGACCAGGAGTAGTCGTGACCCGACGCCAGCGCATCGAAGACCTTCCCACGTTCGCCCGGCCCGACCAGCCGTCCCTGTCTCCCGACGGAAGCACGGTCGTCTACGTCGTGGCCACCGTGGACGCCGACGGCGACAAGAACGTGCGATCGCTGTGGCGCGCGAGCGCGGCAGGCGGCGCCGTGCGGCAGCTCACACGCGGGACGACGGACTCCGCTCCGGTGTGGTCGCCGGACGGTGCCGCGATTGCCTTCCTCCGCGCGGCCGACGGGGCCGCGCAACTGTGGCTGCTGCCCGCGGACGGCGGGGAACCCGGGCAGCTGGCCAGGACACCGCGGACGACACCGACGCCGACGCGGCCGAGGATGCGCAGCCGGTGCTGCGGATCACCCAGCTCGGGCCGCTCGCCGAGCTCAGCCCCGAGCCGGTGCACGAGTATCCGCTGACCCCGACAACGTCGGACCTGTGGCTGGTCCGCCAACCCGAGACGCAGACGTGGATGCCGGTCACCTTCTACCAGCTGCCAAGCCGGTGCTGCCGCACCGCGCCCTCGTCCTCGGAGTGGGGCTGCGCGGGCCTGCCGAGATCGCCGAGCTGGTGGCGGCGCTCGGCGCGCGGGACGCGGCAGGGCTGGTGCTCCGGCTCCCGGTCCCAGTCGATGACACGGTCGCCACGGCGGTCGCGTCATCGGGAGTGCCACTGCTCGGGCTCACGCGCGGGGCATCGTGGACACAGCTCGCGGCATTGCTGCGATCGCTGCTCGCTGAAGGTGACGTCGGCGACGCTGGTCAGGAGACGCTGGGCGGCATTCCTTCCGGTGACCTGTTCTCGGTAGCGAACGCGGTCGCCGCGCTGATCGACGCGCCGGTCACAATCGAGGACCGCTCGTCGCGGGTGCTTGCGTTCTCCGGGCGGCAGGACGAGGCGGACGCCTCCAGGGTGGAGACGATCCTCGGACGCCAGGTGCCCGAGCAGTACTCGCGGCTGTTGACCGAACGCGGCGTGTTCCGCGACCTTTACCGCTCCGACCAGCCGGTATACATTGAACCTCTGCCGAACAGCGGCCTGGCTAACTTCTCGCTGCCGCGCGCCGCCGTGGCGGTCCGCGCTGGGGATGAGGTGCTGGGCTCGGGCGGCGGTACGGGAGCCGTTGACCGCGGATCGGGCCCGAGCGATGTGCGACGCCGCGCGGCTAGTCGCCCTGCACCTGCTGCGGATCCGGGCCGGGGCGGACGTGTCCCGGCGGCTGCGCGCGGAGCTTGTGTCAACCGCCCTCGAGGGCGGGACCGGGGCGTTCGAGGCAGTGCGGCGGCTGGGACTGTCGGATCAGCCGGTGGTGGTGATCGCGCTCGCCGTCTCCGATCCGGCGGAAAGCGCCCGGCTGGCCGACGCGCTGGCGATGCACCTGTCGGCGATCCATCCCGGGTGCGCGCCCGCGCTGGTGGGAGACATCGCGTACGGGCTGATCCCGGTGGTCGGATTCGGCGGAGTCGACGACAGTGATGGTGAGCTGCGGGCCGTCAGGATCGCCACTGACTTCCTTGACCGGGTCGGGGACCGGCTCCGGCCCGTGATCGGCGTCGGACAGGTCGCCTTCGACGCCGGCGGCCTGCCACCCGCGCGGGCGTGTGCGGACCGGGCGCTACGGGTGCTGCGCGCCAGGGTCGCGGCGGTGGCGGCTGCTCCCGGTCTCGCCGATGCCGCGGCCGGTGCGGACAGCGGCGCGGGCGGGCCGCGCCGACGGGTCGCGCGGCTGGCCGACGTGCACGGCGAGGCGCTGCTCATGAAGCTGCGAGACCTCGCCGCGGCGCATGGCGACCGGCCGACCGGGCCGCTCGCGCGGCTGCAGGCCTACGACACCGAGCATGGCACGAACCTGATGGAAACGCTGCGCGCCTGGCTGGACGCCTTCGGCGACGTGGCGGCGGCATCGGCGGCCATGTTCGTGCACACGAACACCTTCAGGTACCGGCTGCGCCGCCTCACGGAGGTCAGCGGCATCGACCTGGCCGACCCCGAGCAGCGTTTCGCGGCGATGCTGCAACTGCGCGTGGTGTATCCGGTCGAGCGCGACCGGTAGCAACGGACGCTGCCCACGACAACGAAGGACAGCCGGGCTATGCTGAGCGCGTGTCATCGACCGCATCCCCTGCATCGTCATCGGCGGCCGAGCCGGGCGACGAGCCCCCGCCGTTCGATATCAGCGTCGCTCACCCGGCCCGGGTGTACAACTACTGGCTCGGCGGCAAGGACAATTACGCCGCGGACCGCGCGGCTGGCGATCGCGTGATCGAACTGCGCGGCGCTGACGTGCTCCATGGCGTCCGCGCCAACCGCCGGTTCCTCGGCCGGGCCGTCCGCTACCTGGTGGAGCAGGAAGGCATCCGCCAGTTCCTGGACATCGGCACCGGCCTGCCCAGTGCGGACAACACCCACGAGGTCGCGCAGGCGGCCGCGCCGGACACCAAGGTCGTGTACGTCGACAACGACCCGATCGTGCTCGCGCACGCCCGCGCGCTGCTCACCAGCGCGCCGGAGGGCCAGACCGCGTACATTAGCGCCGACCTCCGGGAGGTGGACAAGATCCTCTCGGAAGCGGCGGAGACCCTGGACTGGGACCAGCCGATAGCGCTGATGTTCCTGATGACCCTGCAGTACATCCCGGACGCCGAGGACCCGCATGCGATCGTCCGGCGGTACACCGACGGCCTGCCGCCGGGCAGCTTCCTGGTGGTGTCCGACACGACGCGGGAGGACGACGATCAGGTTTTCTCGCCGAGCACCCGCCGGCTGAACGAAGGCATGGCCGGCCGGGTCACCCAGACACGGCGCAGCCCCGCCGAGGTCGCCCGGTTCCTCGACGGCCTGGACTCGGTCGAACCGGGCGTCACCACCCCGCACCACTGGCGGCCCGGTCCGGAGGAGCCGAACCAGGAAAACGACATGCCGGCCCGCTGCGGCGTGGCCCGGGTGGGCTGACGGGCCGCTGGCGGCTTCTCAGGACGGTCGCTCGTCCAGCCGGAAGCCGACCTTCAGCGTCACCTGGAAGTGGCAGTGCGCGTCTTCGTCGATCCGGCCCCGGACCCCGCTGACCTCGAACCAGTCGAGGTTGTGCAGGGTCTTGGAGGCGCGGCCGATGGCTCCCCTGATGGCTTCGTCGATGCTCTCCGACGAGGATCCGACGATCTCGCTGACTGAGTAGACGCTGTCCGACATCGATGTCCCTTTCGCCGTACGCTCGTAACAGCGCGTACCCAATCGCCCCCAACGCGAAGCACCGCGACACGCCAGTCGTCGCTGTCGGCCTATGAGCGTGGGCGGCCAGTGTGGGTGGCGGACCGCTTGCCGCGGCTAGGCGGCCCAGGCGGGCTAGCGTCTAGGAGTATCGGATTCCCGGAAAGAAGGACCGCCATGAATCAGGACCTGACCGGGCAGACCGCCGTCGTGACCGGCGGAAGCAAGGGCATCGGGCTGGCCATCGTCCGCGCGCTGGCCGGCAGCGGCGCGCACGTGATCGCCGGCGCGAAACATTCTTCCGCCGAGCTCGATGAGCAGGCCAGGTCCGGACATGTCCAGGTCGTCGAGGTCGACCTGGCGGCAGCGCCCGGCCCGGCCATGCTGGTCGCTGCGGCCGGCCCACGAGTGGACATCCTGGTCAACAACGTCGGCGGCGCCCCGGCCCGCCCCGAGGGCTTCCTCAGCATTACCGATCAGGACTGGCTCGCCACCCTCAACCTGGACCTGATGGCGGCCATCCGTGCCTGCCGGGCGGCGCTGCCCGCGATGCTCGCGGCAGGATCAGGAACGATCATCACGATCTGCTCGGTCAACGCCCGGCTGCCTGACCCGGCGGTCCTGGATTACAGCACCGCCAAGGCCGGCCTGGCAGCCTTCTGCAAAGGCCTGTCCAAGGAAGTCGGCCCGCATGGCATCCGCGTCAACACCATCAGCCCCGGCCCGGTCGCCACCGACCTGTGGCTTGGCGCCGACGGAGTCGCGCGGACCGTGAGCGCCGCCACCGGCGCCACACCCGAAGACGTAGCCAAGCAAGCCGCGAGCCAGATGGTCACCGGCCGGTTCACTCAGCCCAGCGAGGTCGCCGACCTTGTGCTCTTCCTGGCCGGCAGCCGTGCGGGCAACATCACCGGCGCCGATTTCACCATCGACGGCGGCCTCGTCCCTACCTGGTGAATCCATCCCGGCCGGAAGGTCGCGCTAGACCGTGGTGTCCTCGAGCACAAGCGCGGGATCGGCTGCCGCAGGCTCCATGCGTCGGAAGCGCTGACGAACCGTTTCCGCTCCATGCCGCGGCGGCCTTGCGCGACCTGCAGGTGCGCGCGGCCGACCTTGACTCCCGGTCCCGCCTTTCGGCCTGGTGACTAGGCCGTCTTAGCGACCGCGTCGGCGGACCTTAGCCCGGCGCGGAGCCTGGAGAGCGTGCTGGTGAGCTGGACCAGCGAGCGATCGGGGATCGCTGATCCCAGCCGGGCGCTCAGTTCCTCCTCGAACGTCACGGTGGCCGCGGCCAGGAGCCGTTCGCCCTCCGACGTGAGCGTGAGGATCGAAGATCGCCGGTCGCTGGGGTTGGCCCTGCGCACGCAATGCCCCGCCGCCTCGATCCGGTCCACGATCTTGCTCGTGCCGCCGACCGTGATGCTTATCTCCGCCGCGATGTCCTGTACCCGGCAGTTCGGGGTCCTGGCGATGACCTGCATGAACTCGAACTGCTGCAGGGGCAGGCCGTAGTCCGCGCGAAGCCTGCTCGCGACGGCGTCCCACAGTTCCGTCTCCAGCCGGACCAGTTCGCTGAACAGGTGCTTCAGGTGCTGGGTCCCGTGGTCGGCGCGGGGCGGGGGCTGGTTCCTGCGCGGCATGCTGGCACCTTATCACCATATCGGGGAATATGGATATCAGGAGGAATCTTCTACAGAACTAGATTCCACGGATTGTATAAGCTAACATGGGTCGCGGCCTCTAGAGAAAGGGATGCCCATGAAGATCGCCATCCTCGGCAGCGGAAAGGTCGCCCACACCCTCGGTGCTGGCTGGAAGAAGGCGGGTCACGACGTGTTCTTCGGCGCACGGAACGCGGGCGCCACCGATCCGGACTTCGAGATCGTCTCGCTGCAAGCGGCGCTCGAGACGGGGGACGTCGTCGTCAACGCCCTCACCGGCGCGGCCGCCCTCGAGGTGATCACCTCCCTCGACACCACGCCTCTGCGGGGAAAGACCTTGCTTGATGCCGCCAACGCCGTAACCGCCAACGGTGAGCTGGTGTACCCCAACTCCAGTCTCGCCGAGCACTTCCAGACGGCCCTGCCGGCGGCCCACGTGGTGAAGTCACTGAACACTGCCGCCATCGAGGTGCAGGCCGACCCGTCACTCACCGGACCCGCGACCGTGTTCGTATCCGGAGACGACCAGGGCGCCAAGGCGGAAGTCGTGGGACTGCTGCACGACTTGGGCTGGAGCGATGACGGGATCATCGATCTCGGCGGCGTTGCGACGGCCAGAGGTCCGGAGAACTACATCATCCTGTTCTTCGCGACCGTCGGAGTGCTGAAGACACCGTTCTTCAACATCCACATCAGCCGGTTACGGTGGCGCTGGAGCTGCTCACGTCTCCGTCGCTCCGATCGACGTTGAAATGACGTAGCGCCGCTGTGCGCAATGGCGTGGTTACCGGGCCGTGGCCGCGACCGGGCGGCTGACCAGTACCGCGCAGCGGGCGCTGCTGACGGCCTGGCGGGCCCGGGCGGCCAGCGCGCCGGTGCGGCCGAGCAGCATCCCGACCGAGAAGAAGATCAGCGCGTCGGTCAGCGCGTCCACCGTGATGTGGCTGGTGTACATCCAAGTGCCCAGCTGCTGGCTGAACACGTGCTGGGCGCCGTAGGCGAAGTAGATCCGGGCCGCCACCACGACGATCCAGAACACCGCGTAAGACACGCCGGCGCGTGTCATCACCCGGCCGGTGCGCCCGTCGGCGGCGACGTTGAACAGGGAGGCGGCGAGCACGCCGAGCGCCAGCCCGGCCGCCGTGCCGGCGACCTCCAGCAGGAGGCCGTTGCCCGAGGCGGCCGCGCCCTTGAGGAAGAACGGGATGATCACCGCGGCCGCGATGAACGGGCGGATCAGCCGGCCGGCGCTCAGCGCCCGCTGGCCGTAGTCGGACAGCAGCACGGTGCCGAGGATGATCAGGTTGGGGATCAGCACGCTGGCGTCCATCTGGACTCCTTTTTACGAGGACCCGCGTCGCGCCGTCTGCGCTTCGCTTTGCCCTTACGCATGCCACGTTAGGCAGCGCCCCCCTCGCGGCGCGTCGGCCCGCGGCTAGACCCTGGGTGGAGACGCCATCTCCACCCGGCGTCCACCCACTCAAGGCGAGCGTCGCGAACTCTAAATCGTTCGTCTCAGCTGAGCTGGACTGACCTGCTCCGGGTCAGTTACCGGCAGAGCCCGCTTGCCGCCCGGCATCACCCCTCGTGGGTGTGGCGCCCGGGTGGGCTCCCCTCGCAGCGCTGCCGCGCATTTCACCTCATCGGAGTGATCCGCCGCCGCCGAGGCTCTTCTAGCGTCTGCAGGGAGCACTCAGCGAACGCGGAAGGGGCACTCGATGAATGAGCCTGTAACACGAACGGCGACAATTCCGGATGTCCTGGTCGACCCGGTCCGCAACCGTGGCGTCGGGTTCCTGCCGGCCCAGCGGCAGGCTCTAGGCCTGACCGGGCGGCTGCCGTCGGGAGTGCTGTCGCTGGAGGAGCAGGCCCGGCGGGCGTATGAGCAGCTCCAGGTCCAGGACAGCGACCTGGCGAAGAACGTCTACATGGAGCAGTTGCATGACCGGAACGAGGTGCTGTACTTCAAGGTGCTCCTCGACCACCTCGCCGAGCTGCTGCCGATCGTCTACGACCCGGTGGTCGGGGACGCGATCGAGCGGTACTCCCACGAGTACCGCACCCCGAAGGGCATTTACCTGTCCATCGACGAGCCGGGGGACATCGGGAACGCGTTCGCCACGCTCGGGCTCGGGCCTGACGACGTGGACCTGATCGTGTGCAGCGATGCCGAGGAGATCCTCGGCATCGGCGACTGGGGGGTGGGCGGCATCCAGATCTCGGTCGGCAAACTGGCGGTCTACACCGCGGCGGCGGGCATCGACCCGCGCCGGGTGATCCCGGTCTCGCTCGATGTCGGCACGAACAACGAAGGGCTGCTGAACGACCCGCTGTACCTGGGCAACCGGCATGCCCGGGCGCGCGGCGCCAGCTACGACGCGTTCATCCAGAAGTACCTGGAAACCGCCTCCTCGCTGTTCCCCAAGGCGCTGCTGCACTTCGAGGACTTCGGCGCGAACAACGCGCGCCGGATCCTGCTCGCCTACCGGGACCGGTACCGGATCTTCAACGACGACGTGCAGGGTACCGGCGCCATCGTGAAGGCCGGGTTGTTCAACGCGCTGAAGGTCACCGGGACCCGGTGGCGGGACCAGCGCGTCGTTATCTTCGGTGGCGGCACCGCCGGGATCGGCATCGCCGACCAGATCCGCGACGAGATGGTCCGCGACGGGCTGACCGAGCGCCAGGCAATGAGCCAGATCTGGATCGTGGACTTGCCGGGACTGCTCACCGACGACATGAACCAGGGCATGCTCGACTACCAGCGCCCGTACGCGCGCCCGGCCGCCGAGGCCGCCGGCTGGGACAAGACGCCAGTCCCGGTGGACCCGTCAGCGGCCACGCGGTGGCCGCAGATGGCCGCGCTGCGGCAGGAGCGGGCCGCCGCGGGCATCGTCAACCTGGTGACGGTGGTCGAGCACGTCAAGCCCACCATACTGATCGGCACCTCGACGGCGCACGGTGCGTTCACGCAGCAGATCGTGCAGACCATGAGCGCGAACGTTGAGCGGCCGATCATCTTCCCGATCTCCAATCCCACCTCGCAGATCGAGGCCATCCCGGCCGACATGATCCCCTGGTCCAAGGGAAAGGCCCTGGTGAGCACCGGGCTGCCCTGGGAGCCGTTGGACTACAACGGCGTGACCTACTACTTCGGAGAGGCCAACAACGCGCTGGTCTACCCGGGACTGGGCCTGGGCACGATCGTGTCCGGCGCGTCCCACGTGACCGACGGCATGATTCTCGCGGCAGCCGAGGCGGTCGCCGGCCAGGCCGACGTCGCCATGGCGGGCGCCTCCCTGCTGCCGACGGTGCCGAACCTGCGCGCCTCGTCAGCGACCGCCGCGATCGCCGTGGCCCGGGCCGCCGCCGCGGACGGCGTCGCCACCAAGAAGCACGACGACATGGTGCAGGCCGTGCACGACGCGATGTGGCAGCCGGTCTACCTCGACGAGGTCTCGGAATGAGCGACCCGGAAATCGTCGATGTCCCGATCGGGCTGACCGCGAAAGGGACACGCCGGGAGACCGACTCGATGGGCGCCATCGACGTGCCCGCCGACCGGTACTGGGGTGCGCAGACACAGCGATCGCTGATCCATTTCTCGATCGGGGACGACCGGATGCCCAAGGAGGTGTACCACGCCTACGGGTACGTGAAGAAGGCAGCCGCGATCGTGAACGGACGGGACGGGCGGCTGCCAGCGTGGAAGG
>Ga0210395_10002863_pt1 | contig 13339 bp, 7 predicted proteins | sample IncBWH4OmetaG_FD_150861 | JGI IMG/M metagenome (GOLD analysis project Ga0210395, IMG submission 150861) | Forest soil microbial communities from Barre Woods Harvard Forest LTER site, Petersham, Massachusetts, United States - Inc-BW-H-4-O ... | reverse complement strand
GTGTGTCGCGCGTGTCAGGAATGTGTAGCGCATGTGTCACGCGTGTCGCGCATGTGTCGCGCATGTGTCGCAATTGTCAGGGATGTGCCGCACATGTGTCGCGCATGGGTCGCGGTTCAGGTATGTGTCGCGCATGTGTCGCGCGTGTCGCAGGTGTGTCGCGAATGTGTCGCGCATGTGTCGCGCTTGTCAGGGAAGTGTCGCGCATGTATAGGGCGTGTCGCAGGTGTGTCGCGCACGTCAGGGATGTGTCGCGCATGTGTCGCGCGTGTCGCAGGCGTGTCGCGCATGTGTTGCGGTTGTCAGGGATGTGTCGCAAGTGTGTCGCACTTGTCATGAATGTGTCGCGCATGTGTCGCGCGTGTCGCATATGTGTCGCGCATGTGTCACGCGTGTCGCGCATGTCTTGCGGTTGTCAGTGATGTGTCGCGCATAGGTCGCGCTTGTCAGGGATGTGTCGCGCATGTGTCGTGCGTGTCGCAGGTGTGTCGCGCATGTGTCACGCGTGTCGCGCATGTGTCGCACGTGTGTCGCGGTGGTCAGGGATGTGTCGCGCATGTATCGCGCTTGTCAGGGAAGTGTCGCGCATGTATAGCGCGTGCCGCAGGTGTGTCGCGCATGTCAGGGATGTGTCGCGCCTGTCGCAGGCGTGTCGCGCATGTGTCGCGGTTGTCAGGGATGTGTCGCAAGTGTGTCGCACTTGTCAGGGATGTGTCGCGCATGTGTCGCGCGTGTCAAGGGTGTCGCGAATGTGTAGCGCGTGTCGCATATGTGTCGCGCATGTGTCACGCCTGTCGCGCATGTGTTGCGGTTGTCAGTGATGTGTCGCGCATGTGTCGTGCTTGTCAGGGATGTGTCGCGCATGTGTCGTGCGTGTTGCAGGTGTGTCGCGCATGTGTCACGCGTGTAGCGCATGTGTCGCGCGTGTGTCGCAGTGGTCAGTGATGTGTCGCAAACGTGTCGCGCGTGTCGCAGGTGTCGCGCTTGTCAGGAATGTGTCGCGCATGTGTCACGCGTGTCGCGCATGTCTCGCGCATGTGTCGCGATTGTCAGGGATTCAGGGATGTGCCGCACATGTGTCGCGCATGGGTTGCGGTTGTCAGGTATGTGTCGCGCATATGTCGCGCTTGTCAAGGATGTGTCGCGCATGTGTCGCTCGGGTCGCAAGTGTGTCGCTCATTTGTCGCGCATGTGGTGTTGGCCTTTTAGTGCAGCGTTCCTTTTCTATACATTTTTTACATTCCACCATTGCTGTTTTAGGGTCTGCTTGATTCCTTCGATCGCAGACCTACCAGGATAACTACGGAAGACTACGTCTAGCTACGGTCGTACTGCATCTCCTACTCCTCGCACTCCTACTCCTACTCCTTCTACTCCTCGTACTCCTGCTACTCCTCATACTCATCCTATTTCTCGTACTCCTCCTATTTTTCATACTTCTACTCCTACTCATACTCCTCGTACTCATCCTATTTCTCCTACTCCTACTACTCGTACTCCTACTACTCGTACTCCTCGTACTCGTACTCCTCATACTCTTGCTCCTCGTACTCTTCGTACTCCTCGTACTCTCCTACTCCTCGTACTCCTCTCCTACTCCTCCTACTACTCATACTCCTACTACTCCTACTCCTCGTACTCGTACTCCTCATACTCTTGATCCTCGTACTCTTCGTACTCCTCGTACTCTCCTACTCCTCGTACTCCTTTTACTCAAACTCCTCTTACTCATACTCCTCCTAATCGTACTCCTCATTCTCCTCCTTGTACTCCTTTTACTCCTCCTCATCCTCCTCTGCGATTCAAAATGAGTTTATCGGTTGTTCAAAGACGTCTTTTCCGTGACGCTCAGGGCGTCGAGTACGATATCATTGGCATTCCTGGAGACGGAAGTTGCGGGTATAAAGCCCTTTCTTACATTTTGAGTGGAGATGAGTATGATTTCGCCCGTGTCATTGACGACTTGTGCGACGGTTTTGAATATAACCCACTTTTGTTCGCGAGACAAACAGATGCTGGAATAGCCAACACAAATGTCTTCGCGTACAGAAACAGGCTACTCAATGCCGTCCGGGACATCGGTTCAAAACCATTTCCGCAAGAGCTCTGGTTGGAGGAGGCTCACTTGCACGTTTTCTCCTTAATGTTTGACATAGCGGTGTTTATCTACTCCGAACCAATGAAGGGTTGGGTTGTCTATAACCAAATCGGTACCAGAGGATTTTGCACTCTGTACCACACTGGGCATCATTTCCAGTGCCTGCAGTCTACATCCAATCAGGCGCCCCCTCCTAGGTTTGCCCTGGCTCAAGAACTCACTGGCATCTATAATCAATATCAAGTAGATTTGACTAAATATTCGTTTGTCTGTGTGTCTCCGTGGCCTCGCGCAATACTGGATGCTTCCATTCCTAACGCAAGGACGGTAGGCGCTGATAAAGCGTCAGGTTCAACATCCCTTCCACAGCCCACAACGTCCAATCCATTCCCATTCGCACAGCCTGCTGATCCAAAATGTCCAAAGGACCAAAAACTACCTGTAGCTCCAAGAAGAAGGGCTTTTTTTTGTACACACGAGGGGTGTCCAGGGTATGGGCCTGTATATAAGCTTTCTGCGTTAGCCTGTCATGTACGATTGCGGCATGGAAGCGATGACACGGTCTCTGGTGCTAAACCAGTCCCGAGCAATCGCTCCCAATCATCACTGAGTTCAAACTCCCCGCCAACAACTAGTGCTGATCAACCAGATTCTGAAAATGAACACTCTGTGCCTAACTATGGAGATGTTTCTTCTATTTTCATTGACGATGATTCTCACGTCGATGCAGCAAATGTTTGTGCCACAACACAAACACCAACATCGCATGAAGCCATTGCTGGTGGTATCATAGACGATATTGTAAATAAATTGTTTTATGCTGACAACGCTAATGAGGCTTTTGATGACACCATTTGCTCGCAAACCTCATGCCTTGTCTTTAAGTGCAACATATGTGACCACTTGCTGTCAACGGCTCGTGCCTTATCTACCCATCTTTCACGCATGCATGACATTAATAGGTCTAAACCGCTAACGGGAAAGGTTTTGACAGACATTCATGCAGAGGAGGATATGACGTCACGTTTGACCGTATCCGATGATTTAACTAACTTTTGCGTTAAATGTAGTCGACAGTTCGCTTCAAATCGTGGATTAAAAATCCACCTGTCTAGAATGCACAAACAATATCTGCTGGATACCCACGCAGATACTTTAGCCGCACGCTTTGCTGACGCTCTACCTGACTTAGTTGCAGATGTTGAACTGCAGATGACTAATTTCTGTCAAATATGTAATAGAAAATTTTTTAATGGACAAGGTTTAAAAGTCCACATGTCTACAAAACATAAGCCTTTGAGAGCCGCATCACCATGTGACATTGCAGGTCTCGGTACTTCAGAGAGGCCATCTGATTTGAACAATAATCCTACGATTTCACGCCGAAATACTCGAAGTAAAACAAAAGGTATCAATTCTACTGACGACTTTAGCTATATTGCAAAAAAAAAGTCTAAGGTCATTACAAGTGTGTCTGAATTGTACGCAGATTTCCCTGCTCTTAAAAATAAATGTACTGAAGCTCACAGTCTTCACACGAAGCTTAGAGCATATCATGATCACTTGCTTGCCAATGTTGATAACGTTTCAACAGAGAAACTTTCACATGAAATCACGGAGGTTATAGCTGACCCGAAATTTATATCGCAAGAGAGGCGTCCATTAACATGGTCAAAGGACGATGAAACGCGATTAAACGTGTTAAGTGCTGAATCAAAAACATTGCCAGTTCCCGAAAATTGGTATTGGTGTGCGAAGCCAGGTTCGCAACAAGCACTTTTCAATACAAAACGCATGGAGTTTTGCATTGAAACTGAACTAAAACATAAGCTTCTGCACTGCCCAAACTGTAAATCCACAGGTATTCTAGTCGGCTTGAATCAGATTGATTCCGAAGTTTGCTACGATTGTTTGCAATTACAATCAAGAAAGGTCAAAAAAGATAAAGTTCTAAAATATGACAAATCTTGGTCAAAGGTAAAACCAACAACAAATTTATTTCCCAAACGTGCCGAGGCAGGGCATGAAACTGAAGACCTACCTCTTTTGACACCTGGTGAAAAGGCAGTGATCTCTTTATGTCATCCCGTCATTACGATGAAAACCAACTTTATTGCAAATAAACGGTACCGCCAGGAAAGCATTTCTTTGACCCAAAACTCTGAACACACGTGGTCACGTGTGTTACCGAGGCGTGACTTGCATAGTAGATTTGTGGTGGTCGAGCGACGATTCAAAAGTTGCCCCAATAAATATATAATTGCAAATGTTGAAAACGTTAGACAGTGGCTCATTTATTTATTTAAACACCATACGGAATACATCCGTATGCGTCAAAATGGATTACTAGAATTTGATGAAACTGCTCTTAAAGCACTTGAGAATGACACCGAGTTGGCCGAAATTTTGCACGATCCCGACAATCCTCATGATCTCGAAGTCTCGGAGGAAACCGGTCTCCCTCAGGGAGAAATGCATGGGGGTTTATCAAAATCAGAGGTCTTTACGTTCGACAATTACCCCTATCTTTACTTGCGGTCGAAACAACTCCTTAGAATTAAACAAAAAGGCTTAATCGAAGTTGTCGAAGATTCGTGTGTCCCACGGCGTCCGACGTATAGCGCATCTGCTAATATTTGTTTCCCTCATAATTATCCACATGCTGAGATGTCGCCAACCGATTTCGGTGAGTACAAATTAGGTCAATATTTGCTAAAAAAACAAAGCTTGTTTGCGCATAAAATGGCAGATGGATCGCATTTTTGGAATTTCTCAAATGACTCGATTCACATGATGTATCAGTATGCTAGACTGCAGGAAATGCGTATTCATGCCAACGTTGGTTACTATTTGAATCAACATCCCGACGCAGCAAATGCACCACTTGAATCTGTGCTAAACGCATTCAAGGAAGGGGCAAATGACGAGGGTTTGATCGATAGCAAACTTCCCAACCTAACGGGCATCATGGCCCAAATACCAAACACCCGCGAACATTGGTTTGCGGAAAGACTCGCCATAGAAAGCATTTCCAAGGATTTGGGAGATCCTAATCTTTTCCTCACCATAAATTGCGACCCGAGGGCATGGCCTGATGTTCGGGAGCTTATTTACAAGCTCGAACATGGGGAATGCAACGAAATGGATCAAAATTGGTTTGAACAAAATACTGAAAAATTCACAGAACTCATGGATAAATATGCGATTCAAATTTCTATTTATTTATACTGCAAAGCTAAGATTTTCATGCGTGCTTTTTTGTGTGGTGTATGTCGCGTCGCTCCGGGAGAACTCCGGAAGAAAAGTAGCGAGAGTGATTGGACTCTTGCAGATAAAACTGATAACTCGTGGTACTGGGGTCGCGTTGAATTCACCGAGACGCGCGGCGTTCAGCATTGGCATTTCCTCGCAAAATTACCTAATGTTTTAGATACTGCTCTGTTAGGTAGAATTATTCACAATGGCCGAGTTGTTCGTCAGGAAATGAAATGTGGGAACATTCGCCAGGATAGGGTCGAAGAGGCTTGGGTCATGATCGAAATGGGACTTTTGGCCAGTCGGTACTGCACCTTGTTTGCAGAGTCCATATCCCAGGCGTCTTTTTACAGCGAAGACATGGACGTCGACACGCACTTGCCTGACAAAGTAATCGACATCAATAAAATCAGAAAAGAATTTGTTAAAAATTATGTCGACAAAAATGTTTCGCTTGAAACGCATCCGATCATGCGCAAATTCAACAGCGAGTCCTGCGATCCAAACCAAAACGTTGAAAATGCTAACGTAGCAGCTGTTTCTTGCATGCATCATTGCATTGCAGGCGTGTGTGGTGGAGACGAAAAAACCGGTGCCGGTTGTCGCTTTTCTTTTCCAAAAAAGCTTTTGCCTCATACGGTGCCGGCCGTAATGCAAATCAACGCCCAGCAGATGGAAACGCACATGCTGCTCAAAAGGACCGCGGAGCGCGTCCCAAATTTGAATAAAGACTTTTTGAATTTCTGGCGTGCAAACCATGACGTAACAGTTTTAGTTGATGCGGGGCAAAAAATGCGATATGCTACTAAATATGTGTCCAAATCAAAAAAACAAACGGAATTGATTGATGAGGTTATCACGTCTCTAGGCAAACGGTCGCAGGACCTCCTTCCTCCGAACATGAAACAGGCCTTAAGTAACCTTATCCTGGCGGATTGCTCTCACAGGGCATTTTTGAGCAAACCTGAGCTGGCTTATAAGGTCGCAGATTTGCCAGACGTTCAAAAATCGTTTGACGCTGTTTCTATTGTAGGGCACTATCCTAGAGCTAGCATAACTCAATGTCTTGAAGATAAATCTGTTGTTGTATATAGCGATCGAACCGAGTACATGGCCTATGCTGAGCGCTGTAATGAGGAAAATATTTTTAAAGAATTTGATGGCAGTGAACTGGACATGATGTGCTTCAGGGAATTTGCCGAGACGTTAACTTATGAGTGGAAATTAACAAATCCTGAAGCAACTCCGCTTTCAAAAAAACGCAAGTTTCGTTCACGGGACATAAATTCTGGTTACTGGATATTTCGGGAAAGACGAACACGTCGGCATATTCGCTGGAGCACCGTCATTTACAGCGATCGTGCTCACCTTTATGAACCCCTGGAGCAAGGTCTGACTACGAGTCAGACTTTGTATTATGACTTGCCTGTCCAGAAGCGCAAACAATTGCAAAGAGCATACCAAGAGCTAGTTTGCTATGTTCCATGGCAAATTAGCCCCGAGGAAACTTTTCTCACAGCTGATGTGCAAGAGATGCTGAAAACTAAATCTGTTGACCCCGAAGCTGACAACAGACACAGTTTGTTGAAGTTGGAACACTTTCATAAAGTGTACATGCAGCTGTGGGACGAAGGAAAAGTTGCGCCTCTGGGCAGTCAATGGCATAGGGACAACCAATTTTCATACACGATGTTTCTGACGACGTTGCAAAACAATGATGTCAGTAGCGATCGTGCCTTAAACAAAGGCGTTTTTACCGCCCAGTACGAGGCTGCCGAAGAGTTGGAAAACACAGAGGTTCAAATCCGTCCGTCCTTGCAAGACGAACTCGACGAAGCCGACGTACCATCGATTCTTAATTTCTTGCCACCTGATACTTTTCGCGAAGTGCTACAGCAAGATCCTCCCGAGCTGTCTGAAATTAGCATAGCGTTCCCAATGCAGCACGAGTGGCAACGGAGAGAGGAGATGATGGGCAGTGGCAAAAGTCTCCTGTTTTTTGCTGACCCCCCGGCACCAGCTATTGCACGCAAGCGTTTGAGTTTCTGGCATAAAAAGGCCATCGATCTCATGGTGACCGATGCGAAGCAGCAGATTCTCTACATTTACGGCAAGGCGGGCACAGGTAAAACAGAAATAGCTCTTCATATCTGCCGGCGTTTCAAAGGCCGAGTTCAAGCCGGTGCAGGGAGTGGCAAGGCCGCATCCAATTTCAATGGCCCAACGGTTCATGCCATGTTCGGTTGGGCGCATAACGAACACGAGCAGACGAGATCATCGGCATATTCTCATGCTAAGCTAGAGCGTCTTAGGGTTTTTTACGAGCATACAAATCTGTTTGTAATAGATGAGGTTAACGCAATGAGTGCTGCTGATCTCGGTCTGCTCGACGAAGTTATGTGCAAACTGTTTGACCCCGATGCGCTTCTCAAAGGCAGCGATGGTAAGCAAAAACCTTTCGGGGGCCGCAAGATGTTGTTTTTGGGTGATGCTGCGCAATTGAGGCCGGTCGGGGGGGCAGCCATCTCCGACAAAGGTGCGGGGGAGAGCATGGATCAAGAGATTGGGAGGCGCAAGTCACACGTTGCAAGCACAACTCTCGCGAGGACGGCCAGAGGTCAAGCTGTTTATTCAGAATACCTAAGCAAAAATTGCATTTGGCTAGAGCAGGGTTTTCGCAACAGGGGCTTGCTGCAGGAAATCCTAGATCGCGTACGCAATGGCGAACAGACTCGAGAGGATCTTGAAAAGCTCATGCTTCAAAAAAGCAAATTTCCAAATGTTCAGTCAGATTATGGTATTCACTACAGTAATGAGGCCTGCTGTTACAATAACTGGCTGGATGTATGGAAAACGTGCAAAGAACGCAAGCAACGTCTGTACGCATCTCGCGCTCGGTATCATACCACCGGGGATAACGACCTCGTAGTATCTACGCTGGCTGCTATCCCTGCCAAAAATTACCAATTTGCTCCCGATATCTTATGCGTTTCAGAAGGATGCGAGGTTCGATTGGTCACTAATTTAAACGTTTCTGCAGGTTTAGTCAATAGCGCTTCCGGCAAAGTTGTCAAGGTCCTATACAACAATGCTGACGTCACAGCACTTTTGGACGGCAAACACCCGTCTGCATACTGTATCATTGTGAAATTTCCCTCTTTTAGGGGATTCCAACATGGTGATGACAGGATTTTTCCATTCACCAACCCCTTATGGGTTCCGGTTTACCCACAGAAATTTTTTCCAGACAGAATTCCACCAGCGGTTCGCAAACAGCAGACCCCTGGGAGTTGCTATCGCGAGCAATTTCCTCTAGACCTTTCTCGAAATATCACCGCGCACCGCGCGCAAGGTCAAACTTGGCGCGATGTGTTGGTTTCTGTTGACCTCGGGCTCTCCTCTCCAAGCGGGCACGCACCTTTGGACGTCAGCTCGCTAATCTACGTGGCATGCACGAGGGTAAACGATCTGAAAAACCTCTTTGTTGCTCCCATATTTCCAACAATATGGGACGCTATTGGAAATGCTGCTTTAGACGTTACGCGGAGAGAAAGCGAGGACTCGCTCAGAAAAGACGCAGAAAAGTTTGCCATTAGAATTGGTGCCTATCAAGATTTTGGTAATGAGCATTCATTCAGGCCAGATTATTCGCAGAATCCTCAGGAATGGCTGGAGCTTCGTAACAATGTAATACCTCCCGAGTCCTCGCTTGCTCGAAACGCAGCGTCTGAAGTAGCTGCACGCAATGAGTCGATGGATGGCATTGTCGATGATACATCACCGCCCTGGCTCAAACCTTGTGAAAGCGAGCGGCACATAGGAATCGACCAAGGGACTGTAAATTTTGCAATCGTCGCCGTCGACAAAGCGCGCAATGGGCTACCTGTGGTTGTGGGGGCAGAGCTGCATAATCTACGTTATGGGGGTCTTCAAGATAAATTCGATGCCACTCAATTGCTTTTAATATTGCAAAAAAACACCTCTTTAATGGGTTGGATGCAGCAACCAGGGTACGAACATCCTCTTCCACAGGTCGATCGAGTAATAGTACATTTAGAGCAAATTTCTATGCAAAACAAATACAACAAGGTTTTCACAAAAGAGTTGGGCACACTTTTACAAAAGCTGGCTGACGTTCAAAGGTGTGTAGTCAAACTTTCTTCACCATACCTACATCGAGCCACTGGACCTATGTTTCAATTAGGCTCCGATATAGTTGAAGCTTGCATTCTGCAACCTTCAAATTTTACTTTAGGAAAAAGAAAATCCACCACTCCGCACCCCACTGCACGAAAAATCGCTCCCAAAAAATCCACTCCAAAAAAACCTCACAGTCGTCGCATTCTTGATTCCGATGTAGAGCCAGACTCAACACCTGACTCTACACCGCATAACAGCAGCGAGGGTTCAGAGCCTGAGCACGGTGACGTTGGTAGTGCCGTTGACTACAAGGAAAGGAAGAGGATGTCATCAGCGGTTTTCAAATACATCATGCACTCCGACGCTGAGCAGCAGCTCAGCATGCAGTTGCATGTCAGCGCACATATCCAGCTCCATTGGACGCAGATGGAAGCGGCAAAAACCATCAATAAATTTGACGACCTTGGCGACGCACTCCTACATGCCCTCAACGAAATCTTGTGCGGCACTACCAACTATCGCCCACTCATTCCCTCTATGCCCTCGCTGCAAGTCAATCGCTCTGTTGTTGTGGCTATACTTCCGCATAAGGCCTTTTGGATCAGTCTTCAATGCACATGGAATGTGTTCACTTTCGAAAATGTTGGTGTGTATTCAACCAAGTTGGCCAGTGATCGCAAACTTTTTTCAACTCACACCATTCAGCTGATCAAATGTTACATGGATCCAAGTCTGCGACGAGCGGTGACCACGCATGCCGCTTCAGAATCCTTCACTGCAGTAGAGCACATCAGGATTGTTGTTAAACAGCTTGGTGCTTACCACCACCTGAAGCTCACCAGCAAGGACGCAGGTGCCCTCACAAATGCTGCAGTGCAAGCGATGAAGGGTTTGTGTGACGAAGCCGCAGTCGATAGCACTTTATCCGTACGCAACGACAAGCAACTTGGTTGGGCTTACACCAGGACCATGAAGAATGGTAAGAAGATCCAAATTAGCCGAAGCACTGGCAAGCACACCAATGCCATGATTGCTTGCCTGGAATGGGCCAAACAACAGCTTCCTGATTTTGTCGCAAATCGTCCGCTCCACATGGATCGGACAGAAAAGCTAATATTTTTTCATGCTCTAGCAACACTGGCATCTCAGCAGATCGAGTCTCATCAACTCGAAATGCTTAGACTCTCTCCCACTGCAGTCGAACGTCTGTGTTCAACGGACTTTGACGACTTTGATACGCAATCTTTGCTGGCTGATCTTATTCTTATAGGCCTCAGTAAGAATAATCAGTACATCAACGCCATTGCTCCTAACTATAGATCTGCAAACAAATGAGAAAATGATGGTGTCTGACGCCTTGAGAAACTTTTCTGTGCATATTGAGGTTCATGGTATCTCACAACATTGTTTTGTATATTAGCACAGTTCTATGTAACAATGTATATAAGTTTTATTTTCTTGTAGTATATTCAAGGGTCATATTATAATCGTATTGTAGTCTAGTCCACTGCCCGATAATCCAACGTTGGTTTGGAGAGGCGGGAACTAAAGAATGATAGGGGGACAGACATTGGGTGTGTCTGACGCCTTGAGATACTTTTGTGTACATAGTCATGGTCATAGGTCATGGTCTCGCACAACACTGCTTTTTTCATAGTGAAGTGTGTAAGCATGTATATAACCGATTTCGCTTTTTACCTTCAGATGTATACACTGACGTATGCGCTGAGTTTTTTTGCGGCTTTTTTCCATTGAGGCGCATGGTCTCTTGCAGCTTAATCATAGGTCTCCATTTTTTAGGAGGGTTGAATCGAAGAATTCCCCCAGGCTTACCGAGACCTATGTTTAATATATGCAGAGACGCATGTGGGCCTTGAGGTGTATACACTGACGTATACTCTATGTAAGAATGTATATAAGTTTAATTTTTTCAAGTATATTCAAGGGTCACAATATCAGCGTCTTGCAGTGGAACTTCAGCCCGCGATAATCCTTTGTGTCCTGATCATATATGGATGTGGCTGGAACTGTTAAGAATGGATATGAGGAGAGACATCGGGTGTCTGACGCCTTGAGATACTTTTCTGTGCATATTGAGGTTCATGGTATCTCACAACATTGTTTTGTATATTTGCACAGTTCTATGTAACAATGTATATATAACAGTGTTTTGGTCTCTCTTTGATAAAATGTTTGATATGTTTGGCCACTAACACTATTGCTTTGTTCGCTTTGTTCTTGTTGCTTTGTACATAAAGTAACATTATAGTTGTTGAGTTTTTTCTATTTCTTTCATTCTGGCGGGTGGAATGACAAGCATAAATGTCACCCGCGTAGTCCATTTACCACATGAGTGTGAAAAGTTTATTAATAAATTAGGCTAATTTTAATGGCCTACAGCGTTTTACAAAGTATTAATTGCTCGGTTAAGGAAAAGGTTACTTAGGTTTACTTACTTACTTTTCCTTACTTACCTGAGTTAGGTAAGGAAAAGCTTACTTAACTCAGGTTTTCTTTTTTTAAGCTTCAGTCTTACTAGACTTCTTTGGCCTTTGTCTATCTATTCGTTATATCTCAGGGCTTAAGGCAAAACGTTCTTCTGTTGTCTTCATTCAGAGATTTTTTTTTGCATTCAGCAGTAGGCTAATCACTCTCTAATTCTTAACAGATCGTTGTCCCACGAGTCAATTCAAGAGATTTTCTTTGCATTCAGCAGTAATCACTCTCTAATTCTTAACAGATCGTTGTCCCACGAGTCAATTCAGGACTCAAAGCAGACCTCTCTTCTGTCGTCTTCATGCTGATTTTTTTCTCAGATAAGCTAAAGAGCAACCAATTCATGATAGATCATTGTCCCTCTAGTCAACTCATGACCCAAGGCGGAATTTTCTTCCGTCGTTTTCATGCTGAAATTTTGCTCCGTTAAGTCACCAGAGCAATCACTCTCTAATTAACAATAGATCATTGTCATTCGAGTCAACTCAGGACCCAAGGCGGAATTTGCTTCTGTCGTCTTCATGCTGAGATCTTTCTCCGTTAAGCCCACAGAGCAATCACTCTCTCATGCCTAATAGATCATTGTCCTTCAAGTCAACTCAGGACCCAAGGCGGAATTTTCTTCTGTCGTCTTCATGCTGAGATCTTTCTCCGTTAAGCCTACAGAGCAATCACGCTCTCATTCCTAATTAGCACTACTGTAACATTCATATTTAACACACCGACTAATATTAGCACTACATCTTCTTCAATATCCATGACATCGTCTACCACCAGTACCTACAATATCCATAATGCAAACTAGCACTACATCTACGAGTCCTTTCAGCCCTTGCTTCTGTCTTAATGCTGGGTTTTTATCTTCAATACGTACTTCGTAAATACTAAGCTACTAGCTGACCACTTAATGAAATTTAAAAAATTATCGCTGGTGATTGTTTTTTGCCTTTATCTTTCCCTTTCCAGTAACATGTGCTAAAAATTTGGCCTTCAATGAGAAACACCCAACATTGTGGTAAATGGACTGCGAAGAGGACGGCACTGTACCTCCACGCGGTCCTCTTTGGTAACATGCTTTGCATCATATTCTAGCCAAATATCAATATAATGCAAAACATGGCTAAACGGTGCCTTTATAATTTTTATAACATATAAGTTAACATATTTTAACTCATACTAATCTGAAATTTGCACATATTGAATTAGAGACCTATTTATTCGTTAAGGAATTAATAAGTATGTTCGACTGGTCGCTAGGTGCCGTGAAAGTCATAAAAGACTTTTACGCCCCCTAGCTTCGACCATACTGGGGAAGGGTAACAGAATTTTTTTTTGGGGGGGGTTGGGGGG
>Ga0210395_10002860_pt1 | contig 13347 bp, 12 predicted proteins | sample IncBWH4OmetaG_FD_150861 | JGI IMG/M metagenome (GOLD analysis project Ga0210395, IMG submission 150861) | Forest soil microbial communities from Barre Woods Harvard Forest LTER site, Petersham, Massachusetts, United States - Inc-BW-H-4-O ... | reverse complement strand
CGGACTCGGAGCGGGTACTGGGGGCCGATCACGCCGACACGCTGGCCCGGCAGGCTCAGCTGGCTCACCTGTACTACGCCGTGGGCCGGGTCGGGGACGCGCAGACGCTGCTGCGCGACACGGTCGCGCGGTGCGAGCGGGTCCTGCCCTCCGGGGACCCGCTGACCCAGATGGTCCACCAGAGCCTGGCCAGCATCGCTGGCGACGGCTGATTAGACGGCAGTGACTCTGGCGACTTGATGACAACAAAGTGCATTAAAAGCACTAAGTGCTATATATCGGTCGCCTAAGCGCGGGCGGAGCCAATCGTCCAGTGCACATGCAGAATCGCAATGTCAGGAAAGAGCCCGATATGAGCAAAGCTCTCCGGGCCGGAACCCTCTCGTGTTATCTAGATGTTCTGAGGAGGGTCCGAGGGACAAGCAGCATCGATGGCGGTGGGGGGCGGTGATGCCCAGTGGGAATGCCGGCTGAGCCGGCGCGGCGATTCCGGATCGGCGAGGTACCGCCGCTCGCCGAGGGCTTTACCGACCGCCCCGATACCGTAGGCGGCCTGGTCGACGTCCTGGTCCCGGGCTCGGCCGTCGCGCTGGTGCCGGACCCGGCGGTACCCGAGACGCTGCCGAACTGGCCCGGGGCCTGCGGCAAGACTCAGATCGCCGTGATGATCGCGGAGTCATTGTGGCGGTCGCAGGTCATCGACGGGCTGATCTGGATCCCGGCGACCAGCCGGGCGGCGGTCGTGTCCGGGTACGTGCAGGCGTCGTTGACGGCCACTGGCCTGGAGCCCGCCGGAGCGGCCGAATCGGTCGCGGTCCGCTTCGTGAGCTGGCTGCGCGATACCGGACGGCCTTGGCTGGTCGTCCTGGACGACCTGCCGGAAACCGTCGACCTGGCCGGGCTGTGGCCCGACGGGCTGGCGAGCCGGCTCCTGATCACCAGCTCCGGGACGTCTCCCGCCGTGGGCCGCTCTGGCACGCGGGTTATTCCGGTCGGGCTGTTCAGCACCCGGGAGGCGCTGAACGGGCTGTCCGAACGGCTCAGCGCCAACCCGGTCCAACGCCAGGGGGCCATCGACTTGGTCGATACGCTCGGCCGTGAGCCGCTGGCCCTGAGCCAGGCGTCCGCGGTGGTGGCGAGCTCCAACTTGAACTGCCGCGACTACCGCGACCTGTTCATCCAGCGGCGGGACGAGATCTGGACCGGCGACACTGAGATCCCGTCGGCGGCCATGGTGACCTGGACCCTGTGCCTGGAGCGGGCGGAATCATTGCTGCCCGGCCGATCCGTGCGGCTCATGCTGGCCTTGCTGGCCCTGCTCGACGGTCACGGCATCCCGGGCGCCGTATTAGGCGCCAAGGCCCTGACCGGATACCTGGGCGGGGCGGCCACGCCGTTCTCCGCCGCAGCCGATCCGCGAAAGGTCTGGGACCTGCTGCTAGCGCTCGAGCGAGCCGGACTGATCGGCGTCAACCGGGACGTCACGCCGCCGGCCATCCTGGTCAGCTCGGCCCTGCAGACCGCGATCAAGCTGGCCGCGCCAGCAGAGGCCCAGGAGCCAGCGGCGCGGGCGGCCGCGAGCGCGCTGCTCGAGGTCTGGCCCGCCGAAGAGTCAGCACCGTGGACGGCGGCCAGCCTGCGGGCGAACGCGGCCAGCCTGCAGGACTCGGCCCCTGATTCCCTGTGGGCCGACGGGTGCCATCCGCTGCTGCTGCGGGTGGGCCGGAGCCTGGACCAGGCCCACCTGGCCGCGGCGGCCGCCGAATTCTGGCACGACTTGGCCATGCGCTGCGATGCCAAGCTGCCCGCCGGCCACCCCGACGCGCTGGTGGTAGCCGATCAGCTGGCCGCCGCGTACCTGGCCACCGGGAACGCGGATGCCGTCCAGTGGTACCAGCGGGTACTGGCCGACCGGACCCGTGAGCTCAGGCCGGGGGACCCGGCCATCGTGGCCGCTCGCATCAGCCTGGCCCGGGCCCTGATCATCGCCGGTGAGCCCGGCGACGCGGTGACCGTCATGCTCCGCATCGTCGGCGAGTACGAGCAGTCCTACGGCGACGGGCACCCGGAAACCCTCGTCGCCCGCGACGAGCTGGCCGCCGCGTACCAGGCCGCGGGCGACTACGCGGCGGCGGGCAGGCTGCTGGCGCGCAGCCTGGCCGACCGCGAGCGGCTGCGGGGGCCGCGCGACGCGCTGACCATGGCCACCCGGGAGCGGCTCGCCGCGGCCTGCCTGGCCGGCGGCAAGGTCAAGGACGCCATCTCGCTCTACAAGCGAGCGCTGTCCGATCGCGAGAAGGTCCTGGGCCGCGGTCACCCCGCGACCATCGCGACCGCCGCCGGTCTGTCCGCCGCGTATCAGGCGGCCGGCCGGATGCCGGCCGCGATGCAGTACGCCGAGCAGTGCTGCGCGGATTCCGAACGGGTGCTGGGTCCCGACCAGGCCGACACCCTGAGCCGCCGGGCCCGGTTGGCGCATCTGTACTACGCCGTAGGGCGGGTCGGCGACGCGGAGGCGCTGCTGCGTGAGACCGCTATCCGCTGCGAACGGGCGCTGCCGCCGTGGCACCCGCTGACCGCGATCGTCCGGGAGAGCCTGGCCAATATCTCCGAACGCTGACCGCGCTTCAGCGTTCCCTGGCTGCGCTCTCGAGGGGGATCCGGAAGAACGGCGAGCGCAGGATGAACCGGGCCACCAGCATGAGGACCAGCCCGGCGCCGATGATGCCGACCAGCGACCATTTCTCCGACCCGGGCGCGGTCTGCAGCGACTTGACCACCACCCAGGCCAGGAACACAGCGGAGGCGAGGGGCAGGATGCCGACCAGCAGGGCGTCCCAGGCATTGCTGAACACGCGGCGCCGGTAGTACATGACCGCGGCCAGCGCGGTGAACGTGTAAAAGGCAGCGAACAGTAGTCCGGTCACGCTGACCACATCGGTGAACACGGTGGCGATCGAGATGGACAGCAGGTACGCCCAGGTGGCCGCGATCAGGATGACGGCGATGATGATGGTGCCGATCGCGGGGGTGGCGTAGCGGCGGCTCACGTTGCCCAGAACCGGCGGTAGCACCCGGTGACTGGCCATCCCGTAGGCGATCCGGGAGGTGATCACGATGCCGGTGTTGGTAGACGCGATCACCGACAGGGCCAGCCCGAAGGCCATCACCTTAGCCCAACTGGAGCCGCCCAGCACCTGGGCGATGTAGACCAATGCCGAAGAGGAGTGGTTCTGCAGGTTCGCCGGCGACACCGCGCCCTGCATGCCGACCTGCGGCAGAACGTACAGCACCACCAGCAGCGCGACCGCGAACACGGCCGCCCGCCCCGGGTTGACTCGCCGGTGCTTCACCTCCTCGTTGACGTAGACGGTCGCGTCCCAGCCGGTGTACATGAAGACGGCGATGAGCAGGCCCTGGGCCAGATTGCCCTTCCCGCCGATGCCGGTGAGACTGAACCAGCCGGAGGTGATCGGGAACGTGCCGTGATGGTGGCCGAGCACCGACAGCAGCGCCCAGATGGAAAAGCCGATCAAGATCGCGTACTCGACCACGGCCAGGCCCACCTGGGTGCGCGCGGTGACCTTGATGCCGATCACCGCGATGGTGGCCATGATCACGATGATGGCGGTGCTGAGGAGGATGTTCGGCCAGACGCTGATGGCACTGGCGCCGAAGACGGCCAGGATCGCTGGCGACAGCACCACCACTACGGAGATCGTCCCGGTCAGGCAGCCCGCGAGCATCATCCAGCCGACTATGAACCCGAGGTACGGGTTGATCGCGCGGCCCACCCACTCGAACGAGGCCCCGCAGTTGGCGTTCCACAGGTTCAGCCGACGGTAGGTGTTGGCCAGGATCAGCATCGGGATCCCGCACAAGATGATGACCGGGCCGCCGCCGTAGGCGGCAGTCATGGCCATCCCGGCCAGCGTCACCGCCATGGTCGCCGCGGGTGCGGACGAGGCCAGTCCGATGATCGTGTCCTGGGCGACCCCGATCGCGTCCGGCTCGAGCCGGGCCGGGATGGCTGGGACCTGGGCTGGACGCGGGATCGCGGTCAGCGGTTGATCCGTCATCGACGCTCCTGTCGTACCGGGCCGCTTGTCACCGCGCTCACCGCCCGCCATGTCACTCGCGTATTGTGACATAGCGGTACGAATTCCGTTGCCCAAACGCGATCGCTGCCACTGCCGCGCCTGCTAGAGCCAGGAAGCGGGCCCCTTTCCATCTCAGTATCGAATGCAAACGTATGCTACCTATCGCGCCAGGCGGCGTAACGAGCGAACGAGATGGGAGCCGTCGGCTTGGACGAGCGAGCTTTCGACGAACGGTACCGGCAGTGGACGCGGCGATCTGGTGAACGGTTCACCGAGGCGAGCCGCTACATCCCAGGCGGCGCGGGCAGCAGTGCGCGAACGGTGAAGTTCGGCTGGAAGCCGTACCCCCCGTTCATGGCCGAGGGCTCCGGATCGCGGCTGCGCGACGTGGACGGGCACGAGTACGTCGACTACCTGCTCGGCCTGGGCCCGATGATCCTGGGCCACCGGCACCCGGTCGTGACCCAGGCCGTCACGAACGCCGTCAGTGAGCTGGGCACGTGCTTCGGCCTGCCCTACGAGCTGGAGATCGAGGCCGCCCGCAAGGTCACCGAGGCGGTGCCTGGGGTGGACCTGGTCCGGTTCTCCAACTCCGGCAGCGAGGTCGTCGGCACGGCCGTGCGGCTGGCTCGCGCGCACACCGGCCGTCGGCTGGTCATCCGCTTCGAGGGGCACTACCACGGCTGGCAGGACACCGTCTACTGGAGCAACCACGTAGACCCGGAGCTGGCCGGCCCGGCCAGCAGGCCCCGCCCGGTCCCGTCCGGTCCTGGCGTCCCGGCCGAGCTGGAGGCCACGCTCATCGTGCTGACCTGGAATGACCCGGACAGCTTCCTGGCGGTGATGGAGGAGCGCGGCGACCAGGTGGCCGCGGTGATCACCGAGCCCGCGGTGTTCAACACCGGCTGCATCCTGCCCGAGCCCGGCTACCTGGAGTTGCTGCGCCAGCAGACCAGCCGGCACGGCGCGCTGCTGATCTTCGATGAGGTGATCACCGGGTTCCGGTTCGCCCGGGGTGGCGCGCAGGAGTACTTCGGGGTCACGCCGGACCTGACCACGATGGCCAAGGGGCTGGGCGGAGGCTTTCCCGTAGCGGCCATCGGTGGGTCCCGCGAGGCGATGTCGATGATCGCGGAGGGACGCTACTCGCACTCGGGCACCTACAACGCCAACGTCGTGGCCTGCGCCGCGGTCAGCGCGACCATGGACGTGCTGGCCGAGCCTGGCCTGTTCGAGCGGCAGCGCGAGCTGGGCGAGACACTGATGAACGGGCTTCGCAAGCTGGCCGCCGAGGCCGGCCTCACGGTCATCGTCGAGGGGCTGGGCACGGTGTTCCAGATCTGGTTCAGCGAGCGGCCGATCAGGAACTGGCGCGATGCGCAGCGCTACGCCGACGAGGAGCTGTTCACCCACTGGTGGCAGGAGATGCTGCTGCGCGGCGTGCTCTTCCACCCGAGCCAGTACGAGAACCTGTTCGTATCCCTCGTGCATACCGCCGACGACGTGAACGACATGCTCAGCGCCGCGCAGGAAGCCTTTGCCGTTATCGCGCGCCGGAGGCCTGTCAGCAGCGGAACGTGATGAAATAATAGCCAATTGTGACTGGATGTACCTCTGCTGGCTTATTGCGTCACAGGCGGTTGTTCCTCTAGGGCCTCCGGCATACCTGGCAACGCGGCCGGTGTTGCCCGCGACCGGCCAGCCGATGTCCGCCGTGCGCGGAGCCACCCGGACCGAGACGGAGATCCGTTATGTCATCGCCAGTCAGCAGCAGTGCTGCCCCGGCGGGGGAGCAGTCCCCTGACCAGGGGGGCGGCACCCTGAAGGATGCTGCCCTACGCGCCGGCGACATCGTCGTCATCTCCATGGCCAGCTCGGGCCCGACACAGAGCATCGCGGTCACGCTGGCTGTCCTGCTGTCCACCGTCGCCTACGCCAGCTTCCTGCCCATCGCAATCTGCCTCATCCCGATGCTCGGCATAGCCATCGGTTACCAGCGGCTCAACGCCTGGCAGCGCAGCGCAGGCGCCACGTACTCCTGGGTCGGCCGGGCCCTCAACCCACACGCCGGTTTCTTCGCCGGCTGGATCATGCTGATGTACTACTGCGTCGGCACGACCAGCCTGACCGTCCCGCTCGGCACCTACATGCTGACCTTCTTCAGTAGCACGCTGCCCAACAACGTCTATGCGGTCGCCGCCGTCGGCACCGGGTTCGACATCCTCGTCCTGGTCATCGCGGCGGTCGGGATCCAGCTGTCGGCCCGGTTCTCCTGGGGCTGGGCCATCTTCGAGTACGGCCTGCTGGTCGGCTTCTCCATCGCCGCCCTCCTCGGCATCTACGGCCACAGCCACAGCCTGCACGGCACCGTGCACATCTCCAGCTCGTGGTTCACCATCAGCGGCGCGGGCGGGGTCAGCGCGCTGGTCTCCGGCTGCCTGCTGGCCATCTTCCTGTACTCCGGCTGGGACAGCGCCGCCTACGTCAGCGAGGAGGCCAGGGGCAAGCAGTCCGGCCGGGCCGGGGTGGCCAGTGTGTTGATCCTGTTCGTCATCTACGCCGGCGTCATCTTGTGCCTGCAGGGCGTCGCGCCCAACAGCGCTATGCAGAACAACGCGGCCAACATCCTGGCCTACGTCGGCGACCTGATCGGCGGCACCGGCTGGGGGAACGTCATGATCGTCGCTGTGCTCGGCGGCACGCTCGCCTCCCTGCTGGCCGCCATCGTGAGCGCGGGGCGGATCTCCTACGCTATGGGCCGCGACCGCACCTTCCCGCGCTGGTTCGCGAACGTGAACCCCAGGTTCCGCACCCCGTGGAACGCCACGATCCTGTTCGGCCTGCTTAACATCGTTTTCCTGTGGGGCACGACGCTGGCCGGCTCGATCGGCAAGGCCCTGTCCGACATCGTCAGCACGCTGGGCCTGATCGCGGCGATCTTCGACCGGCTGACTGCGACCGCGGCGGTCTGGTACTACCGCCGGAGGATCATGAGCAGCGTGTCGGACTTCTTCCTCGGTGGTTTCCTGCCTGGACTGGGCGCGGCGTTCATGCTGTTCGTGATCGTCTACACGCTGGAGCAGAACGAGCTCAACGGAGTCGAGCTCGGCTTCGGCTTCGGGCTCGCGGCGGTCGGCCTGGTGCTCTCGTTCGTGTCCCAGTACGTCGGGAAGTCGCGCTTCTTCTCCGACCCGACCACCAGCTACGGTGACCGGGTCGAGGAGGAACTCGCCGAGCCCCCGTTCTCGTGACCTCAGGCGGCCCCGGCCAGGACGTCGGCGACGTCTACCTCGGGCTGGATCTCGGCACCTCCGGGCTCAAGGCGGTGGCGCTCGCCACCTCCGGCGCGATCCTGGCCCGGGCCAGCGCCGCCTACCCTACGCACCGGCCGGCCGCCGGGGCGTACGAGCAGGACCCCGGCGACTGGCTGCTCGCGGTGAAGCAGGTCATGGCCAGGCTCGGGGAGACGGTCCCCGTCGGCCGCTGGCGGGCCATCGGCCTGTCCGGCATGCTTCCCACGCTCGTCACTCTGGGCCCGGACGGCCAGCCGACCGGGCCCGCCGTCACCTGGCAGGACGCCCGGGCGGACGACCTGGGCGATGAGTTCCGCGAGCGCTGCGGCGGCGCCGAGCTGTACCGGCTGACCGGCCAGTGGGTGGACGGCCGTTACCTGCTGCCGATGTTCGGCCGGATCACCCGGGACGATCCGGCCCGCGCGGCTGCCACGGCGACGATCGCCTCGGCCAAGGATTACCTGTTCGCCTGGCTGACCGGTGAACTGGCCACCGACCCGAGCACGGCCTCCGGCTACGGCTGCTACGAGCTGGCGACGGGCCGCTGGCACCCCGCGACCCTGGCCCGGGGCCTGCCGGGCGGGGGGCCGGACCTGCCGCCCGTGCGGCCGTCGGCGGCCAGCCGGCCGCTCCGCGCCGAAGCGGCGGCCGCCCTGGGCTGCCCTCAGGTTCCGGTCGCCGTGGGCGCGGCCGACTCGGTGCTCGGCGCGCTCGGGCTGGGCGTCCGCCAGCCCGGCCAGGTGGCCTACATCGCGGGCACCAGCACCGTCATCCTCGGTATCGCCGACCGGCTGGTCCTCGACCCAGATCACCGGTTCCTGGTCACGCCGCTGGCGGTGCCCGGATGCTGGGGCCTGGAGATGGACCTGCTCGCCACCGGCAGCGCGATCACCTGGCTGGCCGGCCTGCTCGGAGGCGACCTGAACGCGGCCGGGCTGGTCGACCTCGCGGCGGGGACCGATCCGGGCCAGGCCCCCGTCCTGCTGCCCTACCTGACGCCCGGCGAGCAGGGCGCGCTGTGGGACCCCCTGCTCCGCGGCGCCATCACCGGTCTGGATCTCGGCCATGGCCGGGAGCACCTGGCCCGCGCGCTGGTCAACGGCATCGTCCTGGAGAGCCGCAGATGCCTGGCCGTGCTCGACGAGACATGCGGGCCCGGTCACGCCGTGGCGGTGGCCGGCGGCAGCGCCGCCGCCCCGTCCTTCCGCACCGACCTGGCCGACGCCACCCGGCGGCCGGTCTCGATGCTGCGCGACGACAACACCGACCACTCCGCCCGGGGGGCCGCGCTGATCGCGGCGCTAGCCGCCACGGGCGGCTGGCCGGACGGCGCGTTCCCGGCCGCCAGCCTGGCCGCCGAGCCCGACGAGGCCCGCGCCAAACTCTGGGACGAGCTCTGGGGCGCCCATGAAGCGGCCCGCCTCCGGCTGCACCCCTCCGGCCAGGTAAATTTGATTAACCAGACCACTCGCTGAACTCTGTACCCGGACATTACCGGCTTCCCTCTCGAATGGGACGTGTGCTGTTCGTTGAGCCATTAGAGTGACGTGAGCTCTATTCTGTGCTCCCGCGCAGAATAGGCGGGCCGAAAGGGGGGCGCATGCTGGTTCCGCTGGGCGGCTTCTGGCTGGCCGCCACGGCCAAGCGCCGCCTTCCGTCCGCGCGCATAATCGCGATGAGCGGCGGGATGTGAGCAGTCATGCTGGCCGGGATCCTCTTCTTGACCGTGATCGTCGTGGTCGGCGTGCTCATTACGGTGGACGTAGTTCGGACGCCGAACGAGGCGTCGGCCGGACCGAGCGACCGGCATGCCTATGACGGCGAGCGCAGCCTCGCGGGGGCCCGCAGCGTTCCCGGGAGCACGGCGTTCTCCCGGGAACCCGTCACGCGCGAGCAACCGGCTCCGGCCGCGGCCGCTGATCCGGCCAAGGTAGGCGCTTTCGAGCGGCCCGATCCGGCGGCACGCGCCTTCGACCAGCCGCGCCGCGATGTGCCGTTGCCTTCGGCCGGCCCCGCTGCCGGCCGATCCCCGACCATGCTGGTGAACCTGTCCCGGCGCAGCCAGGCCCTGGTCGAACGCCAGATCCGACTGATCGAGAGCCTGGAGCACGGCGAGCAAGACCAGCAGCGCCTGGCCAGCCTTTCCCGGCTTAACCGCATCGCCATGCGCGTGCACCGCAACTCGCAGAACCTGCTCGTCCTGGCCGGCCAGGAGCAAGCCCCGAACTGGAAGCAGCCCATAGCGCTGGCCGATCTGATCGAGGCCGCGCTAGCCGAGATCGAGGACTACCAGCGCGTCTCCTTCGAGGTACAGCCTGACATCGCGGTGCGCGGCCCGGCCGTCCACGACGCGGTGCACCTGCTTGTCGAGTTGATCGACAACGCGACGTCGTTCTCGGCGGGCGACATGCCGGTCCATATCAGGGGCCAGGTCTTGACCACCGGCGGCGCCCTGGTCGACATCACCGACCGCGGTATCGGAATGGCCGACAAGGAGATGGCTTACGCGAACCAGCAGCTGGATAACCCGCCGCCGCCGGATTTCGATGTCCCCAAGTGGATCGGCTTGCTGGTGGTCGCCCGGCTGGCTGCCCGGCACGGGATCAGGGTCCGGCTGGACCAGGCCGACACGGGCGGCCTTACGGCTCTCGTCTGGTTCCCTGATGAGATCCTCACCCGCCACGCCGCCCCTGCGGGTCACGGTTACGGCGACCCCGCGGTGCGCGGCCAGGCGGCTCTCGCCCCGGCCTTTGCGCCTCCGCCGCCGGACGTGCCGCCAGCCGGCCCGGATCCGGCCTGGTCCGCTCGCGGCGCCCAAGCTACGGTCCGGGCCGAGCCGGCGGCCCGGCGGCCCGGCGCCGGCCGCCCCGGCGTGCCGGATGGGAATCTCGGCGTAGCCGTGCCCCGGTCAGAGGGCCCGGCGACAAGGCGGCGGCTGCCCATCTTCGAAGACGTCGAGTCGCGCTGGCCCCGGGGCAGCCACGAGGCGCCCGGTCCGGCCGGGCTGGCCGCCGCGGCCGGCCCGCCGGCCGGCGGATTGCCCAGGCGGCCGACGGCCGGGGGATGGGCCGCGCCCGCCGACGAGGTGAATCCGGCCGGACCAGACGAGTCGTGATGCGGATGACCCGCCGGCCCGTCCCGGCTTCGTGACACGTACCGCCCCGTTCGGCTTCAGCCGGGTCGTATTCCTCAGCCACGTCATCGACGCCCGGACGCCGGTGTTCCCCGGCGATCCGCCGGTCGAGATCCGCCCGGCCGCCCGGATCGAGCAGGACGGCTACTACCTGCAGTCGCTCACGTTCGGCGAGCAGGCCGGGACGCACTGGGCCGCGCCCGCGCACTTCCACGAAGGCCAGCCGTTCGCGGATGAACTGGACCCCGCCGACTTCTTCCGTCCCGCGGTCGTGCTCGACGTGCGGGCCGCGACCGTCCGGGACCCTGATTTCACCCTCGGCGTCCCGGACATCAGGCAGTGGGAGGCGGTCTGCGGCCCGATCCCGCCGGACAGTGCCGTCATCATGTGGACCGGCTTCGAGGACCGGTGGGGCGACCCGGCGGCCTACCTGAACGCGGACGCCGCCGGCCGGCTGCACTACCCGGGCTTCGGTGCCGAGGCCGCACGCTGGCTGATCGAGCAGCGCTCCATCGGCGCCCTCGGGATCGACACGATGGGCATCGATCCGGGTGCCGACACCTCCTACGCTGCCAACCAGTTGCTCCTTCGGCAGCATCGCCTGCACCTGGAGAACCTCTGCGGGCTGAGCCAGCTGCCATCCGCCGGAGCCTGGATCGTCATCGGCGGACTCCGGGTCCGGGCCGGCTCCGGCTCCCCGGCGACGGTGTTCGGGCTGATCCCGTGACCGCGGGCCGCTTGACCTCAAATGTAAGCATCTGCTAACGTTAGTAGCGACGAACATTAGCGATTGGGGCGGTCATGCACGAGCGGGAACACGACATGGACGAGGCGCTCCGCGCCCTCGCCGAGCCGCGCCGCCGCGCCATCCTGCAGCTCGTTGCCCACGCCGAGCTGGCCGCGGGTGAGATCGCCGGCTGCTTCGAGGTGACCAGGACCGCCGTGAGCCAGCACCTGACCGTGCTCAAGAACGCCGGTCTCCTGACCGAACGGAAGGTGGCCACTCGCCGCCTGTACCGGGCCCGCCCTGAGGGGCTGGCGGGCCTGCGCGAGTTCCTGGACCAGATGTGGGCGTCGTCGCTGGAGGTCGCCCGCGACCTGGTCGAAGCCGACCGGGCCGCCGGCCCCGACGACCGCGCCTCGGCCGCGGGATAGCACGGGACCCGCCATGGACGTCACCAGGCTGCGCCAGGCCCACGACGAGTTCCTCGCCGTGGCGGAAGCCGGCGGGTTCGGCCCGCCGCCGGCCGGAGAATGGGACGCCGGCCGGATCCTCGCTCACGTCGCGCTCGGCGAGGCGAGCGGTGCGGCCGCGGCGCTGGCCATCGCTGCCGGTCAGCGAGCTGTCTACGACAACCGTCCCAGCCTGGACGAGTGGAACCTGCGGCGGATGGTGCGCCAGGCCTCCGGCGCGCCGCTGCGGTCGCTGCTGGCCGGGTTCGGCGAGGTTCACCTGCCCGCGCATGCGGAGCAGCTGCGCGGTCTGCGACGATGAGCGGGGGAGGGCAGACGTGGCTCAGGACGGCGACGGCCAGGCACCGGGGACGGTGACGGCGCTGCGGCGCCCGCCGGTCCGGCAGTCGGTGCTGGTCCGCAGCGACCAGCGGCATACCTTCGACACGTTCGTGGACACCATCGGCATCTGGTGGCCGGTCACCCCGTTCTCGGCCGGCCAGGACCGGGTCCGGGACGTGACCTTCGAGCGGCGCCGGGGCGGACGGGTCTTCGAGACCTGGCAGGACGGCACCGAAGTGGACTGGGGCGAAGTGCTCGTCTGGGAGCCGCCCGCCCGGTTCGTCATGACCTGGAACATGGCCGCGGCGGTGACCGAGGTGGAGCTGACCTTCACCGCGCTCGGCCCGGCGCTGACCCGGGCCGCGGTCGAGCACCGCGGCTGGGAGCAGCTGACCGACGAGCAGCTGGCCGAGGACTGCGCACTGCGCGGGGGCTACCCGGGCGGCGCGTACCGCGCGGGCTGGACTCGCATCCTGGGGCGCTTCGCCGCTTCCATCGGAGGGCAGTCGTGAAAGCAGTGGTCTTCTACGAATCAGGCCCGGACGTGGCGGCCCGGGCCCCTGCCTACATGGCCGAGCACCGGGCCCGGTGGGAGGAGTTCGTCCGTCGCGGCGAGCTGCTCATGATCGGGCCCTTCGCCAACCCGCAGGAAGAAGGCTCGATGGGCGTCTTCACCACTCGCGCGGCGGCCGAGGAATTCGTCCGCGGCGACCCCTTCGTCCTCAACGGGCTGATCCGGAACTGGTATATCCGCGACTGGATGGAGGCCCTCGTCCCCGAGCCGTCTGCGGACTGACGCGGCTAAGGACCGTTTCATAAGGCCTTCCGTACGTTCCCATCCCACTCACAGACCCCGCCAACCCCATTTCCGCGGTGGATTGGCGTTCTGGTTGATTTCAGCCGGTGCTGGGATACCGGCTAATCGACCGCGAAACCGGAATCCACCGCGCCCGGCATGGCCGTCACACGGCAACGGCGGCTTCGATGGCCAAGCGGCAGCACAGCGGCTTTATGAAACAAGGCCCTAGCCCAGGTCGGGCCACTGGTCCAGGGTGTAGGCCATCTCCCAGAACATGCCCTCGAGCCGCGAGCTCATGGTGAAGATCCCGGCGAGCTGCTCCCGCTTCTCGTCGCTGACCGCCCCGTCCCGGGTCATGTCGTCGAACGTCTCGCGCAGGTTCAGGACGAGATCGGCTTCCTCCTGCTGAAGGTAGAAGGCCACCCAGTCCGAGTAGACGGGGTGCTCGGCGATCTCGTCCTTCAGGCCCGCGGCGATTTCGATGTAGCTCCAGGAGCAGGGCAGGAT
>Ga0210395_10002859_pt1 | contig 13349 bp, 13 predicted proteins | sample IncBWH4OmetaG_FD_150861 | JGI IMG/M metagenome (GOLD analysis project Ga0210395, IMG submission 150861) | Forest soil microbial communities from Barre Woods Harvard Forest LTER site, Petersham, Massachusetts, United States - Inc-BW-H-4-O ... | reverse complement strand
TCGGGGACGTCGCGTCCGAGCGTCTGGAAAAACAAGCGCCAGGCCCGGCGATGAACGCCGTGACTGTCGACCAGCACGCCATCCATATCAAAGATGACACCCCGTAGTTGGCCAGAGTTCATAGGGTCTCCCCGGGCAACATGCGATGTGTCGAAGGCTCGCGGCTTGCCGCTTGCGGCGCGCTGGAGCCTGGCTTTTGATTCTGTTGTGGACGGTCTGAATCACTGCCGTTGCCGGGCCATGTCAACTGCGCCTTCTGGTAGTTGGACACCGTGCCTATGTCGAGCAAATAGTCTTCGATGGGATAGCCACGCATTTCGCCGACAAGGCGCGGCAAGACGTGAAATGCGAGATCCGCGGGAATGTCGGATGGGATTACCTCGAAAAGACGGCGATTTGCAATGATGAGTCCCGAAAAAACCCAATTGCTGTGTGGGGTTTGCGGCTTTTCCTCGAAGTCGATGATGACTCCCTTTTGGTCCATGACAGCAACGCCGCAGCGCGAAGGGTCGGGCACCTGGTAAAGGCCGAGGGTCGCAACAGCGCCGTGGCGGAAATGGAATTCGCTCATGCGATTCAGGTTGGTGTTGGTGAGAACGTCGGAATACAGAATCCAGAACGCAGGATCGGAACCGACCCAGGCGCGATTGGCGGCGACCGTTCCTGCCGAGCCCAGAAGCCGTTCTTCGCGAACAAGGCGAACGTCTACCGGAGGGCCAACAGCCACCGGCGAGCCACTCCGCTCGAGATGCCGCTCAATGGTCTCGGAATGAGCGTGCAGGTTGATAAGGACTTCTGTGATACCTGAGCGGGCACAGAGATCAAGCCAGATATCGAGCAGTGGGCGGCCGCGAATGGGCACCAGGCACTTGGGGACGGAGTCGGTGAGAGGCCGGAGGCGCGTACCATGGCCGCCCGCCAGCAGAAAGGCTTTCAAAGTGTGGCCTCGCGCACGAAATATCTTGCAGATCTCAGACAGTTGCCGCCTGAGAAAGAGGCAGGAACGTCCAGCGTGTTCCCGCATGTTCGTCACGGTCGATGAAGGGATCGTTCACGATGACTTGAGCGCCCTGGCCGTCGAAGGCAAAGGCCATCTCCTGCACGCCCTCGGCCTGCATGGCGGAGCGTACTGCATCCTGGCATGCGGGTTCGCAGTAGAGCAGAAGGAAACCACCGCCGCCGGCGCCGGTAATCTTGCCGCCGAGAACACCGTGCTCGCGCGCTACTTCGTAGAGGTGGTCGATGCGCTCGCTCGAAATGCGTTGGGAAATGCGCTTCTTGGATTGCCAGGCATCGTCGAGCAGATGGCCAAAGTGCTCGAGGTCGCCACACAGCAGAGCCTCTTTCATCAGGGCGGCTGCTTCCTTGACCTGGTGCAGCGCTTCCACCGCGGGTCCGTCCGCAACGCGCGTGGATTTTTCCTGGTCTGCAAGTATGTCCCAGGAATGGTGGGCGGCTCCAGTAAAGAACAGCATGAGATTCGACTGCAACGCGGAAAGAACACCCGGGTCGAGGTGAAGTGGCTCAACCTGGGTTGTTCCATCTGTGCTAAAGCGAATGTAGTTGAGGCCGCCGAAAGCAGCGGCGTATTCATCCTGCTTGCCTACGTGCCGCTTCAGGCCAAAGCGCGTAATGCGGAAGGCGCGCTCCGCCAGATCGTGCTTCGATAGCGGCGAACGCATGTAGGTGGTCAGCACTTTCAGGAGATTCACGCAAACACTGGCGGATGACCCGAGGCCGGTGCCGGGAGGAATTTCCGATGCCAGGAACAAATCTGCGGCCAGGTCCGCATTCAGATCCTTCAGCACCGCGAGCGGAATCTCCAGGCCACTGTCGTGAGCGGGCAGAGCGGCGAGATCGCTCCAGTTGCCGAACAGGCGCAGATCGGAGGAGATGACCTGGATGCGGCCATCTGCCCGATTGCCCAGGATGGTATAGAAGTACTTGTTGATGGCGGTGCTGAGCACGGCACCGCCGAACTGCTCATAATACGAGGGCAGGTCGGTGCCGCCTCCACCGAAACTAATCCGAACCGGACTGCGTCCGATGAGCATGCTGTAACATCTCCGGAAAAGACTGAGTGTTGGGGGAATATACGATCGATTGCAGCGCAATGCCGTGGGTAGGACTCGGTTGAGCAACGCTGTCGGTCAACGCGCGCCGAGGCAGATTGATCAAACGAACGGTCAGAGTCCAAACTGTCTCAATCAGCAGCGAGAGATCCTTCAGCAAAGAAGGATGCAGCATGTATTGCAGGTCATGCCGGGTTTTGTCCTCGGAGGCATGCTGCTCGCGAAGCCCCTGCACCTGCGCCAGTCCGGTGATCCCCGGCTTTACCGAGAGCCGTTGCTGCTGCCAGGCAGAATAACGACTGGCCCGTTCCGGGCCTTCCGGGCGCGGTCCTACCAGGCTCATCTCTCCCCGAAGAACGTTCCAGAGCTGGGGCAGTTCTGCGACACTCAATTGCCATAGCATACGTTCGAAGCCGGAATGTCTTTGCGGATCGTGGTCCACGTTGAGACGCAGCATGGCGAACTGGGTGCCTCGCCACCCGGTCCGTATTTCCCAGCGGAAGGCTCTGCCGGTCGACACGCGAAGAACCGCGCCGCAAAGCAGAATGACGGGCAGAGTGAGCGCGGCTAGAACAAAACCCAGGGCAAAATCCAGACCGCGCTTTCCGATTCCGGCCGAAACGGGCGGCTCTAACTCTCCGAACTGGAGCAGAGGCAAGCCTCCCAGATCGAGCAGGCTAGGCCGCGAAAGATAGAGTTCGTAGGGTTGCGGAACCAGGCTGACCCGGATGGCTTTTTGGCGGCAGAGAGCAACCAGGTTCAGGATTTCATTCGAGGCAGCCGTGTGCGCCATCACCAACTCGTCGACGTTGAGCCGCCGCAGCAGGTTGATAACCTCCATGGTGGAAACGGTTGTCGAACCAACGGTTGTCGAAGCTGCGACGGCGTTGCGGCCGGGCCGCGCTGGCGGACCTTCGATTCCCGGGCATAAGAACCCGACCACCTCACACAGGAGCTCGGGGTGGTGGCTGAACTTGACCGCCAATTCCGTTGCTAACTGATCGGAACCGAGGATCACGACGCGATGGACATCCCCATTCTTGTAGCGCTGCAAGACGACGCGCAGCGCCGCCCAGCGAATGCAGAAAAAGCCAACCAGCAGAAACAGCGTGAAGACGCTAAGGGTCATCCGTCCCACGTATCCCTCCGACACATTCGCGACCGCGAGCAAGAGGACCATCAGGAGGGTGGCGGCCAACAGGAGATGCGAAATCATGGCGGGCAGCCGCCACCCGCCCCGAAACCCATCCAGATGTAAATTTTCCGAGAGCAACACCCAGGCGAAGACGGTGCACACCACATAGACAACGAAGTTCGACGGCCCCAGCGGGATCTGCCGGCAATGCAGCCCCGAGCACAGACCTTGCTCGGCGGCCAACGCCACGGGAATCCACGCCAGGTCAGCCGCCAAAATCCGGTTGCGAAGCTGCTCTGGTTTCATGCTTGGCTCTTATCACGCACGACTCTTGGTCCCTCGATCTTCATCTGCTGCCTTTCATTTTGTGATGCGCATTCCGTGATGCGTTCCGTTTCTTGCTTTCTTTCCTTGCGCTTAGCAGAGTGGGCTAGCCGGCAAGTGTCCAGCAGCAGCGCTGGTCAGGGCCATCGCGACGCGTTCAGGGTTCGCCCCCTGAATCTCGTGCCGCAGAACGCGAAACACGGCGTGCGAGATGGAGACATGCAAGTCCTCGATGATCTGCATATTGTCGGAGGGAACCACCACACAGACATCGCAGAGGGATTTCATGTTGCCTCCCTGGAAGCCCGTGATGCCGGCCGTAGCTGCCCCTGCTCGGCGCGCGAAACTCAAAGCTGCAAGTATGTTGGGAGAGTTTCCGCTGGCACTGATGGCACAGGCCACGTCGCCGGGATGAAGCAAGTTCTCGAGCTGTTCGGCAAAAATAGCTTCGTAGCGCGAGTCGTTGGCCCAGGCCGTGATCAAAGCGACGTTGTCGGTAAGAGCAATCGCGCGCAGTCGCCTGCCGGAGGCCGGCGCAGTACCCTTTCCCAGATCGCAAGCCATGTGAGACGCCAGCGCAGCACTGCCTCCATTGCCGAAAAGGAAAATTGTCCGGCCGGCTTGGTAGGCCCCAAAGAACTGGCGAACCAGGTCGTCAATCGCCGGAAGGGGAAGCTTTTGAATGGTGCCGGACAACTCTTCAAGGTAAGACGGAACGTCGAATTCAGTCATGGCAATCCTGGTCAAACTTCCTAGTCAAACTTCGAATTACGAACCGCTAGTCGGTTGCGCTGAGCAGCACTCCGGCGGCCCGCATGTCGGCGGCGGCGTCGGGCAGCCGTGCGGGAATGCCGCCAGAACTTTCGATCCACTCGAGAAAGTCGTCCAGAATCGCGTCTAGGCCGCGTTTCGGCGTCCAGCCCAGACGCTTCAATTTCTCGATACTGGAAACGCTGTGCCGGTTGTCGCCGCGTCGGTATTCGCCGGAGACGTCGAGGCCCGCCGGGCTTGGAATACGGTTCAGCACCTGCCGGGCATATCCGAGGATGGTGGTGGGCGATCCGCTGCCCACGTTGAAGGCGTGGCCGTTGGCGTCGTCTTTTTCGAGCGCCAGCATGTTGGCCTCGACTACGTCGTCCACGTGCACGAAGTCGCGAGTCTGGTGCCCATCTTCGTAGAGGATCAGCGGGAGACGCTGGACTGCGCGAGCGCAGAAGATGCGGCACACCCCGGAGTAGTGGTTGTAGAGCGATTGCCTCCTGCCCTGCGTGATCGAGTAGCGCAACGCCACCGTCGGAATACCATGCAGCCAGCCCAGGCCGAGGGCGGTTTTCTCCGCGGCGAGTTTTGAAACGGCATACTGGTTATAAGGATTATTCGATCTCTCCTCGAGCGCCAGGGCTTGGGCCAATCCTCCGCACAGCGGACATTGAACTTCCCAGTCTCCGCACTGCAGTTGCCGGGGCGAACGCGGCACCGGCTGGAAGTCGCCATCGTCCGGGCAGCGGTACTGGCCTTCGCCATACACCGCCTGGGAAGAGGCTACGATGATTTTTTTCACGGGCAGCCGGTGCCCGACGATGAGTTCATAGAGCAGCGCGGTGCTCACTGCGTTGACTTCGAGGAAACGGGAAAAATCCGGCATGTAGTCCTGATACGCCGCCTGATGAGAGACAATATCGACGCCCTGTAGCGCCGCGTGAAGGGCATTCCGGTCGGTCACATCGCCCTCGATAAAACTGGCTTCGGCTGGCACGTAGCGGGGCAGGCCCTCGGGATGAACCCTGGGATCAAGGCTGTCGAGGATGACCACTTGAAAACCGTCGCGCAGAAAACGATCGACCAGATGAGATCCGATGAAGCCCGCACCGCCGGTGACTAGAACACGCATAATTTCAGGAAACTACTTCGGAAAAATCGCAAGAAGACCCCCGCTCGCAGCCATTGCGGCTTCCTACTTGCCGGAACCTGCCAGAACCGCCGCCACCGTGCGCAGCAAGATTTTGACGTCCAGCCCCAGCGACCAGCAGCGGATGTATTCGAGATCGAGACGCACCCAGGCATCGAAGTCGTTGACCTGGTTCCGGCCGTTGACCTGCCACAAACAAGTGATTCCTGGTTTAACCTGCAATTTCTGCTCTTGAAATTTGGTGAAACGCTGGTACTCGGTCGCGAGTGGCGGGCGCGGGCCCACCAGACTCATGTCCCCTTTGAGAACGCTGTAGAGCTGCGGCAGTTCGTCCAGACTGTAGCGTCGCATCCATTTCCCCGCCGGGGTGATGCGCGGGTCGTTGGTTAGTTTGAATACCGGGCCGGTCATCTCGTTCGAGCCCTCCAGCGTCTCCTTGAGATCATCGGCATTGTTGACCATGGACCTGAATTTGTAGCTGAGGAAGGGCTTGCCGGCCTGCCCCACCACTCTCCAGCGGTAAAATACGTGGCCTGGCGAACTGAATTTGACGATGATGGCCAGAACGAGAAAGAGTGGAAAAAGCGCGACCAGAAGCAAGCCCGAGCCCAGCACATCGATCAGGCGCTTGACCGCCTGATGGAAAGCGCTTCTCCAATTCGGCGAAAAAATGACGCCGGAACAGTCGGCTGTGTGGGTCACGATGCGGCTGAAAAAACCAGCAACTCCTGCTCCAGGCGGGACAGGATGCTCTCTTTCTGCAACTCAGAGAGCGCATATTCCCGGGCATTTCTTCCGAGCCGTTCCCGCAAAGCAGGATCGTCTGCAAGCTGCTCGATGGCTCGCGCAAACTCTGTGGCATCTCCTGGCTCGACTACAATTCCCCGGCCCCGGACCACCTCGGCAAGCTGAGTACCGGGGCGGGATGTGGCCACCACGGGACGTCCGCTGGCCAGCATGCCTGTGAGTTTCGAAGGCATGACCAGATCGGCGGCATCGGCTTTCTGCGGCAAGAGGTGAATGTCGGCCAGATTGAGCAGGTCGTTGAGCCGCGCGAAAGGTTGGAGCAGAATCCACTGAACATTGGCCAGATGGCCGGTGAGATCGGACAGGATCAGCTTGCCCGGACCCTCCCCGCAAAAAACGAAGCGCAAACCCTCGCGCCCAGACAACTGGCGAGCAGCCTCCGCCAGGATTTCGAGGCCCTGCTTGCGGCCCATAGTTCCTGCATACAGGGCAACAATCTCGCCAGTGGATATGCCCAGCTGGGCGCGCAGCGCGCTCGGCCTCTCCAGCGGAACGATGGCTCCGGTGTCAACCCAGTTGGGAAACAGGCGGCACGCCGACCGTGCCACGCCTTTGCTCGCGAGTGTGGCCAGCATCTTTTCCGAAATGGTCGAGACCCGGTCAAACGCGGACATGGATTTTTTCTCGAGCCACTCGATTGGAGGCTGCAGCAACCCCGACTTCAGCAGCCCCAGGTCGAAGCCGGCGTCGGCTTCAAAATCCTGCACATGAAGCCAGGTCTTGGCTTGGCAGAATCGTCCTGTAATCAAGGCCGCCGGCAGACAGAACAGCGTTGGCTCGACCACCAGCACGACCTCAGGCTTCCAGAAAACCTGGCGCAGCATGACTAGAAAACTTGCCAGGGCGAAGCTCGCAAGATGGAAAATGCGTTTTGCCCCCGAAGGCCGCCGCGGGACCCACAGCGGACAGCGCAGAACGGTCAGGCCGCCGGTCGCGGGAAACTTCCGCACGTTTTCGACGGGGGCACTCGACGGAGAGCAGCCTTCCCGCGAGTACCGCCAGGGTGAAAATCCCGGGGCAACTTTCCATTCCGGGTTAAACGGCGGAGCGGTGACGGCACGCACTTCGTGGCCGCGGGCCGCGAGCCATTCGGCCATCTCTCCGGTGTACTTGCCGACACCTACCAGCTCGGGCGCAAAATTGAGACCGTGAATCAGGATACGCACTGGGTCACGGCCGTGGCTGAGCTCGAGCTGACAGACGCTCGGCTCTCCAGCCTAGAACAGAAATCCGCGTAGGTTTGCCGCAGACCTTCGCGCAGGCCAGTTCGCGGCTTCCAGCCCAGCCGGGAGAGCTGTCCGATGTCGAGAAGCTTCTGCGGGGTGCCGTCGGGCTTCGAGGAATCAAAGACCAACGACGGCGTCACCCCAACCACCTCGGCCACCAGTTCGGCCAGTTCCCGCACCGACATATCCTCGCCGCAGCCGATGTTCACCAGGGGAGCAACGTCGGCGCGAGCCGCCAGTTGGTTGAAAGGTTCGGAGGCGAGGCCGAGAAGAAAGATGCAGGCCTCGGCGGCATCTTCACTGTAGAGAAATTCCCGCCGGGGATTCCCGCTGCCCCAGATTACGACCTCCCGGCTGCCAGTGATTTTGGCTTCGTGCATTTTGCGGATGAGGGCAGGAATCAGATGAGACTTGTCGGGATGATAGCTGTCACCGGGACCGTACAAGTTGGTGGGCATGGCCGCCAGGAAGCGGGTTTGGTATTGGCGATTGTAGGCCCATATCATTTCGATTCCGGCAATCTTGGCGACCGCGTAAGCGCGATTGGTAGGCTCAAGCGGGCCTCCCAGCCAGGATTCTTCCCGCAATGGTTGAGGTGCGAGCTTGGGATAAATGCAACTGGAGCCCAGAAACAACAGCTGCTCGACGCCGCTGCGCCAGGATTCGTGGATGACGTTGGTCTGAATCTTGAGATTCTCGAAAATAAATTCTGCAGGAAAAGTGTCATTGGCCAGGATGCCCCCGACCTTAGCTGCCGCCAGAAAGACGTAACGGGGGCGATGCTGGGAAAAGAAATGCCGCACTGCGACCGCGTCAGCGAGGTCCAGGTCACGGCGGGACTGCAGCAGCAGATTGCCATATCCTGCCTGCCGCAAACGCCGCACCAGCGCCGAACCCAGCAGGCCGGTGTGGCCGGCCACGTAGATCTTGTCGGAAAACTCCATGATCCTAATCGTAAACGAGTCTATTCGTGATGCGCGAAAACTTTGTAGCCGTTGGTCTTCACCAACTGATCGCGCTCGGCGGCCTTGAGATCCGCGGCCGCCATCTCCCGCACTAGCTCGCGAAATGTTACCTGAGGCCGCCATCCCAGTTTGGCTGTGGCCTTGGCCGCGTGCCCGATCAGCGAATCGACTTCCGCCGGCCGCAGGTAGCGGGGATCGATGCGCACAATGCAGTTGCCAAAAGCGTCGTAGCCTTTTTCGTTGACTCCGGTTCCTCTCCAGTCGAGGGAAATGTCCAATTCGCGCGCCGCCGCCTCGACAAACTCGCGGATCGAGTGCTGCTCGCCGGTCGCAATCACGAAGTCTTCAGGTTCAGCCTGTTGCAGCATCAGCCACTGCATTTCCACATAGTCGCGGGCATGGCCCCAGTCCCGCCGGGCCTCGAGATTTCCCAGGTAGAGGCAATGCTCAAGCCCCAACTTGATGCGAGCGAGGGCGCGCGTGATCTTGCGGGTGACGAAGGTCTCGCCCCGCACCGGCGATTCATGGTTGAACAGGATTCCGTTGCAGGCATACATGCCATAGGCTTCGCGGTAGTTCACGGTGATCCAGTAGGCGTAGAGTTTGGCGACACCATAAGGGGAACGCGGATGGAACGGCGTCCGCTCGGTCTGCGGAGTCTCAGCCACCAAGCCGTAAAGCTCGGAACTCGATGCCTGATAGAACCGGGTCTTTTTTTCCAAACCCAAAACCCGGACCGCATCGAGCAGGCGCAGGGTGCCGAGCGCGTCCGCGTTGGCGGTGTATTCCGGCTGTTCAAAGGAGACCGCCACATGGCTTTGGGCCGCGAGATTGTAAATCTCATCGGGTTGCACTCGCTCGACGACGCAGAGCAGGCTGGTCGCGTCCGTCATGTCACCATAATGCAGAAAAAACCGGCGGTCCTCGGCGTGCGGATCTTCGTAGAGATGGTCGATCCGTTCCGTGTTCAGCAAGGAACTGCGGCGCTTGATGCCGTGCACCTGGTATCCCTTGCTGAGGAGAAACTCCGCCAGGTAGGAGCCATCCTGGCCGGTGATGCCGGTGATTAAGGCCTTCTTCATTAGTCTCGATCTCGATACTGTCTCTGTCTATCTCTGCCGCCTGCCATCGCACGGCGAACGCCAGAGACCCGCCGGGTACGGAGCAGATCCGCAGTTTCCGGGACAACTCCAAGGTTGCGGGCCGAAACGCAGGCGGCGGTAACCCATTTGGAAGCGGAAGCCAGTCAGAACTCCAGTGCTGCTTGCAAGACCGTGCGAATGTCAGTCGGTCCTGGCGCTGCCTAGTTTGGGTTGCTAGCCAGATTCCTTACGGTTGATTCGTCGGGTCATAATCCACCGACCAGGACGAGCCAAACCAATTGGGGGTCACTACGTTTCCGAAGGAGACTATTGGCTGGCTCAGGCCTTCATAAGCTGATCGAATCGATATTCCGAGGCTCGCAGGTCCTTCGCCTCCCTCTAAATACTTGTTCTTAATCGTTACCCGCTGGCTCCCCCGTGCCAGCATTCCGACTGCACTGCCGGAGCTTCTTACAAAATGAATCGAATTGCGGATCACGCTGCCGTCATGAACGCCGTCGAGAAGATACATGCCGACATTGACGCTCGGTGGCACCTCATTGCCCGAAACTTCAAAAAATCCCGTGCCAAAATCGAGTCCGAGAGCGGCGTCGTTGGAACTGAAAGTACTGTCTCTTATGCTCAAATCAACGGTTGCGGCAAACTCGTTTAGAACGTGGCCCCCGTATCCGTGTGAGTTGGTCACGGTCAGGCCCTGCGACAGATAGCTGTACAACGGTTGGCCATCCGAATCCCAAACTTCAACATGGTCGATGACGGTATTCTGTGCCGCAAAAACTGAAATCCCAGGAGCATCAAAACCCGAATCCGGGACGACTACGGTGAAATCCCGAAACTGGACCCCTTCAACCGACTTGGGCAGGACCAGGAAACCGAGACCGCTGTGGCCTGGCTCCCAAGGCCGCGAGTTAGGAAAGGCGGTACGGAACGGAGACCGGACCATGACTGTGTTTCCCGACGCTGCGGCGACCTGTACCCAGTCAATGATCACAACCTCGCTGGGTTCAGGATCCTTCTCTTCCACGATAAGCCAGTCACCAGAACGAAGATCATCCACGTTATCCGTGGCCTCGAAGGAGTTGCTTCCGAGCGCAATCGAGCCGGCGATTTGGCGCCCGGCGCTATCGGCGACGTTGCACGGCGTGGTGAAGGCGCAATCGTTGAGGCAATGCACTTGGGGAAGGCTCGGCTTGAACACGAAGATGGTCGCCCGGCCCGCACCGTGAATGATGGTATGGCTTTTGTGAACCACAATGGTCTGGGTAAGAAGGTAGGTTCCGGCCGGAAACCTGACCGTTCCCCCCGCGTCGACGGCCCTCTGAATGTCTGCCGGACCAGCGAGCTGGGCGCTGCCACACGCGGAAAGCAAAGGCAATGCCAGCAAGGCGAAGATCGAGACTCTGAAGCTGTTCACTTCTATTCCGTCAGCCATGCCGTGCTATCCGTCCCCCACCAGCGTCATTCGGTTGCTGGCTACTACGACCAGGCAATCGCCGCGTCCCCGCCGGTTGCCCCAGTAAAGCAGCGGAAACAGGAGCGCGCGGCAGGCGAGGACGAGCGCGAAAATCAAGAACGGATTTCGCAACTGCCTCGTCGGCTTCCCCGGGCGGGCAAACAGCCGGGCGATGATGGAGGAGGCTACCCACAGTGCGGGTGTAATCTGCCGGATTTCGACGTGCTCAAATCCGCTCTCCTCAAGCAGACGCCGCAGGGTAGAGGAAGAGAAATGCGTAATGTGAAAGGGCACATGCCAGTTAATCCACCACCGCCCGAACACGGGACGCAACCAGCTTTGGCTATTCGGACAGCTGATCCAAACTTCGCCGTCGTGGTTCAGCAACCGGCGGGCCGCGAGCAACATGGCTTTCGGGTCGAGCGAGTGTTCGAGAACGTTCGAAAGCACGGCAACGTCATAGGGAGCCGACGGAGTGAACTCATCGAGCGGACCGGTAAACACGGCGAATCCGGCTCGGCGCGCAGCCGCGGCTGCGGTTTCGTTCAACTCGGTGCCCTCGGCTCGGAACCCGTTGCGCCGATAGTTTTTCAGCGTTCTGCCTTCATTGCAGCCAATGTCGAGCAGCCGTCCGCTGCCGGTGCGAGCATGAAACGAGATATCCCCATCAAGACGGATCCACAGACGATAAAGAACGGACGAGAAGAACCATTCCCGGAGCGTGGCGTAGAGCGTCGCTCGCATCCCGAAGAAATTGTAATAACCTTCATAGAGGTCCTTCAGCTCGGCTTGCGTCGGAAGCGGGGACTGTTGCTCCAATCCGCATTGCCGGCAGCACCGTACGTCATAGGAGCCGGCGATTCCGAAGCGGGTATCGAACAGTCCGCCGCCCGCGGACACGGTCGGCCCTAAGCACAGTGCACAACCGGTCTGCCTCGCCACTGCGCAGGCGCCGCCCTCGGCTCGAATATGGGCCGTGGCCCGGTGGAGGGAAGTTTGCATGACTTTATGGCCCGCAGCGGGCCGCTGCCACATAGGTAGAGCCCGCCCAGCAGGACACCGGCCCCCCAACGTAGAGAACGCTGTTGGACTGGCAATCGTAGGTCTGACCTAGCGCAGAGCCGACAAGCGCCAACACGGTAAGTAGACTTGTTTCGGCGATTCTTTTGGCAGCGTGCGAAGCGAGCTTGCCCATAGTGTCAAACCTCGATAACGGGAAGCGAATAAACCAAGTTCTCCTGGTCGTGCTGCGTGTAGTTCCGCCGTACGCGGTTGGAGTGCGGTTTGAAGGCCCGTCTTGCAGGGAGTGCGGCGAACGGGCCAGCCTGATCTTTCCTCACGAAAAGCGCGTTGACGCCGGCGTCCTCACAGCCAATCAAGGAGTAGCCCTTCGCGGCAGCCAGCTTTTCCGCGGCGGCCAGCGACATGCCGTGATAGAAGCCCGAGGGATGCTTCTGGTGCCGGTCGAAAGCTCGATCGTAGGGTACCGTGACCGCGCGATCGGGGCCGAAGCTCGCGTTGTATTCAGCGATGACCACGCGGGGCGAGATGGAAGATATGGCCTTCCATAACCAGTAGTCATTGCCGTCCACATCGATCGACAGCAAATCGATCTCACCAGCGCCCACGCCTTGGCCGATCAGTTCATCGATGTTTTCCCGTTCGAGCCAAGCCTGTTTAATCTTGACATTCAAAGGAATGGCGGCCCACAGGAGTCTCGCCCTTCTGCATTTTTTTTCGGAGCCGTCCATATACAGGCCGGAGCCGCGGTGGCGGAGGGCCAATCGCAGGGTATTATTTTGCAGGAATCCAAAGCCGAACTCGACAAACTTCCTCGTCTTCACCCCGATCCGGCCGAAGACGGCCTGAATCATCCTGTCCTCTTGATTTTGGGAAAACATGGTTATCGCACCTCCGCTTCCTGAACCTCCGGCTCTCGGAGGCCTAACCCGCGTTCGGCGCGAAACAGCCAAACCAGACCAGCCGCTGCCATCAGCGTCAGGGCATTCTCGGCAAACGGAAAACGCACAAAGCACACAAACATGACGAAGCCGAGGGCGGAGAGCAGGCCGTGCTTCCCGCCGCCGTGGCCAGTGATCGCGGTGCAGCGAACACTCAGCCAGGTCAAGGCGGGCATCACCAGAACGCCCGCCAGGGCGAAGTTGGCGTAGGCCTCGCCCAGCGCGGTCGATCCCAGGCTGGTAATACGGCCGGGCTCGTAGAGCTGCGCCGAGAGCGTGGAAAAATCCGGAAGCCGCCCCGCAGCCATGCTCTGGGGGAAGAAAAACGTGAGCAGGCGCCCATACGTGCCTCCCTCGAGGTAAGGGAACTTTGTTCCGAAGTCATTGATCATAT
>Ga0210395_10002857_pt1 | contig 13356 bp, 9 predicted proteins | sample IncBWH4OmetaG_FD_150861 | JGI IMG/M metagenome (GOLD analysis project Ga0210395, IMG submission 150861) | Forest soil microbial communities from Barre Woods Harvard Forest LTER site, Petersham, Massachusetts, United States - Inc-BW-H-4-O ... | reverse complement strand
CGCCGTGTCCGACAGGGCAGGCATCGGCATATGCAGCACCTGCGCGCGGTCCGCGGCGATTTCGCACGCACCGCCGGAGATCGATACCACGCCGATCCCCTGCGGCCGCAGCACGCCGGTGCGGGTGATCACATCGGCAGTGAACAGCAGGTCCTCGATCGACTCCACGCGCACGATGCCGTATTGGCGGCATACGCCGTCGAAAACGCGATCATCGCCGACCAGCGCGCCGGTGTGCGCCTGTGCGGACCGCGCTGTGATTTCCGATAGACCAATCTTCAGCACCACGATCGGTTTGGCCGCAGCGATCGCGCGTCGTGCGGCTGCGGCAAAACTCGGCGCATGGCGGATCGTCTCAGCGAACAGCGCGATTGCGCGCACGTCAGGCTGGTCGATCAGATGGTCGATGAAGTGCGCGCAGTCGAGGTCGGCCTCGTTGCCGGTCGAGATCATGTGCGACAGGCCGATCTCGTGTTGCGCCGCCAGGCTAGAGATGAAGCTGCCGTTCGCGCCGCTCTGGGTGACGACTGCGATCGAGCCGGGCTTGGAGGGTGCGCGAAAACCGCCAGTCCACAGGGGCACATTGTCGATGAAATTTACGAAGCCCAGGCAGTTAGGGCCGAGCAACGATACATTGTGCTGGCGCGCCAATGACGCGAGCCGTGCCTGATGATCGGCGCCCTTGTGGCCGGTCTCGGCAAAGCCCGAAGTCAGGATCACCGCGTTGTGTACGTCCGCCGCGGCAAGCTCGGCCATCGCCTCATCGATCGCGGCCATCGGCACCATCAGCAGCGCGAGATCGATCGGCGCGCCGACCGCGCCGCATGAGATTGCTGCGCTGCGGCCATGCACGGTGCCGCCACGGCGGCTGACCAGATACACCTTGCCCGGATACTTCCGGTTGATGAGGTTGTCGAAGGTGTTCTGTGACCAGCGCGATCGGTCGGTGGCGCCGACCAGCGCGATGGAGCGTGGCCGCAGCATGGCAGTCAGGTCGCGTCGGGTGGATATCATGACGTCGCGTTCCCCATCAGGTCGCGGAGCAGCGGCATGGCCTCGGCTGCGAAGCGCGCGATCTGTGCGTCGCGCTGCTCGTACGGCCCGAGCAGATCGAGCATCACGTGCCGCACGCCGGCAGCGTGGAATTCGCGGACGCGCTCCACCACTTGTTCCGGCTTCCCGAGTGCGCAATAGCGCTGTGCCGCTCTGCGGAAGTCCATCGCATAGCGCACGCTCAACGTCTCCGTCGCGGCATCGAGTGCCTGCTCATAACTGTCGTCGATGCGGGTGAACAGCAGATGCCCCGTCGCGAAATTCGTCATGCTGCGTCCGGCCTCGCGCGCGGCCACATCGATCTTCTCCAGGCCGGAACGATACATCTCTGGGGTGACGACGTAAGAGAGCCAGCCGTCGGCCAGCCGCCCGGTGCGTCTGAGCGCGCCATCGGAACGCCCGCCACACCAGATCGGTGGTCCGCCGGGCTGGCGTGGCGGTGGCTGCATCGGCACGTCGGTGAAGGGGCCATAGAACCGTCCCGCGTGGCTGACCGGCTCGCCGCTCCAGAAGCGACGCAGCAATGCGATCCCTTCGGTCAACCGCGGGCCGCGTTCGTTGCGCGGCACGCCGCATACTTCGTATTCGCGTGGAAACTCGCCTCCGACACCGACGCCGAAGATCAGCCGGCCCTCGGTCAGATGATCCAGAGTGGCGACCTGCTTGGCCACCGGCGCCGGATGGCGCAGCGGCAGCAGATAGACCGATGTGCCGAGCGTCAGCCGCCGGCTTACCATCGCCGCCTGCGCAAGCTGTAACAGCGGATCGAGCACCGGCACGGCGAAGGAGATGTGATCGCCAACCCATAGCGAGTCATATCCGCTGCGATCGACCAGCTCCACGAGCCTGGTCAATTCATCGATCTTTGGCAGCCATGGACCGGTCGCCGGCTCGGTGCGGCGGTGGATTGTCTGGATGCCGATGCGCAGCCGGTCATCGAGTGGCAGCATGTGTCTTGCTCGTTATGTCAATCGAGTCGATCCTGGCGAGCGCCGAATGACACTGTCAACAACGGGGGAACGACGATGAGGCTCACGCATACTGCGGCGCTGGCCCTGATGGTGATCGGCACACCATGTTTTGCGCAGCCCGTACCGCCGGGAGCGCGCCAAGTGCCGGCGAAGGTGCTTCCCGTGCCGGATGCCGTCAGCCCGCAGATGCAGGCGATCATCGCGCAGCCTTACAATCCCACATGGAACGTAGTGCCGAAGACGCCGGACGAGTGGAAGGCGATCGTGGGCAAGGCCGCGGCGGCAGTGGTCGCAACACTGCTGGAGATCCGCGACAAGCTGGGCGTGACGGTGCAGCCGACAACGATCGATGGCGTGAAGGCGTTCATCGTGACGCCGAAGGTGATCCCGCCGCGCAATCGCAACCGCGTGCTGGTGCACGTGCACGGTGGCGCCTATGTGCTGAGCCCGGGTGAGGCGGCGACCAAGGAAGCGATCGAGCTTGCCGGGTTCGGTGGGTTCAAGGTGATTTCTGTGGATTACCGGATGCCGCCGGATTATCCCTATCCCGCCGCGATGGATGATGCGATGCTGGTGTACCGCGCGGTGCTGAAGACGACGAAGCCAAAGAATGTCGGAATATTCGGCACATCCACCGGTGGCGGCATGACATTGGCGATGGTGCTGCGCGCAAAGATGGAGCACCTGCCGCTGCCTGGCGCGATCGCACCCGGCACGCCATGGTCGGATATGACCAAGACCGGCGACAGTTTCTATGCCAACGAGATGGTCGACAACGTGCTGGTGTCGGACGATGGGTTCCTGCACGCGGCGGCGCTGCTGTATGCCAATGGGCACGACCTGAAGGATCCGCTGCTGTCGCCGGTATATGGCAACATGCACGGGTTTCCGCCGACCATTCTGACGACAGGCACGCGGGATCTGTTCCTGTCGAACACGGTGCGGGTGCATCGCAAGTTGCGCGAGGCCGGCGTGGAAGCGGTGCTGCAGGTGTTCGAGGGTGAGTCGCACGCGCAGTACTACCGCGACATCAACGCGCCGGAGACGAAGGAATACAATATGGAAGTGGCTGGATTCTTCGACCGGCACTTGGGGAAGTAGCAGGCGCTCAAGGTTGTTTCGCCTCGTACCTCCGCCACGCGCTCATCTGGATCGCCGATGTGTGGCAGTGCACCACCACGGGCTTGGTCTTCACAGCGAAGGCGCGCGCGATGCCGTCGGCCACCTGCGATTCGTCGCGTATCGTGATTCCCTCCGCGCCAAACGAACGTCCCCATGCGGCGAAGTCAGGATTGGTCAGCTTCATCGATTCCTGGAACGGCCGCCCGGGGTACCGCACGTGATGATGCATGCCGATCGTGCCATACATCCGGTTGTCCGAGATCACGATGATCGGTGCGCCGCCATACTGGGCCGCGGTGGCGATCTCGTTGCCAGCCATCAGCGCGCCGCCGTCGCCCATGAACGCCACCACCTGCTTGCCTGGCCGGCGCAGCGTGGCGGCTACCGCCATCGGCATGCCGGAGCCCATCGCGCCCACCACCGATGACAGGAAGATCTGTCCCGGCTTGAAGCCGATATAGCGGTGGATGAAGCTGCCGAAGTTGCCGGCGTCCGAGGTCACCGTCGCATCCGGCGCCAGATGCTTGTCCACCTCGCAAACAATGGCAGCGAAGTTGATGCCGTCGGGCGTCGGATCCCACTCCTTCGCCAGCAGCTTGCGGTGGATTGCGTGCAGCCCGCTGACCCAACCACGCCGTTTCTCCGCCCCCGCCGGTGCGCCACGCTTCAGCAGCGCCTTCACCACCTCATGGGGAGACGCGGCAATACCGAGTTCGGGCCGCCACACCCGGCCGATTTCATTCGCGTCCGGCCATATGTGCACCAGCGGCAGTTGCGGCTGCGGCGCGGCGGGGAAGGTGTAGGACTGGCTCACGCTGTCGGTCAGCCGCTCGCCGATCGCCACCATCAGGTCGGCGCGCTTCATCTCGGTGATCAGCGCAGGCGGCACGCGGATGCCCATGTAGCCGCCGTAATGCGGATGCATCGCATCGAATAGTTGCGGACGGCGATGCGTGGGCGAGATCGGCAGCATCCAACCCTCCGCCAATCGCCGCAGATCGCCAAATACCGCCTCGTCATACAGAGCATCGCCGAGCAGCGCGCCGCCCACAAGAATCAGTGGCCGCTCAGACTTCGCCAGCATGTCCGCGAGGCGATCCAGGTCGTCGCTCCGTGGTCCCGACAGCACGCGCGGACGGGGCTGATCGACCTCAACGTCGGTGGTCGCGTCGAACAGGTCCTCTGGCAGGATGACCGCAACCGGGCCGGGCGTGCCGCTCTCGGCCAGATGGAACGCACGCGCGATCGCCTCGGAGGCCTGCTCCGGCTCGATCACCTCGATCACCGACTTGGTCACGTCCGACAACAGCCGCGCGTAGTTCTGCTCCTGCAGCGCCATTCGGCCGAAATCCTTGCGCTCAACCTGACCGACCAGCATCACCATCGGTGTCGCGTCGTGATAAGCGGAATGCAACGACACCATAGCGTTCGACAGGCCCGGCCCCCGCGACACGATGCAGCAGCCGGCGCGGTTGCGCAGACGGCCGTCGGCCACGGCCATGTAGCCAGCGCCACCCTCGTGCCGGCACACGATCAGGCGCAGCGAGTTCATGTCGGTCAGTGCATTAATTAGCCCGACATAGCTCTCGCCGGGCACGCAGAAGATCTGATCGACGTCGTGCGCCTCCAGGCTCTCGGCAAGCAGGCGGGCAACGGAACGAGTCATGATGATGAAGTCTCCTGATGGTCTCAGCGCGCCGAACAGCGCACGAGCGGGTAGGGGAAATCGGTGCAGCCGGGGAAGGTGATCTCATTCTCTCCGTGGCGCTGCACGCGCAGGTAATCGGGACTCGAGCAGCCGAAGCCGACATCGTTGGGGGCGCTACTGGGTGACAGGTTGAACGGGCCGGCGGGGGCCTCCGCCACCGGGCGGGTAAAGCGGAACTCTGCCCCGTCCGCCGTTACCCGCGCGGTTTCCACCAGGCGCTGAGCGTAAAGCTGATCGGTGATCACAGCTCGCATCACGATATCGCGGGTGAAGATCACCACTGGCAGCGCGAGGCACTCCTGGGCGCTGAGCGCGCTGGGGGGCGGGAACAGCCCGCCGGTCCAGGCGCCGAATAGCCAGGCATGCGGCGGCAGGTTGGCTTGCGCGCGAGCCGGCGCGATGTGCAGCGTCGCCAGGGCCAAGGTCACGATCAGACAGGCAATGCGGCGCATGCAGGATCCTCGGATGGTTGCGCCGGCACGATAGGGCGGGTGGGAATCAGTGACCAGTGGCCCGGGTCGGTGGTAGGAGACGGCATGCTGCATCGCCTGTACATGCGCACCCTCGCGCTGGCCGCCTCGCCGCGCGCGCTCTGGTGGCTCGCCGCCGTGGCGTTTGCCGAGAGCAGCTTCTTTCCGATCCCGCCGGACGCCCTGCTGATTCCGATGGCGCTGGCGCGGCCGGACCGCGCCTGGCGCTTCGCCGCGGTCTGCACCGTGGCAAGCGTCGTCGGCGGTGCGCTCGGTTATCTGATCGGCTACGCGGTTTTCGACCAACTCGCACGACCGCTCATCGACTTCTACGGCTACAGCGACCGGTTCGCGGCTTTTCAGGACCTGTACGCTCGCTACGGGCTGTGGGTGATCCTGATCAAGGGGCTGACGCCGATACCCTACAAGATCGTTACCATCGCGTCGGGCGCGGCCAAATTCAACTTCACGGTGTTCATGTTGGCCAGTGCTGCCACGCGGGGCGCCCGTTTCTTCATCGTCGCCGCATTGTTGCGCTTCTTCGGCACTCCGATGCGCGACTTCATCGAGCGGCGGCTGACGCTTGTCACCAGCCTGTTCGCAGCCGGACTCGTCGGCGGCTTCCTGGCGCTGAAGCTGCTTTAACGTTTCAACTCAGCTTGAATGGCATGATCTCGCCCCAATCCGCCGGTGAAACCGGCCGCCATTCCGGTTCAGGGGAGACGTGATGCACCGCCGCGATATTCTGCTGCAGGGTGCGCTTCTGCCGATCATCGCTGCGCTGGCGGGTGGCGCGCGGGCACAGGAGGCAATGCCCTTCGACAATGCGACCGTGCGCAATCTGGCGCGGGATTTGGCGCAGCACCCGTGGCAGGCGCCGGACGCCTCGCTGCCCGACGAGTTGAAAAACCTTGACTATCAGCAGTATCGCTCGATCCGCTTCGATACAGGCCACGCCCTGTGGCGCGGCCAGAAGCTGCGTTTCACCGCCGAGTTCTTCCACCGCGGCTACCTCTACAAGGAGGCGGTCAGGATCTACCAGGTTGCTGATGGCCGCGCGGAGCTGATCCGCTATAGCCCGGACCTGTTCACCTTCGACAAGGTGAAGCCGCCCTCTGGCGACATTGGCTTCGCGGGCTTTCGTCTTCACTATCCCCTCAACCGCCCGAACTACTTCGACGAGATCTGCGCCTTCCTCGGCGCCAGCTACTTTCGTGCGGTGGCAAAGGGCCAGGGCTACGGCCTGTCGGCACGCGGCCTCGCGATCAAGACTGCAGATCCCGCAGGGGAGGAGTTCCCGCGGTTCACCACATTTTGGTTGGAGCGTCCAGGCAAGGGCAGCGATGCGATCGTGGTGCGTGCGCTGCTGGACAGTCAGAGCGCCGCGGCGGCGTTCAGCTTCACCATCCGGCCAGGCCAGCAGACCATCTTCGACACCGAGATGGCGCTGTATCCGCGTACTGACCTCGCCACCGTGGGCATCGCACCACTTACCTCGATGTTCCTGTTCGATACCAACGATCGCACACGGATCGATGACTATCGCGAGGCGGTGCACGATTCGAATGGACTGCTGCTGTGGACCGGGAAGGGAGAGCGGGTCTGGCGTCCGCTGGCCAATCCGCGGGAACTACAGATCAGCGCCTTCACCGACAGAGGCCCGCGTGGCTTCGGGCTGATGCAGCGTGGCCGGACGTTGAGCGATTACCAGGACCTCGAGGCGCACTACGAGAACCGTCCTTCGCTGTGGGTCGAGCCAATCGGCGATTGGGGTGACGGCATCGTGGAGCTGGTCGAAATTCCCACTGATCGCGAGGTCAACGACAACATCGTCGCGTTCTGGCGGCCGCGCGATCCGATGAAGGCGAAAGGTGAATACATTCTCAATTACCGGCTGCATTGGTGCTGGTCGGTGCCGACCGCGACGACGGTGGCCGAGGTGATCGGGACGCGCTCCGGCCTGGCGGGAGATCAGAAGAACCGGCTGTTCATCATCGACTTTGCCGGCGGCGCATTGAAGGGTCGCCGTGCGGCTGCGCCGCCGACGATTGATATCGGCGCCAGCAAGGGCAAGATCGAGAATCCGGTCGCGGAACAGAATCCGACGACCGGCGGTTGGCGACTCAGTTTTCAGCTCGACCAGGGGAGTGAGAAGCTGGTCGAGATGCACGCGCGTCTGATGGACGGCGAAACGCCGCTGACCGAGACCTGGATTTACCGATGGACAACCTGACGGCAGCTTCATTTCGCGCGCTGCCCGATGAGGCGCCGCTCGCCATGCCGACCCAGTCGCTGCGCACGATGCCCCCGCGCGTGCCGCGGCCGGCGAGTTCGCCGCGTGCCATGTGGCTGCGGCGGTTCCTGGTGATCGGCGGCGCCGTCGTGCTGACCATCGCCGGCGCGCACGAGATGTATCTGGTCTTTGCGGTGAACGGCGTGACGACTCTGGCGGTCTTCATGATGGCGCTGTTCCTCGCTTTGTTCGCCTGGATCGCGCTGTCGTTCACCAGCGGGCTTGCCGGCTTCTGCTCGCAGCTTGCGGGGGGCGGCTGTCGGCTGGAGACGGGTTCCAATGCGCCGGTGCCGCATCTGGCATCCCGTACCGCGTTGCTGATGCCGACCTACAACGAGCAGCCTGCGCGTATCATGGCGGGGCTGCAGGCGATCTGGGAGTCGCTGCGCGAAACCGGTGCCGTCGATGCGTTCGACCTGTTCATCCTCAGCGACACCACCAATGCTGAGATCTGGATCGCCGAGGAGGCAGGCTTCCTGGCGTTGCGTGAAAACACCGGGGCACATACGCGTATATTTTACCGCCGGCGTCCGAAAAATGTTGCGCGCAAGTCAGGCAATATCGCGGAGTGGGTGACGCGCTTCGGGGGCGCATACGCGCAGTTCCTGATCCTCGATGCGGACAGTCTGATGAACGGCGAGACGCTGGTGCGCCTCGCTGGTGCGATGGAGCGGCATCCCGATGTCGGCCTGATCCAGACATTGCCGATCATCATCGGTGCGACGACCTTATTTGCCCGCGTACAGCAGTTTGCTGGGCGCGTCTATGGACCGCTGATCGCGCACGGCATCGCGTGGTGGCATGGCTCCGAAGGTAACTACTGGGGCCACAATGCGATCATCCGCACGCGTGCCTTCGCCGAGTGTGCGGGGCTTCCCGAACTCACTGGCCGCAAGCCGTTCGGCGGGCCGATCATGAGTCACGATTTCGTCGAGGCCGCCCTGATGCGCCGCGGCGGATGGGCGGTGCACATGGTGCCTGGCGTGCGCGGCAGCTACGAGGAGGTGCCCCCGACACTGACCGATCTGGCCGTGCGCGACCGGCGCTGGTGCCAGGGCAATCTGCAGCACATGGCGGTGCTGCCGACGCGCGGGCTCGCCGCGATTAGCCGGCTGCATCTGCTGACCGGTGTCGGTTCCTACATAACTGCGCCGCTGTGGCTGCTGTTCATCCTCACCGGCATCCTGATCGCGGTGCAGGCGCGTTTCGTGCTGCCGGATTACTTTCCGCAAGGCAAGTCGCTGTTTCCGCAATGGCCGGTGGTCGATCCGGTGCGCGCGATGTGGATGTTCGTTGGCACAATGGGCTTGCTGCTCGTGCCTAAGCTGCTGGGCTGCATTGTGATACTGCTGCATGGTCGCGAGCGCCGCGGCTTCGGCGCCGCGCGTCTGCTGGCTGGCATCCTGTTCGAGACGCTGATCGCCGGATTGATTGCGCCGGTTGTGATGCTCACCCAGACGATTGACGTGGCGGCGATCCTGGTCGGGCGCGATTCAGGATGGGTCGCGCAACGGCGTGGGGACGGCGCCATTCCGGCACGGGAGACGCGGCGGCTTTATCGGCGGCACACCGTGCTCGGTTTGCTGCTTGGCGGAGTGGCCTGGGCGGTCTCGCTCTCGCTGGCATTGTGGATGCTGCCGGTCGTGCTCGGGCTTGCACTGGCGATCCCTTTGGCGTTGGTCACGGGGCGGCGTTGGGCGGGGGGCCTGTTGCGCACGCCAGAGGACGTGACACCGCCCGGCGTGGTGTCACGCGCCGCGACGCTGCAGCGCGAGTGGACAGCCCGAACGAACGTCGACGTCTCGTGTCTCCTGCGTGATCGTTCGCTGCTCGAGGCGCACAAGGCGATGCTGCCGCCTCCGCGCCGACCGCGCCTCGATCCGATCGACGTCACGCTACTGTCGGCACGCACCAAGATCGACGAAGCGGAGACGTTGACTGCTGCGCTGGCGGGGTTGGCCATGACCGAACTGGCCGCGGCGTTGGGCGATGCCGTCGCGCTCGAACGGTTGGCCGCGCTGGCGTCGTCGACGGATCGTCGTGCCGCGACTGTGCCCACGACGACTGACGGATAGAGGGTTCTACCGCGCCTCGATCCGCGATGACCGAGTGTTCAGGTTCGGCCCGGTGCACTCTCAGGAAAACAGGAATACGGCAGCAGCAACCGCACAGGTCCAGTGATTGTCCGGGCCGCACTCAGCCACGGCGGTGATGGACGTGCTGTCGATGATCACGCTGCTATGCTCGTATATCTGCTTGCGATCGTTCCACGCGGCGTCGGGGTCGAAATCCAGACCCAGTGTCGACGCCAGCATGGTAGCGGCGAGATCCTCCGCCTGTTCACCGCTCGCCGCTGCGGTCATGCCGTATCCGTGCAGTTCTGAGATATAGCCGTACATTTCCGGATCTGCCGGCCTGGCAAGGCCGAGGCTGGCGTAGATGCGGCGCCCGAATTCATTGGTCTCCGATCTGGCCAGGACGCAGAAGGTGATATCCCCGGGCTTGAGTATTTCGACCCCTGCTTCGCGGCTGATAACCTCGCAGTGGGGCGGAAGAATGGACGATACATAGACCAGGTTCTGCTGCTCGATGTCCGCGTCACGTAAGGCGAACTCGAAGGCCGTAAGGGCGTGACGATGGACCCCGATACCCTTGGTCAAGAACATGCGTGTCGGACTTGGGAACATTTCGCCATTCCTTCATATGCTCGTCTGCTCGGTCCGCCGATCACCGTTGCCACAGAATCCGCGTATCTTCCAACGGGATCGCAACGCCGGCGCAGCACGGTACCAGGCGCGGCGTATAGTCCGTTGGTGGACGCGTTGTGGATACTGTCGCGGTGTAAACGTAGCCGCCCTCGGCGCCGGTCAATTGGCGAACACGCCGCATCTCCTGCAGAGCAGGCTTTCCGCCTCTGGAGCCGTTGGCGTAGAGCTCTACGCACACCGCATCCGGATCGATTTCGCCGAGGTGCAACTCGACTTCAAATACATGCCGGTCGCCAGAGGTCTCGACCTTCAGTACGCCGAAGTGTATCGGGTCCCAGTTTTGGTCGAGCGAACGTTGCCAGTCGGTTATTGCCGCGCCGATCTTGCCCTTGGCGGCAGCCCGCTGAAGGTAGGCCGTCGCCCTAGGCAGGTAGTATCGCTCGGTGTATTCGCCCACCGTGCGGTTGGTGGAAAACCGCGGTGTCAATCGCGCCATGCTCTCCCGCATGCGGGTTATCCAGGCGTTGGGAATGCCTTGTTCATCGCGGGTGTAGAACTCTGGGACCACCTCGCGTTCGAGCAGACCATAGAGCGCCTCGGCGTCGGATGCGTCTCCACCGGTGGCGTCGTCATGTTCGAGGCCATCGCCCAATGCCCAACCAACGTCCGGCGAATAGGCTTCGGCCCACCAACCGTCCAATTCAGACAGGTTGATTCCGCCATTGACCAATACCTTCATGCCGCTCGTTCCGCATGCTTCCCACGGGCGTCGCGGCGTGTTGAGCCAGACATCCACTCCCTGCACCAACTGCTCGGTCAACTGCATGTCGTAGTCGCTGAGGAACACCACGTGCGGGCGCGCCTCGGGGCGACGGACGAACTGCATCCATTCGCCAATCATGGCCTGCCCCGCCTGGTCCGCCGGATGGGCCTTGCCGGCGATGATGAGCTGCACCGGGTGCCGAGGATCGGTCAATAGGCGCAGCAGTCGCTCCGGATCGTGCAGCAGCAGGTTGGGTCTCTTGTAAGTGGCAAACCGCCTGGCGAAACCCAGCGTCAAAGCATTGCTGTCAAACAGAAGCCGCACATCAACCACTTCAGGCGACGCGCCGTAGGCAGCCACCTGTCGCGACAATCGTTCGCGAGCATATTCTACGAGAGATTTGCGGGCCTCCGAACGAAATTGCCAAAGACTGGCGTCGGGCATGCTGCGAATGTCGTGCTCGAGCATCTCCGCGCTGCCTAGCCAGCGCTCCTTGCCACAGGCTGCCGTCCAGAAATCGTCGGCCGCCGCTGAATCCCAGCTCGGCATGTGGACGCCGTTCGTCACATGCTCGACCGGCACTTCATCCACCGGCCAGCGTGGAAAGAGCGGCTCAAAGAGTTGCCGGCTCACCTCGCCATGCAGGCGGCTCACGCCATTCACTGCTCCACTGCCGCGGATCGCCAAGTACGCAATGTTGAACGCCTCCGATGCGTCGTCGGGGTTCTGACGGCCCAGAGCAAGCAGATCGTGGCAGGATATCCCGAGCTGCGTTTGCGCATAGCCCGCGAGGTATTGCTCGATGAGGGCCGGTGGAAAACGGTCGAAGCCGGCAGCTACCGCCGTGTGGGTGGTGAACAGGTTGCCCGCCCGGGTAGCGGCCAACGCGACCTCGAAATTGTGCCCGGTTTCCTCCATGAAGCTTCGCGCGCGTTCCAGCACCGCGAACGCCGCGTGTCCCTCGTTCAAATGACAGACTTCGGGCTCAATCCCGAGCGCCGCGAGCAATCGCCACCCGCCGATCCCCAGCAGCAGTTCCTGCTTGAGGCGCAACTCCGGCCCGCCGCCGTACAGCTCACTGGTGATGCCGCGATGTAGCGGGTAATTCGCTGCGTCGTTGGTGTCCAGCAGATAGAGTTTCACTCTGCCGACCTGGACCTGCCAGGCACGCAGCCAGAGCGGGTAACCTGGCAGCGCGATTTCCAACCGCAACCACTCGCCATTCGGTTTACGCAATGGTGTAATCGGCAGTTGTCCTGGATCGTTATACGGGAACAGCGCCTGTTGCTTGCCCTCCTTGTCGATCACCTGGCGGAAATAGCCTTGCTGGTAGAGCAGCCCGACGCCGACCACCGGCACACCCAGATCGCTGGCGGCCTTGAGTTGGTCGCCCGCCACGTTGCCAAGTCCGCCCGAGTAGATCGGCAACGCCTCGCTCAACATGAATTCCAAACTGAAATACGCCACACAGCGCAGCGGAGATTGTGGATAGGTCTGTTGAAACCATGCGGGCGCCTCCGCAGCGTCCCGCCTGGCTCTCACCAGATCATCGACCTTCGTGCGAAAGGCGGGATCTGCCAGCGCAGACTGGAGTTTCTCTCTCGAGACCGTCTGCAGGATGACCCAGGGGTTGCTCGTGATATCCCACAGCACGGGATCCAGCCGCCGCCATACCTGGTCGGTGGCATGATTCCATGCAGAGCGCATATCCAGGGCAAGCTCGGTCAGCGAATCGAAACCTGCGACGTCTTTGGATACGACGTACTCCTTGGGATGGCTGCCCCCGTATGGCTCGCTCATAGCGTCTCCTTCAAATGTGTCCAGGGCGCAAGTTCCGGCCGGCGCATGGGATCACCCAGCGTAGCACCGGCACGGTCCGGGCTTTCGTAAGCCTCCATGAACTTTTCGGACGGATCGCTCGAGAAAATTGGCAAGCCGCCTGCGGCCACAGGCCGCGAGGCCTATCCGCGCAGGATCGCACCGTTGCTCAGCACCCCACGGACCTCATCCAATGCCGCCGGGTCCTCGATGGTCGGCGGCACCGGCGCTGTTTCGCCATCCGCGATGCGGCGGATCGAGGCCCGGAGGATCTTGCCCGACCGTGTCTTCGGTAGCCGAGGCACCACGCGGGCATCCTTGAACGCGGCGACCGGCCCGATCCGCTCACGTACCAAAGCCACGAGCTCCGCGACGATTTCGGCTTCCAGACGGTTCACGCCCGCCTTCAGCACCACCAATCCGATTGGAAGCCGAAATCGTCGCGGAGCT
>Ga0210395_10002856_pt1 | contig 13358 bp, 10 predicted proteins | sample IncBWH4OmetaG_FD_150861 | JGI IMG/M metagenome (GOLD analysis project Ga0210395, IMG submission 150861) | Forest soil microbial communities from Barre Woods Harvard Forest LTER site, Petersham, Massachusetts, United States - Inc-BW-H-4-O ... | reverse complement strand
GGCGTCGGGTCGCCGCATTGCCCGTGCACGCGGCGAGGTCATCGTCTCGGGGGGTGCCTATGGCTCGCCGCAGCTTCTGCTGCTGTCGGGTCTTGGCCCGGCACAGCATCTCCAGGACATCGGCATCAACGTGGTCCGCGACATGACGGCGGTGGGCTCCAATCTGCATGACCACTTCAACTCCTATGTGAGCTGGCGGTGCAGCAAGGCGATCACGCTGAACGACCTGGACCGCAGTCCGTTGCGCAAGCTCACGGCCGGTGCGCGCTATGCTCTATTTCGCTCCGGGCCGATGGCCAGCAACGGAATCCACTGCGGATTGTTCACGCGCTCCGATCCGCGCCTGGAGCGGCCAGACGTGCAGATCAATGTGTTTGAGTGGAGCACGCTCCAGCGCGACAAGGAGCGGGTCGTCCCGCACCCTTTCCCCGGCTTCACGCTCAGTCCGGTGCATTTGCGTCCGGACGGTCGCGGCACAGTGCGTCTGGCGAGCTCCGATCCGCTGGCGCCGCCTGCAGTGCTGTTCGACTATCTGCGCACCGACTACGACATGCAGGCGGTGATCTTCGGCATTCGGCTCTGCCGCAAGATTGCAGAGCAGCCTGCACTCAAGCCGTACATCGTGCACGAAATGCAGCCTGGACCGTCGCTGACAGACGACGCCGGCCTCGCGCACTACATTCGCCAGAGCGGCGTTTCCAATCAGCATCCCACGAGTTCATGCGCGATGGGTCAGGGGCCCAACACGGTCGTTGATCCGCGTCTGCGTGTGCACGGGATCGACGGGCTGCGCGTGGCGGACGCATCGATCATGCCGGTGGCGGTGGGTGGGAACACCAATGCACCGACTATCATGATCGGCGAGAAAGCGTCCGCGATGATCCTGGAAGACACGATGGCGAAACCGACGCGTGCAATGCCGCACCGTGCGGCGGCCTGAGGGGTAGGGAATGCCGAACGACGCCGACACCTACGACTACATCGTCACCGGAGCCGGCTCGGCTGGTTGCGTGCTGGCAGCGCGGCTGTCGGAATCCGGCCGCCACCGCGTGCTGCTGCTGGAAGCCGGCGGCAAGGACAGCAATCCCTGGATCCACGTCCCGCTCGGCTATGCGCGGACATTCTGCGACCCTCGAGTCAACTGGATGTTCGACAGCGAGCCGGAGCCCAACCTGAACAACCGCGTGATGTATCAGCCACGCGGCAAGGTGCTTGGCGGCACCAGTTCGATCAACGGCATGATCTACATGCGCGGCAATCACGCCGACTACGACGAGTGGCGCCAGCGGGGCTGCGAGGGATGGGATCACGATTCCGTCCTGCCGTATTTCCGCAAAGCCGAGAACAACGAGCGTGGCGAGAGCGAGTTCCACGGCGCCGGCGGTCCGCTGAGGGTGTCCAACCAGCCGTATCAGTGGGAGATCGGCAGGCTGCTGCTGCAGGCCTGCATTGAGGCAGGCATTCCGCGGAATCCGGATTTCAATGGCGCGCAGCAGGAAGGCTGCGGCTACTACCAGACGACAACCAACAATCGCCGTCGATGGAGTACCGCCGCCGCCTATCTTCGCCCGGCACGCAAGCGGGCGAACCTGGTCATTCGCACGCACGCCCATGCCACGCGTGTGCTGGTCGAGAAGGGACGCGCGGTCGGCGTCGAATTCCGCACGCCGGCTGGGCTGGAAACTGCGCAGGCGCGTGGCGAAGTGATCGTTTCCGGCGGCGCCTATGGTTCGCCGCAACTCTTGCTGCTGTCAGGAATTGGCCCGGCGCAGCATCTGCAGGACATTGGCATCCAGGTGCTGCACGACCTGCCTGGTGTCGGCTCCAACCTGCACGACCATTTCAATACCTACTGTGCCTGGCGCATCTCCCGGTCGCTGTCGCTCAATGTGCTGCATCACAGCATCCCGCATCAGCTCTTTGCCGGTGCGAAATACCTGTTCTGGCGAGGCGGCCCGATGTCGGGCAACGGACTTTATGTCGGCGCGCTGGTGCGCAGCGATCCGGCGCTGGAGCGGCCGGACCTGCAGATGAATATTTCCGCGTGGAGCACGATCGACCGTACGCGCGACGGCATCATCTCGCATCCTTTCCCGGCATTCGCCATCAGTCCGGTGCACCTTCGGCCGGAAGGGCGCGGCACCGTCCGGCTGAAGAGTCCGGATCCGTTGGCGCCACCGGAGATCCGCTTCAACTTCCTGCGCAGCGATTACGACATGCAGGCGGTCATCACCGGCATTCGCGTCGCGCGCAAGATTGCCAGCCAGCAGGCGTTGAAAGGACTCGTGGTCGAGGAAGTATTGCCGGGACCTGCCGTGATGACCGACGAACAGCTTGCCGATGAGGTGCGGCTGCGCGGCGTGTCCAATCTGCATCCGGTGGGAAGCTGCGGCATGGGGCATGGCCCGAACGCGGTGGTGGATCCGCGGCTGCGCGTGCACGGCATCAGCAGACTGCGTGTGGTGGATGCGTCGATCATGCCATCGATCATCGCCGGCAACACCAATGCGCCGACTATCATGATCGGCGAGAAGGCGTCGGACATGATCCTGGAGGACGCGCGCGCGGTGCCGGTTCAACGCGCGGCGTAGCGCTACCTGATCGTTGCCACGCGCAGCGAGTTGGTGGTGCCGGAATGGCCGAACGGCACGCCGGCGGCCACCACGATTTCGTCGCCGTGCTGGGCGAAACCTTCGGTCTGCGCGACCCGCGTTGCGCGCGTGACCGCCTCGGTCATCGAATGGGCATCGGCGGCAACCATCGCATGGAGCCCCCAGACGACGGCCATCCGCCGCGCCGTTGCGATATTTGGCGTCAGGCCGATGATCGGCGCCTCGGGACGTTCGCGCGCGACGCGCAGTGCTGTCGAGCCCGAGGCCGTATAGGCCACGACGGCCTTCGCCCCGATCGTGTGACACACCTGCCGTGCGGCCGCGGCGATCGCGTCCGCGGTGACATGCTCCGGCTCCGCACGGCTCGCCTCGATCATGGCACGCCAGCCGGGATCCTGCTCCACGCGAGCGACGATACGGTCCATCATGTTGACCGCCTCGTAGGGGTATTGCCCGGCCGCCGTCTCCCCTGACAGCATCACCGCATCCGCGCCATCGAACACGGCCGTCGCGACATCGGATGCCTCGGCGCGGGTCGGCGCCGGCGCGCTGATCATGCTCTCCAGCATCTGTGTGGCCACCACGACAGGTTTGCCCAACTGACGCGCCAATCGCACGATGCGCTTCTGCGCCAGCGGCACTTCCTCGGGCGGCAGCTCCACGCCGAGATCGCCGCGCGCGACCATCACCGCGTCGGTGAGTTCCATGATGGCGTCGAGGTTGTCGAGCGCCTGAGGCTTCTCCAGCTTCACCATCACCCAGGCACGGCCGCGGATCAGTTCCTTTGCCTCGGCCACATCCTCCGGCCGCTGCACGAAGGACAGGCCGATGAAGTTGGCGCCATGCTCCAGTGCGAACGCCAGATCGTTGCGGTCCTTGTTGGTCAGCGCCGGGATCGGCAGCACGATGTCGGGCACATTGACGCCCTTGTGGTCGGACAGCGGTCCGCCGACCACGACCTCGGTTTCCAACGCATCGCTCCGCTTGCGCGCGACACGCAGGCGAAGCTTGCCGTCGTCCAGCAGCAGCGAGCAGCCGATCGAGGCCGCCTCGATAATCTCCGGATGCGGCAGGTTGACGCGCGAAGCACTGCCTGGCGTTGCGTTCAGATCGAGCTGGAATCGCTGGCCGGTCTGCAGGAACACGCGACCGCCGGAAAAATTGCCGACGCGCAGCTTGGGGCCCTGCACATCGGCGAGAATGCCGATCGGCCGATCGAAGCGTGTCTCGAGCTGGCGGATCATGGCGAAGCGCGCGGCGTGATCCTCATGCGTGCCATGGCTGAAGTTGAGCCGGAACACATCGGCGCCGGCCTGGAACAGCCGCGTCAGCACCTCCGGCGACGAGCTCGCGGGACCCAGGGTTGCGATGATCTTGGTGCGTCGCCGGCGGCGCAATCTCGGTCTGGTTGCCACCTTGCTTTCCTCAGGCGATCAGGACGGCGCGGACGTCGTTGACGTTGGTCAGCGTGGGTCCGGTACGGATCGCATCGCCGATCTTGTCGAACAGCGTATGGCTGTCATGGCCGGAGAGCATCGCGCGCGGATCCAGACCCAAGGCGCGTGCACGGGCCAGCGTGTCGGGGGCGACGATCGCGCCGGCAAGGTCGTCCATGCCGTCGATGCCGTCGGTGTCGCCTGCGATCGCCCAGATGTTCGCCGCACCGCTCAGCGCGACCGCAAGCGCCAGCAGGAATTCGGTGTTGCGACCGCCGTGACCGGCTGGCCCGTCGCCCAGCGTGACGGTCGTTTCGCCGCCGGACAGCATCACGGCAGGCGGCGCGAGTGGCTGACCGTGCGTGCGGATACTGTGAGCAATGCCCGCCAGGATGTTGCCCATCCCGCGCGACTCGCCTTGCAATGCGTCACCCAACACCAGTGGTGCGAGTTCCAGGGTGCGTGCGGTCTCGGCCATGTGCATCAGCGCCATGATCGGTGTGGCTATCAGGTGGAATTCGTTGTTGGGCAACTCGCCGGGGCCCGGTGTCTCGTCTGTCGCCTGCTCCAGGCGCGCGGCGACAGCCGGGGAGGGCTTGATGCCATAGCGGGCGATGATCGCGCGCGCCTCGGCGAACGTGGTCGGATCCGGCACCGTAGGGCCCGATGCGATCACCGCCGGATCGTCGCCCGGCACGTCACTGATCGCCAGAGTCACGACGCGTGCCGGCTGTGCGGCGGCGGCGAGGCGGCCGCCCTTGATGGCCGAGAGATGCTTGCGCACGCAGTTCATTTCCGAAATGTTCGCGCCTGACGCCAGCAAGGCACGATTGATCGCCTGCTTGTCGGCGAGCGTGAGGCCGGCGGCCGGCGCCGCGCACAAAGCCGAACCACCGCCGGAGATCAGCGCGAGCACCAGATCCTCGGAGCCCAGCCCGCGCACGCGCTCCATCAGCCGGTGTGCGCCTCGCTCGCTGTTGGCGTCGGGGACGGGGTGAGAGGCCTCGATCACCTCGATGCGCCGAGTCGGCACGTCGTGGCCGTAGGGGGTGACGACGGTGCCTTCGAGCCTGACATCGGGCCAAGCGTCTTCCACTGCGGCAGCCATCACGGCCGCCGACTTGCCGCAGCCCACGATCATGCAGCGCCCCCTGGGCTTCGGCGGCAGGTGCGCGGCGAGCACCTTGCGCGGATCGGCTGCCGCGACGGCGGCATCGAACAGCGTCCGCAGTGCGGCTCGGGCGCGCTTGTCGTCCCAGACCATCGGTCTCGATTTCCCTTCGACCGCCAGGGCCCGAGTATGGCGAAGCTCGCCCGGACGCGCCATGTTCTGGACGGTAGAGGAGGCCAGCCATGACCGCACAGCAATTCGACGAGAAGACCCGCACCGAATTGGAGGCCGCTGCGTTCCGCCGCCTGGTGGAGCATCTGCGGGAGCGGACCGACGTGCAAAACATCGATATGATGAACCTCGCCGGGTTCTGCCGTAACTGTCTGAGCCGGTGGTATCGTGAGGCTGCCGAGACGCAGGGAGTTGCGCTTGCCGATCCCGAAGCGCGCGAGATCGTCTACGGCATGCCGTACAAGGAGTGGCAGGCGAAGTATCAGAAGGAGGCGAGCGTCGAACAGAAGGCCAACTTCGCGAAGGCCAATCCGAATCATTGACCGCGGCCTAGCCGACAGCTATCCCCGCGCGCCTTGCGGAATCGGAGGGGAACGATGGCGCTGCACGCGGTGGAGCAGACTGACACCAAGACAGGCGGCATCGCGGCGGACCGCTTGCGCAGCATTGTGGACCGAATCGAGCGACTCGAGGAGGAGCGCAAGGCGCTGGGCGGCGACATTCGCGACATCTATGCCGAGGCGAAATCGGCTGGGTTCGATGTGAAGGTGCTGCGCCAGCTCATTCGCGTGCGCCGGCAGGAGGCTGGGGATGTGGAAGAGCAGGAAACGCTGCTGGATGTGTATCGGCGCGCGCTGGGGATGTGAATCGGCCGCAATCCACTCCAAGTCATGCCGGGCGAAGGCCCGGTATCCACGTCTTGCAGTGCTTCGCCTTGTCAAAGACGTGGATTCCGAGCCTTCGCCCGGCATGACGGCTTGATACGGCTACGCCGAACTTGAAGCAGTTGTTCCCAGCAGACCCTTGATGCAGGGCTGCCGAGCGAAGCGGCGTTGGATTGATCTCAGGCGTAGATCTGCACCATCTCCTCGTGCGCCCATTTGACGGCGTCTTCCGGCGACGCGCCCTGGACCGCTTTCGCGTACATGTCGACGATGATGAATTTGCTGATGGCCTCGGCGGCGGCACGGCCGGCGGGTCCGGCGTAGCCAGCGAAATGCCCGCTTTCCGCCGCTGTACGGAACGGCGCCATCACCGGGTCCACCTTCCATACCGGATCGTCTTCCCAAATCCTCGTGGTGCCGGTCGAAAACCCCTGCTGCGACGTGAACCATTGGCCGTAGATCTCTTTGGTGTGGAACCAGCGCAGGAAATCCTTCGCCGCCTTCTGGTTTTTGCTATAGGTCGGCAGGAGATTGGAGAACGGTACGTGGTAGCTGAACTGGCCGGCAGGGCCCTTCGGCAGCGGTGAGTGGAAGATGTCGTCCTTCAGCGGCTTGTCCGTCTCGGTCATGTAGGTGTCGGCCTTGGCCTTCGCCAACAGATAGATCGAAGCACCGTTGCTGGTCGAACTGATCGTGTTGGCGAGGAAGGCGCGGTTGTTGCCGGCGTCGTCCCACGACATGGCGCCTTCGTCGAAGCATTCCTTCCAGAAGGCGACTGCGAACTTGACCGATTCGATGGTTTCCTTGCTGTTCAGTGCGACTGTCTTGCCGTCGGCTTCGACCTCCTTGCCGCCCCACGACCACATATACGGATACCAGAATGCTGGACCGTCACCGAAGGCATGCGCGAGCGTCTGGCCGTAGGGATGGTTCTTGGGCTTCATCTGCTTGCCGATTGCGCGATACTCGTCCCAGGTTGTTGGAAAATTATCCTGCTTAACGCCGACCTCGGCGAACCACGATGTGCGGTTGGCGAACAACACGCCAAGGATGGTGAACGGCATGGCGATCCAGCGCTTGCCGTTGTTGTCGATGTCGCGCGCGGTCTGGAAAAACCCGCCCTGCGCTTTACCGACCTCATCCGCGATGTCGCTGACATCGACCAGGCTGTCGGCATAGAGCTGCGCCCAGTTGCTGACTGCCATCATGATGTCGGGGCCGGCCCTGGATTGGATGGCTGCGCTTATCCGCGCCTGGACGCCGTCGCCGTTGATTGTCTCGATGCTGAGGTCGATGCCGAGTGCCTTCTTGCATTCGTCTCTGATCTTGCCTTTGAGAAGCTGATCGGAGACCGGCACGAAATCTACGAATTTCAACCACTGCAACGATGTCCCCTGGGCGAAAGCGGGTGCTCGCCCTGAGGCCAGAATGCCTGCCAGGCCACCGGTGCTCGCTGCCAGTCCGCCGGCACCGGAAACCCTGAGTACCCTGCGTCTGCCGATACGCTGCATCGTCGTTCTCCCTGAGCTATTTTCTGATTGGGGAGTCGGTCTGCGCCGAACTCCTGTACGCGGTGACTTATGAATGTGACGGATGGGTCTTTCTCATTGAGCGTTGGTATTACGCCGAGTAGATCTTCACCAGCTCGTCATGTGCCGCTTTCACCGACGCCTCGGCCGCCATGCCCTGGATCGCCTTCGCGTACATGTCGACGATGATGTACTTGGTCTGCACCTCGGCGGCCCTCTGGCTCGGCTTTCCGGCATAACCGGTCAATCGGCCAGTGACGGGGACATTCTTGAACGGGGCCATCACTGGATCGAGGTTCCACACCGCGTGGTTCTCCCACATCTTCGTGGCGCCGCACTGATAGCCCTGCTGCGAGGTGAACCACTGATCGTAGATCGGCTTCGAGTGCATCCACGTCAGGAATTTCTTGGCTGCATCCTGGTTCTTCGAATAGCCCATCAGCATGTCGGTCATTGGGCCGGGCAGGTTGTACTGACCACCGGCGCCGCCAGGAATGCCTGCGTGAAGGATGTCGTCCTTCATCGGCGTGCCCTTGTCAGTCACGTAACTGTCCGGCTTCTTCTTGGCTTCGAGGTAGATCGAAGCGCCATTGTTGGTCGCGCTGATGCTGCCCGACAGGAAGGCGCGGTTGTTGCTGGTGTCGTCCCAGGCGAGACCGCCTTCGTCCATCGTCTCCTTCCACAGGGGAACCGCGAACTTGACCGATTCGATTGTCTCCTTGGTGTTGAGAACCACGGTCTTGCCGTCGGCCTCGACCTCCTTACCGCCCCATGACCACAGATACGGATACCACCAGCCCGGCGCATCGCCGAACGTGTGTCCGGCGGTCTGGCCGTAAGGATGGCCCGCTGCCTTCAGCTTCCTGCCGGCGGCGCGATAATCGTCCCAGTTGGTCGGGAACTTGTCGAACCCGGCTTCGGCCAGCCACGACTTGCGATACGCGACGAGCCCGCCGCCGGCGCACCAGGGGACGCCGATCCAGTGGTTGTCATAGGTGCCGACGGTGGTGCAGATATCGTAATAGCCACCGCCCTCCTTGCCGAGCTGCTCGGCCAGTTCACTGACATCGGCAAGGCTCCTGGCGTAGAGCTGCGGCCAGTTGTTCAGTCCCATGACGATGTCGGGGCCGGTGCCCGATTGAATCGCGGCGGTGACGCGCGCCTGGATGTCGTTGGCGTTGATCGTCTCGACGGTCAGCTTGATGCCCAGATCCTTCTGGCATTCTTCGGTGATCTTGCCCTTCAGCAGCACGTCGGAGGCGGGCACGAAATCAGCCCAGCGCAGCCAGTGAACCGTCGCCGTCTGGCCGTAAGCAGGCGCCCGTCCGCTGGCCAGGATGCCAGCCAACCCACCAGTGCCGGCCGTCAGCGCGCTGGCGCCCGACAATTGGGTAAACCGGCGGCGATTGATGCGGGTCATCGTTTCCTCCCATTTGCTTCGCGCGGCGAAGCGCGATTTTTCCAGGCGACTCGGCTGGCCGATCCGTCAGATCGCCGCCTCGGTCTCGTTGTCGAAGAAATGCAGACGCTCGGGATTGACTGCCAGACGGAGCTTTTCATGCACCTTGGCGGTAGCGGTCGGTTCGACCGACGCAACCATCGCCGACGAGCCGACGGCAACGTCGAGCAGGATTTCAGCGCCGAGTCGCTCGACAACTTCGACCGCGGTATCAAAGCTCAGGTCCTGCGGATCGCCATCGCCGGCAATGTGCATATCCTCCGGGCGAACCCCGAACGTGACTTCCTTGCCGGCATAGGCGCCAAGGCGCGGTGCGATCGGCTGGGGAACCTTGATGCGGAAGCCATCGCTTTCTGCCCAGAGCGAGCCATTTTGCGCGGCGATGCGCACGCCGGCGAAATTCATCGCCGGGGAGCCGATAAAGCCGGCGACGAAGCGATTGGCTGGGCTGTTGTAAAGGTCCATCGGGTCGCCGACCTGCTGCACCCTGCCATCGCGCATCACGACGACCCGGTCGCCCAAGGTCATCGCCTCGACCTGATCATGGGTCACGTAGATCGCGGTGGTGCCGAGCCGATCGTGCAACTTCTTCAGCTCGACGCGCATCTGCACACGCAGTTTGGCGTCGAGGTTGGACAACGGCTCGTCGAACAAAAAGACCTGCGGATGGCGGACGATCGCCCGGCCCAAAGCCACGCGCTGGCGCTGGCCGCCCGATAGCTGACGCGGTTTGCGCTTCAGCAATTCCTGAATGCCGAGGATTTCGGCCGCCTCCCGCACCCGCCGTGCGATCTCAGGCTTGTCGAATTTCCGCATCTTCAGGCCGAAGGCCATGTTGTCGTGCACGCTCATATGCGGGTAGAGCGCGTAATTCTGAAAGACCATCGCGATGTCGCGATCCATCGGCGGCAGTTCGTTGACGACCTTCTCGTCGATCGAGATGTTTCCCGACGTGATGCTTTCGAGACCCGCCACCATGCGCAGGGTCGTCGTCTTGCCGCAGCCCGATGGGCCGACCAGAACGACGAATTCCTGATCGTGGATTTCGAGGTTCACGTCGATGACTGCGTGAACCTCGTCGTATTTCTTGTTCAAACCGCGCATCATTACACGGGCCATGTGCTCAACCCTTCACCGATCCAGTGATGCCGGACACGTAGTATTCGACGAAGAACGAATAGACGAAGGCGACGGGGATCGATCCCAGCAAGGCTCCCGCCATGAGCTCGCCCCAGAAGAACACGTCGCCGCGCACCAGTTCCGAGGTGACGCCTACCGGCACAGTTTTCTGTTCGGGCGAGGAAAGGAACACCAATGCGTAGATGAACTCGTTCCACGACAGGGTGAAGGCGAATATCCCGGCCGACAGAATGCCCGGGATCGCCACCGGGAAGATGATGTAGAGCATCGCCTTCCAGCGAGGTGCGCCGTCGATGCGGGCGCATTCTTCCAGCTCTTTCGGGATCGACTTGAAGTAGCCCATCAAGAGCCAGGTGCAGAATGGGATCAGGAAGGTTGGGTAGGTCAGGATCAAGGCCCACGGCGAATCGCCGAGTTTGAAATTACGGATGATGTCGGAGAGCGGGATGAAGAGCAGTGTCTGAGGCACCAGGTAGGTGATGAAGATGCCGGTGCCGATGCTGCCGGCGAACGGGAATTTGAGACGCGACAGCGCGTAGCCCGCCAGCAGCCCGCAGAACAGCGATATTGCCGTTGCCGCCAGCGAGATGATCATCGTGTTGAGCATCCAGGTGGTGAACAGCGTCTCGGTCAGCAGATTGTGGATATGCTCAAGTGTCGGGTGCGTGGTCCAGAACGGCGCGTAGTTCGGTGCGTTCCAGGGCCGGTACAGTTCCCTGTCCGGCCGCAGGGTGGTGATGACCATCCAATAGAACGGAAAAAGTAGTGCGACGACGAACGCCGTCACCGGCACATAGAAGAAGACCCAGCGCCGCCATAAGGCTCCCTCGATCATGGCCTACAGGGTCTCCGTCCGACGAATGTAGACTAACTGGACAATCACCACGAGCAGGAGGATCGGGAAGATTGCCAGCGAGATGGCCGCGCCTTGGCTGAGCAGTCCGGTGCCTATCCCGAGCTGGTAGGCGTAGGTCGCAAACAGTTGGGTGGCATTGGCCGGGCCGCCGCCGGTCAGCACGTAGACGAGTTGGAAATCGGCGAAGGTCTGAATGACCGAGAACAGCACGATCACCAGCGTCACCGGCAGCAGAAGGGGCCAGGTCACATGGCGGAAGCGCTGCCAGGCGCGGGCACCATCGATCGCAGCCGCCTCATGCAATTCGGGACTGATCGTCTGCAGACCGGCGAGCAGGCTGATCGCGTAGAACGGTACGCCGCGCCAGACATTGACGATGATCACCGAGATCATCGCCAGGACCGGATCGCCCAGCCAGTTGATGCGGGTTCGGATGACCCCGAGGTGGAACAGCATCCAGTTGAGGACGCTGAAGGTCGGGTCGAACATCCATTTCCAGGCAAATGTCGACAGCACGGTGGGTATGATAAATGGCAAGAGAATGAAGGCGCGCATCATCGCCTTGCCGCGGAAATGCCGGTTGAGCAGCAACGCCAGCCACAATCCCAGCGCGAGTTTGAAAACCGTCGTGACGAAGGTGTAAAGGCAGGTGTTCCACACCGCGACCTGGAAGATATCGTCGTGCCAGATCTTGACGAAATTATCGAGGCCGACGAAGTGGCCAGGCACGCCGACCTTGGTATCTGTCACCGACAGAAGAATGCCGTTGATGAACGGATGGGCGATGAACAGGCCGAGCAGGACCACCGTCGGCAACAACAGACAGGTTGCTAGCCAACGTTCGTCTTCGAGCAGGCGCGTGATAGGTCCGCGCTGCGGAGAGCGGACATATTGCAGGCGTGGAGCGGCAACTTCTGCCGTCGCCATGGGCGTTTCCCTCCGACGTTTTCACGGCGTCTGCCAGTTGTCCTGACCGACGAGTTTCTGTTAGCCGTGACCGACGAATTTATGAAGGAACCCTAGAGACAACGTCAGGGACGCACAAGAGGAGGCGGCTCCAGGCTGAGCCGCTACTCCGCTGCCTGCGCGTACGCGTCGAGCGGCGCGCAGGTGCAGACCAGGTTGCGATCACCGTAGACATTGTCCACCCGCTTCACCGGCGGCCAGTATTTCGTCGCTGCGATCCATGAGAGCGGGAATGCCGCCTGTTCACGCGAATATCCGTGCGTCCATACGTTCGCCATCACATCGCGAGCGGTGTGCGGTGCGTGCTTCAAGGGATTGTCCGCCTTGTCGAGCTTGCCAGCGGCGATCGCGGCGATCTCCGCGCGGATCGCGATCATCGCCTCGCAGAACCGGTCCAGTTCGGCTTTGCTCTCGCTTTCCGTGGGTTCGATCATCAGCGTGCCGGCGACCGGCCACGACATCGTCGGAGCATGGAAGCCGAAGTCCATCAGGCGCTTGGCGATGTCCTCGACCATTACGCCGGCCTCGGCCTGAAAGCCGCGGCAGTCGATGATGCACTCATGCGCCACCATGCCGCCGGGACCGGAATACAGCACGGGATAGTGCCCGCGCAGCCGGTTCGCGATGTAGTTCGCGCTGAGGATCGCCACCTCGGTCGCGCGCTTCAGTCCGGCCGCGCCCATCATCCGGATATAGGCATACGAGATGGGCAGGATCATCGCGCTGCCGAAGGGGCCAGCCGACACCGGACCGAAGCCGCTCGCCGGTCCGGCATCCTCGCGCAGCGGATGGTTTGGCAGATGCGGGGCGAGATGCGCGGCGACGCCGATCGGCCCCACGCCGGGGCCGCCGCCACCATGCGGGATGCAGAACGTCTTGTGCAGGTTGAGATGGCAGACATCGGCGCCGATCGCCGCCGGGCTGGTCAAGCCGACCTGCGCGTTGAGATTGGCGCCGTCCATGTAAACCTGGCCGCCGCGCGAATGGACGATGTCGCAGATCTCGCGGATTGCCACCTCGAAGACGCCATGCGTGCTGGGATAGGTGACCATCAGCGCCGCTAGCTTGGCGGCATGCTTGTCGGCCTTGGCTCGCAGGTCGGCCAGATCGATGTTGCCGTCACGGTCGCAGCCGACCATCACGACCTGAAGGCCGGCCATCGCGGCACTCGCTGGGTTTGTGCCATGCGCGCTGGACGGGATGAGGCAGATGCTGCGGTGCCCCTCGCCGCGTGATTCGTGGTAGGCGCGGATTGCCAGCAGACCGGAATACTCACCTTGCGATCCGGCATTCGGCTGCAGCGTGACCGCGGCATAGCCGGTGATCGCTTTCAACCAGTCCGTCAGGCGCGCG
>Ga0210395_10002855_pt1 | contig 13361 bp, 16 predicted proteins | sample IncBWH4OmetaG_FD_150861 | JGI IMG/M metagenome (GOLD analysis project Ga0210395, IMG submission 150861) | Forest soil microbial communities from Barre Woods Harvard Forest LTER site, Petersham, Massachusetts, United States - Inc-BW-H-4-O ... | reverse complement strand
GCCGGCAGTCATGACCAAGATCAGAAACAGGGAGCAGAGAGACAGATGAAGGTGTTGTCACGTTTGACCGCCATCGCGGTGACCGCCCTGTTCGCCAGCGCCGGCGCAGCCTTTGCCGGGCTCGGCCAGCCGACGCCCTGGCAGCTCGGCCTGCAGGATGCCGCCTCCCCGGTCATGGCGGACATCATCGGCTTCCATACTTTCGTGCTCTGGATCGTCACCGCCATCACGATCTTCGTTCTCGCACTGCTCCTGATCATCATTTTCCGCTTCAATGCGCGCGCCAATCCGACGCCGTCGCGCACCACCCACAACACACCGCTGGAGGTGATGTGGACCATCGTCCCGGTCATCATCCTGGTGCTGATCGCGATCCCATCGTTCCGGCTGTTGTTCACCGAGCTCGACGTGCCACCGGTCGACCTCACCATCAAGGCGACCGGCAAACAGTGGTACTGGAGCTACGCCTATCCCGATAACGGCAATTTCGAATTCGACTCGCTCATCGTCGCCGAAAAAGACCTCAAGGCGGATCAGCCGCGCTTGCTGACCGTCGACAACGAAATGGTCGTGCCGGTGAACAAGGTGGTGCACGTCCTGGTGACCGGCGCCGACGTCATCCATTCCTTCGCGGTGCCGTCATTCGGCATCAAGATCGACGCCGTTCCTGGCCGCATCAACGACACCTGGTTCAAGGCGACGATCCAAGGCACCTTCCACGGCCAGTGCTCCGAACTGTGCGGCAAGGATCATTCGTTCATGCCGATCACGGTCCGGGTCACCGACGACAAGGGCTTCGCGGCATGGGCCGCACAGGCAAAACAGAAATATGCCGACGGGACGAGCGCGCCGACGACGACAGTGGCGGCGGCCGACCCGGCGTCGCAGTGAAATTTTAAGGCAACGACTGAGCCCAAAAGACTGAGCCCAAAAGACTGAGCCGATGACGGACGGCCGCTAACGTAAGGAACTGGCAATGGACACGATGGCACACGCGGCACACGGCGACGATAACGGGCACGCCATCCCGCACGGCTGGCGCCGCTATCTGTATTCGACGAACCACAAGGACATCGGCACGATGTACCTGGTGTTCGCGTTGTTCGCCGGCCTGATCGGCGGCTGCCTGTCAATCGCGATCCGCGCCGAATTGATGTATCCCGGCCTGCAGTTCTTCCACGAGACGCATTACTACGACGTCGTCGTGACCGCGCACGGGCTGATCATGATCTTCTTCATGATCATGCCGGCGATGATCGGCGGCTTCGGCAACTGGATGGTGCCGCTGATGATCGGCGCGCCGGACATGGCGTTCCCGCGCATGAACAATATTTCGTTCTGGCTGTTGCCGGCGTCCTTCGCGCTGCTGTTGACGTCGATGTTCTTCGAGGGCGAGCCGGGGGCCCTGGGCGCCGGAACCGGGTGGACCATCTATGCGCCGTTGTCGACTTACGGCCATCCCGGGCCGGCGATGGATTTCGTCATCCTGTCGCTGCATCTCGCCGGCGCGTCGTCAATCCTCGGCGCCATCAACTTCATCACCACGATCTTCAACATGCGCGCGCCCGGCATGACCATGCACAAGATGCCGCTGTTCGTGTGGTCGCAGCTCGTCACCGTATTCCTGTTGCTGTTGGCGCTGCCGGTACTGGCAGGCGCCATCACCATGCTGCTCACCGACCGCAACTTCGGCACCACCTTCTTCGATCCACAAGGCGGCGGCGATCCGCTGTTGTTCCAGCATCTGTTCTGGTTCTTCGGCCATCCCGAAGTCTACATCCTCATCCTGCCCGGCTTCGGCATGGTCAGCCAGATCGTGGCGACGTTCTCGCGCAAACCGGTGTTCGGCTATCTCGGCATGGCTTATGCCATGGTGGCGATCGGCGGCATCGGCTTCGTGGTGTGGGCGCATCACATGTACACGGTCGGCATGTCGTCGACCGTGCAGGCATATTTCATCGCCGCCACCATGGTGATCGCGGTGCCGACAGGCGTGAAGATCTTCTCCTGGATCGCCACCATGTGGGGCGGCTCGATAGAGTTCAAGACGCCGATGCTGTGGGCAGTCGGCTTCATCTTCCTGTTCACCTTGGGCGGCGTCACCGGCGTGGTGCTGGCCAATGCCGGCGTCGACCGCGTGTTGCAGGACACTTATTACGTGGTCGCGCACTTCCACTATGTGCTGTCGCTCGGCGCCGTGTTCGCGATCTTCGGCGGCTGGTACTACTGGTTCCCGAAGATGACCGGCTACATGTACTCCGAGTTCATCGGCAAGCTGCACTTCTGGCTGACCTTCATCGGCGTCAACATCGTGTTCTTTCCGCAGCATTTCCTCGGGCTCGCCGGAATGCCGCGCCGCGTCGCCGATTATCCCGATGCGTTCTCCGACTGGAATTTCATCTCCTCGATCGGCTCGTTCATTTCCGGCTTCGGCGCTCTGGTGTTCTTCTTCGGCATCGTCCACGCCTTCGTCCGCAAGGAGCGGGCGGCGGCCAATCCGTGGGGGCCCGGTGCTACCACGCTGGAATGGACGCTGTCGTCGCCGCCGCCGTTCCATCAATTCGAGACGTTGCCGCTGATCAAATGAGCGTCACGCTTGCACGTATAGAGCCCTCGATCGCCGGCGTCGGCGATTACGTAGCCCTGCTCAAGCCGCGGGTGATGTCGCTCGTGGTGTTCACGGCGCTGGTCGGGCTGTTGATCGCGCCCGGCCATGTGCATCCGGTGATCGCGCTCACCGCGTTGCTCTGCATCGCCATCGGCGCCGGCGCCGCCGGCGCGCTCAATATGTGGTACGACGCCGACATCGACGCGCGCATGACGCGCACGGCGGGGCGGCCGATTCCGCAAGGCCGCGTCACGCCGGGCGAAGCGGCGGGCTTTGGGCTGACGCTCGCGGTGTTCGCGGTCGTCACCCTTGGGCTGCTGGTGAACTGGATCGCCGCGTCGCTGCTCGCCTTCACCATCCTGTTCTATGTCGTGATCTATACGATGTGGCTCAAGCGCACGACGTCGCTGAACATCGTCATCGGCGGCGCCGCGGGCGCGCTGCCGCCGATCATCGGCTGGGCGGCGGTGACCGGCAGTGTCGCCCTCGAGCCGATCGTGCTGTTCCTCATCATCTTCTTCTGGACGCCGCCGCATTTCTGGGCGCTGTCGCTGTACCGCACCGAGGATTATGCGCGCGCCGGCATTCCCATGCTGCCGGTGGTCGCAGGCGACCAGGAAACCCGGCGCCAGATCGTGATCTATACGCTGATCCTGGCGCCGCTCGGTGTCGCACCGTGGTTTCTTGGCTATGCCGGACCGCTCTACGGCATCGCTGCGCTAGTGACCGGCGCCGCCATGATCGTGCTGGCGCTGCGGGTGCGCGCCGAACGGCAAGGCCATGCCGCCAGCAAGCAAATGTTCGGTTTCTCGATCCTCTATCTGTTCCTGCTGTTTGCCGTGCTATTGGCCGATCGGCTGTGGGGAGGGCTCGCCGCTCAAGCGGTCAGCCACTTCGCGGCATGACGATAGTGAGTGACGCCATGGACAAGGTACCACCCCCTCCCTTCCCTCCCCCGCAAGCGGGGGAGGGTCAGGGTGAGGGCATCAGGCTCACCGATCAACAGTTGCGTGCGCGCCGGTCGCGATCGATCGCCATTGCGCTCGCGCTCGGTGCTTTCGTCGTGGTGATCTTTGTGGTGACCCTGGTGAAGCTCGGCTCGAATGTCCTGACGCGGCCGATGTAGGTACCCATGCAGCAACCGACCAACCAACAACGCCCAACAAGACCGGCCAGCCGGCGCGACCTTCTGGTCGCCTTTACCTGCGGCGCCGTGGTGGCGTTGATGGTCGGTGCGTCATTCGCCGCGGTGCCGTTCTACAACTGGTTCTGCCGCACCACCGGTTACGGCGGCACCACACAGCGCGCGCATGCGGCGCCGAAGCAGACCGACGAACGCATGATGACGGTTTACTTCGACGCCAATATCGCAGCCGGACTGCCGTGGTCGTTCGAGCCGGAGCGCCGGACCATCGACGTCAAGCTCGGCGAGGTCGTGACCGTCTACTATAAGGTCATCAATGAAGCCGCGCGCGTGACGACGGGCCAAGCCGCCTACAACGTCAATCCGCCGACAGCCGGTATCTACTTCGAGAAGATCAACTGCTTCTGCTTCACCGAGCAAACGCTTAAAGCCGGCGAGAAGCGCGACATGGCGGTGGTGTTCTATGTCGATCCCAAGCTGGCTGCGGATTCCGAGCAAGACGGCACCAAAATGATCACGCTCTCCTATACCTTCTATCCGGCGAAGGAGCCGGAGCAGCCGGTCGCGGTGAGCGTCCCGCAACCCTCCGCCCCAAGCGGAGGCGGATAGGCCGGGTCGGCCGCATCCGATGAAAGCAATGACAGCGGCGCAGCCTGAGGCTACGGTCGCGCCAAAGTGGAGATGAAGACGATGGCTGATGCTGCCCACGCCAAACCGCACCACGATTACCACCTGGTCAATCCCAGCCCGTGGCCGGCGGTCGGCGCGACCGGGGCGTTCCTCACAGCCGTCGGCGCCATCCTGTGGATGCACCATTCGGCCGCCTATGCTCCGGTCATCTTCGGCGCCGGCGCCATTCTCATCGCCTACACCATGTTCAGCTGGTGGCGCGACGTGATCTACGAAGCCGAGGTCGAGCACGATCACACCCGCGTGGTGCAGATCTCGCACCGCTACGGCATGATCCTGTTCATCGCCTCCGAGGTGATGTTCTTCGTCGCCTGGTTCTGGGCCTATTTCAACACCGCGCTGTTCCCGGACCAATTGCAGGACGTCGGCCGCATCGCATTCACCGGCGGGGTTTGGCCGCCCAAGGGCATCGAGACCTTCGATCCCTGGCACTTCCCGCTGCTCAACACGCTGATCCTGCTGACGTCGGGCACCACGGTGACCTGGGCGCATCACGCGCTCTTGGAGAACAACCGCAAGGGCTTGATCTGGGGTCTCGTGCTCACCATCGCGCTCGGGCTGACCTTCACCTGCGTGCAGGCCTGGGAATATGCCCACGCCTTGTTCCACTTTTCCGGCAACATGTACGGCGCCGCGTTCTTCATGGCGACCGGCTTCCATGGTGCGCACGTCATCATCGGCTCGACCTTCCTGATCGTCTGCCTGTTCCGCGCCATGGCCGGACAGTTCACCCCGACCCAGCATCTCGGCTTCGAGTTCTGCGCCTGGTACTGGCACTTCGTCGACGTGGTGTGGCTGTTCCTGTTCGCCTGCATCTACGTGTGGGGCGGCGGCGCCGCGGCTGGATAGCGCGGGCGACTGATCTCCGCTCATTCCCGCGCAAGCGGGAATCCAGTTTCTGGGTCCCCGCAACGGGGTCCCCACCGCGCGAGCGCGATGGGGTGCCCCTCGCGGGGACGAGCGGAAGAAATTGAGTCGCCGTTATGAGCCAAAAACCGATCGAAACCCTCTCCGGCTCGATCCGCGCCGGCTTGTCCTGCGCCTGCCCGCGCTGCGGCGGGGGTAAATTGTTTCGCGGATTTTTGACCTTGCGGCCGCGTTGCGAGGTGTGCGGGCTCGATTACGGCTTCGCCGATGCCGGCGATGGGCCGGCGGTGTTCATCATGTTTCTCGCCGGCTTCATCGTGGTGGGAGCGGCGCTGATCGTCGAAGCGCTTTATCATCCCCCGTACTGGGTTCACGCCGTGCTGTGGTTGCCGCTGATCGTCATCGTCACGATCGGGCCGTTGCGGCCGATGAAGGGACTGATGATCGCGCTGCAATACCATCACAAAGCCGAAGAGGGCCGCTTCGGGGGCGACAGCGGAGGCGAGCCTTGAGCACGCTGCGGGCGCCGCGGCGGTCGTGGCTCGGATTGCTGCTCCCTGCCCTGCTCGCGTTCATGGTCCTGATCGGGCTGGGCACCTGGCAGGTCGAGCGCAAGGCCTGGAAGGAAGCGCTGATTGCCGCGCTCACCGAGCGGCTCGCCGCGCCAGCGGAAACCCTGCCGGCGTCGGCGACGTGGCAAAACCTCGATCCGTCGAGCGACGAATACCGCCGCGTCAAATTCACCGCGCTTTTCGATCACGCCGCGGAAGCTTTGATCTATGGCGCGGCGTCCGCCTTCCGCCCCGACGTCTCCGGCCCAGGCTATTGGGTGTTCACGCCGGCGCGGCTTGCGGACGGCAGCCTCGTCATCGTCAACCGCGGTTTTGTGCCGGAAGACCGCAAGGAGCCGAAATCACGTGCCGACGGACAGGTTTCGGGACCGGTCGAGATCATCGGCGCGCTGCGCTGGCCCGACACACGGCACTGGTTCACGCCGCAAGACGACCCCGCGCATAATCTCTGGTTCAACCGCGACCCCCACGCCATCGCCGCCGCCAAGGGGCTCGGCGCCGTGGCGCCGTTCTTCGTCGAAATGGAGGCGCCGGTGCCGCCGGGCGGCTTGCCGCTGCCCGGCAAGATCGTCGTCAACCTGTCGGACAACCACCTGCAATACGCAATCACCTGGTACGGGCTCGCGGCGGCGCTGGTTGGGGTGTTCGCGGTCTTTGCCTTCGGCTCGCGCAAACGCAAAACCGGCGAAAAAGGCGACCTTTCGCGTTCCTTGTGAAGGCGGCGGCTTTTCTATTACTGTGCCCGCTATCCGGTCCCGGCGGCATATCGCCTCTCGGCCAAAACAGCGCGCAGAATCAACAGGTTAATGCAACACGTCTCGACCAGGGGCGAGGCCCCGCCGCTCGGCTTTGCCGAAGTCATGCTCGCGGGTCTGGCCCGCGACGGCGGCCTTTACGTGCCGCAATCCTGGCCACGCCTGGAACCGGCGGCGATCGCCGCTTTCGCCGGCCGCTCCTATGCCGAAGTCGCCGTCGACCTCATCGCCCGCTTTGTCGGCGATTCGATCGCCGAGCCCGATCTCGCCCGCATGGTGCGTGAGGCTTACGGCACGTTCCGCCATCCGGCCGTGGCACCGCTGACGCAGCTCGGCGTGAATACGTTCGCGCTCGAACTGTTTCATGGCCCCACGCTGGCGTTCAAGGACCTGGCGATGCAGCTGTTGGCACGCCTGATGGATCGGGTGCTGGCCGCGCGCGGCGAGCGCCGCACCATCGTGGTGGCGACCTCGGGCGATACCGGCGGCGCCGCGGTCGAGGCGTTCCGCGGCACGAGCCAGGTCGATCTCGTCGTGCTGTTTCCGCAAGGCCGCATTTCCGACGTGCAGCGGCGCATGATGACGACGGCCGCGGCCGACAACATCAACGCCATCGCCATCGACGGCACGTTCGACGACTGCCAGGCGATCGTGAAGGGCCTGTTCAACCATCACGCTTTCGCCGACCGGGTGCGGCTCTCCGGCGTGAATTCCATCAATTGGGCGCGCATCGTGGCGCAGACGGTCTATTACTTCACCGCCGCGGTGGCGCTCGGCGCGCCGCACCGGAAAATCGCCTTTACCGTGCCGACCGGCAATTTCGGCGACATCTATGCCGGTTACGTGGCGCTCCGCATGGGCCTGCCGATCGACCGGCTGGTCATCGCCACCAACGTCAACGACATCCTGGCGCGGACACTGGCTACCGGAACCTACGAGCTGCGCGAGGTGGTGGCGACGACCTCGCCATCGATGGACATCCAGGTCTCGTCTAATTTCGAGCGGCTGTTATTCGACGCCTATGATCGCGATGGTTCCGCGATTCGGGCACTGATGGGCTCACTGGCGCAATCGCGGCGCTTTGCGCTGTCGGCGCACGCGCTGGCGCAAATCCGCGCGCAATTCGCCGCCGCCCGCGTCGACGAGGACGAAGTCGCCGCGACCATCCGCACGGTCAAGCGCGAGACCGGCAATTTCATCGATCCGCATACCGCGGTCGGCATTGCAGTCGCCGAGAAGGAACCGCGCGATCCGGCGGTGCCGATGGTGGTGCTGTCGACCGCGCATGCGGCGAAATTCCCCGATGCGGTCGAGGCGGCCTGCGGGGTGCGGCCGCAACTGCCGGATTGGCTTTGCGATCTCGATAAACGGCCGGAGCGCGTCACCGTGCTGCCGGCGGACCAGTCCGCGGTCGAGCGTTTCGTCCTCAAGACGAGCCGCGCCGCGCAGGAAGGAGCGGCAGCATGAGTGTCGAGGTAACGACCTTGAAATCCGGCATCAACGTGGTGACCGATACGATGCCGCATCTCGAGACCGCCTCGCTCGGCGTCTGGGTCGCCTCCGGCAGCCGCGATGAGCGCCGCGACGAGCATGGCATCTCGCATTTCCTCGAACACATGGCGTTCAAGGGCACGCGGCGGCGCACCGCACGCCAGATCGCCGAAGAGATCGAGGCCGTGGGTGGCGATCTCAACGCCGCGACCGGCGCCGAGAGCACGATCTACCACGCCCGCATGCTCAAGGCCGACGTGCCGCTGGCGCTCGACGTCCTTGCCGACATCCTCTCCGAACCGACTTTCGAGCGCGACGAGGTCATTCGCGAGCAGAGCGTCATCGTCCAGGAGATCGGTGCCGTCGCCGACACGCCCGACGATCTGGTGTTCGAGCATTTGAACGCCATCGCATTCCCCGACCAATCGCTCGGCCGCTCGATTCTCGGCACCGCCGCAACAGTGCGGTCGTTCGACGGCCGGATACTGCGCGACTATCTCGCCAGGAACTATCGCGCGCCCGACATGGTCGTGGCCGCGGCCGGCGCCGTCGATCATGCGGCGGTGGTGGCCGACGTGGAGCGGCGCTTCGCGAGCTTCGCCGGCCCGGCGAGCGTGCTGCCGGAGCCGGCGCAGTTCGGCGGCGGCAGCCATGTGGAGAAGCGCGATCTCGAGCAAGTCCATATCGCCATGGCCCTTCCCGGCATCGCGGTGACCGATCCCACGCTCTATAGTCTCGAGGCGTTCACCAGCATCCTCGGCGGCGGAATGTCGTCGCGGCTGTTCCAAGAGGCGCGCGAGCGGCGCGGCCTGTGCTATTCGATCTCCTCGTTCCACATGCCGTATTCCGACATCGGCATATTCGCTCTCTATGCCGGCACCGACGCCGCCGACACCGCGGAGTTGATGCGCGTCATCGTCGGCGAGATCGCGGGCGCGGCCGAAACCATCTCCGAGCCGGAAGTCGCCCGGGCCAGGGCGCAGATGAAGGCCAGCCTGTTGATGGCGCTGGAAAGCTCCGGCGCCCGCATCAATCAGCTGGCGCGCCAGATGATCACGTATGGCCGGCCGCTGGCGGTGGAAGAGGTGGTCGCAAAGGTCGACGCGGTCACGGTCGAGACGGCGCGGGCCGCCGGCCGCGCGCTGATCGCCCGCGGCAAGATGGCGACCTCCGTACTTGGACTGGGCTCCGGCCTTGAAAGCGCGGCCGCAATCGCCGAGACTTTGACGCGCCGGGCCGCGTGACGACGCATTATCGCTTCAGCCGCTTATCGCTTCAGCCACTTATCGCTTCAGCCGAAATGGCGTTCTTCCGCACCATCAATTTCAGCGAGCCGCTGCCGTCGATCGCCGGCGACGGCGTCGTGCTGCGCACGCCGCAGATGACCGACTTCCCGGAGTGGGCGGCGCTGCGCGAAACAAGCCGCGATTTCCTCACGCCGTGGGAGCCGACCTGGCCGGCCGACGACCTGACGCGCAGCGCGTTCCGGCGCCGCATCCGCCGCTACAGCGAGGACCTGCGCACCGACCAGGGCTACGCCTTCCTCATCATCCGCCGGTCGGACGACGCGCTGGTCGGCGGCCTGACGCTGGCCAATATCCGGCGCGGCGTCGCCCAGGCCGGCAGCCTCGGCTATTGGATGGGCCTGCCCCATGTGCGCCACGGCTACATGACGGCGGCGGTGCGCGCCGTCGTTCCGTTCGCGTTCGGCACGCTGCGACTGCACCGCATCGAGGCCGCCTGCATCCCGACCAATGCCGGCTCGACGCGGCTTCTGGAAAACACCGGATTCGTGCGCGAGGGCTATGCGCGCGAATATCTATGCATCAACGGTATCTGGCAGGATCATCTGCTCTATGCGCGGCTCAAGGACAGCCAAGTGTCTTAAACAAACCCCTTGGTCTTAACCAAATCTCCTTGCCTCCCCCGAGGGATGCAAGGAGCGCCTTGGGATGGCCACGGTTCGTTTGGTATAAGGTTTGGGGCATCGCGATCGAGGCGATGAGTTGGGGGAATGCGGCGGAACACTCATTTCATACTGCCGGGTTACATGCTGCCGGGCGTGATACGGCGGAGCCGTTGCGCGCCGATCGCGACGTTGCTGGTCCTGGCGCTGCTGGCGTCGGGTTGCTCGGGGGGTAGTCTCCTCGGCACCACGCCGTCCGCCCCCGCCGCTGGCACCCCGCCGGCGTCGAGTTCGCCTTCCTTTACGGACAAGATCTCGGGCTTCTTCTCCCGCTCAACGGCAACATCCCAGCAGTCGGTCACCGGAACAACGCAGGACATCGATTGCCCGCTGATCAATATCCGGACGGGCGCTTCCACGCTGACCATCGGCGCCACCAGCAGCAGCGCCGGCGATAGCGACAGCACCAACAACGGCGCGATGGCGGTGAAATATCAGGGCACGTTCGTGCGCGCCGCGCGCGAATGCGCCCTGGTCGGCGGCAACGTCGTGATGAAGATCGGCGTCGAAGGCCGCATCATCATCGGACCGTCCGGCGGCCCCGGCCAAGTCGACGTGCCGCTGCGCATCGCCGTGGTCGAGGAAACGACCGCTCACACCAAGCCGATCGCCACCCAACTCATTCGCATTCCGGTGACCGTCGCCTCCGCCACCGACAATCCGACCTTCACCCATATCGAGGAAGGCGTAACCTTCCCGATGCCGGCCGATCTGGACAATTACGTCGTCTATATCGGTTTCGATCCGATCGCCGCCGCGGCGCAGGATCATCCGAAGCCGGCACCCAAGCCAAAGCCGAAAGCCAAGCCCGCCAAGACGGGGTGAATATTTATTCCGCTCATTCCCGCCAAAGCGGGAATCCAATCGGCAAGCATCGTTGTCAGGTCAAGCGCGCTGGCTCCCCGCTTTCGCAGTGACGAGCGGTTGACCCTGTTCACCAGCCGCGAATGTCGGTGATGGTGGCCTTGAGCACCCGCATGTCGGCGATCACGGTGCGGGCGCCGGCATTGACCAGGTCATGGGCGAGCCGGCCCGGCATTTGATTGCCGCCGACAAAGCCGACCGCCGTCATTCCGGCCGCGACCGCGGCGGCGACACCGGGCACCGAATCCTCGATCACGATGCAGGACGCCGGATCGACCTGCAGCCGCGCCGCGGCGAAGCGAAACAGATCAGGCGCCGGCTTGCCATTGGGTACGTCGCTTGCCGAGAACAATCGCGCTTCGAAGAAGCGCAGCAGGCCGGCGGCCTCAAGACCGGCGCGCAGCCGGTCATGGGGCGACGACGACGCCACGGCTTTCGGGCCGCGCACCCAGGTCAGGGCATGGGCGACATGGGGCAGCGCGCGCAACTCGGTGCGGAAACGGCGCAAGGTTTCGACTGAAACGCCGGACGCGAAGTTCGGCGGCAGCTTTTTGCCCGTGGCTGTTTCGATGGTCGCTTCGATCGAAGCGAACACATCGGCCGCGCGACGGCCGTGATAGCGGCGCGCCAGCGTATCCGCGTTCACCGGAAATCCGGCGCGGCTCAGGGACTCGGCGAGGACCGCGCTCACAATCGGTTCGCTGTCTACAAGTACGCCATTGCAATCGAAGATGACCATGGGTCCCTCCGATGCGTCGGCCACGCCGATTGGCCGCCGTTTAAGCTTTTCAAGTTATCAACAACGACGATAGCGAACGGCCGCGGTATGCAAAGACCGTCGCCGCGCCGTGAAACGTCTTATGCACAGAAATTCGCGGTCGGGCCGCAAGTTTTACACGACCGCGTTATGGCTGCTGACGTCTCAGTTGAATTTTTTTCTGACGTCCTCGATGCCCTGCGTCAGCAGGTTTTCGGCGACCTTGCCCTTGGCCGCGGCGGCGAGGATTTTTTCGGCTACGGCGACGGCGGCATCGGCGGCGGCGGAGCGGACGTCGGCCAGCGCCTGCGCCTCAGCCTGGGTGATCTTGGCCTCGGCCATCTTGGTGCGGCGGGCGACGAAATCTTCCATGCGCGTCTTGGCCTCGGTGGCCATTCGCTCGGCCTCGGCCTTGGCGCCGGCGATGATGGCGGCGGCCTCGCCTTCGGCCTCGCGCCCCTTGCGCTCGAACTCGGCCAAGAGCGCCTGGGCTTCCTCACGAAGCCGGCGCGCCTCGTCGAGCTCGCCCTTGATGCGGGCCTGACGCTGATCGAGCGTGTCCGTCAGCTTGCGATGCACGCCGAGATAGGCCAGCAGCCCGAGAAACAGCAGGAAGGCCAAGGCGACCCAGTTCTCGGTTTCTTGCAGGGGTTCGAGCATCGGCGAATCCTAGCGCTTCAGCCCGTCGCCCAAGGCGGCGGCGACCTCATGCTCGGCGGGCGCCTGTCCGATCAGGCGCTCGACGATGGCGGACGCGGTGTCCGCCGCGATGGCGCCGACATTGCCCATGGCGGCGGTGCGGGTCGCGGCAATCGATTGCTCCGCCGCCGCCAGCCGCTCGTGGAGCTCCGCTTCGAGCCGCTTGTTGGTCGCCTCAGCGGCGGCAGCCTGCTGCTCGCGGGTTTCGCCGGCGATCGCTTGCGCACGGGCGCGGGCGTCGGCGAGCGCCTTCTCGTAAGCGGCGTGGGCGGCGTCGGATTGCTCCTTAAAACCGTGCGCGGCTTTGAGATCGTCACCGATGCGCTTACTGCGCTCGGCGAAGATCGCAGCGATGCGCGGCAATGCGACCTTGGCCATCAGCACGTAGAGCAGGACGAAGCTTACCGCCAGCCAGGCCAGCTGCGATGGAAAGTGCTCAGCCTGGAACGGCGGAAACGCGGGGTGCCCGGCGGGCACCTGGCTATGGGCGGCGGGCTCGGCCATGACGGCGGTTTTTTACAGCCCGAACAGCAACAGCAGCGCGATCAGCAGCGAGAAGATGCCGAGCGCCTCGGTGATGGCGAAGCCGAAGATCAGGTTGCCGAACTGGCCCTGGGCGGCGGAAGGATTGCGCAGCGCGGCGGCCAGATAATTGCCGAAGATGATGCCCACGCCGACGCCGGCGCCGCCCATGCCGATACAGGCAATGCCGGCACCGATGTATTTCGCAGCCGTCGGATCCATGTGAAAACTCCTTTTCGAGGTTTCGGGCCGTCAGTGGCCCGGGTGTATCGCATCGTTGAGATAGATGCAGGTGAGGATGGCGAAGACATAGGCCTGCAGGAAGGCCACCAGAAGCTCGAGCGCGGTCAACGCCACCACCATGGCGAACGGCAGCACCGCGCCAAACCAGCCGAGGATTCCGGCGCCGGCGAGCATGATGACGAA
>Ga0210395_10002854_pt1 | contig 13365 bp, 22 predicted proteins | sample IncBWH4OmetaG_FD_150861 | JGI IMG/M metagenome (GOLD analysis project Ga0210395, IMG submission 150861) | Forest soil microbial communities from Barre Woods Harvard Forest LTER site, Petersham, Massachusetts, United States - Inc-BW-H-4-O ... | reverse complement strand
TTACGAGTGGCAGGAAACGCCGAACGGCAAGCAGCCCTGGTATTTCACGGCAAGGGATGGCTCGCCCGCGCTGACGATTGCTGGCCTATGGGATGAATGGAAAGACAAGGCGAGCGGCGAAACGCTAAAATCCTGCACCATGATTATCACCGAGCCGAACAAGTTCGTTGCCGAGGTGCACGACCGCATGCCAGTGCTTCTCGATGAGAAAAATTATGAGCCGTGGCTGACCGGCAACGCCGGAATCGAATTGCTCAAACCTGCCGCCGAAAACATGCTGCAACGCTGGCCGGTATCGAAGCGGGTCAATAGCTCTCGCGCGCCGGATGATGATTCGACGCTGATCGACAAAATCTCTCTTTGACGAGAAGTCGAGCCGTTGCGCGAACGCCGGACGCGGCGACATAGTCGGCGACGCCGTGCGGTAGCGTTGGGAGGGTGGTTGCCATGGTGGGCGCTCTCGATTATTTCGGATCGAGAGGTCATCGTCCCAACTTAGCCCGGCACTTCGAGGGTCGGGGCTTTTACTTATCCAATCATGGCCGCGTCGCAATTCGTTTGCGAAACGCAATGTAGTGCGGGTTCGAGCCCACCGTGACCGCGACCCCCTTTTCCCCGGTGCGGTCAATGATACATTCGAGCAATGGCGCATATCCGCTAAGATTTTTTCTCAGTGAGGCGGCCACGACCTCTGCCTCGCTCAAATGCCGAGCAACTAATCGCTGTAACATCGTCGCGATTTCCTCTTCGGTCAAAATGCTCGGCGCTTCACCGTCGTAAATTGGGGTGGTACTATCGTAGCCGGTGATCTTCCATTGTGGATTAGCCATTTGATGTTTCACCTTCGCCCTTTTATTCAGGACTATAGGGCTTTTCGTGCATCACACGCAGACAAATGGCCTGATAAAGCAAATCACCATTAGAATGCGGCCTCACACTATCCACGTTGACCTTGGCCGGATCAGAAGGCCAAAATCGATAAGGCGCGCCCGGCGGTTCATCGTCGAGCGTGACAAAATCGCCTCTGAGACCGCGTTTGCAATCGAATAGCTCCTTAGTTTGGTCGCCGTTCATGATTGACGCGCGTTTCTTCAGGTACAAGTCTCTTTCATTCCGCGTCCCCCCCTCCCTACAAAAAAAATAGGCTTCTTCTTGGACAAACTCCCCCGGGTCTTCGAGTGCAAATTTCTTATAGGGATAGTACCAAGTAGCGGATTTGAATTGCCCCAATTGCGTTTGGGAACCCTTCACCTCAATGCTTGCTCTTTATCGGCAGGTCGGGTGGACCTAATGTGGAAAGATCGGTCGGTGGCGGATAACTCCCATCAGGGCGTTTGCAATAGCTCCGCAAAGTATCGAGTGCCTTCAATTCGAACTTCATCACGTCCGCATCATCAATCGACGTGCTTAGAATTGTAAATCTGCCGGGTTGTATCATTTGAATGGTACGTAAATCGTAGGTACGGGTTTTGCCTCCGGGCCATGGGAATTCAATGAACCGCTCATTTTCATCCGCCAATGCCGAGCAGCAGGCGAGGAGCAATATCGAGAACGTCAGCGGTGGCAGTTTCATTGGCGGTCGCCCGATACGATGGCCGGCCTTTTCTCGCCAGAACACGGATATTATCACCTTTTATTTTCCGCAAGGGGCGCATGACGCGTCGCTCGATGAGGCGGCGATCCGGTCGACGTCGCGGTTGATGGTGCTCTCGATGGAGGGCATTGAGTGCCGGCAGAGTTGAAGCACGGCGCACGTGACGCAGCGTGCTATAATCGGCCATGCGCCTCGCCGGCACCACACTTCTACAATGCTCAAATCACCACTTCCCGAATATGAAGAATTGCTCGGACACGTGCATAAGCGGCTTGGCCCCAACCGCCGTCCTCTCTTAATCGGCATAGATGGTCGCGACGGTGTTGGGAAATCATCGCTGGCTTCGTGGCTAGGCTGGCAACTCGAAATGCCCGCAGTGCATTTAGATTTGTATTTGGTTCGAGATAGCAATCCACTTCAATGGAGAGCCGACGAGCTAAATCTAATAATTCAAAGCCGACTTGGGAACGGACGCCCTATAATTGTTGAAGGCGTCATGCTCCTAAACGCATTGAAGATGGTCGGGCGTACGCCAGACTTCTTAATATACATTCGTGGTGAAGGCGGACACGGTCTCTCCAACCAATTAGCCGAATATGAGTCTCGACAGAAGCCTGACGACCAAGCGGATTTCACAATACCTAAAGCTGAGCTCGATTAGGGTCGAGTGCGTGCTCGACGAATAAATGCCTCTCTGCGCTCGATATACTCCAAGGCCAATCCGTTAAGCTGTGTTTTAAGTTCGCCGTAGTTTTGATCCTCCAAGTCGTACTCGTCGATTTGCTGCGATTGCCAGAGGACGCTTGTTAGGCATCCGTTGATGATGGCTGATCTCTCGGTTTGATCGCGCTCGCAGACGTGCCGTGCGATGCAGCCGAGGAATTCGTGGATATCTCCTATGGACAACAGGCGGACCCAGTCTAATTGAATGCTAGTGCGCACATTCGGGTTTTCGGCTCCGTAATCACTATTTGGGGAGACTTCGAGCGTGCCGAGCTTGACCTGATTGTAAAAGACTTCATACCGCCGTCCAAAAAGCGGCATGTCTGAATAATCAAGATGGAGTTCAGTATCTGGCAATTCCTGTAGTCGCCACGGAGTCTCCATCGTGTCTCGCAGCCACCAATTCACAACGTTTGCAAATTCCGCAAAGTCATTAAAGAATTGCCGATCTTCGTCATCGACAAATGAGGTAAGTCCATCTCCGACAATCTTCGGTGACCGATGTTTGGGCACGATTGGCTTGCTGTGGAGTAGCGCAGTTATAAATTTTTTCTTGAGTTTTGCCGGCTTGCGCGCGGCGGCTCGCCAAAGCGCGATAGTTGCCAGCACGTTGACAATGACGAGGACGGCCAGAACATCAAAATTCACGATGCCCCTCACCCCATTAGTACCCAAGACAGATGCGACTATAGCATCACTGCGCGCAGCGCGGCCACCGTCGACGCAAGGCGGCGAGCGCGGCGTGCTATCATCGTGCTATGTCCGAACCGCGCCGCTTCCCGCCTTGGTCCGTCGACGAAACCGACGCTTGTTTCATGGTCCGCGACGCCAATGGGCAGGCGGTGTCCTATGTCTATTTTGAAGATGAGCCGGGCCGGCGCTCGTCGGCGAAGCTACTGACGCGCGACGAGGCGCGCCGAATTGCCGCCAACGTCGCCAAACTGCCTGATCTGATAAAGCGGCCGACTGGCGCCACCGATGCCGCGTCCTCGCCATCTGTGAGCGCGCGGCCGAGGTGCGAAATGTTGCACGACTACCTCGAAGCCGGCACGCCGATCTCGCCCGCCGACGTGGTGGCGAAGGCGCAGGCCGTGCTGTCAGAGGAATAATTAGTGAGTCTCTATTCGCCAACTCTAACGGACGGGCATGATCTTACACACCGACCACCCTCGGCGTCGCATGAGACCGCGACCGTGCAAGCGTTTCCGCTGTTGTCGGTATCATACCCCCAATGACAAACACATGCCGAATAGGAGGATTGCGTACTCCTGTAATGGTGGATCTTATGAGCTACGGCAGGGGTCAAGTCTGTCAAGGGTAGGACAATGATGGCCAAGGCAAACAGCAATGAGCGCATTGCATCCTCCCAGATTACGCGGAGTAGCCTTCATTATATCAAACTCCAATTCAGGGGCCAGCGCGGCGAGCACCGCAAACAAAAAAGCCCCGGATCAGACGGAAGTCAGAGGCTGATTTGCTGACCATCTGTAAGCCGACGCGCAACGTGCCGGTATGCTGCATCGGCCCGACGGATTGGCTGACAGTCTAGCACGCGTGCAGAATTGGCAACGGCCCGTCCTCAACGCTTCATTCCCGTAAGCGGCGCTCGGATTGGGCGTTTAGCCAATCCACAGCTTCGTGGTGGTGCTTGAAAGTATTGATTTGCTCAATCGTGCCGTCAGGCCATTCAGCTTCAACAGACCATTGATCGCCGTCACCAAGCACAACGTGAAATAAAGGTTTTTGCGCGACCATCGCCATTCCGGTATTCTATTGGGGTCTTCGGCGCGCTTACAAGACGAATACGTTGCCTTAGTTCGGGGGCGCACAAGACCGGACAGCAATGCAAAAAAAAGCTCCGGTGGTTCAGCCGGGGCTAATCGATGCCATGCAACACCATCTGTAAGCCAACGCGCTGCATGCCCCCACATGCGCGGCGTCGGCCCGACGGATTGGCTGACAGCCTAGAACGCGCGCACGGACAGCGCCGGCCAAAAAAGAGGCCCCAATGCCTTGGAGGGGGCGTGTGGGGCCGAGTAGGCGCGGCTTAGCTCCCATTGGTTTGTGAATTGCCACAAACGCTCTGGCAGAAGCCGCGCAGACTCATGCATGATGCGCTGCGCCGGGATTTCGCCGTCAATGGGGTTATCAACATGACCGATGACTGGGATTGGATTCCGTACGCTGCGGCCGCAGTAACAGCGACAATTGTCGCTGCGGGGTATTCGCTGCTCAGTTGGTGGTTTGGCGGATGAGCGCGGCGCGCCGCGAGTCGGCGTCAAGGTTCGATTTGGCCTAGATCACAGCAACGGAGCCCGCGATGCCAACTTCGACCGCCAGAAAATATGATGTGATTTTCAAGTTGGTAGCTACGATCACAGTCATGCTCATAGGTGGACTGGGCACCGGCTTGGGGATGTTTGCAGGCTATTTGATAGCAACGCCCATTTTCACCAGCCCTGTTGCATCCAAAGCTGGGGAAACGATTGGAGGCACCGTCGGCCTTGCATTTGCAGTTTGGTATATCGCCGTTGCCGTGAAAGAACTTGGATGAGCGCGGTGCAACGATTTTCGCAAACAGGTTAGCCGTTCCTGGGACGTTCTGGATTGGCCTTATCGGAGTATGGACGAGAACAAACAAACAGTTCTCCAGTTGTTCGCAATTCGCGGTAGCCTGGGACCGTCGCAGCAAATCCGCTACAATGGCCGCATGGACTGGGACAAGGATTGGACCCTATACGCCGCGGCCGTCGCGGTACCAGTAGCCATTGCATTGGGCCTCTGGTTTTTCAGCGTGTGGATTGACGGATGAGCAAACACTTCCTAATCGCATCAACTCATTCGACGTTTTGCGGCGCAGTCTAGACAAAGATTAACGATTTGCTGAGTTACGCTCATGCAGGATTGGGTACTCATAACGGCGCCCCTGGCGGCCGTGTTTTATTTCCTGGCCTTCCAAGACCAGTTCAGAGAATTATTGTCTTGGGTGAACGCAATAGTGAATTAGCTCACGGCAGGCTGCGAGCCGGCCTCTAGCAGCCAACGCCTTTCAGCGTGAGAGTGCGCATGCGCTGCTCCGGGATTCGGCGTCATGGCGGTTATCCACCGGAGTTGGGCCACAGACTCGCCATCAAAAAGAACCCCAAGTCCGGCTACGCGTCCCGTCCTAGGTGGAATTTGAAATGATTAAGTCCGATCTCGTTTGGCGCATAAGTCACCAGAACCCCCAACTCTACCTTCACGACGTCGAGAAAATCGTCGATGCAATATTCGACGAAATTATCACTTCAATGGCACGCGGGAAGCGGATCGAGCTGCGCGGCTTCGGAACGTTCTCTGTCAAAGTGCATAAAGCCCGAACCGGCCGTAATCCCCGGACCGGCACGCTGGTCCCAGTTGCAAAAAAGGCGCACCCCCATTGAGTCACGCTCGCCCGGACGTTTCGAGCATCGTGGAGTCCATCGCCTCGCGAGCGGACTTGCCAGCCCACACTACAAATTGAAATGCCGGAAAGTAGCGCTCGCTCGAATCGAGCGCAGCACCGAGCACCGCCTCGCACTGCCGAACCGACGCCCCGCCGCCGCCGGCAAGAATAAGCGCATAGCGGAACATTATCATGCCGCTCCGCGTCCAGACATCAAAGTGTCCGATCCACAAATCCTCGTTGATGAGAGCGATGAGCTGCCGCACGTCGGAAATCCGCGTCTCCGGCACCTTCATGTCGAACGCGCATGCAAGGTGCAGTGCCTCGATTTCGTGCATCCACGTGAATGAGATCTGGTAATTTGTACACCGCCCGTCGACGATGAGCGCAATTTCGTCCTCGCCTGAGCGCTCGAACGGCCAGCTGTGGCCTGCCGCCATTTGCTCGACTGCGTCGAGGGGGTTGGCCTGTTCCGGTACGATATTGGTCAGCACGACAGCGACCAATACGCAAAAGCAACTGAGGTGGCCCGTGCGGCCACTCTCAAACCCGCCCTCATTAAACCCTCCGAGGCGGACCTACGCCTTATGCAACACGCACAAATTGCGTTACAAACCCGCAACGCCTGACACCTATCACTAACGCTTGAAAGCTTACGCGTTTTGAATGCGATACGCGGTCGTGCGCTAACCGTCGATAGGGAATGGGGCGCCACTATGGTCTCGCGGTGATGGTCGTGGGGCCCCAGCAGTCCCCAACCGATCCGGCGAATCCGCTACAATGGCCGCGTGTTCGGCGCTGTGCTGTGTTCGGAGCGTCGTAGTGCGCAGCGATGTTATCAGTAGCAAGTCGTATGCGTCGCACCAGCACCAATGGATCTGGTCGTGCAATCTAGGGATTGCTGCGACGCAGGCGGCGGGGTGTTAGCTAATGCCGCATTGGCAGCGGCTAATCTATTGCTCAGATCGGCCAGCGCTTCGGCGTCAGCTTTCTTCCTCGCGACGTCCTGCCTCTCGCGGCATTGCGCGTACTGATCCGTACCAACTATGAAGCCATATCCCCGGCACGTATTGTCGTCGGCCGCAGCGAGCTCCGCCGCGCTAGCGCAGCCCCCAAGCGTTACCGCAGCTACCAACAACAAGAACCAGGGCTTCATAATTTCTCATCCTTGATTGAGACTTCAGCGCGCTCTCAATCCGATCTCAGCGGGCGAGTTCCTTCACGCCTGTCTATCCCTGCCCGTCATTTTTGTTGGTTTAAAGCGGTGGGTCAATAGCCAACAAGGCGCTTGGCTTGGTTCATGGACCTGCGCCAAGTGTTTGCCGCCAACCTCCGCCGGCTCCGCCACACGAAAGGGCTATCCCAGGAGGAATTGGCCTATGATGCGGATGTGAACCGCAGCTACATGAGCAGGCTGGAAAAGGGCGCCAGCTATCCCGGGCTTGAGATCATCGGGAAGCTCGCCACCGTGCTTGAGATTGAGCCTGCCGAGCTATTGAAATTGCCGGCAAAGAGAAAAGCGCGTGGCCGGTGATCGTTGCGGGACAAGCCTGGAGTTTTTAGATTTTTGGGGCCGGCGGGCGACGTGACCTCCCTCGGTCTTTCCGCCGTCGCGTCCCGATACCCCTCGCACACCATCGAAGCCGACAAGTCGCTATCACGGTCGCTAATGGGCGAACAACAGACATCAGGCGGATGGGCCGAAATGGTCGAAAATGACCCTGAGCGTCGTTTCGCTGCCGCTAATTACTGCATCGCGAGAGGTTTACTTGTGCAATCGGGTCAGTAAGTCGATTGCCTTTCGGCTACGTGTCTGGAATTATTTGGTAGGATACAAGAATGTCCGACGCTGCTGGTGATATACATGCGCAAGTTTTGGCTTTCACTCCAATTTGCTCTTGCAATATGTGGAGCGGTTGGTTGCGTATGGAAAGCCGAAGCCGCTACGAATAGTCGTTGTTACCGTTCTGAAGCGGGCGCAGTAGCAGCCGGTCAAACATTTAATGGGAGATTATGCAGGGCCAAATGGGGATGCTTTTGCACAGTAGTGTTTTGTGAGGTCTGTACCACCAACTCGTGGGCTACCTCCTGCTCTATAGCGACGTGCAAGGCCCTAGCGCGGTAATGCCGCAAATCTGTGCCGTGGTTGAAACCGATCAAATTAATCACGTTGCGCATTTCTAAGCTTGGCTTAAGCTTTCGTCATGGACGGGCGCATGGCGGACACCCCGCGAGCCCAACGGATGCTCACGATCGAGGAGATCGCGGCGCTGACGCGCGCCAAGCCGCGCGCCGGCGATCCGCTCGACCGGCGCATCAGCAATATCGCCCCTCTCGACACCGCGGTCTCAGCCGATATCAGCTTTCTCGACAAGGCCCGATTTCTTGACGCCTTGGCCATCACGCGCGCGGGCGCCTGCTTCATCAGCCCGCGCTTTGAAGCGCAGGCGCCGCCGGGACTGGCAATCCTGGTGACGCCTGAGCCGTATCGGGCATTCGTCGCGGTCACGCGCGCGCTATTTCACGATGCGTTGCGCCCATCATCGTTGTTCGGCGTGAAGGGACGCAGCAAGAACGCGCACGTGCATCCGGCGGCTCGTCTTGAAGCGAATGTGACGGTCGATCCGCTCGCCGTCATCGGCTCCCATGCCGAGATCGGCGCCGGCACGGTGATCGCAGCCGGCGCGGTCATCGGACCGGGTGTGAGCATCGGCCGCGACTGCGCGATCGGCGCCGGCACGACGATCCAACATGCGTTGATCGGTGATCGCGTGATCATCCATCCAGGCACCCGCATCGGCCAGGACGGTTTTGGCTATTTTCCGAGCCCGCAAGGCCATCAAAAAATCCCGCAGACCCGCCGCGTCATCATTCAGGACGATGTGGAGATCGGCGCCAATTCGACCATCGACCGCGGCTCTACCCGGGACACCGTCATCGGCGAGGGCACCAAGATCGACAATCTGGTGCAAATCGGACACAACTGCTCAATCGGGCGACACTGCATCATTGTCGCTCAAACCGGCATATCCGGCAGCGTGAACGTGGGAGATTACGTCATGATGGGCGGGCAGGTCGGCATTGGCGACCATCTCACCATTGGCGACGGCGCCATGCTGGCCGGGCGATCCGGCGTCATCGCCGATGTTCCCGCTGGCGCGCGCTACAACGGTTGGCCGGCGCAGCCGGCGCGCGAGTGGCTGCGCGGCGTCACCTGGCTGCGCCGCATGGCGCGCGGTTCAGGCAAATCCGAAGGCGACGACGAATGAGCGACGACGCGCCCGGCGCCCTCGACATTCGGGAAATCTTGCTGCTGTCGCCGCATCGCTGCGAAGCACGTCCAATGGCAGAATTGCCCCAATGAATCTCTCGGCATTTGTTGCAGTGCATGAGTCCGCTTGTGGCCGATTCTGTTGCAAAAGTCGTTTTGCACTGGTGGTTGGAAATTCTGCGGGCCGCCGATGTGCTTTTCGTGTAAGGATGTGGGGGGCCTCATCGCCTCACGTTAAACTCACAGGCGACTTCGCTAATGTGAGTGACGCTATACGAATCGGCGATTGCTTCCCGTTTCGTAATTTCGCGAAAAATTCGTCGCCCTGCAACTTTCGACTTTTGCAACAATATCGGGGGTATAGCGACCGTACCGACCTGCAAGGAAATTGCACTTTCCTATCGAGTTCAGTTACGCACGTTACTCGCGACCGCGCCCCGAATCCCGGGTGTGTCACGCAGATAGGCCTGCCCGGGGAGCTTAAAGGCCACCGTAATATGCGGGACTATGGACAATTCCTGCCGAACCTCTTCCGAAGGCGTGCTACCAATTGATTATGAACTCGACTGGCCTCAGTGCCCTTCGCACGATTGTAGTACTTAGTCGTCGTTCGCAAATCGGCGTGAGCCAGGAGGTCGCGTGCGATCCCGACTTGGTGGGGCGCCGCAATCGCCCATGTGGTCGCAGCCGCATCGCGGGCGTCATGGGGCGTAACGCGTGTACCAAGGCGTTCCGTTGTGTGCCGCGTCATCACAGGACCAATTGCCGAGTACGACAGGGGGCCTCCCTTAGGGCTTACCCATAAGGCCTTACATCCGGACCGCCGAAGCATTCGGGGCCGAACGTGATTTAAGTAAGTCGACAACCGCTCGCGAAGCTCGTCTGGAATCGCGAACTCGATGTACGTCCTTGTTTTGGTTTCTTCGGGCGGGATGACAATGGACCAGTTACCGTCTTCCTTGATCAAATCGCGACCGATTTCGATCGCAGCAAAATTTTTGTGTCGCAACGGCACATATGCCCAAAGCGCGATTATGAAACCGTCGCGGTAGCGCACGGCATCAACCATCTTGACGGGCTTATCCGCCGCAATGTTGCTTTCCTCCATCAGCGCGATGCCAAGGTCTGCGAGTTGAATGCTGGTGATGACCGGCCCGACTGAGTTTCCTCGCGGTGCCGCCGAATAAAGCCGCGTCTTCATATCCCGCAACCAAGTCCAATTCGTCTTCGGCATCATCGTTCGGGCGGCGCCGTAAAGGCTCTCCATCTGGATCGCGACCGAATGCGGCGTATTCGTTTGCGCGAGATGCTCGACAAAACGCCGTACGCGCTCTTTCGTGAGGCGCTCCAATGGGCTGGCGTTCAAGATATCGGGCTCCGTAATCATCAAGAACCCGAGTAACCGGCGCCAGCCCATCCAATACTTGTGCAGCGTCGACTTCGCCAGGCGCGCACCAGGACCATCGTCAAAGGGATCATCATTGGCGACCGCACTGGCCCACATTTGCTTATCGACTTTTGGCCAATCTGCGAACGGCAGATGCAACCTGGGTTTCGGTCCTGGCATCGTTCTCCTCCTATTCTCGATCTTCATCGCGGTGGCGGCGGGACCGATCAATTTTCGGTTCGCGCAGTCTTCGGATGAGATCAGCGTGCGCCCTCCCCGCCCGTCGTGTATCGGGACCCGCATAAAACCTGGTGGTTGTTTTCAGGGACTTGTGGCCGAGCAGCTGACGAGCATGCTCATACGCACCTGGATTATCATCGAGAGCGAGCTTGGCGCCGAGATGGCGGAATTGATGTGGCGTGATCTTCACACCCACACGCCTGATGACCGTACGCTGGATAGCAACTCGCAGCGCGCCCAAGGTTCTCCGTTTCCCATTCTTGGAGACAAAGAGAAATTCGGGACGCCGCCCGATCACTGCTGCTGCAATCTCGTTGCGGAATGTGTAGAGACGGTCGGAAAGCACCGACGGTAGCTCAAACTCGAGAGGCTCCTCGTTCTTGGTTTCGTCCTCTCGGATCACCATCAGCGCGGGTTTGCCCTTTCCTTGCGGCCAATGAAGATGCTCACCGAACTTAAGCGCGCTGAGGTTTTCGATCCGCGGTGCCACGTGCAGAAGAATGTCGATCGCCAAAGCAGTCTGCAGGTCAACGAACCAGCGTGTGGAGAGCGGCAAGTTCCGCCGAGCGGTGCGCCACAACACGTCCGGCAAGTTGATCAACTTGCCGAGCAGCCGCGGATCATCGAACCTTCGCAGCATGGTCTTATTTTTCTCGGTCAACCCAGACCGACTCCGGCCGAGCTTGCTGCGTATCTCCTTTAGCGCAGCAAGATGCTCCAGGGACACCTTGACCCACTCGGCAGCAATCTTGATGAGAACAGACGCTAGACTGACGATGTAAGAGGTCGGCTTTTGCCCCCGTTCTTTCCATTGCTGCCGCAGGATGGTGCGAAACATCTCCGGTTCGACCAGACGGCTCAGAGAGGTCAGCTGATTAGGATCGATCCCGGCTGAACAGGCAGCGCTCGCCGCCAGATGGATATGATCCCGACGCAATCGCAATGTCGCCGAAGCAAGGGCACGTGTCCGCGCATCTTCATCGAGCGGACCGGGAACGCTGCACCATTTCAGATAATCATCATTATCCTTTCTGAACGAAGCAGGAAGGCGCTGCCACGGCAGACGATTCGAGGTAACAGTCGAGTTCGGAATCTGAACGGTTTGCAGACCTCGGTCCGGCAACAAAGCCACAAGCTTGTTCCAAAGCTTGGCCACATTGCGCCGCTGAAAGCGAAGATTGCGAACGAGGCTTCCCGACTCGAGCTCCGCAAAAAACTGGCCCAATACGGCGCCGTCTATCTTTTCGGGGGTGACGTGCCGCAAGCTGGCCCAGCGCGCTAACCGGGAAAGACCGTTGGCAATCGCCTTGTCATTGGCGCCATCGAGAAGCCCTGCCCAATCCTTGTCGAGCTCGACCCCAAATGTTTTAAGCATGGGCTGCAGACCGGAGGCCGCGATCGCGCCGGCGATGTCGCTGCGCAAATTGGCCCAGCGTTTCCGGGAAACCTTGGCCTGGAGCGGCACGACGCCATCGAGGGTTTTGCGGATCGACGCCAAGTCCATCGCGATCGCTGCCGGCGCCTCGCCGACGACCTTGGCATAGACGACGATGGCGGAGCGCAAATCCCGTCGGCGGCTATCGGACAGCGCGGTATTGGCGCCGACCCGGTCAAGAACATCTTGCAATGTTGCCGGTTCTGCCGGTCCTGTCGTTCTATTGTGTTTCATGTCGGATTGACCTCGCTGGACGGGCTGTGACCGCCCTGGCCAGAGGCGGCCAGAGGCGGATATTCGGGATATCTATCATATAGTTTAGGGCTTGTTCTTCATGGGAGTATTCCCGAATATCTCCAAGACATTGAATTTAAAGGACTCTGTTGGACAGCCGCGGACATGGCTACTGGTCCCGATACGCGGCCAAGAACGCCTGGAAATCCGCGTCGGAAATTCGAACTAGGCCATTGATCCGGTGCGCAACGAGAAGCCGCGTTTCGATCCAACGTCGAACGGTGCGGGAAGAAACGTCTAGGCAATCCGCAATCTGGTTGATCGTGAAAAAATGAGGTAGCCCAGATTCGCTTCGAGTGGCTTTGCTGATACTTGCGAGTTTGCTTTTCACGTCAGACCCCCATGTCACGACGGGACGTTGGGGTCGGCGTAAGCTTCGGCAACGTGGTGAGCCAAGCAAGAGCGTCATCGTAGAGCACAAGTGAGCGTCGACCGGCTTTTGTGACTACCAAGCGACCGGCCTTGATCTCCTCATACAGAAAGCTTCGACCTATTCCCGAGATTTCCGTGAGTTCGGCGATTGAATAGGCCAGCTTGCGAATTTGTTCGGGCATTTTGACCAACTCCATCGAATTGACATTGCCGCTGGCCGCATTCAATTGGCAGCGAGTTTGGAGTCCGCAGTGACCATCAAGCCGTTTCGCCCCAGCAAGTCGTGCATGTGGGACACGGGTAGCGATCGCTGATGGTGTGCAGGAGTGTGGAAAGGGGCGACGCCGCCAGCGGATCGCCGGCTTTAAAGCGACGTGAACAACACCCTATCCAAAGCAAAAGCCCGCAGGCTTGGGACCCACGGGCGGACACAATACGTCTAGCATCAGTTTCCCAACTTAGTTCACTAATGCTAACAAATGCTTACACACATTCTCGGATGACGTACGGAATCTTTCGCACAAATAGGTAGGGGCTGGCGGCCCCGAATCTGGCTGAACTGGAGGTGGCTAAACGCAACCAGGACAGCAAGAAGGGAACCGCCATGACCAACGATACACTGGGT
>Ga0210395_10002853_pt1 | contig 13366 bp, 9 predicted proteins | sample IncBWH4OmetaG_FD_150861 | JGI IMG/M metagenome (GOLD analysis project Ga0210395, IMG submission 150861) | Forest soil microbial communities from Barre Woods Harvard Forest LTER site, Petersham, Massachusetts, United States - Inc-BW-H-4-O ... | reverse complement strand
CAGGCAGGAGCCGGACCAGCCCGAACCCGGTGATCGCCGCCCCCCACACGATGACGGCGATGATCACCGCGAGCCCCTGGCGGCGGATCCGCCCTACCCAGCCGCTGCTCAGCGCGCCGAGCAGCGCGCCCGCCCCCGGCGCGGCGTACAGCAGCCCCACCGTGGTGGCTCCGCCGCCGAACACCGTGGCCCCCAACGCCGGGAACAACGCCCGCGGCAGCCCGAACACCATCGCGTTCAAGTCGATGAGGTAAGCCCCCTGCATGGTCGGACTGCGCCGGACGAAGCGCAGCCCCTCGGCCGTCGACTTCAGGCCCGGCCGCGGCCGGGCCACGCCCCCACGCGCTCCGTTCACCACTGGGGGCTGGGGCGAAATCGCCAGCACAGCCACGAGCGCCGCGCCGAAGCTGACCACGTCCAGCCAGTACACGACGTGCACGCCCGCCCCGGCCAGCAGGAGGCCAGCTGCGGCCGGCCCGACGATTGCGCCGGTCTGGAACAGCGCCTGGAACATCGCGTTCGCGGCCGGCACCGAGGCCAGCCCGACCAGGTTGGGCACCATCGCGTTGCGCGCCGAACTGTCCATCCCGCTCAGCGCCGCGGTGACGGCCGGGAACAGGAACAGCGGCCACAGCGCGGGCCCGAAGTCGGCGTTCAGCGCGAGCCCCGCGCTGGACAACGCGCCAAGCGCCTCGACCACGAGCAGCAGCCGCCGCCGGTCCATCGAGTCGGCGAACGACCCGCCCAGCAGCGACCCCGCGATCAGCGGGAACAGCTGGGTCAGCGACACCAGCCCCACGTCAAGCGAGGAGTGCGTGATCGAGTACACCTGGTAAGGCACCGCCACGGCCGTGAGCTGGTTGCCGAGGGTGGACACCCCGAGTCCGCCGATCAGCGCCCTGAAGTCGCGGGACCGGCCGAGCGGCGACAGGTCGAGCAGCACGTGCCTAGACACCCAGCGTGGCAAGAGCCGACTCATCCGCGACTCAAGTGACCAGACATTTGATGAGAATAACTAATTATTTTTCTGAACGAACCGTGCCGCCTCTCAGCACCGCCGCTGACCGCCCGCCCGTCTGGCGAGCGAAGATGGCGTCATGGAGTCACTCGCCCAACTCCTCGAGCGCCGCGCGATCGAGTGTCGGCTAACCCCTGACCGCGCGCTGGAATCGCCTGACGAGGCCGAAGCGTTCCTGCTCGACCGCGGGCTGCTAACGCGGACCGCGGACTGCGCGCTGCCCAGCCTCTACGAGGCATGCCACGAGGAGGCGTACCGGCCAGGCGGCGCGGGCTTCGCCTCGTGGCCGGCCACCAAGTGGCCGTGGTTCGGTGAACTCGTCGACCGTGGCTACCTCTGCGTCGCGGTCCACAAGGGGAAGAACCTGCTGGTCAGTCAGAAGACCGCGGCGCTGCTCGACCCGATCTGCCGGGCCGAGACGGACCGGATGCGGGCCGAGGACCCCGGCTGGCGGCGACTGCTCGACCACCTCGCCGCGGCAGGCCCGGCGGACATCGAGGACCTGCGTACCGAACTTCGGCTCAAGCGCCAGGAACTCAAGGCGCTCCGTTACCCGCTCGAACGATGCGGTGCGATCGTGGCCCGCTCGGCCGCCGTCACAGCCGGTGAGGGCCACGCGCACTCCAGCGAGCTACTGCGCTGGGACCAGGCCTACGCCGGGCCGTCGGCCACGCCGCGCGAGGATCCCGCCGAGTCCTTCGCCGCCCTGCTCGCCGCGGCGGTCAAGGCGGCGGTAGTCGCCTCGGAACCCGAACTCCGCCGCTGGTTCTCCTGGCCGTGGTACTGGACTGACACCCTGATAGACGACCTGATCGCCGACGGCCGGCTACGCCGGATCGACGGCTACGTCACGGCTGGCGTTCAGGCGTCGAACCGGTAACCCATGCCGGGCGCGGTCAGCAGGTACTTCGGCTGGGATGGCTCGGGTTCGAGCTTGCGGCGAAGCTGGGCCATGTAGACACGAAGGTAGTTGCCCTCGGTCTCATAGGCGGGTCCCCAGACCTCGTGCAGCAGTTGCCGCTGGGTGACGAGCTTGCCGGTGTTGCGGACCAGGATCTCCAGGATCTGCCATTCCGTGGGGGTGAGCCGCACCGTGTCGCTGTCGCTGCGGGTGACCTGTTTGGCCGCGAGGTCGACGGTGAAGTCCGGGGTGATGATCACCGGCTGGTCAGGAGCCGGCGTGGCCCGGCGCACGGCGGCGCGCAGCCGGGCCAGCAACTCGTCCATGCCGAAGGGTTTCGTGACGTAGTCGTCGGCGCCGGCGTCGAGCGCGGCGACTTTCTGACTCTCCTGTCCCCAGGCCGACAAGACGATGATCGGGGTGCTGGCCCAGCCGCGGACGCCGTAGATGATCTCGGTGCCGTCCATGTCGGGCAGCCCGAGGTCCAAGATGATCACGTCGGGACGGTCCCGCGCGGCCGCGGCCAGGCCGGAGGCGCCGTCGGCGGCGGTGGTCACCTCGTAGTGGCGCGCGGTCAGGTTGATCCTCAGCGCCCGCAGGATCGACGGCTCGTCGTCGACCACGAGGACGCGTGTCATGCCTCGGCCTCGAGCGCCGTCCTGTCGCCGGCCGCGACCGGCAGCGTCACCGTGATCGTAAGGCCGCCGCCGGGAGTGTCCGCGGCGGTGATGGACCCCCCCATGGCGTCCGCGAAGCCCTTGGCCACGGCCAGGCCCAGCCCCACGCCGGAGGTGTGCCTGTCGATGCGGACAAAGGGTTCGAAGATGCGCTCCTTGTCGGCGTCAGCGACGCCGGGACCGTGGTCGATGACATCGAGCGCCACCCTGCCGTCGCCGGCCGGGGCCGCCCGCAGCTCCGGCGGCTGCGACGGCGGTGAGTGCCGCAGCGCGTTGGAGAACAGGTTGGCCAGGACCCGTTCGAGCAGACCAGGGTCGGCGCGGACGACCGGGAGATTCTCAGGGACGCTCAGCGTGAGCCCGGATGAACGGTCCAGGCCGAGCAGGGCGGCGGGGGCCACCTCGTCGACCGGGGTCGGCCGAAGGAACGGCTGGAGCGACCCGGTGTGCAGGCGGCTCATGTCGAGCAGGTTGCCGATCAGGTCGTCGAGCCGGTCGGCATCTTGTTCGATCGTGGCGAGCAGGTCGGCCTCGTCCGCGGCCGACCAGTCCACGTCGTCTTGCCGCAGGCTGCTGACGCTGGCCTTGATCGACGCGAGCGGGGTTCGCAGGTCGTGGCTGACCGCGGCCAGCAACGCGGTGCGGATCCTGTTGCCCTCGGCGAGTGCCTCGGCCTGGGCGGCCTGGATGCGCAGCCGTTCCCTGTCGACGGCCGCCGCCGCCTGGGCCGCGTACCCGGCGAGGAGGGCTCGCGTGGCGGTCGGGCGCTGTCCGGTCACCCGCAGCGCCAGGCCCGGCCTGACGTCTATCCGCGTGGCGGCGTCCAGGGGCGAGCCCGCCTGGCTGGCCGCGACCCGCACCCAGTGGCCTCCGGTCCGTTCGATGAGCTCCGCCTGCCCGCCATGGGTCTGGGTCAGGTGCGCCAGGATCTCGATCGGTGAGTCGGCGCCGCCGAGCACGGTCTGCGCCAGCGCCAGCAGGGCCGCCGACTCCTGCCGACTGCGGGCCGCTTGCACCGCCCGGCGGGCGGCCAGGTGCACCACGCTGCTGACCGCCACCGCCACGGTGACGAACAGCAGCAGGGCCAGCAGGTTCCGCGGCTGCTGAATGGTGAACGTGTGCAGCGGCTGCGTGAAGTACCAGTTCAGCAGCAGGCTGGCCGCGACGGCCGCGGCCACCGCCGGCCAGAATCCGCCGACTACCGTGATCACGACCACGGCAACCAGGTAGATCAGCAGGTCATCGGCGAGGTCCAGGTGCGGGCGGGCTGCCGCCAGCGCCCAGGTGAGCAGCGGCAGCCCGGCGGCCGCGAGCAGCGCGGCGCCGAGCACGCGGCGGCTTCCGATGCCGCCCGCCGCTTCCGCGCCGCCCGGCTCGTCACGCTTCCCGGACCGGACCTCCATGTCTACCAGTGTGTACCGCCGCAGGACCAACCGCACGCAGGTACCCGCGGCGGCCGCGATCACCAGCACGATCGCGGCGTTCCACGTGAAGCTCCCGGACAGCCGCAGCTGCGCGTACGGCGGCTTGGAGAAGCCGGCGACGGTGAGCCAGCCGATCGCGGCCAGCGGCAGCGCGGCCAGCGGCTCGGCCGTCGCGGACAGCACCCCGGTGATCGCCGCGCAGGCCGTGAGCACGGCGGTGCCTGGCATGCGCCCGCCCAGCGCCGCGGCGATCGTGCCCACCGCGAGGAAGGCAGTGAACCCGGCGGGCAGGGCGAACACCGCGGGGAATGATCGCGCAGCCTGCGTCCGGCGCCTCATGTTCCCAGTTGACGGCCTCGCCGTGGCTGATGCGAAGGGTCTTGACGCATCCTTAACGCGCGGCCGACGCGCCTTAACGGGCCGCTAACGCGGGGCTGTCACCGTCCGTCTGGGAACAGCAGCTCGTAGGCCGGGTTGGTCATGACCGGATCGGAGCCGGCGCGGAAGCCGACGGGACCGGTGAGCCGGACCCGGGCGCCGCACACCAGGCCGGGAATGTGCGACCGGCCGTAGAACAGGGCGGTGAGATCGCCGGTGCCGTCGGACAGCTCGCAGGCCAGCACCGAGTTCTGCCCGGCCGGCCGGATCTCCACGACCCTGATCCGTCCCTCGATCGTGTGCTTGCCCGGGCCGGCCACCTCGCCGATCGGCGTGCTCCCTGATTCCGTCGTGACCGGCTGCCTCGCCGGCGCCGCCTCCGAGCCGGACGTGCGCGTGGCGCCGAGCTGGTGCCGCCCGGCCACGTTGCCCTCTTCGGCGAGGATCCGGTCGTCATTCGACCTGCCGTCGGGCACCGCCCGCATTTGCTGACGCGCCTGCAGCACCCGCACCCGGCTCTGCACGTCGTAGGGGACGATGGTCGCCGCGGACCGCGGGATCCGGCTCACCACGGCCGCGATCTTGTCCGCCGTCCTGTCGTGCAGCAGCCGGCCGACCACATGGGAGTAGGTGCGCCGCGGCAGCACCACGGTCACGTGGGTCGCCGGGTCGCTGGCCTCGCGTTCCACCAGTTCCGCGATCGCGGCGGTGATCCGCCGGTCGGGGACGTCGATGAAGTCAAGCGGCACCCCCCGGCCGGCCCGGGTCCACTTGTCCCTGAGCTTGTCGGCCCGGGCGGAGTCGATGACGAAATGCACCGCGCGGATCGTGGTGGGGCGCATCGACCGCGCGTACCTGATGGCGGCGAGGGTGGCCAGGTCGAAGCTGTCGATCAGGATGAAGACAGTGCGCCGCGCGTAGTTCGGCTCGGGGGGCGGTTCCTGGTCGGCCAGGGTCTCAAGAACTTCGGACTCGGCGCGATACGTCTGGTTCAGCCGGATCAGCGCCGGGACTCCCACCGCGAACAGCACCACGACCAGCCAGGCGCCCTCGGTGAACTTCACGGTCACGAAGATCGCCACCACGATCGAGGTCAGCACCCCGGCGGAGAAGTTGACGACCGTCCTGCGCCGCCAGCCCGGCTCCCGGTGCCGCTGGTGGTAGCGCGCCATGCCGAACCCGGCCATGGAGAAGGCGGTGAACACCCCGACCGCGTACAGCGGCACGAGGCTGTTCACGTTCGCGCCGCGGATGATCAGCAGCGCCACGGAAACCGCGGTCAGCACGATGATGCCGTTGGAGAACACCAGCCGGTGACCGCGCTTGAGCAGCCACCGGGGCAGGAACGAGTCACCGGCCACGTAGCTGGTCAGGAACGGGAAGCCGTTGAAGCTCGTGTTCGCGCCGGTATACAAGATGAGCGCGGTCGCCACCTGGACCAGCAAGAACAGCGCGTGCGAGAGGAAACCGGAGCCGAAGACGAGCTGCGCCTCCTGGGCCAGCACGGTCGGGTACCCGCTGGCCCGCGGTGTCGCGTGCGTGACGTGCGCGAGCCAGGAGATGCCCGCCACCAGCGTGCCCAGGATCAGCCCCTCGGCCACGAGTACCTGCCTGGCGTTGCGACCTTCCGGCGGGCGGAACGCCCCCACCGCGTCGGAGACCGCCTCGATCCCCGTCAGCGACGCGCCGCCGTTGGCGAACGCCCGCAGCAGCGTGAAGATCAGGGCGAAGCTGATCAGCCCCGACGTCCCGCTGCCGATCGTAACCGTGTCGTGCAGCGTGTGCACGTCGTAACTGTGCAGGTGGCCTGTGATCTCCCTGATCAAGCCGACGGCGATCATCAGCAGGACAGAGCCGGCGAACAGGTAGGTCGGCACGGCGAACGCCCGGCCCGCTTCGCGGATGCCCCGCAGGTTCCCGTAGCACATCAGCAGCACGACGCCAACGGTGATCCACAGCGTGTACGGCCCGATGGCCGGGTACGCCGAGGCGATCGCCGCGGTGCCAGCGGCCGTCTGCACCGCGACCGTGACCACGTAGTCGATGAGGAGCGCGACCGCGCAGACCTGCGCGATCCTGGGGCCGAAGTTCTGCCTGGCGACCACGTAGGAGCCGCCGGGCCGGATGTAGACCATGACGATCTCGCGGTAGGACGCCACCACGAGGGTCATGACCAGCAGGATGACCAGCGTCATCGGCAGGATCAGCGTGAAGGCCGCCAGTCCCGCCATCGGCAGCAGCGCGATCAGGACTTCTTCTGGGCCGTAAGCGGAGGACGAAATCCCGTCCGGTGACAGCACCCCGAGCGCCAGCGGTTTCGATAGCCGCTGTTCGCCGAGTTCGGAGTTGACCAGGGGCGGCCCGAGCAGCCACTGTTTCGCCGAGTACCAAACCGTGCCAGGGGCACGCTCCTCGGGATCGGCCACGTTTAGAACCTTCTGCCGGGTCACGCGCCGAACCTTACCCCAGTGATCGCGGCCAGGCGCCCGCGAAAACCACCCAGACCTGGCCCCGCTCGAACGTCATCCGCTTACCCGACGGCAGGGTGTACGTGGTGCCGCCGTCGGGGTTCGGACGCGACCAGTGCACGGTGTACTCCCGCCCGTCGCGCAGCACGATCGCACGGCCAGAACCGTCGCTCTGCGCGAACGGCGGGGGCTTTCCGTACTCGAGGAACCGCGATGTCCTGATCACCGTGTACTGGATGACCACGGTCCGGCCGCCAAGCTGCCCGCCCTCCGTCGCCATCGCCGGCGCGCCGTCCATCCACACCAGCCACCGCTTGTCCTTGGCGGACCAGCGGAAGGTGAACGCCGCCGCCGGGTAGGACACCGAATACGACGTGGCCGCGCGCCCCCCGGCCGGCGCGGGCCCGAACCTGAACCCGATGTCACGGGCCTTGCTCGCGCCCCGCGCCTCAGACAGCAGCGTCTTCGTGTTCGCGAACAGGTTGTACGGGGCGATGCGGTTGTCATCGCGGTAGTAGCCACCGGCGATTCCGGCGTACAGGTCGACGATCCGCGCCCGCTCGATGAACGGCAGCAGGTGGGGCGCGGCGCCGGAGAAAGCGAACGCGGGGCGGCCGAACTGCTTCAGCAGCTCGAGGTCGTCCTCCCGCGCGCTCCGCACCGGCCCGATCACCTTCGGGATGTGCGAGGAGAACACCGCCTCGAAACGGCTGAGGCCGCCTTCCACCGGCAGCACGTAGACGATGTCGGCCGACTGGAGCCCGGTCTGCGGCCGTGCGTAGACGATGTTGTCGATTTTCGCGACCAGCACCGGCCCCAGCTTCTTGATGCGCTCGCCGGTGAACGGCGAGGTAAGCGGGAGCCGCGGTCGCGGCTTCTTGGGCGCCGGCTTGGGCGGTGCCACCGCCAGGTGCGCGACCGGCTTCGGGGGCGGTGGCGGGCCGCCGGGCAGCGCGACGAGCAGCCCGACGGTGAGCCCGATGGCGGCCGTGCCGGATGCCGCGCTGATCACGCGCCGCCGCCGGGACCCGCCCACGGCAGCGAGCAGCGCGGCGAACAGCCGTCGAAACATGCCACCGCCTTTATCGACGAAATCCCGGGTCCGCTCCCATTCGCATGGTATGCGTGGAGCGGTCACCGGACGAGGCTTACCGCATTTACGGCGGCCACGCGGTTGTCACGCGCCGGAACACCCTGGCGTCCCAGTACGTTTTCGTTATTACATAGCAACTATTTGGACGGTGCCCGTGGAAGTCATGGACGCGACGACGGCCAGTGCGCGGCAAGTGCCCGGCACGGCGCCTGACCTGCCGGGACGACTTGGCGTCGCGGTGCAGATGCTGGCCCACGCGGGCAAAGTCGGCGGCGGCCGCGGCGAGCTGACGCCCACCAGGCTGACCGCGCTCGCCGTGCTGGACTCGGCTGGCCCGATGCGGATGGGCGGCCTGGCGTCCAGGCTCGGCGTCCAGGTCTCCACCATGTCCAGGATCGTAGACATCATGGTCGCGGCCGGGTGGGTGGAGCGGATGCCCGACGAGGCCGACCACCGGGCCTGCGTCATCGGCATCACCAGCGCGGGCGCCGCGCTGATCGACAGCGCCCGCCAGGACACCGCCAGCAGGCTCGCCGACTGCGTAGCCCGCCTCGACCACGCCGACCTCATGGTTCTCCAGGCCGCGCTCCCGGTCTTGGAGTCGCTAGCCGAGCAGGTCGCCTGCCCCGCGCCAACCGACACCTGATAACAGCAAGAAGACTCACGCCAGCAGCCATTTATTTGCGGTTTCCGGTGCTCTGACCCCGCAAATCGCAAACAAACCCGCGCGAACGGTAAACCCCGGCCGGGCTCCGGCCCCCCGCGGTCACGGTAACGCGAAGACTCTGTGCTCTTTGGGCGCGGTAGCCATGTTTTCCAGTCCGTTTCGCGTTATTTGTCCATAGCGAACGCGCCCTAAGCACTTGCGAATTATTAACACGCTGGTTTGGGATGTGGCGCCGTGCTCATGGCGATGGTTGCCGAACGCGGTGTGATGTCGAGGCCGTGGGCGTGTGCGTAGGCGGTGAGTTCGGGGAGGGTGCGGAGCCGGGGGCCTGGCGGCGGGGTGTGGTAGCCGGCGTGGACGAGGTGGGGCCAGACCCGGTCGGATGCGGTCCTGATGGTGCTGGCGTGGACGCCGTACAGGCTGGCGAGGGCGGCGGGTGGTGTGCGGAAGCGGAGCCTGAGGACTGTGATGAGGGCCTGGTCGGCGAGGGTGAGGGGCTGGGGGCCGGGTGGCGGGTCGCTGGCCTGGATGCGGACGGTGGTGATGAGCTGGTCCCATTCGGCCGGGGGCAGCCCGGTCAGGGCGGGGTGTGCCCAGGCCGGGGTGCCCGGTCCTGATGGCTGCGGGGCGCGGGACAGGGGGTGCAGGGTGTAGTTCCAGTCGCCGTGCCAGGCGTGGCGGCCCAGCGGCAGGGCGTCCATCTCGGCGTCGCTGATCTTCTCCCCGGCGGGGTAGCTGCCGGGGTCGAGTTCGGCGTGCACCGTCAGGCCGGCGCGGGTGGTGGTGGCGGCGATGGACTGGACGACGACTTCGTGGCTGGTCAGCGGCCGGCCGCGCCAGTTCATGGTGATGTGGGAGAACAGCCGGTGCTCGATCTTGTTCCACTTGCTTGTTCCGGGCGGGAAGTGGCAGATGGTGATCTCCAGCCCGGTCCCGGCGGCCAGCGCGGCTAGCCCGGTCTTCCACGCCCGGGTGCGGTAGCCGTTGGAGCCGCCGCCGTCGGCGGCGATCAGCAGCCGCCGCGCGGCCGGGTAGTCGCCGCACCCGCGGGCGTTCCACCAGCGGCGGATCGATTCCACGGCGAACGCGGCGGTGTTATGGTCGGTGCCGACGTTCACCCAGCCGGAGTTCGCGGCCAGGTCATAGATCCCGTACGGGATCGCCTTGCCCTCGGCCTCGCTGGCGAAGTCATGGTCGCGGACCCGGGCCGGGTCGCCCGCCCGCCGCCACTGGCGGCCGGCGTTGGCGAACTCCCCGACCGTCTCTTTCTTCTTGGCGTCCACGCTGATCACCGGGTCCCCGGCATCCTGGTACACCTTGACCTGGTCGTTGATGTACCGGAACTGGGCGTCCCGGTCCGGGTGCTGGCGTCCTTCGACGGTCTTGGCGTTGGCCTGCAGCCGGAACCCGTCGGCGTGCAGCAGGTCCGCGACCGTGCCCGCCGACACTTTATGGCCCTGCGCGGTCAGCTCGGCCGCCAGCGTGCGGGTCGATTTCACCGTCCACCGCAAAGGCGACTGCGGGTCGCCCCGCTCTTCCGGCTCCACCAGTGCCCGCAGCGCCGGGACCAGCCCCGGGTCCAGGTCGGCGGCCCGCTTGCGCCCGCCGCCGGGCCGGCGCACCCGGCCCAGCGGGCCGGCCCCGGCCTCCAGCTCGCTGACCCCCAGCGACACTGTCGCCTCCCGGACCCCGGCGGCCAGGGCCACCTGCCGGATCCCGCCATGACCCAGCATCCGCGCATCGGCGGCCAGCACCAGCCGCCGCTGCCGCTCATCCAGGTGCGACAGGATCGCTGTGAACTTCGCGGCCAGCATCTCCTCGGTTACCACGATCTCGCCCATACCACATGAGCATGCCGCATTCCAGGAACCTACGGGTTATTTTCGCGCAAGCACTTAGGGCGCGTTCGCCATGGACAAATAACGCGAAACGGACCGAAAAACATAGCTACCGCGCCCAAAGAAGAGAAATCTTCGCGTTAGGCGGCCTGGGACGGCCGCGACCGGAGAAGGCGCGGCCCCGGCGCGCGACATCGATTACGCAATCAAGGTTGCTCACGCACTCAGTTACTCAATCAAGGTCGCCAGGAGAACCCCCGGCGCGCCGGGGCGATAGCGAAGTGAGCTCTGTGGCCACCGGGACGACCAGCGGGACCTCGAGGGCGGGGCCGGTTTGTCAGCCCGCGGGGGCCGGGTGGTTAGGCCGGGTGGTTAGGCCGGGTGGTTAGCGCGCGGCTATGCCGCGGAGCACTTCGTCGACCACGCGGGCGGCGAAGCCGGCGGCGAAGCCGGGGGCGGCGGGTGTGGTGTCGTGCTTGCTCCTGGCCATGACGGCGCCGGTCAGTGTGAGCATCGCGATCTCGATGTCGGTGTCCTGGCGGAGTTCCCCGGTGGCGATGCCGCGGCGGAGCACGGAGCGGATCAGCTCCCGGCGCGGCTCCACGACCTCGGCCTTGTACCGGGCAAGCAGGCGCGGGTAGCGCTCGCCTTCGCCGTGTAGCAGCGCGAACTGGCGCGCGTGCCGGGGGTCGTCGACATCGGCGGCCATGACGTCGAGCATCGCGATCAGGTCATCGCGGAACGACTCGCCGCGCGGCTGCGGCAGGGGGGACTTCAGCGAGGCGAAGGCGGCGATCAGCAGATCCTCCTTGCCCGGCCAGCGCCGGTAGAGGGTCGCCTTGCCCACCCCGGCGCGCGCCGCGACATCCTCGCAGCGCACCCCGTCTACGCCGTAGTCGCCGATCGCCTCGACGGCGGCGTCCAGGATGGCCTGCTCGGCTCGTTCGCTGCGCGGCCGCCCGGGACGCCGCGCGGCGTCCCGGGCTGGTTCAGGCTGCGCGTTGGACTGTTCGGCGTCGGCGTGCACGCCGGCACCGGCATGGGTCGCGTCGGCGTCGACGCGGCCGGCTTCGGTGCGCATGGTCGCAATTACCTCTCTGACAGCTCGGGCGCCTGCGCGCGACTCTGCGCCAGGTCCCGTTCGGCCGCAGCCACCTCGGCGGCGACCAGTTCTTCGATCTTAGGCCGGCTCCGGCCGGGCAGCCAGCGCATGACCACGACGCCGCCCAGGACGGCGAGGATCGCCGCCGACAGCGTGGTCACGTGCATCGCGTCCACGAACGCGGTGTTCGCGGGGGCGAGCAGGGCATGGCCCGCCGAGCCGAGCTGCTGAGCCACCGCCTGGGTGGCGGAGATGGACTGACCGGCAGCGTTCCGCGCCGCCGCGGGCAGCGGGGCCAGCGTCGGAGACAGCGTGGAGCGGTAGGACTCCGCGAGGATCGAGCCGAGCACGGCCACGCCGAGCGCGACCGCCACCTGCCGGGCCGTGTTCGTCAGCGCCGAGCCGGCGCCTGCCCGCTCACGCGGCAGCACTTCCATCACCGAGTTCGTCAGGGTGGGCACGGCGGCGCCGATCCCCGCGCCCTGGATGCCGTACAGCAGGGCCAGCACCCAGATGGGCGTGGACAAACCGAGGAAGAAGTACCCGCCGATCGCCAGCGCGTTAAGGAGCAGACCGCCCCCGACAACCGTCCTGGCACCGAACCGGCTGACCAGCGCGGAGCTGCGCGGCGACACGACGAACTGGGACGCCGCGAACGGGATGGCGAGCAGCCCGGCGTCCAGCGGGGTGTAGCCGCGCACGTTCTGCAGGTAGAAGCTGGTGAAGAAGTAAACGCCGCCAAAGGAGAAGAACAGCAGCGCTATCGCCCCGACGGAAGCCGCCAGCCGCCGGTCGCGGAACAGCCGCACGTCGAGCGACGGGTGGCTGATCCTCGACTCGTACCAAGCGAACAGGCCCAGCACCACGAGCCCGGCGATGACGGGGACGAGCACGTCGGCGCGCACCCAGGATCCGGTGTCACCGCCCTGCACGATCCCGTACACCAGCAGCACCAAGCCGACGACTGAGGCCAGCACGCCCACGAAGTCGATCTTCCCAGGGGCGGGGTTGCGCGACTCGGGGACAAGGGCCAGCACAGCGCCGGCGCCGATCACCGTCACCGGGACGTTGATCAGGAAGACCGAGCCCCACCAGAAGTGGGAGAGCAGTATCCCGCCGAGCACCGGTCCGATGGCCACTCCAATGCCGACGGCCGAAGCCCAGATTCCGATCGCGCGCGCCCGCTCGTGCGGCTCGAAGACGTTGGAGATGATCGAAAGGGTTTGCGGCATCACCGCGGCGCCGCCAAGGCCCATCAGCGCGCGGGCGGCGATGAGCTGGTCAGGCGAGTGGGAGTACGCCGAGAACAGCGATCCGAGGCCGAACAGCACGAGCCCGATCATGAGCATTCGCTTGCGGCCGATCCGGTCGCCGATGATGCCGAACGTGAAGAGCAGGCCGGCGAACACGAGCGTGTAGGAGTTGATGGCCCACTCGAGCTGGCTCTGGCTGGCGCCAAGGCCGCCGGCTGGCTCCGCGATCGTCTTCAGCGCGACGTTCAGCACTGTGTTGTCGATGACGATAGCGAGCAGGCCGACGACGAGCACGCTTAGGATCACCCAGCGCCTGCGTTGAATCGTCTGTGTGTCCATGTGATCCCTTCAAGGACTTGCAAGTCTGTGCCGCGGGACCGGGCCGCGCCGGGAAGGCCGTGAGCCCAGCCGGCGTTGTCGTGATCAGTTCGTCCCGCGGGCGGTATCCCGTCATCCGCACTATCGATACGGAACTGGTCCGTATCGGAATCTATTCCGGGACACGCGGGACTTTTTCAGCCCGTTCCGATCGAGTCCCGGTGGGCCG
>Ga0210395_10002852_pt1 | contig 13367 bp, 7 predicted proteins | sample IncBWH4OmetaG_FD_150861 | JGI IMG/M metagenome (GOLD analysis project Ga0210395, IMG submission 150861) | Forest soil microbial communities from Barre Woods Harvard Forest LTER site, Petersham, Massachusetts, United States - Inc-BW-H-4-O ... | reverse complement strand
GCGGAACAGGTCGGTATCCACGCCGCGCGTCCACCGGCCGAGATTGGCAAAGCCGCGCTCGGAAAGCTCCGCCGTGAGCGACGGCGTCGCCACCATGGTCACCGTCGCCGCCGAATGGAACCAGCGCAATATTCCGTAGATCCACTCTTGCGGGATCGGCGAACGGGCCGAGATGTATTCGGGAAATCGCGTCGTGTAGCTCGTGGTGAACGGCCGGCCGTGGCGGCGGCAGTAGGAGCGCACGGCAAAGCCGATCGGTCCTTCCGTCGCGATATGGATGGCGTCGGGCCGCACCGCCTCGACGCGCTCGGCGATCCGCCGGCGGCTCGGCAAAGCCAGCCGCAGGCCGGGATAGGTCGGCACCGGGAACGACGGGAAACCCTCCGGCGACAGGAACTCGATCGTCACGCCGAGCTTCGCCGCGGCGCGCGCCAGCGAATTGAGCGTCCGCACCACGCCGTTGACCTGGGGACGCCAGGCGTCCGTTGCGACGAGAACGCGCATCAGGTTGCTCTCCGCCGAAAATCCATGTTGTCGAATCGCGTGCGACGACAATTGCTATTTCATGTCTCAGCAGTGTGACGGTCGCGACACGAGCGCGACCGTTTGTCCGCCCGGCGCGTTACATGATTGTTACAAACAAATGAAAAGTTGCCGCTGCGAATCGTCTGGCCGGAATGCCGGTCGGACCGCTCGCTTATGGCAGCAGGCCGATACCGAACGTGACGAGCAGCACCGCGCGGACGGTCGTTCAAAAACTCGGCCGCAATTGGCTCGGTGTTGCGCTCAGCCTCTTGATCGTCGCCGGCGTCGGCGCCGCGCTTTGGCATTTGTTGCGGGACATCGACGCCGGCAAGGTGATTGCCGCGTTCACCGCGCAGCCGATCGGCAATATCGCGATCGCCGGCGGGTTCGTGGTCTTGGGCTACATCACGCTGACCTTCTACGACGTGTTTGCCCTGCACATCATCGGCCGCCGGACGGTTCCATTTCACATCGCGGCGCTGGCAAGTTTCACGAGCTACACGATCGGGCATTCGCTTGGTGCTGCGACCTTGACCGGCGCCGTGGTGCGGTTGCGCGTTTATTCGGCCTGGGACTTGAACGTTCTCGATATTGCCAAGATCGCCTTCGTGACCGGGATGACATTCTGGCTCGGCAATGCCGTCGTGCTCGGCGGCGCCATAGCCTATGCACCGGAAGCGGCGAGTGTCGTCGACCACCTGCCGCCTTGGATCAACCGGATCGTCGGGCTGTCGGCGCTGCTTGGCATCCTCTGCTATCTGGTCTGGCTCGCGCCGCGGCCGCGCACCGTCGGCTACGCCAATTGGAAACTGGTATTGCCCTCGATGCGCCTCACTTTGGTCCAGACCGCCATCGGCGCCATGGACCTCTGCCTGGTGACGGCCGCGATGTACAGCCTGCTGCCGCAAAACCCCGCGGTCGATTTCGTGCCGGTGCTGGTCATCTTCGTCACGGCGACGCTGCTCGGCACCGTCAGCCATGTGCCGGGCAGCCTCGGCGTCATCGAAGCCGCCCTCCTCATCGGGCTGCCGCAATTTCCCAAAGAGGAGCTGCTCGCGGCGCTGCTGACGTTTCGCGTCGCCTATTTCGTGGTTCCGTTCCTGCTTGCCACGCTGGCACTGGGCCTGCGCGAGCTCGGCTTGCTGGCGCGGCCCAAGATGACGCTGCCGCCATCGTGATGCCCGCTATCGCTGCAGAAATTCTGCGCTATGCTTGGACGAGCCCCCATAAGGGCTAGCTGCAGAATGTGGGTCGTCCCCTGCCGTGAGCCCCGCCCGTCACCCTTCCTCGCCCGGCCTGCGCATCGGCGTCAGCGGCCACCGGGTGCCGCCGAAATTGCCGGAGGAGTCCGAAGCGCCGTTGCGCGCGCTCGTCGATCGCACGCTGGCCGCAATCGCCGCCACGGCGCGCAAGGCAAATACCGCAAGCACGCTCATCATCGTCTCCTCGCTGGCCGAAGGCTCGGACCGCATCGTCGCCGCAGCGGGACTTGCGGCCGGCTTTGCATTGCAAGCCGTCCTGCCGTTCGAGAAGGCCGAATACGAGCGCGACTTCGAGACGCCAATGTCGCGCAGCGAGTTCGAAGAACTGCTCGGCCGCGCCTGCGATGTGTTCGAGCTTGACGGCGCCGCCGATGAGCGCCCGCGCGCCTACGAGGCGGCGGGCCTTTTCATGCTGGCGAATATCGACGTCCTGGTCGCGATCTGGGACGGCGGGGTGGCGGCCGGCATCGGCGGCACCGCGCAGATCGTCGAGCGCGCCATCGCCGATGGTATCGCCGTGGTGTGGATCGAGCCGAGCCATCCGAACGCAATGCAAATATCGTGGCCGGGCTCCGGCGCAGCGCCGGCCGGCGCGACGGCGGGTTTGAAAAACACCTTTCATCCGGCCGATGTGCCAACCATAGCGCGCGCGGTCGAAGATATTCTCACTTCGCCGACGCAATGATCTTAAGAGACAATCGCGACGACAGGGCATAGTCCGCATGAACGACGCAAGCGCAGCCACCTTCGAGAATTCCCGCGACCGCCATCTGTTCGGTCCAGGCCCCAAGCGGGTGCTGGCGCTCGATGGCGGCGGCGTGCGCGGCGCGCTGACGGTTGCGTTTCTCGAGCGCATCGAGGCGCTGCTCAGCGAGCGCGACGGCAAGGAGATCCGCCTCGGCGATTACTTCGACCTCATCGGCGGCACGTCGACCGGCGCGGTCATCGCCGGCGCGCTGGCGCTCGGCTACCGCACGGCGCAAGTGAAAGACTTCTATCTCAAGCTGGCGCCGTTTGCCTTCAAGCGTCAGCGCTGGCGCGTGCCGCTGTTGCAGGCGAAGTTCGACGCCCGCGGCTTACGCCACCAGATCGAGGAAGTGGTCGGCGACCGCGTGCTGCAAAGCACCGACCTGATCACCGGCTATTGCATCATCACCAAGCGCATGGATACCGGCAGCCCCTGGATCATCTCGAACAATCCGCGCGCGCCGTATTGGGAGAGCAAGACCGGCGATATCGGCAACAAGGACTACCCTCTGGTCAACCTGGTGCGCGCCAGCACTGCCGCCCCGCATTTTTTCGATCCGGAGCTGTTGCCGATCAGCGAGAACAAAACCATGCTGCCCGATGCCGTGGCCAAGCCGCTCAACGTGCCATGGCCGGCGCGCGCCATGCAGGCCTTGCTGCGGCGCCTCGGCTTCGGACCGCATCCCGAGATCGATTCCAGCACCTACGGCCTGTTTGTCGATGGCGGGGTGACGCCGCACAACAATCCGTCGCTGGCGCTGTTCCAGATGGCGACGTTGGGCCCGTTCAACATCAAATGGCCGACTGGGCCGGATCGCCTCACCGTCATCTCGGTCGGCACCGGCACCTATCGGCCGCGGCTGTCGTACCAGAGCCTTGGCTTCGCCCGCTTCACCAAGCTCGCCTTTCACGCGCTCCTGTCGCTGATGACCGACGCCGAAATGCTGGTGCTGGCGCTGATGCAATGGATGGGCGAATGCCCGGCGCCGTGGCCGATCAACTCCGAAGTCGGCACGCTGGCCGCGGAGCTGCCGCCCGGCGGCAAGATGTTTCGCTTCCTGCGCTACGACGTGCGGCTGGAAAAGGACTGGCTGGCGCGCGAGCTCAACTATAAAGTGAGCGACGATGCCCTCGTCCGCCTGCGCGGCATGGACGATCCCGCCGCCGTCCATGAGCTCTACGAGATCGGCCGCATGGCGGCCGAGAAACAAGTCAAATTGGAGCACCTGACCGGCTGACGCTGTCGCGCCCTTGGCGATCCCGCCGGGCGCCGGCTGCGTTATCTGATCGTAGCAGTTGCGGAAAACGCGCCGCGACGCGGCGCCCGGCCAAACCCGTCCGTCAGCGTGGCAAAGTTATCACAGAAATTCGGATTCTGCCGCGAGACGTCTTTTCCCGCGTAGCGCCCATGCTACGCTCGTTTTGGGTGGGCTGCGTAAATCCGGTTATCCGGTTCTGCGTATCCGATACATTAGTCAGTTCCTCGTTGTATCGGTGGGGCGTACGTGAAAAAGAGTATTGCGTGTATCGCCGCTTTGCTGGCGTTCGGCATGACCGGCGCGATGGCCGAGGAAATGGCGGTCCCGCCATCGCAATTCATCACCGCCAGAGTGCCGTATCTGGCCTGGACCGGCTTTTACGTCGGCATCAATGGCGGCTTCGCCTGGGGCAATTCGTCCGTCGCGTTCGCGCCAAATGATCCGGCGGCACTGGCTGGCACCTGCGGTGGCGGCGGCGCGCCGAAAGGCCAGTGCATCACTTCGTTGGATTTTCGCCGCGACGGCGCCGTTGCCGGCGGCCAGTTCGGCTACAACTGGCAGGTCAATTCGCAATGGCTGGTCGGCGCGGAAGCTGATTACCAGTGGTCCAATCTCGATGGCTCGGTGAGCTCGTCGTTTCGGCTCGGCAATGTCGGCGCAACCAACATGATCGCCAGCCAGACCGTCGACTCGTTCGGCACGGTTCGGGCACGGGCCGGCGTCTTGCTGGCGCCGCCGCTCTTGCTCTACGGCACCGGCGGGTTCGCGTTCGGTCAAGTGCACGAAAATCTCCGCGTGCCCGCCGTCACCACCAACTTCCTGTCCGCGGGCGGCTTCTCCTATGCCTGCACCATCGGCACGGCTTGTTTTGCCGACTCGCCATCGCAAACCTTGCTCGGATGGAGCGCCGGAGCCGGCGCCGAGTATGCGATTACGACCAACCTGATCTTTCGGGCCGAGCTGCTCTATGTGCACTTGAGCGCGCCGACGGTGACCGCAACCGCCACGGCCGTCGCTGCCGGAACGGCGCCGGCATCTATCGCTGCAGGTTTCTCGCCGGTCTACTTCGCGGTCATGCGCGCCGGCTTGAACTACAGGTTCTAGGGAGGTTTTCGGGACACTCTTTTCCGCATGTGCAGAATGTCAAAGAACCAGAACCGCTAAGATAGTTGGGAGTCGACAATGTGGTGGCGTGTGTTGCTTGTCGGGGCGTTGCTGGCCGGTGCGCTCGGCGCCTGCGCGGTCGTCGATCCGGTCGACAACCGATATGACACGATCAGCCGCAGCCTGGCGAAGGCGCGCAACGAATCCATCTTCCTCAATCTCGTGCGCGCCAGCCACGACTACCCCCTGAGCTTCGTCACCGTCGCCAACGTCACGCCGTCCCTCACCAATACGACATCGTTCTCGCTGCCGTCGTTCCTGCTCGGCCCCAGCGCCCGCGTCGCCGCGGGGCCTGCGCTAGCGCCGGGCTTCACGCCCGGGCGTGACGTCATTTTCGGCAACACCACTGCCGGCAACACCACTGCCGTCAGCACCAACTTCAACGTCTCGACGCAGGAAACGAGTGCCTTTTATCAGGGCTTCCTGAAACCGATCGATTTGCAGACCTTGAATTATTTCATCCGCCAGGGCTATTCGCGCGAACTGTTGTTTTGGCTGTTTACCGATTCATTTCAGCTCAACAAAGGCGGCAACCTCTACGGCTATCACTACGATCCGCCGGATGACTATGGCTGCTCCAGGGAAGACCCCCTGCATCGATGCTTTATCGATTGGATCCATAGCGCGACGCTCAGCGGGCTGACGGTCGAGGAGCGGACGGTGCAAAGCTCGTCTTCCGCAGGGAGCGGTGGCGCGCCGGACAAGAGCAGCTCACCCGGGAAGCCTACGACAACCGCCTATGCGCGTTTTTGCCTCGACCGTATTCTAGGCCAGCAGGCAGCATCCACTCTGCCGAGAGAAGTCGTGGTGTCGCAGACCAGTCTGCGAAACTTGGATGTGCCAATCCAGCTGCTCTACGAGAAGGAATTGATATGTCGTGAGAGTTGGGACCAGGACCAGTTCTCCGGACCGCAGCCCGACACGCTGCCCCTCAAATTCGGCACCACTACCTTCACCATCGTGCCGCGCTCCGCCTATGGCGTTTTCAAATTTCTGGGCTCGTTGATGAAAGTCGAGCGCGAGCAAATCCCCGCGGCGCCATACGCGTATATTCCTACTGACCGCCAATACGCGCTGCAGCCGCCCCGGCTTGAGACCGTGCATGAAGACCCGCGGCTGGTGACGGTCGTGCAGAACATGGGCGGCCAATGCTTCGTGCACACCTGGTTCGAAGACGGCGACTATTGTGTGCCCGAGGACGCCGCGACCACCAAGCGGATCTTCGGCCTGTTGGCGCAACTTATCGCCATCCAGACCGCAGCCAACGACCTGTCGATCACGCCGGTGGTGCGCGTACTGCAATAACTGGTCAAAATTCGGCGAAGCGGAATTCAGGCGCGGACGCGATCGTCATCCCGGGCCAAGCCGGCCATGGAGCGGTCGGCGCCTTGGGCAAACAGCTTTTGCAGCATTTCCCGCTCGACCGGTTTCTGCAGGACCGGGATTTCGCGAAACCGGCTGTCGACGCTCTCGGCGTCGTAGCCGGTGACAAAGACGAACGGCACGTGGCGCCGCGCCAAAATCTCCGCCACCTGGTAGACCATGCCGTCGCCGAGATTGATGTCGAGGATCGCGGCATCGAAGTCGCCGGATTTGGCGGCCGCCAATGCGTCGGATGCCGTGCAAACCGGACCGACGATCTGGAAGCCCAATTCGGTCAGGCATTCCTGGATCATGATGCCGACCAGCGCCTCATCCTCGACCACGAGCACGCGCGACTTGCCGATCTTCTTCAGCTCGATGGCGGCGCCGTTGCCGCCATTGGTCTGGTGCGCACCGTCGTGCTGCCGGGTTTCTCTGGTCTCACGCAACGCGATCGAAAGATCGCAGCGCAGCCCTTTTGGGTTCCAGTCGAACACCGCCTTGCCGCCGAGCTGTTGCTCGATGCTGGCCTTGATGACTTTCAAGCCGAAACTGCGCGCCGACGGCGTCTTGATCGGCGGCCCGCCGCTCTCCACCCAGTTGAGCGTCAGTATGTCGGGCTGCAATTGCCAGGTCAGGCTGATCTTGCCCTTGATCGACGACAGCGCGCCGTGTTTGGCCGCATTGGTGGCGAGCTCGTGCAGCGCCAGCGCGATCCCCTGCGCGGTGGCGGGCGACAACGAGACGTTCGGTCCCTTGAGCTCGATCTTGTTGCCGGATCGGTAGGGCGCGAATTCCTCGGCCACCAGCGTGCCGAGATCGGCGCCATGCCAGCGCGAATCCGACAGCAGCGTGTGCGCCAGCGCCAAGGCCTTGATGCGGCCCTCCACCGTCGCGACGTAGTCGTCGACGCTTTTGGCGCGCGTCAATCGAATGATCGACTGGATGATGGCGAGCGCATTGCGGGCGCGGTGATCGACCTCGCGCGCCAGCAGCACTTGCCGCTCTTCCGCCTCTTTGCGCTCGGTGACGTCGATCGTGACGCCGCTGATCCGCACCACGTCGCCGGCCGCATCGACGCTCGCCGCCGCGGTGCCGGTGCACCAGCGCAGCTCGCCATTGGGGCGGCGCACGCGGAATTCGACCTGCTGCGTGCGTTCACCCCTGGCCATGCGCAGCACCACCTGCCGCAGCGGCTCCCAGTCGTCGGGATGCAAGAGCTTGCGGATATTGTCCGTCGAGATCTGAAAGTTTTTGGGCTCGACGCCGAAGATGCGGTACTGGCCCTCGTCCCACGTGCCGCGATTGGCCGCGATATCCCATTCCCACGAGCCCATCTGGCCGGCTGCCAGCGCCAGGCTGCGGCCCTGCTCGCTTTGCAGGAGCCGCATGTTCGAGGCTTCGAGCTCGGCCGTGCGCTCGGCGACATGGCGCTCGAGTTTCAGGTTCAACTGCTCGAGCTCGCGGGTCTTGCGGTAAAGCTCGACGAAGACCTTCACCTTGGCGCGCAGCACGTCGGGAATGACCGGCACCGGCACGTAGTCCACCGCGCCCATGGCATAGCCGCGCAGCCGGTCGACATCGGTCAAATGGATCGCGGAAATGAAGATGATTGCGGTCTCGCTGAAACGTGGATGCTCACGCAGCATGGCGGCGAGCTGAAAGCCGTCGAGCTCCGGCATGCAGACGTCGATGAGAATCACCGCGACGTCGTTCTTGAGCAGGAATTGCAAGGCCTCGCGCGCCGACGAGGTTTTGACCAGGTTCTCGTTCAGTTCATGGAGAATAACCTCGTAGGCGAGCAGCTTGTCGGGCTGATCGTCGACCAGGAGGACGTTGACTTTCTCGGTCATGATTCCGGCCTTAGCGGTGCAGCCACATCCGCAGCGCGGACAATAGCTGTTCGGTGTTGACGGGCTTGGCCAGATAATCCGACGCGCCGGCCTCCAGGCATTTCTCGCGGTCGCCCTTCATCGCCTTGGCGGTGAGCGCGATAATCGGCAGCCGGCGATATTCGCGGTTCTGGCGGATTTTCTCCATGGTCTGATAGCCGTCCATTTCCGGCATCATGATGTCCATCAGCACGATAGCGAGCGACGGCGTCTTTTCGATCAGCTCGATCGCCTCGTTGCCGGTGGTGGCGGTGAGAACGTTCATGCCGCGCCGCTCCAAGACGCTCGACAGCGCGAAGATGTTGCGGGCGTCGTCGTCGACCAGCAGCACGGTGCGGCCGACCAGATCCTCGTCGGAGGAGTTGAGCCGCTCCAACATCTGCTGCTTCTCCGCCGGCAGGTCGGTGATGACGCGATGCAGGAACAGTGCCGTCTCGTTGAGCAGCCGCTCAGGCGATTCCACGCCCTTGACCACGATGCTGCGCGCCATGGTGTGCAGCTGCGCATCCTCCTCGGCCGACAATTCCCGGCCGGTGAACACCACGACCGGAACGTCAGTCAGCGCGTCATCGCCGCGCATGCGCTCCAAAACCTCGAAGCCCGACATGTCCGGCAGCCGCAGATCGAGCACCACGCAATCGCACGGCCGGTCGCGCAAGGCCGCCAGCGCCTCGTCGCCGGTCCCCGCATTGACGATCTCGATGTCGTCGTGGCCGAGCAGTTCGCGAATGCTCATTTGCTCGGCCTTGTTGTCCTCGACCACCAGGAGCCGCTTGCGGCGCGGCGCCGAGAACTCCTTGATCCGCGACAGCGCATCGGCGATGCCTTCCCGCGTCGTCGGCTTGGTCACGAACGAGAAGGCGCCGCGGGCAAGGCCGTGCTGGCGGTCTTCGTCGAGCGTGACGATCTGCACCGGGATGTGCCGCGTCAGCGAATTCTGCTTGAGCTGGCTGAGCACGTTCCAGCCCAGCATGTCGGGCAGGAATACGTCGAGCGACACCGCGGTCGGCTGATACTGCTTGGCGAGATTGAGCGCATCGTCGCCACGCATCGCCAATAGCGCCTTGAAGCCCTTGTCGCGCGCCAGGTCGATGAGGATGCGGGCGTAATGCGGATCGTCCTCGACGATGAGGAGGATAGCATCGCCCGGCTGGATGTCCATGCGATCGTCCGGGATCGGCTCGACGGTCCGCTCCGGAGCGAGATGCGGCCCCGCATGGAGCGCCGCGGGCGGCGCTGCGATCGTGGCATGCACGGCGGCGGTCGGGCCGACATATTTGACCGGCAGATAGAGCGTGAACGTCGAACCGGCATTCGGCGTCGAGCGCAGATGGATTTCGCCGCCAAGGAGACTCGCCAGTTCGCGGCTGATGGCGAGGCCCAAACCGGTGCCGCCATATTTGCGGCTGGTCGAGGCGTCGGCCTGCTGGAACGCCTCGAAGATGATCTTCTGCTTTTCCAGCGGAATGCCGATGCCGGTATCGCTGACCTCGAAGGCGACCACCGCCGGCGCCTGGCTGAGCACCGGATGCTCGGCACTCCAGCCGCCGAGGGCCGAGGAGACATTGAGCCGCACGCCGCCCTGCCCGGTGAACTTGAACGCGTTCGACAACAGGTTCTTGAGCACCTGCTGCAGCCGCTTGGTGTCGGTGGTGATGCTGCGGCCGAGATTGGGATCGACGTGCACCTCGAACGACAGCTGGCGGGTGTCCGCCTCGTGGCGGAACGGCCGCGCCACCATGTCGACCAGGTTCGAGAAGAACACCTCCTCGGCATCGACCGTAACCGTGCCGGACTCGATCTTGGACAGATCGAGAATGTCGCTGATCAGGTTGAGCAGGTCGGTGCCGGCGCCATGAATGGTGCGGGCGAATTCGACCTGCTTGCCGCTCAGGTTGCCTTCCGGATTGTCGGTGAGCTGCTGGCCGAGGATCAAGATCGAGTTGAGCGGCGTGCGCAGCTCGTGCGACATGTTGGCCAGAAACTCGGACTTATATTTCGAGGTTAGCGCCAGCTCCGTGGCCTTCTCCTCCAGCGCGCGGCGGGCCTGCTCGATTTCCTGGTTCTTGCGCTCGACTTCGACGTTGCGTTCGGCGAGCTGCTGCGCCTTCTGTTCGAGCTGCTCGTTGGTTTGCTGCAATTCGCGCTGCTGCGCCTGCAATTCGCCGGCGAGCTGTTGCGACTGCTTGAGCAGGCCCTCGGTCTGCATCGTCGCTTCAATCGAATTGAGCACGATGCCGATCGAGGTGGTCAGCTGTTCGAGGAACATGGTTTGCAGGGTCGTGAACTCGTGGATCGAGGCAAGCTCGCCTTACCTGATTCTCGAACAGCACCGGCAGCACGATATTGTTGCGCGGCGGCACCTTGAACAAAGCCGAAGAGATCGGCACGGCGGTCTCGGGCATTTCCGTGATCAACATGCGCCGCTTATCGACCGCGCATTGGCCGATCAAGCCTTCACCGAGGCCTAAGTTCCGCGGATGACCGTTGGCGCCGTCGTCGGCATAGGCTGACAACAAAGCGAGGCCATGGGCCTCCTCGCTGCCCATCTGATAGATGACGCCTTGGTGGGCGTTCACCAGCGGGGTCAATTCGGAGAGCAACAGCCGGCCGACCGTGGTCAGGTCGCGCTGGCCTTGCAGCATGTTGGTGAATTTGGCGAGGTTGGTCTTCAGCCAATCCTGCTCGGTGTTGCGGTCGGTGGTGAGCCGCAAATTGTCGATCATCGTGTTGATATTGTCTTTCAGCTCGGCCACTTCGCCGCGCGCTTGCACCTGAATCGAACGGGTCAAGTCGCCCTTGGTCACTGCCGTCGCCACTTCGGCGATGGCGCGCACCTGTGTGGTGAGGTTGGCGGCCAAGAGGTTGACGTTGCCGGTCAAATCCTTCCAGGTGCCGGCGGCGCCGGGCACGTTGGCTTGGCCGCCGAGGCGGCCTTCGACACCGACTTCGCGCGCCACGGTCGTCACCTGATCGGCGAAGGTCGCGAGCGTATCGGTCATGTTGTTGATGGTCTCGGCGAGCGCCGCCACCTCGCCTTTCGATTTCACCGCGAGGTTTTGCTTGAGATCGCCGTTGGCGACCGCTGTCACCACTTTGACGATGCCGCGCACCTGCTCGGTCAGGTTGGCGGCCATCACGTTCACGGTGTCGGTCAAATCCTTCCAGGTGCCGGCGACGCCGGGCACTTGCGCCTGGCCGCCGAGCAGGCCCTCGGTGCCGACTTCGCGCGCCACGCGGGTGACTTCCGAGGCAAACCCGTTGAGCTGATCCACCATCGTGTTGATGGTGTTTTTCAGCTCCAGAATCTCGCCCTTCACGTCCACGGTGATTTTGCGCGAAAGGTCACCGCGCGCCACGGCCGTCGTCACCTCGGCGATGTTACGCACTTGGGTGGTGAGGTTGGCGGCGAGCAGATTGACGTTGTCGGTGAGATCTTTCCACGTTCCGGCGACGCCGGGCACCACAGCCTGGCCGCCGAGCCGGCCGTCGGCGCCGACCTCGCGCGCCACGCGCGTCACTTCGGCGGCGAACGAGCGCAATTGCTCGACCATCGTATTGAGCGTGTCTTTGAGGAGGAGCATCTCGCCGCGCACGTCGACCGTGATCTTCTTCGACAGGTCGCCGCCGGCTATTGCCGTCGCCACCTCGGCGATGTTGCGCACTTGAGCGGTGAGGTTCGACGCCATGAAGTTGACGTTGTCGGTCAAATCCTTCCAGGTGCCGGCGACACCCGGCACTTGCGCCTGGCCGCCGAGCTTGCCTTCGGTGCCGACCTCGCGGGCGACGCGCGTCACTTCCGACGCAAAGGCGTTGAGCTGATCGGCCATCGTATTGATGGTGTTCTTCAGCTCGAGAATTTCGCCCTTCACGTCCACGGTGATCTTGCGCGACAGGTCACCGCGCGCCACGGCGGTAGTCACCTCGGCGATGTTGCGCACTTGTGCCGTCAAGTTGCCGGCCATGGAGTTGACCGAGTCGGTCAAATCCTTCCAGGTGCCGGCGACGCCGGGCACGTTGGCCTGGCCGCCAAGCCGGCCTTCGGTGCCGACCTCGCGGGCAACGCGCGTCACCTCGCCGGCGAAGCGGTTGAGCTGGTCCACCATGGTGTTCAGCGTTTCCTTCAGCTGAAGGATTTCGCCGCGCACGTCGACGGTGATCTTGCGGGAGAGGTCGCCGCCGGCGATGGCGGTCGCCACCTCGGCGATGTTGCGGACCTGGGCGGTCAGATTGCCGGCCATGGAGTTGACCGAGTCGGTCAAATCCTTCCAGGTGCCGCCGACGCCGGGCACCTGGGCCTGACCGCCGAGCTTGCCTTCGGTGCCGACCTCGCGCGCCACGCGTGTCACTTCGGCGGCAAAGGCGTTGAGCTGGTCTACCATCGTATTGAGGGTGTCTTTGAGCTCCAGAATTTCGCCGCGCACGTCGACCGTGATCTTGCGTGACAGGTCGCCGCGCGCCACGGCGGTGGCGACCTCGGCGATGTTGCGCACCTGGCCGGTCAGGTTCGACGCCATGGAGTTCACCGAGTCGGTCAAATCCTTCCAGGTGCCAGCGACGCCGCGCACCATGGCCTGGCCGCCAAGCTTGCCTTCGGTGCCGACCTCGCGCGCCACGCGCGTCACCTCGCCGGCGAACGCATTGAGCTGGTCCACCATGGTGTTGATGGTGTCTTTGAGCTCCAGAATTTCGCCGCGGACGTCGACGGTGATCTTCTTCGACAAGTCGCCCGAGGCGATCGACGTCGCCACCTCGGCGATGTTGCGCACTTGCGCGGTCAAGTTCGACGCCATCGAATTGACCGAGTCGGTCAAATCCTTCCAGGTGCCGGCGACGCCGAGCACGTTGGCCTGGCCGCCGAGCCGGCCGTCGGTGCCGACCTCGCGCGCCACGCGCGTCACCTCGCCGGCGAACGCATTGAGCTGATCGACCATCGTGTTGATGGTCTCTTTGAGCTGCAGGATCTCGCCCGAGACATTCACCGTGATCTTTTTCGACAAGTCGCCGCCGGCGATGGCCGTGGCGACGTCGGCGATGTTGCGCACTTGCGCCGTCAAATTGCCGGCCATGAAGTTGACGCTGTCGGTCAAGTCCTTCCAGGTGCCGGCGACGCCCGGCACTTGCGCCTGGCCGCCGAGCTTGCCTTCGGTGCCGAC